>Ga0180431_10008843_pt1 | contig 11486 bp, 17 predicted proteins | sample SS_ome_11_FD_132459 | JGI IMG/M metagenome (GOLD analysis project Ga0180431, IMG submission 132459) | Hypersaline lake sediment archaeal communities from the Salton Sea, California, USA - SS_1_MS_1 metaG | ecosystem: Environmental > Aquatic > Non-marine Saline and Alkaline > Hypersaline >...
CCCCCCCCCCCCCCTCACACCCCCCGCACCCACACCATGTGGTTCCTGTTTGTCGTGTACCATTGCCTGTACTACCCGTTTTTCGGGATCACGCTGGATCTCCCGCTCGACACAACGGTCGAGATGGTGAGCTACATCCATTCGATGGTCGCGGTCACCGCCGCGCTTGCGGTGTGGCTCCACCGCTCGAGCCAGACGCACGGGATTGAAGTGCCCGAGATGCTCATCTACGAGCACAGCCTGACGTACTTTGCGATCGACACGGTGATCAACATGGTGTGGTTCCGCCACGTACTCTACTTTACGCATCACGTGGTGGCGCTGATCATCTTGATTCAGATGTACTCGGCGGACGTGACGGGCGACGCCATCCTGGTCGGGATCATCCTGTTCGAGATCACCAACCCTATCAAGCGGTTCGAGACGCTGTACCTGATGCACCGCGACCACTCGGCCACCGCCAAGACCTCGTACTCGCGGCGGATCAGCCAGATCCTGTTCTACGTCTTCTTTGTGGTCATCCGCTGCGTTCTGATCCCGCAACTCCTGTACAACGTCCACGCGGACGTGACGCTCAAGATGTCGGCGACGGGCATTGTGACGTACACCGGGGCTATAATCGTGTTGATTTTTGGCGGGGCGCTCTGGTCTCGCGACATTGTGACCAAGAGCCACAAGATTGTGGCCAAGGTGGTTCGCGAACACTCGATTCAGCCTGTCGGTGGCCAAAAAAACGAGTAAACGATCTCGCCAAATGTGGTGGGAGCTGTTTGGGTGGGTGGTTGGGCTGCTTGTCGGGTGCTCGGCCTCCCGCGTCATTTTTGTCCCCGCCCCGCCGCCGCTCTCGGACCCCGACCTCGACAACCCGTGCCCGGTGTGCGCGGCGGTCGAGGACGTCGACGGGGCGTTCACTCAGTGTTGCGAGTGCGGGGGGTACGTGTGCGGCGCGTGCTCCGCGGTGTTGTTCGACATGGGGCCCGGCGCGTGCCCGCTCTGTCGCGACGGCCGGTGGGGCGACTCGTGCGTACAAGACCTGATCGAGCTCATGTTGCGGCGCCACCTCGACCCCCGGGTCACGTACGGCGCGGCGTACACCGCGGCGGTGCACATGCGGCTGGAGGGGAACCGCGAGGGCGAGCGCAAGTTTCTGCGGCTGAGCGCGCTCCAGGGCAACCCCAAGGCCGCCGAGGAGCTCGGGGAGATGATCCTGACCGGGGTTGGGGGGCCCAAGAGCCGAGCCGAGGGGAGACAGTGGCTCGCCAAGGCCAACACGCCGCGGGCGCTCGAGCTGTTAAGAGCGCACGCCAAGCCCGGATCCACTACGGAGATCCTGGCGCTGCTCTCGATCACCTCGCGCTCGGACGCGTCGCAGGGGCTCTTGGCCGCCACCTACCACCGCCTGGCCGAGCTGATGGACCCGATCGAGCCCTCCCGGGCCATCAAGTTCTTTGTGTACGCGGCCACGCTGGGGGACGCCGACGCCATGGCCCGAGTGGCCCGGGCGCTGTGCACGGGGACGGGGATCAAGCGCAACCCTTCCATCGGGGCGCTCTGGTACCGCCAGGCCGCCAAGCTGGGCAACACCGAGGCGCGGTGCGTGATCGGCCTCGTGGACTACAGCCGGGGCGACGACGACGACGTCGACGACGTCGACTGATTCCCAACCTTGTACCGCGGCCGATACCGCACCCACCATGGCGAACTAAGGGCCCATGACGACCGGCGGTTAACCACAACCGTCATGGCCGCGGTGGGCGACACTGGCCAGTCCGCCGCGCACCAGGGCTACCCACTGGTTGGGTGGATCATCGATCGTGGGGGTGGTCTTCGCGGGGCTCGTGTGTGGCTGTGCATACTGCATCTACGACCTGTACGAACTGGAACGCCGCATGAGATGGAATGTACGCGCGTGATTAACCACAACCGTCGTCCGTCATGGCCCCGCGGCGAACCTCGACCCCGGTGGGGTGCGGCGAGGCCGCGGTGTACGTGGACGATACCGGTCGAACCACTGCGCACCTGCACGCCCTCGACCGCGACGAACTCGAGACGTGGTCCAAGAATCCGCGCACCGCGATGGAAGATCTGCGGATCGTCCCCAATGGAACTCTGGTCGCCGTGGGCGCCACGGTGACGGTCGAGCACCGCACGTTTGTCGAGGTGGTCGAGGGAGAGTACGCGGGACTGTACGTGACGCAGAGCCGGACGCCCGCCGCGGTCGAGCCCTGGCTGACGGCGCCGACGCCGTTGTTCCGGCTTCGGGGGAGCACTTTTTGCGTGGTCGGGTTCCTGGCGTGCGCCGCCGCGTGGAACCACCCTCGGTGCGCCGCCGCCGTGACGCTCGGCGCGGGCGGGATCATCGGGTCGGGCGCAATCGGATGGGGGCTGCGGCGGCTCTACTACAGACACGACTTTTTTAAGAACTTTGTAATGTCGGTCCCGGTCCCGTTTTGGGGGGCGGTGGAGATTCCGCTTTGAGTGACCCAATAAACGCGCAAATCTTGAGATCAAACGCCGCCCGGGCCCCGCGCTCCTGCTCCGAGAACTGGGTTGGGTCGGACAGTGTCCACAGGAACGCCCAGTCGTCTGGGGTGAACCCGCTGATCGCGGCGTTGGGCTCGGCGTGGAGCATCCGAATCCCGTCGCGCGCCGCCTCGCACCGGGCGTGAAACAGCGCCGCGTCCGCGGTGGACGCAAACTTGCCCGGGTCGGCCCACCCCGCCCGGAAGATGTCCGAGCACCGCACCTCGAGCCGCACCCCGCGGCCCGACAGCGCGCCCCTGGCCCACTCGCAGAGCATCGACGAGCACGACGTGGCGTGGTCGCGGACCCACCGCCCGCCGCCGTTGCGGTGGCACGGCTGGTAGCTCAGGTACAGGATCAGCGTGTCGCCCGGGCACATCAGGTCCGCTAGCTTCCGGTCCTTGGTCGCAAACGCCTCGGCGTGCACGTTGGTGTGGGTCGACCCCCGGAAGCAGTTGGAGTACCGCGCCACCGCCTTCTCGGTCCCGTCGGCGGCCACCAGCCGCACCACCCCGACGCACACGTTCTTGGGGCACCGCTTGTCGTCGTCGAGCACGCAGAGCTTGGTCACCCCGATCTCGGCGCACCACCGCCCGTGGAAAAAGGCGGCGCACATACGCTCCCGCCCCCCGAGGAACCGCGACCGGTCGGTGCCTTCCTCGAGGTGGACAGTGTGGTCACCCCAGATGTTCGAGTCACCGAGGTGACACAAGCACCCGGCGTGCATCGCTTCCTTTTTGTGTTGTACACCCCGGCCACAAATTTAGAGGGCGACGCTGCGGACAGCGTTGCGATTTAATTGGCAATCATCCCCTCCGACTCGGCGGTGCCCGCGCCAAACACCACCGCCGCCGAAAGACCCCCCGCCACGAGGTACAAGACCATCGCGAGCGACATGGCAATTCCGAGCGCAAACGCCACAAAGTTGACCTCCCCAGTCTCGGCAATCGTGAGGATGCTATTGTCGCCGAGCACGATCCGCAGGCCGTCCCTGGCGATGTCGTCGACCATCTTCGCCGTCGCATAGAGCACGCCCTCCCCTTCTTTCTCGTCGTCCGTCTGGCCGTGGATGACCCGCATGATGAGCGGGACCGCCGCCGTGATGAGCACGATACTGATCGCCGCGGCGCTGAGCCCCGACGCCGCCCCCGCCATGTGGGTGTAGTTGAGGGTGGCCTTCTTTGTGGGCGGCTTCATCGAGGCGTGGGTGGCCGAGCTGGCGATGCTTGCGATCAACATCGACACCAACGTGGCCCCCAGGATGAGGACCGGGACGACGACGTCCCAGATCCTGTCTTCCCCCCACCTGTCGATCGTGACCCCCATCGACACGTTGAGCAGCGCGATCGACGCAAACGCGCCAAACGCGCTGAAAACGCCGCCGGTCTGAACACCCTCCTTGGAAGCCTCGGATTTGATGAGCGCGGGGAGCTTCATGGCCTTTTTCTTTGACTCAATTGCCGCAAATTTCTCACAGATGTCGAACCTCGCCGCAGTTGTTGCAGACCAATTTCGCGGTCATCCCCTCGTCCGCCGACCGCGTCTGTCGCGCCACCACCCCGACGTTGTTGGACCGACACACCGCGCACCGCGTCTCCTGCTCTTCAATCTCAAACTTCATCTCGCTGATCTCGGTCGCCCGCTGCTTGACCCCCTGCCCCGCTGCGACTCCCTCGTTCACCGCGCCGTCGTCCGCGTCGTTCGCCGTCAGCGCGGCGAGGGTGCAATTGTACATGGCCATCTCCTGACGGTGGTCGGTGTACGCGGCGAGCTCGGCTTCCTCCCCGACCCGCTGGGCCCACCGCCACCGCAAGGTTCCGCGCACTACCGGACCCATCACCTTGCCCAACACGTCCTCGACAAAGGACATGATCGGTCTGCGGTTCGGATTCGACACCCCGAGGTGTCCCGGAAATCCCCGCGCCCGTTTCGATTAAACATGGCGGTGCGCCTTACGGAGCACGCCGTCGACACTCTCTTTGCCCGGTGCGCGGGCAACGTTCGGGTGGACTGCCTGGGCCGTCGGTCAAGGTTGGCGCCCCGGACCGTCGAGGCGGTCAAGCCGCAGATCGAGGCCCTGCTTTCGCAGCTCTTGCCCAAGTTTCACCAGGGTGGCGGCGCGGCCAGGGAGGCGAGGTTGGATCGCGACGGGTTTGAGTGGGACACGACCCCCCGACTGATCCGCGTGGGGCAGCTGTTTGCCATGGCCACGGCGTGCGGGTTGGCCACCGAGCTGGACCTGTTGGCCCGCGAGTACGAGCGAATGGGGGCGCGCGAGTTGTTGCCCGGCCCGGCGGGGGACATCTACTGGCTGTCGGTGGGACCGGCCAAGATGAATGCCCCCGACCCGACCCGACATCGGTCGTTCTGGCCGACGGGCAACAGCGACCGCGACGAAGCCTTGCGCCGCATCCGCCACGCGTGCGCGAATCACAACCCGGAAAGATCCTGTGTAATTGCGTGACGGCGCTACTTGCGCGCTGGCCGCTGCGCCCGCGGCGTCCACCCCACGGGGACGCGGGGTGGACCGTGGCGCCGGGCAAACGCCATCGCATCGGCGCAGTCGGCGGCGTCGAGAAGGCCCTGTAACGGCGTCCCCCGGAGCTCGTCCTTGACGGCCTCCCGCTTCTCGGCCTTGGTGATGGCGGCGGCCGCGTCCGCCTCGGCCCGCTTCGCGGCCTCGTGGTCCGCAATCAGCTTGAGGTGGCGCTTGTCGGGCTGCTTTTTAGCCTTGCGGGCGGCCTGGACCTGGGCGCAGGCCCAGTCGTACTCGGGGACCTTCTTGGCGTCCGGGGCCACCGCCGAACCATCGTACACCGCGGTCCGAGCGGCGAGTCGGCTGTTACCTCGCGTCCCACGGGCCTCACCGTCCACTTGGCGAGTCAACTTGTTCTTCCTGGATGGTGACGACATTGTTTGGGGCTGGGTGGCGGGTGGCCGCGGGGTGCGGTGGAGGAAGGGCGGGTGGTGGCTGCGGGGTGCGGTGGATGCGTGCGGTGGCTGGGTGGGGCAGCGGGGTTCTGACCCCCGCTCGCGCGGTCAGGACCGGACCCGGACCGGACTTGATGCGTCACGACAGCCCCCCCCCCAATCGGGATTGGTGACTCAGCGAGAGGCCCGGCGCCGAATCGGGAAATCGATGACTCCGCGTGGTGAGGTCCGGGTCTGGACGGGAGGGGTGCGCGTTGGAAGAGGGGCACAGAACCACGAGCGCCCCGCGCGCCCGCGACCCTGCCAGCCACCCTCGGCCACCCCCGCCCCCTCTCGACCGTCATGCCCCGTCGCCGACACCCGCCCGCCGCCGCCGCCGCCGACCGCGGCTGCGGCCGCCCCCCGCGTTTCCGAGCGCGCGTGGCCCACCCGACCCTGCGTTGGGACGGGCCGCGCGCCGGCGTTACGCTGGAGTCCATGGCGCAGTCGTGGACCAAACGGAACCGCGGCGCCGTCCGACAGCGACGCGGCCGAGGCCGCCGCTGTCGCGGCCCTCCTCGGCTCCGCCGACCCCACGCGTGAGCGGCTGATCACCGAGGCGCAGCTCGAGTCGATGCGGATCGGCGGGCGCGGGACGATCCCCGAGGGGGTGTTTCGCCTGCCCGACGGCCGCGTCGTCACGATCGAGGTCAAGCGCGTGATGGTCGACGGGTGGTTCGACACTGCGCCCCGGGACGTGCGGGGCCGGCGTTGGATCACGCGGTTTCCGTCGGCTCTGGTGATCGAGTCGGGGCTGTGCAAGGTGTCGCGCAGCCTCATCGACACCATCCGGCGCGAGACCGGGCTCGAGGTGCGGCGCCACGTCCTAGTGCTCGCGCTCCCGCTGTCGATGACGGCTCGACGTCCACCTTGCGCGCATCCCGGACGCGCTCTTCCCGTTCCGCCGGTCGCGCACCTGACCTCGCCGCCCACCCCGCCACTCCACGCGGTCCACTCCACGATCAACATAAACACCGCCACACACTCACTCGTTCGCGGTTAACCGCCGCCAGAATTGTAGCCATGAGCTTTGACCTCGAGCGCAGGGGCGACGTGCGCGCGATGGTCATGGCCAGACCGTACACTGCGATCGTAGTCAGCGCGGAAAAGGTGCGCGTCATCGACGGGACGGCCGTGGTGACGCTCGCCCCCAAGCCCAAGCCAGAGCACCTCCGCCGCGGCGTTGTCCCACACGACTTCCCGTCGAACGCGCTCTGGGTCGACGTTGCCTCGGCCGCGCGGTTCGTGACCATACCCAGGGCTCTGCGCGACACGGCGATCGGGACCATCATCGCACCGCACCTGACCACGTTCCGCAAGCCTTGGGCCTACGCAAAAGGCCGGTACCACCTGTTCGTCAAGGATCCCGCGATTCAGGAGAGCGATGGCCCGACCGAGGTCACCATCAAGGACATGTGGGCGTGGGTTAACGACGCGGGCGCCGGCGTCTCGCTGGGCCACTACAAGCTCGGGGCAGACACCTCGGACGTTGTCCCCGCGATGGATTAATGACGCCCGGCGCGAGCCCGAATAAATCGTCGCGACGCGCGGCGGACGTCGTCAGAAATCGCGGCGCGATGGGTGGGCTCGCGGCGTTGCTCGCTCTGGGGATCGCCGCCAACCACGACTGCTACTTGCTTCGCCTCGAACAATGCGGCGGGGCGGTAACGATCCACGGGCTGTGGCCGCAGTGGGGTGAGTGGTGCGACGCTCCGCCCTTCAACCCGGCCACGCTGGCCCCGATTCAGAGCGAGCTCGACCGGTGGTGGCCGTCGTGCCCCACGGGCGGCCAGGGCAACACGACGTGGTTCCACGCGCACGAGTGGGACAAGCACGGGTCGTGCACCGGGTGGACCGAGCTCGAGTATTTTCGGGGGGCCCTCCTGCTCCGGGAGGCCTATACCCCCCACCTCCAGACGTGCCTCGACCGCTACACCCTCGAGCCCTGCCCGTGTTGCGACCCACCCCCCACAACCTGATCAAAGTTGACACGGTTTACTGTAGTCGAGAAAGATCTCCGCCTTGGGGAAGATGTTGCGCGCGGCCACCACCGCCACCAGCGCGAGTGCCTCATGCATGATCACAAACTTGCTGTTGGCGCGGCGGCGGCTGTCGTTGATCATATCGCCGCGGGCGGTGGCGCACCGACACTCCTCGCTGGAGCCGTCGATGCACGTCCCGGTCTCGAGCTCCATCACCCGTTCCCCGCTCAGCCTGACGCCGTACCGCCCCGAGTAGAACGTGATGAAGTCGCCCCTTTTGTACCCCATGTCCTTGGGGGCAAACAGCCCTTTCCCCGCGTTGGGTAGCGTGCTCTGGCCCACGGTGGCCCGCATCGGGCTCTTGGCCCACTCGCCCCGCCGAAGCTTGCACGCGGTGTCGCCGTCCTGACACATGACATTGATGGTTGTGTCGTTGGTTAGCCGCGCATCTCAGTTAAACGCTGTGTCAAACACGCTCTCGATGACTCCCGAAGAGTGCCTCGCCGCCGTCCAACAAGACGGGGACGCGGTGCAACACCTGACCAACGCGCAGCGGACGCCCGAGGTGTGCCTCGCCGCCGTCCAACGGCGCGGAAGCTCGCTTCAATACTTGGCCGACGCGCAGCGGACGCCCGAGGTGTGCCTCGCCGCCGTCCAACAGGATGGGTATGTGGTGGGCTGGTTGATCGACTCGCAACGGACGCCCGAGGTGTGTCTCGCCGCCATCCAAAAATGCGGGCGCGTTTTGATGTACCTGACCGACACACAACGGACGCCCGAGGTGTGCCTCACCGCCGTCCAACAAAATGGGTGTGCGGTGGCGTACCTGGGCGATGCGCAGCGGACGCCCGAGGCCTGTCTCGCCGCCGTCCGCCAAAACGGGATTGCGGTGGGCCACCTGAGTGACGCGCAGCGGACGCCCGAGGTGTGCCTCGCCGCCTTCCGCCAACACGGGGACGCGGCGCAATACTTGACAGAGTCGCAAATCAACAACGCGCTCGAGTGGACGCCGACGCGCCACCACCACTTTTCCGAAAGGGTCCGAGTGTGCGTCGAAACTTTGTTTGCATGCCCCGACCTGCCCGACGAACTGGCGGCCATGATTGCCCGCCACATTCCCACCCGCACGTTTTGTTGATTACCCCACCCAGTCTTTATGGGGGCGCGGCCTGAGCAGGAAGCGGGGCGTCCACCGCCACCTGCGCGGCGATCAACGCTTCAAACCGCTCCCACGACAGGGCGACCACAATCGGGAAATCAGACTGCCCCCGGTTCAATACGACCCCGGTGTCGCGGTTCGGGTTGACCGTGTCCCAAAAGCTGAGGCTCTGGCGCGAGCACACCGGGAGCGACGGGCGATCGTGGTCCGCCGGGGCCCACCGCGACCACGCCGCGTTGACCGCGGTTTGAAGCGCCTGCTCCTTGGCCGGGCGGGTGGCTCCGTTCTCGACCCCCAGACACTCGAGCGTGACGTCTGCGACAACCTGTCCAAACGTCCCGGTGCACAGGTGGATAAAGTGAACGATCGGGACCACCGCGACGGGCTTGGTCCGGTTCTTCCGGATCACCACCAGGGGCATCACCGTCTCGTCGATCCGGGACCGCGTCTGCTTGAGCGTGGCCCACAGCTGGACGTTCTCCTGGTTCTTGAGCTCAAAGTCGTACGGTAGGTACGCCAGCGCCCGCGGGCTGAGCACGAGGTCGCTCCCGGAGCAGCCCATGCTCGTGGACCGGACGTCGTTGCCCTCGAGCGGGAAGATCTCCTTGAGCCGCCGCTCAATCTCTTGTTGAAACTTGCGCCCCTTGGCCTTGCAGCTTTGCGGGCGAATCCCCTTGCGCTTGTCCGCCGCGGGGCGGGGCGGCGGCTCTTCGTCGAGCACCAGGTCGTCCATGATTTTGCGCTTGTCCCGTCTGGCGCGACGGAAAAAATCCCGTTCTATGGTACCAATTAAAAGACCCGACGATGGCGCCCAAGTGCCCCGGAACCCCGATCCAGTGCACCGGTTTCAAGGCGACGCGATGCATGAAGCCCGCCGCCACCGCGACCCCGCTGGCGCCACCAACCACCCAGGACTCGGCGTGCGCGTGCGGGACGCTCGCCACCAACACCGACGGCGCGCTGGGGTGGCACTACGACATCGGGACCAAGCAGTGCACGCTGTACAAGGACCACTTTGCACTGTCGAAAAAGGCCAAGCTCAACGACGTGGGCGGGTACGTCAACATCACGCTCAAGAACATCGGGCTCTGGGACTGGACCGCGTGGCCGCTCAAGCTCAAGATCCTGTCGATCGCGGCGGCGGCCATGATCTTGTCGACCATCATCACCATCATCTCGGCGTTTGGCAAGGTGGGGTCGTCGGGCGTGGTCGAGAGCACGGGCAAGTTCATGGCCGGGATCCTCCTCGGGCCGTTCCTGGTGGGCCCCCCGCTCATCTGGAGCTCGACGCTCAAAAAGTAGATCAAGAGCGCGCGCTCTCTTGGCAGAAGCGACTCCACCGCCAGTATTGCATCTTGTTCACGACGTAGATGAAGATCGCCAGCGCCATCGCGGTGAGCACCACGTTTATCAGGTTGTTGACGAAGAGGCCGTAGTTCCACGTGGCCGCGCCGATCTCCTTGGCCTCGGCGATCGACCGGATCGTGACCCGCGTGTCCACCCCGGCCTCCTGGGCCTCCTTGACCGTCGCGTACTGCCCGCGGTACACCAACCCGGCCCGGATGAGCTGGGCCATCGTCTCGTGGCGGGGGGCGGAGATGACCAGAAACAGCTCGGAAAAGTCCCGCTTCCCCAGCGCGGCCCCGATGGGGGGCATGATGATGTCCTTGACCAGCGAGCCGATGAATGCGCGCATCACCGTGGCAAAGATGAACCCGACCGCCGTCTGCATCGTCGCGGGGTCCGTGAGGATGTTGGTAAACGACTTGATCAGCGTCGTCGGACACGGGGGGTCTCCCTTGCAGAAACTGTTGTCGCACATGGCGGGAGTTTACTCTTGGGGGCGCGAAACAATTGTGATTTCATTCGATCTCGGCCAGGTGTTGCATGAGCGGCGCGCGCCCGCCGCATGCGCTCCTAGGGGGGGGGGGGGCGGGCGCCTCGACCGTCTCGGTGGTTTCGCCGAGCCACTTGCTCCCGGCGTAGAGGTGCGCAAACGCGTCGTTGACCTCGTGCTTGGTCAGCTGGTCTACTCGCACGACGTCGGGATCCGCCCCCTCCCAATCGCCCCGTCGCAAGTGACGGCTTCGTAATTTCAATCGACCCAACCGAGGGGCGAGTGATTAATCATGAACCCTTTGGCTGGAAACAACCATGGCGAGCGAACGGGATGAGCGCATCATGGACGCCGCCGAGAGTCGGCCGAAAGAGACGGTTGTCGACTACCTTGCAAAACGGGAGCAGTTTGATGAGGACGAGCTCGAACGGTTGCCCGAGCTCCTCCTCGAACGCGCCGCCGACCTGATCATTGTCTGCAAGTGGGACCGGCTGTTGGACTTTGTGTACAAGTGGCAGATAGAGTACGACGACGTGGACAACCTGTTTGAGATTGACCCGGCGATCTTGGCCGAGGCCCCCGAGGACGTGACCGAGTGGGTCCACGAATCGTTGGGAGAGGAGGTGGTAGAAGAGGAGAGCGGCGCCGCCCCCGCCGCCGATTCCATGGACCTGTCGTAAAGGTGATGTTTTTTAGTCCGCACTCCAAGGAAACATGGGTTTATGTTGCGCCAAACCCAAAACCCTGGGTGAACACTACCTCGACGAGTTGTGGAAGAAAACGGCGCTACCCAATACACATTTGGTGGCGTTTCGGTGCTCAGACTGCCACGAGGGCCACGAGGGCCACGAGGGCGCTTGCACGATCAAATTTGTCAAAAGCGCTAACGCGACCTGGACTTACCTCCACTGGACGGTGCAATCGATCCACGAGGATCCAATCTCCGAGCCGATGCAAGAAACGTTGATGGTCCTGTTTATTGCCATGGGGAGGACGCTGTTTTGCAAAACATGCG
>Ga0180431_10008844_pt1 | contig 11485 bp, 4 predicted proteins | sample SS_ome_11_FD_132459 | JGI IMG/M metagenome (GOLD analysis project Ga0180431, IMG submission 132459) | Hypersaline lake sediment archaeal communities from the Salton Sea, California, USA - SS_1_MS_1 metaG | ecosystem: Environmental > Aquatic > Non-marine Saline and Alkaline > Hypersaline >...
AAACCCGGCCGGACTCGAGCATGTCCCGCACAGTCTTGCCCTCGACATGCTCCATGCAGATCAGATGGGCGTCCTCGGCTTCGACGAGCTCGTAGACGGTGGTGATGTTGGGGTGATTGAGGGATGAAGCGGCCTGGGCTTCCCGGATGAACCGCTCCCGGGCTTCTTCGTTCTGGGCCAGATGGGAGGAGAGGGTCTTCAGGGCCACCAGTCGCCCCAGGGAAGTGTCCTCGGCTTTCCAGACCGAACCCATCCCCCCCTCACCGATCTTGTCGATGACTTTATAGTGACTGATCGTCCGCCCGATCATGCTACCTTCTTCTCCGAGCCGGGCCGATCGCCCCGTCGAGAATGACCAGATCGGAGTGGGAGGATTTCAGGGTGGTATAGAAACTCGCTCCCCCCGGAGCGAGGCTGCCGAACAGTCCGTAGTCGATCGGGCTGATCAGTTCGATACTGCTGTCGAAGCTCCTGATTTTACGTACCTCGTTCGTTGCGACATCCACCTCAAAGAGACCGTTTCTCCACGTGTACTCAGAGGATTCACCAAACATCGTACACGCGACGTAAAGCTTGCTGCTGTTTTCAGACCAGACATGAACCACGTTCTTCCAATCCCAGCCGCCCGGATTTTTAATGAATCGTCTCCTCTTCCCATCAGGTGAAACCAGCAGGATCTTGAAGTCCTCCTGCTGACCATAGTTCGACAGACACGCGATCCACTGCCCGTCCGGCGACCATGCCGGCAGGGCTACCCATCTGGGGAATGCATCCTCATCTATGAAGATTTGCCTGCAGGTGCGCGGATTCCCTCTCTGCACCACTGCCAGAGCAAACCGGTTCTGTTTTGACTGATAGATCGTGACCAGTGAATCTGATGCAGGTGACCAGGAGAACCCCCAGCAACCGTGTACTCCTAATGAATCGGGGAAGGCCTTCTGGGCATCAGTACCAGCCTCAACAGGAAAGGTCCAGACTCCGAAATCGCTCCGACGCCCACGCACGACAGAAGCGATGTGTTCACCATCGGGTGAGATAATCGCTGGTTGGGCTACCTCCACTGGTTGTTCTTCCGGTGTAAAACGATCAGCCAGGAGAAAGCTCTGATCAGGAAAGGATGGATGTGAGATCCGGATTTCAACTTCCTGGTGGAGTCCAGTGGCATACGCTGTCACACCTGTGTCCTGCACGTATGAAGGAGAGTACTCCAGACGCGATGATCTGAAGCAGAGGCGAGGCGATGTGCCATCGAAGAATATCTCGACAACGTCGTAATCATTGATTCTCTGCTCATAAATGATCTGTCGCCCGTCCGGTGCTACCGAAGGATTCCTGGCGTCTGCCACTTCAGCCGGGCGGATCATACGAATCTCAGACGTATGCACATCCCCGGTCCAGAGACAGCCGTTCATAGCCAGGATGACTTCCCTGTCATTGATCCAATCAAAGGAAGGGACGTGTTTCAGATCGTATGCACCCAGGTCAAACACTTCGTAGGGTTCTGAACGATCTGAGGCCGGCCAGGGGAAGATCCAAAATCCATACCCGCCACTTTCACCTGACGGACTATGATTCTGAGCATGGCGAGGATTCTTCTGCGGCTCAGGGTGATCTGGAGCGATAATGCGCCGGTAATACGTCAAACCGATCCTGCGACCATCGGGTGAGAATTTCAAACAGGCCGGATTCCTCGTTATGGAGTCAATCTGAACAGGGATAGGGCTATACTGCTCGATCAGCTGCCCATCGGGAGCGTGAATCGACAGTCCCAGCAGGCTACCCCAGCAGGCCAGAATCGGCTGCTCTTGATCCGGATACAGATCAATCGCCATGTACGCAGTTTCCCATAGATCTTTTGGGGGACTGCCGAGAATGGTATCGGGAGGAACACCCCCCTGAAGACCAGTCCTCAGGACCATGCTGATAAAGCCATGGATGTAGTAAATGCTGTCGCTATCAGCAGACCAGGTCAGTCCGGCGGCAGGTTCATAGTTCGCGAGTTTGACCAGGGGCACCGAACGACCCGTGCTGCTCGAATCCCGCAGTGTAATCCGCCAGTTTCTGTCAGCTTGACGCTGTTGATAGGCAATCTGGCGTCCATCTCGTGACCAGACACCGTTTCTCTCCAATTCGGCTTCGATCGCAAACGGCGTATAGCGGTACTGTGAGAGATCGATCTGAGGAGGGATCGGCTTCAGAACGAGAATGCCCAGCAGGATTCCGATCAGAATGCCACCCCCCAGCCAGGCTCCCCTGGGAATCCGTCGCAGAACTCGCGCCAGGCTCTCCTTCCAGAGCAATCCGACCGTTACCGTGGTCGTATACCCCAGGATCCGGCGCAGATCGGCCACCACTTCCGCCGCCGACTGGTAGCGCAGCGAGGCATCCCGTTCCAGCAGCTTCTCGATAATCCTCTCCAGACCGTCCGAGATATCCTTGCGATACCGCACCACGGGATCGATCTCGGCATGCAGGATGGCATAAAAGATCGCGGTGGCATCGGCACCCGAGAACACCTGCTGACCGGTCAGCAATTCGTAGAATGTGGCCCCGAGAGAGAAGAGGTCGGAACGGTGATCCACGTCCTTGCCCGTCACCAGCTCCGGGCTCATGTAGTTAACCGTTCCCAGAGTCGTGCCCGAAGCGGTGAGCCGGGTGGCGGTCTCGAGCCGGGCCAGACCGAAGTCGGTGATCTTGACCTGTCCGGTATCGGTCAGCATCAGGTTATCGGGCTTGATGTCCCGGTGCACGATGCCGTGGCGGTGGGCTTCAGCCAGTCCCTCGGCTGTCTGCCGGACCCACTCCATGACATTTTCCAGGGGCAGCGAGCGCCCCCCCGACCGGTCGAGCTCATCGCGCAGGGAACCGCCGGCCACATACTCCATGACGATGTAGAGCCGTCCGTCATCTTCATCGATCTCGTGGATCTGGGCGATATGGGCGTGGCTCAGCCGGGCGGCGGCCTTGGCTTCCTGGATAAAGCGGGCTTTCTCGGTCTCATCCTGGGCGGCGAAATGCGGCAGGAACTTCAGGGCAACACGGCGCTCGAGGCGGGTATCCTCGGCCAGCCACACCTCTCCCATCCCCCCGGAGCCGAGTTTCTCGAGAACCTGATAATGACCGATGCGCTCGCCGATCATGGTAAAGGGATTCTAGACGAGGCAATGAACTCAGGGGAAGGTTGATGATGGAAAAGCCGTTGAACATTTCTGGCACGCTGAGACACAGCGGACGGCATAAGGGCAATCAGATCGAAGTAGCACTCACGTTTCAGTTCAATTTCGATCCCATGCTACCAGCCTGGTACCATTCCCTCTCCTCACACGGATCAGTTTCCAATCCGGCGAGGTATTGTAGCCACATACCTGGGTAAGGTCGGATGTCTTGATCCCGTCAGGGCGAATGATGACGATTTGTGTACCGTTAAAATCATATTTAACAACGGCGATTCTCTTTCCGTTCGGCGACCACACCGGGTCACGATCATCGTCGCCTGTTGTCACCTGGGTGATACCCGTTCCATCCACATGCATCGTAAAGATCTGATAGTGCCACGATCCGGGATTACTCTCAGAGCAGAAGGCAATTGTCGACCCATCCGGTGACCAGGCGGGCGAGAAATCAGCCGCCGTTCGGTCGGTGAGTTGCAGAAGCCCACTGCCATCCCGGTTCATGACGAAGATTTCAGAATTCGAGCCGATGGTCTTCGAGAATACGATCTGCCTCCCATCCGGGGACCATTTCGGCCCGGACTCGTCTTCCGGGGAATTCGTCAGATTCGTCTGGTTGCTGCCATCCCGGTCCATGCGGTAGATATCGTATCCACCCCAGAAAGAGTATCGTACGAAGAGGATCTCCCTGCCATCAGGCGACCATTCCGGTTGCCTGTCCGTGGAAAGATTGAAGGTGAGTTGACTGACTGCTCCCTCGGGATCCATGCGGAAGACCTCATAATCACCGTCGCGATTGGAGCTGAAAGCAATCCAGCCCTCGGGATCCAGACTCGGTTCCAGATCAGCTGATTCATGATTGGTGATCTGCTGGAAGATCTGCCCTTGGGGATCGACGATATAGATCTCGCAATTACCGGTCCAGTCGCTGGTGAAGGCAATCCTCTCCTTATCGTCTTCTTTCCGTGCACAACCATTGCAGAGCAGGAGAACAAGACAGAGCAGCCTGAGGATTGTACAGGTCCGGGGATTCGGAGCATTTCTGGTCCCTGTAGGGCAATACGTCATCCTTTGTCTCCCCGTGCCCTAGGGTGTGATGATCTCGAAAGTATTGAAATCCTCCGCGTCGTTCCCTCCCCCAAAGACATATATCGAACCCAGAAGAACTCCCGCTACCGACCCCGATCGTGCCGCATTCATGGGCGAGAGAGTCGTCCAGCTGTCGAGGAGTGGGTCATACGCCTCTACAACATTCAGGGCAGTGTCATCATATCCGCCGATAACATACAGTCTGCCGTCAACCACAGCTGCGCATGCCCCGGAACGTGGTGTGGGCATCGATGCTATTCTGCTCCAGGCATCAGATTCTGGGTCATACACCTGCAGGTAACCGACCGAGTCATAATGGCCCTGCTGATCTAAGCCAGTGGCCCCTGCAATATAGAGCTTCCCATCGATCACTCCCGATACTCCATTGTAGATCGGATCAAGCATGGGGGCTGCAGTTGACCAGCTATCCGTATCCGGATTGTAGATCTCGAGCAGACTGAGATGTTCACTGGTGCCCCGCTCCAATCCTCCCACCAGGTAGAGCTTTTGATCGATCACGCCCACCATGAAATGATACCTCGCGGTGGGTACCGGTGCCCCGTAGGACCATCTATCCGGGACAGGATCGTAGATGAGCAGATACTGTTCGGGGCTATAGTCTCGCGTTACCACATAGAGTACACCATCGATAATACCGGCTGCCCGGCCTACGATATCTTCAGGGGGATCGGCCCGCGCTTCCCAGGTGTCGGAGAGAGGATCGTAGACATCCAGCAGGGTGGCATCCCTGCTACTGGATGGTCCTGATGAAACGCCTCCCCCGACGACATAGAAGCGGTTGTCGATGACACCTCCAGCGGCACCGTAGCGTGCATAGGGGATTATCTGGCCCTGTCGGCGGCAATAGATATAGAAAGAAGAACCTCTGTCCGGTTCCAGGATAACCGAGAAGACAGTGTCTGCAAACCCGGTCGCAGTGATGGCAAGGGAATACTCCCCAACTTCGATATCATCGAACCTGACCATCCCATCAACACCTGCCGTTTGCACAGAATCGACAGGGGACAGGACAACTCGAGCCCCAACGATCGGGAACCCGATCGGATCCCGGGCCCAAACCGCAACGGGAACCGCCGTTCGGACCAGTTTAACTGTCAGACGGCTCGGCTGATCGGTCTCTACGGTGATCGAAGACGTAACATCTGCAAAGTAAGCGGCCGTGATGTGATACGTATATTCTCCTGCTGCCAGCCCTCTGAAAACAGCCCGACCTTCCGCACCAACTGTCTGTTGCCACTCCCCGGGTTCGAGAGAAACCACTGCTCGGGGGACGGGATTTTCATAGAGATCCACGACAGTGAGTTCGATCGATACATCAGCCGGTGCTGTGGTCTTCTCACATGAAACAGAAAGACACACTATGACCAGCAGGATCAACGCCTCGCACACCGCTCTGATGAAGGCTGTTCTCGGGAGCATGAACGTCTCAGGCTTACTATGCCCTTCAGAACGGATCAAGCTGGCAGTGTTATGCAGACCTATTCAGGAATCATGAAGAGTACTCACACATGGTTCATTCTACCCTGAATTGATGCATTCATCCAATGTAGAACCTGATAGTGACCGATGCGCTCGCCGATCATGGGGGGATTCTCGTGGAGATGATCGCATGAGGAAAGAGCGCCGGGGCTATCCTGCCTGCGCAATGTTCCGATGCGTTGGTTTATACTTCCAGGGTAACCCGACGTGCCGGCCTGATCGAGTGAGTCTTACGGTCGGTCAAACCCCTCGAGAATCCACAAGTCAGATGTGACTTTCAGAAAGGTCGTCAGGAAACTGCGTCGCCCCGGTCTGGCGCTGGTCGTTGAGCCCGCCAGGAAGGGAACGCGCAGGTAATGTTCGGCGGATATATCCGCTACTTTATAGCGCCCGATCATCCACTCAATGTCATCATATCGACTGGAATCAGGGTGGGTGGGAAGTTGATCGATCTCAAAGGCGTAGAGTCCTCTGAAATCCGGATCGGTACAGTATATGAAGAGTGTCCTGCTGTCAGCGGACCAGAACAGACCCATGTGCTCATCCAGCGAGAGGAACCATTCCTCGCGCACAACCTCTCCCTCAGGGGTCAGGATCACCAGCGGTCCATTATGATCGCCCATTGCTGTCAGGGCAGCTATATGCTCGCCGTCGGGCGACCAGACAGGATAATGCAGTTCCCGAGGATCAAGAGATGTCAGGGTCTCCGGGTATCCGATCCGGACCTTGGAAAAGGTCGGTTGTTCGCCCGGACGTCCCATCATACCTGCCAACCACTGACTGTCGGGACTCCACGTGCTCACATATCGGGCGAAGGCCCCTTCTTCCTCCAGTAGCCGGTCCGCCGCCCCTCCACTCGTTCGACAGAAATAGGTAGTTATATCTTCATACCCTCCTCCCGGACTGCCGGCGAATACCAGCCAGTTGCCGTCGGGTGACTGAACAGCCGGCGGCAAGATCAAAACCGGCCGATCTGCACTCGGAAAACTCTCCTGGTTGACGAGAACGCGATCATCCTCATCAGTCCTGCGGATTCTGATCTCAGCCAGCGAATCGATATCGGTGATATAGGTCATGCCGTTGCTGGACAGCGAGGGGGAATATTCCCGCATCCCTGTCGCCAGGACCGGCCGGGGAGGACTTCCATCAAGGGGGACTTCTACGATGTCATAATCCAGCAACTCACGGGCATGAAGGATCTTTGTGCCATCAGGGCTGACACTCGGGTACATCTCCGGAATTGCCGAGACAGTGATCCGCTGCAGATCTCCGGTTCTGATGTCACCTATCCAGAGACCTCCATCCGGTCGATAGGAGAGATGGGAAAAGATCACATGCCATTCATCGAGCCAGTCGAAGGAGGGCGGATCATCCCGGCTCAGGCAAGAAAGATCGAATGGTTCATAAGGTTCGGCTTCTTGTCCGTCGGGGATAGGGAACACCCAGAAGCTGCGCGATCTCTCAGCAGGACGTGACTCACCCCGGCTGTCTGAGGCAGTACTCTGTAGCCATGAGTAATGGTCGGCACCTCGGAAATAACTGAATCCGAGTTTCTCCCCATCCGGCGAAAAATCGAGATAATAGGGCTCATACCCCACTTTTCGCGAGATATTCTCCGGAAAGGGCTGATACAATTGTGGCGGCCTGGTCCTGTCAGGATAAAGCGAGGACAAATGCAGGCCCCATTCATCTGTTTCCTTGTCGCGGCCCCAACAGGCGAGGGTGTTTTCATCAGGTGAGAGAGCCACGGCGCCGACAAGAATGGGCATTATGTCTTCGTATTTCGTAAAGTACTGGCCCGTCAATCCCACTGAACAGAGCCAGCCAAGATAGGTGAAATACAGCCGGTCCTGCTGGTCGGAATAAAACAGACTGGTCGCCTTCCACGCCCATTCGATTGTATCGATAACCGCGGCACGCTGACCCTCCGGTTTATAGACCAGGGTCCAGTACCCATCCGGCAGCTGTTTCTGATACACGATGCCACGGTTATCGGGCAGCCATATGCCCATTGTTTCCGCCGGACTTTCCACCGCGACAGGGATATAGCGATACGATGAAAGGTCGATTGCAGTTGATTCAGTCAGTTGCCTCGTGATCAGGGCTGTTGCTCCCATCAGTAGCACGGCTGCGACCCAGGCAAAGCCGGGTATCCTCTTCAATGCCCTGCTGAAGGATCGGCGCCAGACAGACAGGGGCGAGACGGTTGTCGTCAAGCCGAGCAGGCGGCGCAGATCGGTCGCGACCTCGGCGGCCGACTGGTAGCGCAGCGAAGGATCGCGCTCCAGCAGCTTGTCGAGAATACCTTCCAACCCGTCCGGGATATCCTTGCGATAGCGTGCCAGGGGATCGATCTCGGCATTCAGAATGGCATAGAAGATGGCGGTGGCATCGGTGCCCGAGAACACCTGCTGGCCGGTGAGAAGTTCATAGAAGGTGGCTCCGAGGGAGAAGAGATCGGAGCGGTGATCCACATCCTTGCCGGTCACCAGCTCCGGGCTCATGTAGTTGACCGTTCCCAGGGTCGTGCCCGAAGCGGTGAGCCGGGTGGCTGTCTCGAGCCGGGCCAGACCGAAATCGGTGATCTTGACCTGCCCTGTGTCGGTCAGCATCAGGTTGTCGGGCTTGATATCCCGGTGCACGATGCCGTGGCGGTGGGCTTCGGCCAGGCCCTCGGCGGTCTGCTCCACCCAGCCCATGACCTTTTCCAGCGTCAGGGGCCGACCCCCGGCGTCATCGAGCCGGTCGCGCAGGGAGCCGCCAGCGACGTACTCCATGACGATGTAGAGCCGCCCGTCCTCTTCGTCGATCTCGTGGATCTGGGCGATATGCGCGTGGCTCAGGCGGGCGGCAGCTTTAGCCTCCTGAATAAAACGGGCTTTCTCGGTCTCATCCTGGGCGGCAAAGTGCGGCAGGAACTTCAGGGCCACCCGGCGCTCCAGGCGGGTATCTTCGGCCAGCCAGACCTCCCCCATCCCGCCCGAACCGAGTTTCTCAAGAATCTGATAATGTCCGATGCGCTCGCCGATCATGGTGACCGCATCCTAGCAGAGATAGGATGAGCCCGCGAAGTACTACTTGAAACACCCTACCCACCCTGCTCAGCGCCAGCGGCCCGGCCGGGGGAATCCTTCGAGAATATAGAGATCCGAAGTGTGATTGAGCCGGGTGGTCAGATAACTCTCACCATCGAGTGAAGGGCTGCCGAACAAAGAATATGTCCAAGGAGATGAGAGATACACATCCGGTGGGAATTCTCGATACAGGAAGTGATTTTTGATAGCATCGTAATACGGTGCCTCAGGAGGAATGAGATCAGGCAACTCATCTAACTTAAATCGGTACACTCCGCGCAATATTTCGAATCCAGAATAATGAACGAATAGAGTACTGCTGTCCGGAGACCAAACCAGCACCATCTGTTCCCAATCGGTGAAAAAGGCCACTTCCTTTTTTTGTGTGCCGTCGCGTGACAGGAAAACCAGCGGACCATGGTGCCTCCAGTGAGTACCCAGTGCTGCGATCCACTCTCCATCGGGGGACCACGTCGGATAGTAGAGACGTTCCTCGTGGAGGGTGCGCAGTGAATCGATATTGTCCCTGCGAACGATCGACATTTTCAGCTTCTCGCCCACTGGTCCCATATTCCCGGCCAGCCATTCGCTATCAGGACTCCAGGCTCCTATAAAATTTGTATTGAAATTGGTGTTCAGCAACCGATGAGCTCTACGTGTCTGACGGTTCATGATATAGGTCGTCCAGTCATGGTAGGCCCCACCGGGACTGGCAGAAAACACCACGAAATTCCCATCGGGCGAGATCACAACCGGCGGCCAGATCAGTACCGGCAGATCTTCCTCTGGGAAAATATCCTGGTTCACCAGTGTTTCATTGAATCGCCCGTCCGCACTGCGGATACGGATTTCAGCGAATTCGCCTACATCGGTCAGATAAACCATGTCCCCGTTGAATGCTACGGACGGTGAATATTCCCGCATCCCGGATCCAATGATTCTGGTCGGGACACCACCTTCGATCGGGACCTCGACGATGTCATAGTCCATCAACTCTCTGCTGACCAGTATCCTCGTTCCGTCTCTGCTGACGTCCGGATACATCTGCGGGATGGCTGAATAAGAAATCCTGCGGAGTCGACCATTCCGGACATTCCCGGTCCAGAGTCCCCCTTCCGGTCGGTAGGACAGATGTGAGAGAACGACATGCCTGGAATCCTCCAGCCAGTCAAATGTTGGCGGATCATCCCGGCTGACGGCATCCAGCACGAAGGGTTCATATGGGACTTTACCCCCGTTATCGGGCCAGGGGTAAACCCAGAAGGCGCGGGCTCCGGGAGACGCTACTAACTCATTCTGGTCAGCCCCTTGTTGGGCCTGGCTCTCAGCAGCAACAGAATCCACCAGCGGGCTGTGAAAATACCCGACACCAATATTGCGGCTGTCAGGAGATATCTTCACATAGCACGGCGTCCATCCAAACCTTGTCCGATATGGATCATTATCATAGGGACGTGGTTGAGCTATTGAATCAGGAGTGACGGCTGCTATATGCAGACCCCACCATGTTCCTTCTGCATTTTCCGCCCAGAGAGCCAGGTAATCTTCCTGCGGAGAGAGGGCGGCGGCTTTAATTGCACCTATCGTTCGAAAAGTGTGACGAGTCGGTCTCTCAGCACCCGATAAGCCAACCGAGTAGAGGCCGGCATTCAGGAGAAAAAGCACCTTTTCAGTGCTTTCGGACCATATGAGACTTCCGGCCGGGTATCCGGCAGCCACTCGTGTTATTTCTTCAGCCTCATCATTGACCGAGGCTCGATACATGATGTGCCAGTAACCGTCCGTCTGGTGTTCCTGATAGATAACCCCCTGCTCACCCGGTCCCCAGATACCCTGGACCTCCGGGCTTTGGTCGACCGAGATGGGTGAGGAATGATAGGCAGACAGGTCTACGGGACCTGATCGTGGCAACAGAATCACGGCTCCCACGATCAAACCGGTGATGAGACCGACTGTCGTATAGACAGGGCGAGATACGCTCTGGAGTGTCCTTTTCACCGAACGAGCCCAGATCGCCAGCCAGGTGGTGCTGACAGTCGGCCCCAGCAGTCGGCGGATGTCGGTCGCCACTTCGGCCGCCGCCTGATACCGGCGCCCCGGATCGCGCTCGAGAAGCTTGTCGATGATCACGTCCAGGCCTTCCGGGACGTCTTTTCGATAACGGGCCAGGGAATCGATTTCGGCATTCAGTATAGCGTAAAAGATCGCGGTGGCATCGGTACCGGAGAACACCTGTTGGCCGGTCAGCAGTTCATAGAATGTTGCTCCCAGTGAGAAGAGGTCGGAGCGGTGATCCACGTCCTTGCCCGTTACCAGCTCCGGACTCATGTAGTTGACCGTTCCCAGGGTTGTGCCGGAAGCCGTCAGCCTCGTGGCTGTCTCCAACCGGGCCAGACCAAAATCGGTGATCTTGACCTGCCCCGTATCGGTCAGCATCAGGTTGTCGGGTTTGATGTCGCGGTGGGTGATCCCCTGCCGGTGGGCTTCGGCCAGTCCCTCGGCGGTCTGCTCCACCCAGCCCATGACTTTTTCGAGCGGCAGCGGTTTGCCCCCGGCTTCATCGAGCCGGTCGCGCAGGGAACCGCCGGCCACATATTCCATCACGATGTAGAGCCGGCCGTCCTCTTCACCGATCTCGTAGACCTGGGCGAT
>Ga0180431_10008845_pt1 | contig 11485 bp, 6 predicted proteins | sample SS_ome_11_FD_132459 | JGI IMG/M metagenome (GOLD analysis project Ga0180431, IMG submission 132459) | Hypersaline lake sediment archaeal communities from the Salton Sea, California, USA - SS_1_MS_1 metaG | ecosystem: Environmental > Aquatic > Non-marine Saline and Alkaline > Hypersaline >...
GGAGATCGCTGGGGATTCTGTGCTCATCGCGCTATCTCCCGCCACTGCTCACACACCAAACGCGCGTTTGAGAGTGGAGCAGCCGGCCGTCGTGGACGGTGTCGGCACGTTCGCCCCAACAGACGGTTTGCCCGTTGAACGTGGTGCCTATGTCATCACGCTGAGCGATACAATTACCGAAGTAGTATTGGAGCTGAGATGACTTTTCTTCTTATTCTTCCAAGATCTTCAGAGGTGCCGCCGTGTCCAAGATGAAAATCCCCAACCGTCTGCCCAACCGCAGGGACTTCCTCAAGACCACCGGCGCTATCACCGCCGGAACGGCCCTCTTTCCATTCCTGGGGTGCCGGCCGGCGGGGGGGGCCCTGGCCGACGCACGGGCCGCGGCCGAGGCCGGTTGGATGGTCCGTCCCTTCCGAATGGACAGGGTGAGCCTGGGAGGCGGGATTTTCAGTGAAAAACGCGACCGGATGCTCAACTATGCCCGAAACTATGGGAGCGACACGGACGTCTACGCCGGCCCCGACCGCTTGTTGAGCATCTTCCGGGCAAATGCGGGCCTCGATACACAAGGGGCAGAGCCGGTTGGGAGTTGGGAGAACGCCACCGGTTACCTGCGGGGCCACTACGCCGGGCACTTCATGAGCATGCTGGCTCAGGCCTACGCCAGCACCGGTGAGGCGGTCTACAAAGAGAAGCTCGACTACATGGTCGCGGCGTTGGCCGAATGCCAGGAGGCGCTGGCCGCCGCCGCTCGACTCCCGACGCCCAGAGTCGATGGGCGGTTCGGGTCGGCCCTGAACCTCTCCGGATCTCCGATCGGCCTGGCGGAACATGTGCGCCTTCCGGAGGGGCTCGTCAGCGGCCTGAACGACTTCACCATCGCCCTCTGGATCAAGCCGTCCGTGTACGATCGGTCGGCTATCATAGATCCCAGGGTTGACTCAGGGAGAGACACGGCCGAGCTCACTAACCACTCGGCGGTGTTCAGCTTCGGCAGCCCCAACCCTGAGTACGCCGAGCCTCCCCTGGCTCATATGTTCTTGACCGTTCGGGTTTCCAATGAACATCCGGTGCCCAGGTTCGCGATCACGACCACAGGCGAGGAGGGAGAGCAAAGGCTGGATGGGGCCGAACCGCTCCCCATGAACGAGTGGACCCACATCGCTGTCACAAAATCGGGGAACGATGGCGTCCTCTTCGTCAACGGGGTCCCGGTGGCATCGAACCCCAACATGACTCTCAGCCCGGCAGATCTGGGAGTGACCACGGGAAACTGGCTCGGCCGTCACCAATTCCCTCAACGCACCGTCTCCTACCTGAAAGGAGCTTTGGACGAGTTCCAGATCTACGGGAAAGCGCTGAGTGAGGAAGAAATGAGTTCCCCGTCTTCCACGTCCGAAGGGATTGCAGGGGTGCCCGACGTGGCCTGGTACCGCTTCGACGAGGAGAACGGACCCACAGCCGTCGACTCGTCCGGTAACGGTCGGGACGCTCAGGTGATCGCACCCACCGACGGGCGACGTCATCCGGGATTCTTATCGGCCTACCCCGAGACCCAATTCATCCGGCTCGAGGAGTTCGCGAGATACGACAGAGGTTGGCAGGGAATCTGGGCGCCCTACTACACGCTTCACAAGATCATGGCAGGCCTCATCGATGCCCACGTACACACCGGCAACGAGCAGGCGCTGAACATTCTCGTCGGCATCGGCGACTGGGTACACAGCCGTCTCGCGCCCCTGAGCTCCGAACAGCTCGATCGCATGTGGGACATCTACATCGCGGGAGAGTACGGCGGTGTGCACGAGAGCTTCGCCAGCCTCCACGCCCTGCGCCCCGACCGCAGAGAGTATCTCGAAATAGCGAGGCTCTTCGACAATCGGAACCTCCTTCCCTCCACGACGGCCAACGAGGACATCCTAGATGGACTGCACGGCAACCAACACATTCCACAATTCATCGGTTACCTACGCATCTTCGAACAGGGGCACGACGAGGCCTACTTCCAGGCCGCCGAGAATTTCTGGGGGATGATCGTTCCGCACCGGACGTACAGCCACGGAGGGTTGGGGGTTGGGGAGATGTTGAAGACCCGGGACGTTATCGCCGGATCGTTGTTCGACGAGCGGAACCATGCGGAGACCTGTTGTCTCTACAACATGCTGAAGCTCAGCCGGAACCTGTTCTTCCACGAGGCGGATCCGAAGTACATGGACTACTACGAGCTGGGTCTCTTCAACCAGATACTCGGCTCCCGGAGGGACATGGACAGCGCCGAGAGCCCCGAGGTCACATACTTCGTGCCCGTGCAGCCGGGCCAGCAGCGGAGGTACGGGAATATCGGAACTTGCTGCGGGGGGACGGGGCTGGAGAACCACACGAAATATCAGGACTCCATCTACTTCCGCTCCGTGGACGACTCGGCCCTGTTTGTGAACCTCTACATCTCCTCCACCCTCCACTGGCCGGAGAAGGGGTTCACTATCACCCAGGAGAGCCGGTTCCCCGAGGAGGGGGCGACCACCTTGACCGTGGAAGGAAGCGGGACTTTGGACCTCCGGCTCCGAGTCCCGTCGTGGGTCGAAAGGGGTTTCTTCGTTCGCATCAACGGGGAAGAACAGGAGATCGACACGATCCCCGGGACCTACTTACACCTGAGCCGGAACTGGGCATCGGGTGACCGGATCGAGATCGAGATGCCCTTCAGCTTCCGCGTGGAGGGAACCATCGACGATCCCACGGTTCAATCCCTCTACTACGGCCCCATCTTGCTGGCGGCCCAGGCCGACCCGGTTGGCGAAGATCTCGAATCGGGGCTCCTGGACGTGAGCTTCTATCGACACCTGAAGCTCGACGGGGATCTGGCCGGAGCCATTACCGCCACCGACCGGCCTCTCCACTTCACTACCAACGGTCTGAGCCTGGCGCCCTTTTTCGTGGCCGATCCGGTTTCGGGGACGACTCCGCAGGAAGAGCCGGAGGAAGGGGAGGAGCAACGAAGGATACGTCGGGGTCCACCGACCCAACCGTACCATATCTATCTGCGGCGCCGGGAGCCCGGCATCGTCTTCGGCTCGCAGGACTCCCGCGTTTCGAACTACGCCGGACCCGACGGCCGCACGTTTCTGGACACCGTTTGGGGCGAAGCGCCCTTTCAAACCCATGAGGCGTTCGTTGCCACGGTGGAGCGGATCGCGGGTGAGTGGGGAGCGCGGGGCACGTTCCCCGACGCTCAACGGGACGCCATCATCGACGCAGCCCGTACGGCGGAAGGGGATCTCTGAGTTTAAACGACTGTGATCCTTTACGGCGGATCAGATCCGCAGAAAGATCCGCCGTTTGAACAACCAATTCACCAGGTACCAATCCATCCAGAGCACCACGAGTGCCGTGAAAAAGCCAACGAGCACATGACCTCCCCATCCCAGGATCCACTCGGTGAACGGGTGCACGATCTCGGTGAACCAGTCGTTGCCCCCCAAGTGCGAGAACAAATAGATGAACAGTGGGTTCATCCCGAACACGATCGCGAATTGGGCCCAACGCCTCTTTCCCTTGACGTCGATGATCCAGTACGACAGCGCCAGCGAAATCAGACACCAGCCGCCGGTGACAATCACGAACGAAGTCGTGCAGATCCTCTTGATTATAGGCGTAACGGGATTCAAACCATATCCCACAACCAACCCGATTGCTCCAGCAATGAACAGGATCTTGAGCTTCTCGGCTGAAGTCCGTTCGCTCATCAGGAGATAGCCGGCCAACACGCCCCAGATCGTGTGCGCCGCAGTGGGCACTGCATTTACCGCCACCCAATGCCCTCCCGAAAGCTTGCCCATCAGAAGCATGTCCATCCAGGAACCGAAGTTGTGCTCCGGCGTGAACGGTTGATCGAAACCGGCGACCGGCCAGAATCGGTACAACAGTTCCGTCAACACGAGCAACCCGACGGTCCACAACAGCTGTGCACGGATGCTTCTTCGCATCAAAAGGAATGCGAGGAAATAAGTGAACGAAAGCTGCGCCAGGACATTCCAGAGTTCGAACACCATGTGGCCGGCTGCGACTATGTACAATCCCACACCCAGACCCAGCAACACCAACGCTCTTACGGCAGCATGACGGAAGGTGTCGGCATAGTTGTCGCCTCTCTCCCATCGTCGTGTGAACGAGAAAGGCATCGCCACGCCCACGATGAACATGAAGAAAGGCTGCACGAGATCCCAGGGGCGGAGGCCGTTCCACGGGTGATGTGTGAATTGGGTAGCGACCGCGCTGATCCAAGTCCCTTCCAACTCGGGTACCAGCAGCGACTCGTAAACGAGTGCACCCTCGGCAACTAGCAGGAACATCGTAATACCACGGAAGAAGTCGAGAGATGCCAGTCGCCTTTCTACCACCTTAGAGTCCGCTTGAGTCTTCCCCATGCGTTCTGCTCCGTTCGAGGTGAATTCAGCTGCCGACGAGCGGGACGGTCTGCCGGCGCAGGGCAAGGATAGGGCCACTGTACGCCTTATTCAAGCACTGGGTGTTGACAGAGCTTCAAACTCCGTTGGGTCAACTGTGCAGATGCGATTTCCGGAATTGACTCTATATTCTCGGGGTACCTCACTGGAAGACACCATGGTCGGACGACTCACCCTTCTGTGTTGCACATTTGCTATGTTGAGTTGCTCTAGTACTCCGGATTACACCACCCTTCCCAAGATGGATGCCCACGTTCACATAGACACGTACGAGCCCGACTTCGCTCTGCTGGCCGGAGAGAAGGGCTTTCGTCTGATGACGTTGGTGACGCGATCCTCCCCACAAGAGCACATCGATCGAGAGTTCGCTTGGGCGAGCGCCCAACAGGAGACGTTTCCGCATACCGTCTCTTTTGCGACGACGATCTCCATGGATGATTGGTCCGATCAGGACTGGCAGCAGAACACCATTGCCAGACTAGAACAGGACTTCGAGAACGGGGCGATCGCGGTAAAGGTGTGGAAGGACATCGGAATGACGTTCCGCGACAGCGACAGCTCGTTCATCATGATTGACAACCCGCGGTTCGATCCGATTCTCGACTACATCGCTCTGCAGAACAAGCCCGTCATTGGGCACCTGGGCGAACCGCGCAACTGTTGGCTGCCGATCGATTCAATGACGGTACCGGGTGATAGCAGCTACTTCACAGACAATCCCCAGTACCACATGTACCTGCACCCGAATTTCCCGTCGTATGAAGATCAGATAAACGCGCGTGACAACATGCTGGCAAAGCACCCTGATCTGGTGTTTGTCGGAGCGCATCTTGGCAGCCCGGAATGGAGCGTCGCCGAACTAGCAGAGCGTCTCGACCGGTTCCCTAACATGGCGGTCGATATGGCTGCCCGGATCGTACATCTCCAAATCCAGGATCGCGAAATCGTCCGGGAATTCTTGATTGACTATCAGGATCGTATCCTATACGGCACCGACGCCGTCGTGACCGAGGGTACGGTAAACCTCGACTGGATAGCGGAGCAATGGCACCGTGATTGGCTCTACTTGACGACGGACTCCGTTCTCGTTTCCCCGGATGTGCGAGAGCCGTTTGAAGGACTCGAGCTACCCGTTTCTGTGCTGAGGAAGATCTACTATCAGAATGCGAAGGATTGGCTGGGCATCTAGCCGAATATGTGCACCGCCCGTACCTTGGCAGCGCAAACACGTGTTGCGCAGTCAGGATTCGTCTGGAGGCAGATTATGCTGCGGATTACGCCCTCGACATCGCTGGCGGCGGTGGTGTTCTGTTGCTGCGCCGTTATTGGGCCTCAACGGCTTGCCGGCCAGGTGTACGAGCCGACCTGGGAGTCACTGGACAGTCGGCCCATTCCAGAATGGTTCGGCAACGACAAGTTCGGCATCTTCATCCACTGGGGCGTGTATTCGGTTCCTGCATGGATCAGAGTCACCGAAGGACGTTACGCCTCGTACGCAGAATGGTATTACGCCCGCGTGATGGGTGAGCTGAAAGGCGATGAAGACTTCCACGAACGGACGTTCGGCGAGGGTTTCGAGTACCGAGACTTCGCACCGATGTTCACCGCCGAACTCTTCGATCCTGACTTCTGGGCCAGCCTCTTCGCCGAATCTGGCGCGCGGTACGTCGTGCTCACCAGCAAACATCACGACGGCTACTGCCTTTGGCCTACCTCGAGCCCTTACAAAAAGAACTGGAACAGCATGGATGTAGGGCCGAGACGCGATCTGCTCGGCGAACTCACTGAGGCAGTACGGGCGCAGGGCCTTCGCATGGGGCTCTACTACTCACTCATCGAATGGGAAACCAACCGGACCCACCGCACTCCGAGCGGACGGTACATCCCGCAGGAAGCCATGGATCGCTATGGGATTCCCATTGATCATTACGTCGACGATCACGTACTTCCACAGCTCCGCGAACTGGTGACGCATTATCAGCCAGCCCTCATATTCTCTGACGCCGGCGAGTGGGACGAAGACGAGGAGTTTTGGAAGACCAAGGAATTTCTAGCCTGGCTCTACAACAACGCTCCGAACAAGGATGAAGTGGTGGTGAATGATCGCTGGGCTAGGGGCATGCCCGGGCACCACGGAGACTACTACTCGAGCGAGTACCAGGACGCCGAAGGCGTCGGTTTGAATCACCCGTGGGAGGAAAGCCGCGGGATGGGACGCTCCTACGGATACAATCGGGCCGAGAACATCAACCACTATCGCACGTCAAAAGAGCTGGTGCATGAACTGATAGATGTGGTGAGTCGGGGCGGCAACTTGCTCCTCAACGTCGGTCCCACTGCCGATGGCAGGATTCCGGTGATCATGCAACAACGGCTTCGGGACATCGGTGGATGGTTGCGCATCAACGGCGAAGCCATTTACGGAACGGGATCCTGGAAAGGGAGTCGACATGAGTTTTCCGGCGAGGGCCTCCCCTTGACCATTCGGTTCACTCGCAAAGGCTCGGATCTATACGTGCATCTTCTCGAGTGGCCTGAAGACGACGTCCGCATTCAGGGACTCGGCTGGACCGAAAACGTCGAGGTCGAACTGCTGGGGTTTGACGGGGAAATTGAATCCCATGCGGAAGACGGCTCTCTTGTGATCGTTCCGCCCCTCATGTCGCCGAGTCAGGTACCGAGCACGTACGCCTACGTGTTCAAGATCGGCACGGTTTTGCGGTGAAACGCAGTTGAAGAGGATCTACTCGATGAGTCTCTTTGTTCGCACAACCAGTTATCTGATAGTTGCCTTGGTTCTTTCGGGTTGCGCAGCCGAACCGTCGGGCGAAGAACCCAGGGAAGCTTCTCGAACCATAAACGTCCCTGCCCTGCTCGAGGAGATGGTAAACCTCGAGAACCTCGCCCGACGTCCTGTACCGTTCTACACCTCTGCCCAGGCTAGCAGCTACAGTCGTGACAGCCACAACGGTGGAGACGACTGGTTCGCGAACGACGACCGGGGCCACTACGTACGAACTGACACGATCGACGGGCGCACCGAGCACGTGCTGACCGACCTCGCGGGCCCAGGTACGCTAACCCGATTCTGGACGGCGAATCCCACGAGGGAAAACACCACGAGGTTCTACTTCGACGGCGAGGCTTCACCGAGCATCGAGGTCCCGTTCGCCGACCTGTTCACTGGCGAACTCCCACCATTCGACTCGGTTTTCTCTTACATCAGCGGCACCGGCGGCAACGTCTACTATCCGATCCCCTACGCCAACTCATTGAAGATCACCGTCGAAGAAGAGGACGAACCTCTCAGCCTCTACTACGAGATCGGTTATCGGACCTATGAAGGGGGCGCAAACGTCGAAACGTTCGACATGCAAAACGCGGCTGCATGGGCCGACGTGCAGGCGCGCGTGGCAGCCGACCTGATCGATCCACAACCGGCAACCGCACCGGAGGGATCGGAGCGGATCGTAGAGACAGCGACGATTGAACCCGGGGAAACATTCTCGCTACCGCGTGTGCGCGGTGAGAAAGCGGTCTACGAATTCTCGGCTCGTGTAAACAACACGCATGAGAACCAGGTGTGGGTCGATCCTTATCGCGCACACAACGCGTACCGGTTCCTGCTGCTGGGAATCGAATTCGACGGCGAACCGAGCGTGCTCGTACCGCTGGGTGAATTCTTCGGCTCGGGCCCAGGCATCAACCCGTACGAGAACCTGCTGTGTACTGTCGACGAAGACGGCTCGATGACGAGCCGACTATTGATGCCGTTCCGCAGTTCGATGGATCTCGAGTTAACAAACACCGGAACTGTTCCCTATAAAGTGGAATTGAATCTTCACGTTGGGTCGCGCGAGTGGACGCGACGCGACTACCACCTGCGGGCTCAGTGGGGATCAATCACCCGCGAGGCATGGCCGCATTTCGATGTCACTTTCCTCAATACGACGGGTGAAGGCAAGCTCGTAGGTAGCGTCTACAACCTCGCCAATCCTGTGCTGGTTTGGTGGGGTGAGGGTGACCAGAAGATCTGGATCGACGGCGAGGACTTTCCGAGCACCTTTGGAACGGGAACCGAGGACGACTACGGGTACGCCTACGGATACAACGGGCGGTTCGTTCGCCCATTCCATGCACAGACGCGCGTAGACGGACCATGGAGCGGCGGGCACATCAGCCTGAATCGCTGGTACATCCTGGATGCCTTCCCCTACACCTCGGCGATACGGTTCAACCAGGAAATCTGGGCGTGGATGCCTAGCCACCCAACCTGGGAGCAGGTGGCCTATTGGTATGCCCGGCCGGATACGCCGGGGCCGCGTGATGTCGAATATGCGACGCTCGCACCTAGGGACCTCGGCATCCGCGAGAACATGGTCGATCCCTTTGAGGGCGAAAGCCTCCGTTTCACCGCACGAGGTGGCACTGCGGGCACAGAGCGCCTGGCGAACTGCGCGGGTGCTCATCACCTGGTGTGGCGCGATGCCACTCCGGGCGACAGGCTCGTGGTGAGATTCGAGATTCCGGAAGCAGGCCGGTATTCAGTTGAACTAAACCTGGCGCAAATGCCGGAGTACGGGCGACACCGAATCACAGTGAATGGTGAGACGGCCTCCGAAGAGATCGATTCCTACTCGGCGGAACTCTACTGGCAGCAAGCCATGCTGGGCGTGTTTGATCTGGTTGAAGGAGTGAATACGCTCGAGGTGGAAACGCTGGAGCCGAATCCCGCTGCGTCTGCAGGTAACCTGTTCGGGTTGGACTACATCTTCCTGATCAAACAGTGAGCAGTGTCATGAACCGAATCACGCCTTTGTTGCTTCCACTTATCGTTGTGTTGCTCTTGCCGTTGAATCTCGACTGCCAGCAAGGCGCGCAGAATGCGGGTTTCATCGAGGAACTACGCCAGCTGCATCATGTCGAACTACTCCCGGCTTACCGAACGGGCTCGACTGTAGCCCAGGTTTCCAGCTACGACACAACCGGTGGCAACAACGACGGGTTCGGAGGCCTATATTCGTTCGTTCGAAGAGAAGGCGACAACTTGGTAATCGCCGATCTCGAGGGCCCAGGTGTGGTGCACCGCATTTGGACGCCGACCCCGACCGATAGTATGATTGCGTTCTTCTTCGACGGCGAACCAACGCCCCGCCTCCGGCTTAGGTTCATCGACTTGTTCTCTGGCGAATTTGAACCTTTCGTAAAACCGGTGGTCGGAAATGAGGTGGGCGGATACTACTGCTACGTCCCGATCCCCTACGCCAGATCGGTGAAGATCGTGTACGAGGGCACGGACATTCGGTTCCACCAGATCCAATATCGGAAATACCCGGAAGGAACCGAAATACGGAGCCTCGAGACTCCGCTGTCCGCGGGAGAACGATTGGAGCTGGACCGCGTAGTTGAGTTCTGGAGTGACCCCGGTGACCGGCCTTGGGCGGAAGGCTCGGTGAGTATGGTGGAGAGAGCTTTCACTCTAAAACCGGGGGCGGAGGCGGAGCTGTTTCAATCGTACGAAGGCGGACGCGTCGTCGGTATCGAGTTGGAGCGTGACGCCGGCGCACCGGCCTGGGGAAGAGGGCTGCTGATTGCAGCGAACTGGGATGGAAGCACAGAGCCCGCCATCAGAGCGCCTATCGGAGATTTTTTCGGCTACGCCTACGGTACACCCGCGGCGCAGAGTCTGCTCGTGGGCTCCGCGTCCGGACGCGACTACTGCTATCTGCCGATGCCGTTTGACCGATCTGCCTCTATTCGCCTTCAAGACGTTCGAGCGGAGGGCCGCCCCGTTTCAGGAATCGCACGCGTGTTCTACTCCGACTCTCCCCGAGATCCCTCACGGGAAGGAAGACTCTACGCCGCGTGGCGGCGCGAGATAGAACCCGCCGAGGGCGAACCGTATCTACTGCTCCATGCGGAGGGACGCGGCCATCACGTGGGTACGTTCCTGCAATCACAGGGTCTGGAACCAGGCATGACCGTTTTCTTCGAGGGAGACGATATCACGACGATCGACGGCGAGATGCGGCTGCACGGGACCGGATCGGAAGACTACTTCAACGGCGGATGGTACGCATTGCTCGATAGGTGGGAACGCGGTGTGAGTCTGCCAATTCACGGCGCACTCGACTACAACCTGCCGATGTCGCGCACCGGTGGGTACCGCTTCTACCTGGCCGATAAGGTTTCATTCGAGCAAGAATACAATCTCACTATCGAGCACGGCCCTGTGGGGAATGCCGTCGCCGTCGACTACACCTCGGTTGCGTTTTACTACGGCGATTCGCCGCCACAGAATGTCGTTGAACCCGCGACCGTCATGCAAACACAGAGAGGTCCGACAGAGCACCATTTCTTCCCCCAGCTCCTGTCGATGTCGCTGCGCCGCGGTACGACGATCGACTATTCTGAGGGGCGGATCACGATCGAAGCACCTGAGAGCGGCCTAGTGCGGATCGATGTGAGCGATGTTCCGCCAGGCGAGTACACTGCCCTACTATCCTATGAACGCGGACCTGAGGGAGGGAAATTCTCGCTATGGCGCCGGCAGCATCAGGTGTCGGACTGGATCAACTCGTATGCCGACTCCGTCGTTCTAGTTGAGCGCGCTGAGATGGGTGATCTGTTTTTAACCGATCAGGTGCGGAGCGTCACGATCCGAACCAGGCCAAGCGATGGACATCAGTTATTCCGGTTCCACCGCCTGATCCTGGTTGAAAAGGAGCGCTAGAAGAGACTTCACTCGTTGCGGACCAAAGAAGTGTTCAGGTCAGCTGATAGCATTCAGCCGAGTTGCGCTAGCTTTTCCGAAATCAACCGAATGTGGCTGACCTCCTCCCTTATCACGGATTTCACATTGCCTTTGGTGAGATCCTGCGACAACACCATGTCGAGGGACGTGTAGAAAACCACCGAATCTCTCTCACGGGCCAAAGCGAATTCCAGAATTTCCTTGAGCGAGTTGTGTTTCTCGACAAACTCGGCGTGGTCCATTTCGATTGTAAACACATGCC
>Ga0180431_10008846_pt1 | contig 11484 bp, 7 predicted proteins | sample SS_ome_11_FD_132459 | JGI IMG/M metagenome (GOLD analysis project Ga0180431, IMG submission 132459) | Hypersaline lake sediment archaeal communities from the Salton Sea, California, USA - SS_1_MS_1 metaG | ecosystem: Environmental > Aquatic > Non-marine Saline and Alkaline > Hypersaline >...
AGCGGCTCTGACCGGTCGGGCCGTCGGCGACCGTCATGCTCTCCGACGCGTCGGCGAGGAGCAACAGTGTCGCCGACTCCCGCACCCGGCTGGTGGCGATGACACTCGGTCGCAGGAGACAGAAGACAACCGCAAGAAACGCCCCGAGCCGCAGCAGCACCAGCGTCAGCCGCCCGCGGCGGGAGAGTCGGCTCCGGTCAGGCCCCAGCGCAACCAAGACCGCCGCCAGCACCGCGGTCACCAGCCCGACAGCCAGCCAGGATCCGACCGGCTCGAAGCCGATCGACAGGTCGTTGATCGTCGCGGCGGAATTCATGCCTGCGGTTCCCTCGGCAGACTGAAGTCGGCCGGCAATGGCGGAGGCGCGACCACCGCGGCCGAACCGCTCGGCACCGGCGGCGGACTGACCGCTGGCAGGTCAGGGGCGGCCCTGAGCCCCTCGGCAAAATTCGCCGCCGCCGTCGCCTCGGGATCGGCTCCCTCCCGGGGTGCGTAGAACCGGTTGGCAAGTCCCCAGTCGACCGCCAGCGTTGCGGCAGCGAAGAGCAGCAGCCAGCCTGACATCTCGGTGCCGACCCGCTCAAGGCTGACATCCCGCTCAAGACTGTCGACATCGCTCACCACCCGGCGGCCGGGGCCGAACACGGCGGGAAAATCGGTGTCGGCGAGGCGACGAAAGTCCGTCGCCGCCGGCGGCAGCCGGACACTGAAGCCCCGGGCGAACCCACCGACCTCGCCACCGGCGCGAAGCTGATAACTCCCTGGCTGCCGGGTCGCCGTCACGTCGATCGTGCCGGTGCGTTGGTCGACGGCGGCGGGAAAGGTGTCACCCAGCGGGGTCCGTACGGTGGCCGTCGGCAGGTCGCGGCGGTCGACCCGCAGCCGGGCAACCTCCCCGGTGACGATGTTGAGGTCGTCGGTCGGCGCGACGACGTGGGTCAACATTTCGTTGGCGAGCATCACGAACGGCCAGGGCTCGAACCCGGTGGCCAGCAGATTCCAGGCGGCGGGGTCGTCGGCAGCCTGCGAGACGGGCGTGGTTGCAACCAGCACCCGCCCCCGGCCAAGGCGTTTCTCCAGGACGGCCGGCAGCCCGTCCCGATAGGCCAGCACAGGCACCGCGGCGGGATCGCGGCTGTCACCGTCCGCCGCACCGCGGGCAGGGCTGAACTCCCAGTGTCGGAACACCGGAAAGTCCTGCCAGGGCACCGAGTCACCCACCCGCCGGAATGCCGCGAGCACCGGATGGTCGAGGGCCGCCGGGGCGAGGTAGTTGTCTTCCGCAGGCCGCCTCCAGACTCGCTCAAGCCGGCCTCCGAGGACGGCCTCGCTGGCGGGCGAGTTGAAACCCGCGGGACTCCCCGACGCCGGCCCCAGCCAGACGATCAGGCCTCCGCCGGCGGAAACCCACTCGCCGAGCAGGTTCCAGGTCGCTGCTGGAAGCGGCGGCGGGTCGAGGAGAACGATTCCGGAAAAATCGTCCCACGGTTCGACGGCGAGGCCGCCGGCCGGCACCAGCTTCACGGCGAAGCGAGCCCGTCCCGCCTTCACCAACGGCAGCGGCGCGACCGCTTCGCTGAAGAAGAGTCCGGTCTTTTCGACCGGTTCGTTGCCGACGAGCAGCACTCGGGCCGGTGGCCCCACCTCGACGGTGAAGTCGATGGCATTGTCGGCCTCAAGGGCATCCCCACCTTCGACAATCACCCGTCCCTGCCGGAGTCCCGGCTCGAGCCCGGCAAGTTCGAAGGTCACCCGACCCTCCTCGCCGGCTCGCCAAGAAATCGGCTTCTCCCCGCGACGGACATACCTGCCGGCAGCATCGCGGAGTTCAACCGCAACCGATCGTTTGGCATCAGGCCCAACCCGCTGCGTGGAAACCGCCACGCCCAGCGGAGTTCCCACGGTGACCCGCTCGGCTGAGAGTTCGAGCCGATCGATCGAAAAATTTTGCGGGGCGGCCGCCCCGACGTCGATCAGCAGCAGACTGACGTCAGGATGAGCCGCATCCCACCCGGCTGGGAGTGGCTGTTCCCAGCCGCCGCGGGAGAGATCGGTAAACACATAGAGTTCGCGGCGAGCCGGCTCCGACGACTCCAGCAGTCGGGCGGCGTCGCCAATGGCAGTCGGCAGGCTGACCACAGGGGGAGTGGCGTCGAGTCGGCTGATCCGTTCAGTTGCGGCGGCGAGGGACGTGGCAAAGGCCGCACCGCCGCCACTGGTATCGAGGATCGCAACGCTGCTGCCCCGCGGCAGGTCGGCGAACAGAGCGGCGGCGAGGCTGCGAACCTCATCAAGACGGGTGCGGTTGCCCTGCCGCAGCAGCATCCGCGGTGCGGTATCGACGACGCAGGCGACTGCCACCGGGCCCTCCCGGTCTGCCAGCCAGCCGGCACCGCGGAGGATCGGCCGCGACACCGCCAGCACCAGCAGGCAGAGGGCGGCAATCCGGACCAGCAACAGCAGCAGGTGCCGCAGCCGCAGCCGCCGCCGGCTTTCCTGCCCTCGAAGCTGCAGAAACCGCAGGGCGGGAAAGGCATGGGGAACCGGCTTCCGCCGCATCAGCAGATGCAGCACCACAGGCACGGCAACGAGTGCCATGCCGCCAAGGAGCAGCCCGTTGAGAAAGGAGAGGCCCATAAAAATATTCTATCGCGGTCCCGCCCCGGCCGCGGGAGCCCGGGCTCCCGCAACTCCGCAGGCTCGCGGGCAGTCGGAGGAGAGCCGATCGTCAGCTACGCCCGCTGCTGGCGGCTGATCAGATACTCCATCAGCGCCGTGTCAAAAGGCATGCTGGTGTCGAGGGCGACATAATCGATGCCGGCCTGCTGACAGGCCTCGCGGTAGTCAGCGCGGAACCGCTCGACCCCGCTGACATACTCCCGGCGGGCGGCGTCGGCATCGACAATGAGACGCTGGCCGCTCTCCGGTTCGGTCAACTCAACCATACCCTCGAAGGGAAACCGCACCTCCGCCTCGTCAAGCACGTGAAACAGGATGATATCGTGGCTGCGGTGCCGCAACCGCAGCAGGGCATCGCGAATCGCCGCCGGTTCGGCCAGCAGATCGCTGAACACCATCAGCAGCGACCGGTGCCGCAGCATCGCCCCGATCTGGACGAGGCTGCCGGCGATCTCTGAGTTGCCGGTCGGCCTGAGGTTGGCCAGCAGCGAGAGCACCTCGGAGATCTGGCTCCGCCGCGACCGGGCGGGCAGACTCGCCTGCAACTTCTCGCCGAAGACCATCAGCCCGCACGGGTCCTGCTGGTGAACCATGAGCCAGCAGAGCGCGGCCGCCAACGAGATTGCGTAATCGAGTTTCGTCAATTGCTGCCGATAGGTGTAGCCCATCGAGCCGCTGGCATCGATCACCAGATAGCCGGTGATGTTGGTCTCGGCCTCGTACTTTTTGATGTAGTGCTTGTCGGTCTTGGCGTAGATCAGCCAGTCGATGTCCTTGGGATCATCGCCGGGGGCGTAGCGGCGGTGCTCGCTGAACTCGACAGAAAACCCGTGGAACGGGCTGGCATGCAGCCCCTGCAGAAAACCCTTGACGATGAACTTGGCCCGCAGATCGAGCCGGGCAATCTGCTGGACGACGTCGGGCTTGAGGTATTCTTCGACCGCGCGGGGCATGGGCGGCTCACTTCACCAAGGCCGGCACCGCCGGCTCGGGCACCTCGCGGAGCAGCCGCTCGACGATCGACTCGCTGGTGAGCCCCTCGGCCTGGGCCTGAAAGTTGGTTGAGATCCGGTGCCGCAGCACCGGCACGGCAATCCGTTGGACGTCTTTGAGCGAGACGCTGAATCGGCCGTCCATCGCCGCCACCGCTTTTCCGCCCTGGATCAGGAATTGACCGGCCCGGGGGCCGGCGCCCCAGTCGACCAGATCGGCGACGTATTTCGGGGCCTGCGGATCCTTGGGCCGGGTCGACCGAACCAGTGCCGCAACATATTTGATGACGTACTCGCTGACGGCGACGCCCCCCACCAGCTTCTGGATGTTGGAGATCGCCTTCGCAGAGAGCACCTTGCGAACCTCCGGCCGCTCGGCCCGGGTTGTCGCCAGGAGGATCCGTTCTTCCTCCTCGGCGGTCGGATAGCCGACCTTGATGTTGAACATGAAGCGGTCGAGCTGGGCTTCGGGCAGCGGGTAGGTGCCCTCCTGCTCAACCGGGTTCTGGGTGGCGATCGTGAAGAAGGGATCGGGCAGGGTGTAGGTCGTCTGCCCGACCGAAACCTCCCGCTCCTGCATGGCCTGCAGCAGGGCTGCCTGAGTCTTGGGGGGTGTCCGGTTGATCTCGTCAGCCAGCAGGATGTTGGTGAAGATCGGTCCTTCGACGAACCGGAAGTTGCGGCGGCCCGATTCATCCTCATCGAGCACGTTGGTGCCGGTGATGTCAGAGGGCATCAGGTCGGGGGTGAACTGCACCCGCTTGAAGCCGACATCGAGGATCCGGGCCAGGGTCGAGACCATCAGCGTCTTGGCCAGCCCCGGCACGCCCTCAAGCAGGCAATGCCCCCGGGTAAAGATGGCAGCGAAGAGCTGCTCGATCACCTCGTCCTGACCGACGATGACCTTCTGGAGTTCTTCCTGCATCAGCAGCCGATGCTGGGCAAACTCTTGCAGGACGTCGTCGAGCGACTTCGTCTTGGCGGCGGTCGACACGCTGGCAGCTTTCCTTCCTCGAGGGTGGTGGCCCCTGACGACGATGGTCTCCGGGCTGAAAACCAAGTATCAACCCAGGATGGCCCGCGGGGCAAACCGCTCCGCCGGAGCCCGGGCCGTGTCGCCAAGGACTCGCTCAGCGTACACTTTTTAAGGAGGTTGCCATCTGTCCCCTGCCCCCAACCGCTGGTGTGTCCTTGCTCGGAAGACTCGTCGTTGTCACGGTCTGCACTGCCGGGCTGTTCGCCGCATCCGCGGCCCGGGTCGCCGGTGACGAACTGACGCCGGAGCAGATCGCCACCGCGATCGAGCGGGCGGCCGACTGGCTGATCCGGCAGCAGAACCCCGACGGCACCTGGCAGGCCGCGATGCGGACCGACCAGACGGTCGTCGGCGCCACCTCGCTGGTGGTACTGGCCCTGGCCAATGCCGGGGTGCCCGCGGACGATCCGGCGATGCAAAAGGCCCTCGACTGGATCCGGCGGCAGGAGCCGAACGACACCTATTCTGTCTCGCTCCAAACACAGGTGTTGGCGATGGTCTCCCCGCGGCAGAACCTGCCGATTCTGGAGCGAAACGTCCGCTGGCTCGAAGAGAGCCAGGCTGACAGTGGCCGGATGGACGGGGCCTGGTCCTACGGTCCGAATCGCGGCGGCGGCGACAACTCCAACTCGCAGTTCGCGATTCTGGGCCTGCACGAGGCCGAGCGGGCGGGAGTGCCGGTCTCGCCGCTGGTCTGGCGCCGCGCCCAGCAATACTGGGCCGCCTGTCAGCGGGGCGACGGTTCCTGGAGCTACACGGCCGGCGGCGGCAACGGCACCGGCAGCATGACCTGCGCCGGGATTGCCAGCATCTGGATCACCACCGAGCACACCGCGCGACCTGACGCCGTGCTGCGGGGGGACCAGGTGTCGTGCTGCGGCGGCGGCTCCTCGCCCCGGCCGCTTGAAAATGGCCTGCGGTGGCTCGGCCGCAACTTTTCGGTCACGGAGAACCCCGCCACCGGCAGTCAGACGTGGCTGTTTTACTACCTCTACGGCCTCGAACGGGTCGGCCGGTTCACCGCCCGGCGGTTCATCGGCACCCACGATTGGTACCGTGAAGGGGCCGCAATGTTCGTCAAGGCGCAGGATCAGCTCTCGGGGAGTTTTCGCAATCGGGGCGTCGAAGACCCGGTGGTGGCCACCAGCTTCGCCCTGCTCTTTCTCGCCAAGGGGCGGCGGCCGGTGGTCATCGCCAAGAGCCGACATGGGCCCGGTGACGACTGGAACCAGCACGGCCACGACATCGCCCATCTGGTCGACTTTCTCGAAAGCCGCTGGCGAGACGACTATCCGGCGGGGCTCTCCTGGCACGTGGTCGACTCGCAGACGGCCGCGACCAACGACCTGGCCCAGGCGCCGGTCCTCTGGCTTGGCGGCAAGGCGGGCCTCAAGCTCGGCGCCGAACCGGGCCGCAGATTGCGGCAGTACATCGACGGGGGCGGATTCATTTTCGCTGAGCCAGCCTGCAGCGAGGCGGCGGCCTTCGATGAGCAGTTTCGGCAACTGGTCACCGAAATCTTCCCCGAGCCTGAATATCAATTGAACCTGCTGCCGCCGGAGCATCCGGCCTGGCATGCCGAAAAGCTCGTCGACCCGCAGTATCAGCGACCGCTGCTGGGCGTCGACTACGGCTGCCGCACCTGCCTGATCTACGCGCCGCCCACCGGCGAAGCGGCCGAGGGCCCGGCGGCGCCAAGCCTCTCCTGCCTCTGGGAACTTGCCGGCCCGGCCCGCGGGAGTGTGCCCGAAACCGTCGCCAAGGAAATCGATGCCGCGCTGGCCATTGGGGCGAATGTCATCGCCTACGCCACCAACCGGGAACTCAAAAACAAAGACGAACTCTTCGCCGACGACGAGCCTGAGAATCAGTCGAACGAGCAACCACAGCGGGGCCGGCTGACCATCGGCAAGCTCAGGCACGGCGGGCTCTGCGACGCCGCCCCTGCGGCGCTCGCCAACATCCTACGGGCGGCTGCCCGGGAGTTGGCCGCGCAGGTCGATGACTCACCGGTGATGCTCGACCTGATCGATCCGCGGATTTTCCGGCACCACATGCTCTTCATGCACGGCCGCCAAGGGTTCGCCTTCGACCAGCCCCAGCGGGCCAATCTGCGGACATTCCTGCAGCGTGGCGGCACCCTGCTGGCCGACAGCGTCTGTGCCGCGGCCGGGTTCACCACGGCATTTCGTCGAGAGATCGCCCAGGCCCTTCCCGACCTGCCGTTGGAGCCGATTCCGGCCGACGATCCGCTCTTTCGAGCCGCCGACTTTGGCGGCTATGACATCCGCGAAGTCACGCTGCGGGAACCGGGTGGCGGTGGCGGTCCACTCGTCGCCCGCAAGCGGCGGGTGCCGCCGAAGCTTGAGGGGGTGCGAATCGACGACCGCTGGGCCGTGATCTTTTCCCCGTACGACATCTCCTGCGCCCTCGAAAAGCAAAACTCGATGGAGTGCACGGGCTACGGCCGCGACGACGCCGAAAAAATCGCCCTCAACGTGTTGCTCTATTCGTTGAACCGGTGACTCGTTGAACCGGTGACTCGTTGAACCGGTGACTCGTTGAACCGGTGGCGGCCACAGTTCAGTCGTCACTGCCACCGCTGAGGTAGCTGGCATAGTAGAGCAGCGTCAGAATGCTCTGAAGCGTGGCGGCCACATAGGTCCAGGCAGCGGCGTTGAGCACGCTGTTGACCGCCGGCATATCAGCCTGCGGAACGATCCGCAGTTCCACCAGCTGCGCCTTCGCTCGGTTGCTGGCGTCGATTTCCAGCGGCAGATTGACCAGCTGAAAAAAGACGGTGCCGCCAAACAGGATGATGCCCAGCCAGGCCAGCGGTTGCAGGGCAATGGCCAGGCCGATCATGAAAATGATGATCCCGAAACCGCTTCCAAAGTTCGCGACGCCGACAGCCGCATTGCGGACGGCCATCAGCGAAGACTGTTCGGCATCCTGCAGCGCATGGCCGGCCTCGTGGGCGGCAATGCCGACGGCCGCCAACGACCTCGACCCATAGACCTGATCGGAGAGCCGCAGCACCTTGGTCGAGGGGTCGTAGTGGTCGGTCAGGTTGCCGGCCACCGATTCGATCTGGACATTGCTCGCCCCGGCGGAATCGAGAATGTGCCGGGCGGCCGCCGCCCCCGACAGCGGCGCCGGCAGCCGCGACGCGGCAGCGAAGGCCGACTTGACCCGCCACTGGGCCCACATGGCCAGCGCGATCGCCGGAGCAATCCAGATCAACAACCTGAAATCAAAGAAAAACGGGAACATGGTGCGGTCTCGGCGGGTGCCGCCTCCTCAATTGCTGCGGGCTGACAGAAAGGACGCCTGCTCGGAAGGTATTGTAGGTTCGAGGCCGGCCGCGGGCACAAGCAACCGCGGTGAATCGGCCAGTCCGTCCCCAGCCCACCAGCCCGCCATGCGCTCGCCATCGTCAGCTGTCCGCCTCCACCCCACCAGGGGGCTTCGTTCCCCAAGCCCCGCAGAGCCCGCCGGCTGGGTAATCCAGCGGCCGGCTCTCCGGCCTCAGGCCGTTTTTGTGCTCCTGGCTCTGTGGGCAGGCTGCCTGCTGGCCGGTGGCTGCAGGAGGCCGGCTCCGCAGCCTGCCGCCACCGTTGCCCCAGTCACCACTGCCGAACTCCAGCCCCGGATCGACGCGGTGCTCGCCCAGACCCGCAACGGTCGTCAACTCTCAACGGCCGCCCAGGGAGCGTGGCAGGTGGTCCACGGCATTCTGGCCTTCGGCGAGGAATTTTCGGTGCAGCACGCAGGGCAACCTGTTGCCGCTCTCGACTATCTCCTGGCGGGTGGACGCCTCACCGGCTGGAAACTGCGGCCGGCCGATCACGGCGTGCTGGCCGTCGTCGAGGAAGGCAGCACGCTGGGCCAAGGCCATCCCGACCAGTGGCTCGGCTACTTGTCGCAGTGTGGCAGCGACGGCATTCCGCTCGAACGCCCGCTCGTCGTCGGCGGGCGGCAGGCCCGCGTCGGCGACCTGCTCAGCCAGGCCCAGGCCGACTTGCGACCCGGCCAGGAAGCGACCTGGACGCTGATGGCCCTGGCGACCTACCTGCCGCCGGGAAGCAGTTGGACGGCAGCCGATGGCCAGCCTTGGACGCTCGAGCGGCTGATCGCAATGGAGCTTGAGGCCGATCTCGCCAGCAGTGCCTGCGGCGGCGCCCACCGAGCCTACGGGCTGGCGACGGCGGTCAATCGGTACCGCAACCGGCATCCCGATCTCGCCGGTCCGCTCCCAGGCGCCTGGGGTGAGGCCGAAGCGACGGTCGACGACTGTATTGAACGGGCCCGCCGCTTTCAGCAGACCGACGGGAGCTTCTCAACGCAGTATTTCGAACGGCCGGCCAGTTCGCCCGACGTCATTGCCAAGCTCGGCTCCAGCGGCCATGTGTTCGAGTTTCTGGCAATCGCCCTGCCGGCCGAGCGATTGACCGAGCCCTGGGTACTCCGGGGGGCCGACCGGTTGGTGACGATGCTGGAACAGACGGCCGACATCGACGTCGAGTGCGGCGCGCTGTACCACGCGGCCCACGGCTTGCTTTTGTATCGGGATCGACTGGAAACCGAAATCGCCGGACGGCACTGAGTTTTTCAGCGGCTGCATTCGCCGGCACCCCGGTTTTTTCCCGGAGAACGCGGCTCATGGTAGGCTCCAGGTGAGGTGAGGAACGCGTGCAGTCGTCGGCAGCGACAGCCGGGCCCGGCACCGTGGCCCAGGCCGAAAGGACGCCGTGCACGGCATCATTTTTTTCTACATCCAGAAGTTCGCCGACGTCGCCACCGCAGGACAGACAGCCTGGTGGCAGCTCCGCGAAACGGTGGCCACCGGGGCCGCCCGGTATCTTCCCAACGGAACGTATCCTGACGCGGAGGCGGTTGGACTGCTGCAGTCGCTTGCCGACCGGACGGGCGAGTCGCTGCCGAGCCTCGCCGAGCGGTTTGGCGAGTTTCTGGGGCCGCATCTTGTCAGGGTGGCCGGCCGCCACATCGACCCGGCCTGGCGAACGCTCGATTTGATCGAGCAGACCGAGTCGATCATCCACACGATGATCCGGGCGACCAACCCCGGCGCGGAGCCGCCAGTCCTTGAGGCGGTGCGGCATTCCCCCAACGAACTGCACCTCGTCTACGGTTCAAGCCGGCAGCTCTGCACACTCGCCCGGGGCATCATGAAGGGGGTCGCGAGGCACTACGGCGAGACGATCTCAATTGCCGAGACCAGTTGCATGCTCAAGGGAGATCCCTTCTGTTCCTTCGTCGTGCAGGACGACTCGCAGGAAACGCAAACGGCCCGTTCCCCCCTTTCCGAAACGATCATGTTCCAGACCCGCAGCGGCGAGCGGCACCCGGCGGCGACCGGCGGGCAGGCGGCCGAGCCAGTCGTCGGCCAGCCTGCGGGCGAACTGCCTGCGGCGATCGGCGGCTTTGCCGTCAGGCACCTGATCGGTCGCGGCGGCATGGGGCGGGTCTACCTCGGCCACGACAGCCAACTCGACCGCAACGTCGCCATCAAGCTGATGGAACCGAGCCGGGCGGCGGATGCGGTTTCGCGGCAGCGGTTTCTGCGGGAAAGCAAGGCGACCGCCGCGGTCAACCATCCCCACATTGTGACGATCTATCAGGTGGGTGAACACGACGGGCTGCCTTACATCGTGATGCAGCATGTCAATGGACCGAGCCTGACAGATTATCGCCTGGCCACCGGCGGAACGGCGGTAGCCGCCGAGGTTGTGCGGATCGGCCGCGAGCTGGCCGAGGGGCTTGCCGCCGCACACGAACACGGACTGGTTCATCGCGATGTGAAGCCCGACAACATTCTGCTGGAGGGTCCGGCGCGGCGGGTACGAATCATCGACTTCGGCCTTGCCCGTGAAATTGAGACCGACGAGAGCCGGCTCACGGTCGATGGGGCGGTGGTCGGCACGCCGGCGTACATGTCGCCGGAGCGGATTGGCGCCGGGGATGTCGACACCAAGAGCGACCCGTTCGGTCTCGGCGTCATCCTCTACGAACTGCTCTCTGGACGGCTTCCTTTCGAGGGCCGGTCGATGGTCTCAATCCTCGCGGCGATCGCCCGGGGCACGCCCCCGGCTCTCGCCGACCTGGTCCCAACGGCCCCGCCGGCACTCACCGACCTCGTCATGCAGCTGCTGGCCCACGACAAGGCCGATCGGCCTGCCACGGCCGCCGAGGTGGCCAGGCGACTGGCGGCAATCGAACAGACGCCGGGCGGCTGAATGCTGCAACGCTCCTGCCGCAAAGCCCGAAGCAAAAGCTGAGGGAAACCGCTTTTAGGTTCCCGGAACCGCATTCCCTCAGCTCGCGGCTCGGGCTTCCTCGAGTTCGATTCTGCTCAGTGCAACATCACAATCCTGCAGCAGGTGCTCCTGCGGGAAAGCGAGGCCACTCCCAGGGGCTACCGACGAGTCATCGGATGCAGGTTCTTTTTTCCCCCCTGGTTCGTACCGAAAAGTATCGGGAGCGGAGCGATGTTTCGACGGAAAGCCCGAGATGGCCAACCGGCTTACGTGACCACCGCAGCCCGGACGGCGGCGGCCAGCCGCTCGGGGTCGCCTCCCCAGTCAATCGTGGTCGCCTGCTGGGTCGCCAACTGTTTGAGCTGGGCGGTGCCGGCGGCAAACTCATCGCTGCCGATCACCACGGCGAGGCGAAAGCCCTTTTTGCCGGCCCACTTCAGCTGCTGGCCGAGCTTCTTCGGCTCAGGGTAAAAATCGACGGCCAGCCCTGCTGCCCGCA
>Ga0180431_10008849_pt1 | contig 11482 bp, 13 predicted proteins | sample SS_ome_11_FD_132459 | JGI IMG/M metagenome (GOLD analysis project Ga0180431, IMG submission 132459) | Hypersaline lake sediment archaeal communities from the Salton Sea, California, USA - SS_1_MS_1 metaG | ecosystem: Environmental > Aquatic > Non-marine Saline and Alkaline > Hypersaline >...
CGGTCCATCAACCCGAGGATCGGGTGAGGGTAGAAGTTCGACTGCACCGAGGGCCGGTTGAACTCCTTGGTCGCCGGGGGCTGCTTGGAGATCCCCTGGACCAGGTTCGGAATGTCAGCCCGAAGCGGCATTAGTGGAGGTAGTAGCGTCGGTGACGGTAACCAGCCGTGCGGTAGACCTCTCGGTTGCTCCGGAGGCCAGCCTTGCGAGTACGGCGCTCCGAGGACAGGAGACGGCCAAGGGCTCGGGCCTCCTGCTCGATGAGGCGGTTCACGAACTCCGTCTCAGCGAACTGACTGTGAGCCAGCTCCGTAGCCGTACGGCAGTAGATGTACTGGCGGAAGACCTCAGGACAGTCCACCAGGTCGTGGGCGATGATAGCCCATCCGGTGATACCGTTGGTGAAGGCGTCAGCCTCGTCCGTAGTCCGGTTGTGGAGCTTGTCGTTGAGGGTCGCCAGGTCGTTGTCGTCAGGGTCGAACTCGATCATGTCGTCGTCGAGAGCGATCTCCCCGCTCGACACATCGAGCGTCCTCTTGACCGTGTTGAAGTGCCACCCCTTCGAGAGGACCTCTCGGGTCACTCGGTCCAGGTGGTTGCGAACAGCGTCCACTTCCGGATCCTCCTGCTGCCCGTCGTCCGGGGCGCTGGTGATCGGGTCCCGACCCGTCTTGATGAGGACGGCGTTGATCGCCTCCAACCAAGTGGTTCGGTTTTCGGGATTGAAGTCTAGGGACACTGTAGGTGTTTGATGAGGGAGGCCCTCCTAAGAGAGCCTCCCAGGGGATCAGGCAGTACCCGAGTTCGGGCTGGTCCAGGTGGACGGAAGCGCGTCCAGGTAGATGGCACCGCAGGCTTCGGGGCGAAGCTCCTTCATGCCGCCGACCCAGTAGGAGTTGACCATCGTTCCCATCCGCTCCGGGATGTAGGCCGACTCACCACCGAAACCACCGCCGAGGCGGACCTCAGCAAGGGCGTCACGGGTAGCGAAGAGGGCCTTGAGGCCCGTCGCATCCACCGTGTACTTGTTACCCGAGGAACCGCCGACAGCACCCGTCGGGTGCGTGTACTGGGTGTTCGGGAGGTTGGTGGTCTTGACGATGCGGAAGCCGTGGCAGTACGGGATCATCGCACGAGCCTTCGACCCCTCGCCCGCGAAGTCACGGTCGATGTAGTCGTCCAGCTTGTCCAGGATGAAGTGGTACACCTGCGGGTTGACGAACATCACGCGCCCGTCGTCCGGGACATCGTTCTCGTCAAACCGCTCCGCCATCAGCGCGATACCGGCCTGGGTCAGGGACCCGTCGGTGTCGGCAGAGTCGGCGAAGTCGTCCACCTTGAAAGCGGTGGCGTTCGCCTTGAGACCGCTGACGAAGGTGTTGACCTCCGTACCCGAGCTACCACCGTCGATCCGGTGGGCGCCACGAGTGATGCAGATCATGCGGTGGAGGTCCACCGTACGAGCCAGTTCCTGACCCGACTGACGGCGCATCTCCGCCTGCGAATCGAAGTGCGTCAGGATCGAGTCCTGACGGTCCAGGAACGAGGGGGCGATCAGAGGACGGTCCACCTTGACGGTGACCTCCTGGGTCGGCAGGGTTTCGAGGTAGTCGGTGCTCTGACCGCTACCACCGGAGCCTTCCAAGATGTCCTCGCCTCGGATGAAGTATTCCGATCCCCGACGAGCCGTAACGACCCACTGGGCTTCGGTCAGACCTCCGCCGACGCCTTTGTAGTTGAACAGGCCTTCAGTCACCGAGCTTTGGAAGTACGCTCCGGCGACATCGCCCATCCAAACCTTGAGGCCGAGGGCCTCAGCATCCCCCGTGCTGTTAGCTTGAAGGGGGATGAAGTTAGTGCTGGCAATAGCCATGACTAGGTTGGGTTAGAAGTTGCGTTGGCGACTTCCTCCAACCGGGGGCAAATCAGGGGCGGTAGGCACTGGTCCTATCCGCTGTGATGAGAGTCCTCCTAGTTTGAGGGAGTCTCAACCTCCGAGGTCACGACGACCTTGGGGGTGTATTTCTTACCCGTCTCAGGGTCCGTCTTGAGGCCCTTCTTGTAGGCGCCCCAAGCGGCGGCAGCGGCAGCGAGAGTAGCTCCGATACCGGTGTAGAGAGGGTTGATCGGTTGGCTGGCGTTGTTCGCCCCCTGAGCGGTAGCGATACCAGCGTCGAGCTTGTCGTACGGGTCCCCAGGAGTTGGGTCCGCGACGCCGGGAGGAGGGCTACCGTCAGGAGTGGCGGGCTCCAAGAGCGAAGCGCACGAGACCAGCAGAAGCGGTAGAGCGAGTAGGAGAGGCTTCATCACTTCTTGTGGGCTCGGGTCGGGATGTCGAGGAAGTCGGCAAACGCAAGCGCAGCCTGGGCTCGCTCCTGCTCGTATTGCTCCCGGCTCCGGCCGGAAGACATACCTCGGCTGTCGTTGAGGATGTTCACCATGTCCTGAGGCCCGCTGATCTGAGGACCGGTCTGAGCCGGCCGAGCGGGACGCCCGTCGATCTGAGCCGAAGCATGGCCCGAGGCTCGGTAGCGGGCCAGGAGGTCCCTAGCAGCCGCTCGGCGGGCGTGCTCGTTCTTATCCATCGCGGCGCTGGTGTAGTAGTCCCGCTCCTCCTTGGACATCGTTGACTGAGCCCACTTCTGCACCTCAACGAACTCCTGCCCACCAGCCGTCTGCATGAAGTCCCGAACCGACTCGGTTCGGCGGTGGAGAGCACCAGCCTCCATGTCAGCGATCTCACCCTTGCTCAGACCACGGTCCTTGGCGAGCTTGCTCTTGAAGTGGTCGGTGAACTTCCCGTGCTTGAAGATTTGCTCCTCTACTTGCTCGGACCAGTCCGTCGCTTCTTCCGTCTCCTCAGCGGACAGATTGAAGCTCTCCGGGTCCACATCCACATCATCCCCTCCACCATCAGTGCTAGGCTGAGGATCAGTGTCGCCATCAGGGGCGGATTCTCCGGCGTCGGGGGACTCTTGCGGTTGGTTCTGGGCTTGCTCAAGAGCGGCCTTAGCAGCTTCGGCCTCCGCCATCGGGTCAGCGGAGGGCTCGACTTGGGTCGGGGTGTTTTCGGACATCAGATTGCTTGCGTGTTCTCAGGTGCCAGCTCGGTAGCCGATTTGACGAGCTGCGGAGCCGACTGCACAAGAGCCTGCTGCTGCGTCGCCTGGGCTTGGAGAGCCTGGACCTCCTCCTCGGATCGAATGAAATCAGGCCGGGGGAGTCCGACCTGAGTGAAGATGTACTGGAGCACCGCCCCAGGGTTGATGTACTGGACAGTCTGCTCCGGCGGCAGAACCGTGGCAGCGGTCTGCATGGCGTAGGCGAAACGCTGGAGGGCTTGACCTCGGGAGAGGATGTCGAGACCTGCCACGATCTTCGGAGTGACCGAGAGACCGGCTGCCTTGAGACCGTCGAAGAAGGACTTGTTCTCCGGGTTCTTGAGCAGCCTGGACAGGATGATCTTGACCAGAGGTTGCTGGAACTGCTCGGAGAGCTGACTGTAGAAGCCCCCGAGGCCCTGCTCTAGCTGGAGGGCCGTGGTCTGCACCTCGACCGCCGTCACCCGCTCTCCGTCACGGCGGACCCCCTCGAACATGAGGAACTGCCGTTGGAGGTCTCGCTTCTTCTCAGCGATCACCTGAGCGATCGAGCCAAGGGCGGTGAAGCCTTTGCTGTCCAGCGTGAGCCAGGACACATCCTCCTCCCGACCGGGGATCCCCTCCAGGTTCTCCGCTTCGAGGATGTCATCCAGCTCGGTCAGACCAGCCGGGTTGACCATAGGGTTGGCCCTAGCGGCTACTGCGGAGAGTTCGGCGAAGGCTCGGGACTCCTCGTTGAGGTAGTCCAGGTCGCCGATCAGCTCGTCACAGAAGGATCGGGGGTAGTTCTCTCCGTCCTGCCACTTGTAGCCGAGAACGATCCACGGGAGAGGCTTCTTACCGCTGTAGGTCTCCTCAGACCCAGGGAGGAAGACCGCGCCGTTGTGCTTGCCCTGGGAGGTCTCCGTCCGCTTCCCGCAGACGAACTGGTAGGACTTGTAGGAGCCGTCCTGCTGGCGCTCCAGGACCGTGTAGAGGGCCGCGTGGGGGTGGTCTCGGTCTGCGCCTAGCTCCTGGCTGAGGGCAGCCTGGACCTCCTCTGAGTCCTTGACCCCGAAGTGGTTGAACAGGTCCTCGACCGAGGGGGACTCTCGGACCACGAGGAAGGCGATGTTCCCCCGACCGTCTCGCCGGAAGCAATAGTTCTCGAACCGGTGGACTCGGGGGGTGTCCTTACGGAAGTCAAGGACGGCAGATCCCCCCACCAGGACCATCTGGAGAGCCTCGGGGAGACGGCTCCGGATCCGCAGAGCGTCGATCTCACGAAGCACCATCTGCTCCAGCTTCGACATCTCGGCGTCCACCGTAGCCCGATCATCCGGGCTGAGACGATCCAGGTCGATGTTCGGCTCCAGCCGGAAGAACGGGAAGTCCGTCGGCAGGAGGGTAAGTTGGAGGCTGCTGGAGAGGCTCCTGACCCCTTCCGCCCCGGTGCTCTGGTAAGGCACCGGGAGGCGGGCTCCCTGGGGGTTCCGATCGCGGGGGAAGAGGGCCGGGATGGTCAGCTCGGCACACTCCTCAGCGCGGCAGAGTTGCTGCTCGCGCTCCTGCGTCATCTCCACCCAGAGGGCGGTGGGGTTGTCGATCAACTAGGGAGGATGTTGTTGGTGGGGATCTCGAACACATCAAAGCCTTGGTTACGACTCGGGCTCGGAGTCGTCCGTCGGACGGCCTTAGCCGTCACCGCGTCCTCGCCCGGCGTCGGGGGCGGAGGAGGCGGGGTCGGGGGCTTGAGGTCGGGCTTTGACTGGTTAGCGACGACTGCGGCCCCTGCGGTGCTGACGAGAGCCCCGATGACTGGTGCGGCGAGGTGTCCCATTGTTTCTCTTGGATGGCTTTGAGCTTGTCCACAAGAGCAAGGCGAGCCTTGGCTTCCCAAAGCTCGCGCTCAGTGTCAGCTTCCTCAAGCTCCTTGAGGATCCTAGGCTCTAGCCACTCGACAAGCTCCCTGTTGACGGGAGGTAGGTTCGTGTCCATGACAGTTTTCATGTCCATGAGAGTTTTCATGCACATGAGTGAGGAGGTTGGCGAGTTTGGCCTACGCCTCCTATCGCAAGAGGCCAGGTAGAGGGTCCGGATTCACGGGCACCAGTGCCTCACCTGCTTCTCCTTCGGGTCCCAGTCCTCCCACCGAAGGATCCGGGCCAGCCGGGCCTGGGTCAAGGCATCGTACTCGTTCCCGAAGCACTCGACCACCTTCTCCCAGGTCAGCTCCCCGAGGGCCTCGACCTTCTTCGGGCCGAAGCCCCGGGCTCCAGGGTAGCCGTCGGTGGAGTCTCCTGTGAGGGTCTGGATCAGGTGGTTCTGGTCCGCCTGGCGCTCGGTGTAGGTCTCGATCTCCAGGGTGCTGGGATGCATGACCGAGCCGGGCACGGTAGCGAAGTCCTTATCCACGCCGACGATGACGGTCTCTTCGTTCGGACGGGTCTGGAGGATCCCAAGGATGTCGTCAGCTTCGAGGCGAGGCCAGGTGACGGTTTCGTAGTCCTCGGAGATGCGAGCGATGGCCTTGGAGAAGCCAAGAGGCTTGATGCCCTTCCGGTTGGCCTTGTAGGTCTCGGAGTAGTCTCGACGGAAACACTCTGAGGAGGGGCAGGAGAAGGCGATGAGGACCTCACCGGGGACCTTCTCCAGGTATCGGTCGATGGACTTGGAGACCTCACAGAGCACCTCTCCGAGGTCCACATGAGCCCAGACGATCTCGTCCTGCTGGATCAGCTCCGAGCGGCAGGATTCGAGGATGGGGTAGAGGAGCGCGTCCCCGTCGATCAGTAACTTCATCAGTGAGTCTCCTTCCAGCTCTTCCCTACCTTGTACTCAGCGTCCAACTTGCACCGCAGACCGAGATCCCCCCAAACCTGACGGATGCTCTCCACCAAGACCTGACCGACTTCATCAGCCCGTTCCTCCGGCACCTCGAACTGCATCTCATCATGCACATGAAGCACCATCCCCTCGACCTTACGGCAAGCTAGGTTCGTGGCCCGCTTCATCGCGACCGCTCCTCCTGCTTGGCAGAGGAAGTTGAGTGCGGCGTGCTCGGAGCGTACAGGGATGCGGCGACCGTCCAGCCCAAGAAGCTGACCTCGACTCTTCGCAACTCCCTTGACCAACTCAACAAGACCATCGAAGGCAGGAATCGCCGCCATAAACTTTCGACGGAGGGCCCGACCCTTACGAGCCAGGAGCCTTTCGTCGTCTGACGAACTAACAATAGAGCCGATCTTACGATCTCCCGCTCCGTACAGGAGGGCGTAGATGAAGGTCTTTGCCTGGTCACGGGTTTTCAGTCCTGCGGCTGCTTGGTTGTGTGAATGGGGATCTCCTCGCTCAACGACTTCGGCGTACTCTCCGTCATCCCAGTAGGAAAGGTAGTGGGCAAGGATGACTAGTTCGAGGGAGGAGGCGTCAGCTCCCACAAGAGAAGTCCCAGGGCCAGCAGAAAACAAAGAGCGGCAACGAAGCCACTCTCCACGCCGGGGGATGTTCCCAAGATTAGGTCCGCTATGCCGGCACCGACCAGTAGGAGTCCCGTTGTGACACACAAAGCCATGAATACGACCTTCCTTGACATTCTTGATCCAGCTCTTCTCACCCGTACTCAAGCTCGCCTCCAACTTCGCAAGCTGGAACAACTCAGCGAACCTCTTCGCCTCCTTGTACGGCAGAGCCTCAAGGATGTTCTCATCTAGCTGAGGGTTCCCGCTCTCGGTGAAGTGCTGAGGCTTCCACCCGTACTCCTCCTGGAAGTACCGGACGATCTGTGGCCGAGAGCCTGGGTTGAACGGGGCTCGCTCGGGGCGCTTCTTGAAGCGGAACGCCTTGTAGTCGTCGAGGACGGACGGGTCTTGGTTCGGGTCCACCCCACCCATTCCCACGACCTTCTTCACCACAGGCGAGGTGAACCACCCCTTGTGAACCTTCTCAAGCTCCGTGTGGAGCTTCGCCCTCTTCGGGCTCACATCCATCAGGATCTCGTCAGCGACCTCCATATCGAACGGGGCGCCACGATCCATCATGTCCTGGATGTTACCAGCGAACTCGTGCTCGATCTGGAAGCACCGCTCCTCTAGCGCCCAAGGAGCCTCCTCACGGATCTTCCGAACCAGCTCCACCATGATCTCCACATCACGGCGGCAGTAGTCCAGCATCGACGGATCGTACTTCGAGAAGTCGTTGTGGCTACCCTTCCGGACCCCGAGCCGGTGCCCCCAGGCTTCGATGGAGTGCGTCTGGTAGACTCGTTTACCACTGTCTGGATCCAGCCAAGCAACTCCGTCGAGGTCCGGGTAGGCAAGCCTCGATAGGACAAGTGTATCAGCCATCCTCCGTCGCTCGATTCCAGCGCCGGGGAACAGTTTTCGGATAGCGGGGAGGTCATAACCGTATCCGTTATGCGCTGCGCTGAGCGGATGGTTGGACACCAGATCGACACCCTCCTCCACGCGGTCTGGTCCGAACTCATACCACTGGTCAAGTTCATCGTCGTAGGCAACGATGCACCAGAGTCGGGTAAGTCCTTCGAGGAAGTCATCGCCTTCGACATCGAACAGGAGCATCAGGAGATGTTCTGGAGGAACTCAATCTTGAGCCGGGACATGGGCAGACCAACGCCACCGCCGATTTGATGGGAGTAGACATTACCTGCCACCGAGGAGGCTTGAGTGGCGATCGTCAAGGTGTCGCCCTCCGCTGCGCTGATGACCTGGATACCGAACCCGCTGGTCACATCGCCCGAGGTCCCCGTCGATACGCCACCGACAGCGATCGGACGGCTGGTGGAGCTGTTCTGATAGGGCCATGCTTTGACGATGCACCCCGCAGTACCAGTACCCTCTAGGACGAGATGGAGGCTCAGTAGGTAGTACCCACGAGCGGCGAAAGTGAACAAGCCGCTACCGATCTCACCGAACCTCGGATCCCCGAAAGTCCCTGCGGAGTTGAGCAGCCAGGGCTGGAACGAGGGACCTGCGATGTTGACATTCGTGGTCTTCGGGTTCTGCCCCAGCAAGTAAACCACTGAAGAGTTCTCAGGAGTAGCAGCCGATCCCGGAGTGCGGACCCGGGTGTACGCCTCCTCGCCCTTAGCTGCCCGGGTCGAAAGGAGCTGGATCTCCTCCTCCAACCTGTCGATCCGTGCTCCGATCGACCTCTTGCTCACTCGCTCGTCCGAACGCCTCCGATCGTTTGCCATCCTCGATCTCCGTCAGCCGGTAGTTGTCTCGGTCAAAGAAAAGGCGACCGGCCTCTCCGGTCTCGCCAGTCAGACGACCCTTGAGGATGCGGACGCTGGTGACATCCCGCTCCTCCTTGGTGTCTGCTTGTGTATTACGCTCCAACGCAACGATTGTGTTCGCTACTTGGTAGACCGCTCCGGAGCCCTTGGCATCCTGAAGGGTGACATGGCCTCCCTCCTCATGGATCAGGCTGTTCCCGCCCTTTTTGCGGAGGTGCGAGACGACATGAATGTGAGCGCCGGTCTGGATGGCGGTCTGGCGGAGGCGGTACATGAGCTGTTCCGCTTCCTTGATCTCGTTGTCCTGGGAGTCTGCCCCGACCACCGCAGACAGGTGGTCCAGGATCACCACCTTGCACTCCTCACCAACCCCCATCCATCGGATAGCCTCCACGATGCGGGGGATGTCCCAACCCGTCCGAGGGTCGTAGAGAGACACACGACCCGACAGGTGCTCCTTGTAGTCCTCTAGGACGGCCTCGGTGTCGATGTCGAGGCTGGAGTAGAGGTTCTCGCCCTTGATCGACGAGAGAAGACGGAGGACGATCTCCTGAGGCGAGTCTTCGAGGAAGATCATCCCGAGCTTCCCAGCATCCGCCTCTTGGATGTAGTGAGCGCCTGTCTGTCCGAGGAAGGTGGTCTTGCCTACCCCCGAGCCAGCCAGCCAGAGGGTAATCTCGCCCGCTCGCTGGCCCCCTAGACGCTCGTTGAGGAACCGCCAGGGGTAGGGGATCCCAGGCTCTCGGACCTCGGTGATGGACTCCTGGATATCCTCATCCGACATGAGCCCGCCGGGGGTGTACACCCGGGCGTTGACCACCGACCACTTGACCTTCTCAGCGCCGTCCTTGAGGAGGACTTCGTTGGCGTCCTTCCGTTCCCACTGGACGACCTTGACCTTACCCGGGAGGAGCCGGGCGACCTCCTGGACAGCCTTCTGTCCGGGGTCGTCCATATCGAAGGCCAGGACGATGGTGTTGAACTTCTTGAGCCAGTCGATCCGCGACTTGATCGTCTGAGCTGCCGTAGCAGCTCCGTCCGGGACGGAGACCGCCAGTTCGTACTTCATCCCTGTGGCCGTGGCGATGGCCATAGCGTCGAACTCCCCCTCGGTGATGATGAGGGTTCGGTAGCTACCTGCCAGGTGTTCACCGAAGAAGCCGGGGTTGAGCCGATCCTCCCAGAGGAACCGCTTGTCCGCCGTGCGGATCTTGGTCCCGCAGTCCCGACCGTTGAAGTCCTGGTAGTCGAAGGTCGCTACCTTCTCGCCGTGGTGCCAGCCGTAGAAGCATCCGTACTTCTGGGCCACGGCGTTGGCGATGCCGCGCTTGAAGCCGCAAGGATCGGTCGTGACTTCGATGTTGGTGGTGCTCAAGATGTCGGCTGTTGATGTGGGGTAGGACATGGCTCTCCACCCTAAGGAAAAGGACCGACCCAGACGAATCCGGATCGGCCCAGGTAGGTCTCCTCGAAGTCTCCTACAGCTCCCCCTTACGAAGGAGTGCTCGATACCTTTTCACATACCCGTTCCCTCGCCGATAGCTCTTGTACCTCCGACCCCAGGCGTCCCGATTCCACTTCGCCTCGATCGGAAGCCCGAGCTGCCGTAGCTGACTGATCGTGCTCGTGAGGCTACTCACCCCGTAGGCGTTACCCGCCGTCACCCGGCTCAGGTGAGCCCCCTTCTCGCTCAGGATCCGAGCCACCAGAGCACGCTGCGAGGTTCGAGAGGTAGTCTTGGACGAAACGGTCTGTGTCATGGATCTGAAAGCAGACGAGAGCCGGTCGATGGTTGGCCCGAAGAAGGAGCACCGGGTACTGATCTTCACTCCTGTCATGGTTCGCCTGGTCTAGGAAGTTGTAGACGGCCATGCTGTTCCGCTTCTTACACTCCACATGGCCGTTCGGCAGAGCGTCGGAGATGTCGGCGGTGCCTCCTAGTCCGGTTCGCTGGGCGGTCCGGTAGGCGGAGGAGTGCCAGTACTGCTGGCAGAGCTTTGCAGCTTCTCGCTCGAAGTTAGCCCCGATTCGTCGGGAGTTCTTCGGCATCAGAACGGCGTGTCGTCGAAGTCCGTACCAGCCGCGACTTGCTCCTGACCGTCGTTGGAGGTCCAGCCGCCTTCGACGGCTCCGAAGGCAGCGGCATCGGAGTAGCCCTGAGACAACTCCACGATCTGCACAGCGTTGAGGTACACAGTGAGTCCGAGGTTACCGCTCATCCAGTAGGGCTTGAATGTCACCGAGAGGCGGAGTCGGGAGCCGCCGGGCACATCCGGGGGGTCGGACAGACCGTTCCCGTTGGAGTCCACCATCGGGACGAACTTTCGGTTCCCCTTGTGGTCGGTGGAGAAGGTCTTGGCCTCGAAGAAGCGGTTACCCGTCGGCTCCAGATCCTCCGCCTCCGTACCGGCGTTGACCTTCCGCATCTCCTCCTTGACCGGAGAGACCTTCTTGGTCCCCTTCTTCTTCGCCGGGGTGAGCTGGTCGTAGGCCCAATCGAGGGCCTCGTTGGCGAACGCCTCCATGGCGTCAGCGTCCTTCTCGTCCAGGATCAGACCGACCTTGTACCTCGGGTCCTCACCGGAGAAGGAGTGCGGCTCCTTGAGGTGCGGGAAGCGGGCGGTGCCAATCGGGGTGATGCCCGACCAGGTCTTCGATTGGAAGGGCTCTTTGGCCCGGGTGTTGATCTTCTCTGCGAACATTAGCTGTATGCGTACTCGGCCTCCAACACCTTCCTCAGGTCTAGGTCGCCGTACTCTGGTGTCTCCGGAAGCTCGATCCCATACCGAGCCTCCCACTCGTCCTTGAGCCTCCCCAACAGGTCGTCACGAGTCACCTCATAGACCACCTCCCGGATCGTCTCAGCCAGGACAGACGCATGAGCCGCGTGGGTAGCGAACGAGTCGTGTACGAACCGCAGAGCGACCCCAGGGATCTTCTCCTGCATCCGGACAGCGAGCCGATGGGCGATAGCCCCGTCAACCCCGTGGATGAAGTTCGGTGCGACGGCGTTGACCACCTTCCGCGACCTCACAGCGTCCTTCCTTGGACCGCCCCTTACGCGGCGGATGTTCGTCCGTTGCCCGAAAACCAGCTCAACCTTCTCCATGTTGTGCCGGTAGTAGGGCTGGAAGACCGGAAACCC
>Ga0180431_10008853_pt1 | contig 11476 bp, 16 predicted proteins | sample SS_ome_11_FD_132459 | JGI IMG/M metagenome (GOLD analysis project Ga0180431, IMG submission 132459) | Hypersaline lake sediment archaeal communities from the Salton Sea, California, USA - SS_1_MS_1 metaG | ecosystem: Environmental > Aquatic > Non-marine Saline and Alkaline > Hypersaline >...
AAAATAAATCCTGCATTCCCGACGATTAAAATAAAATTAGTTATCTTATTTTTCAATTCATTAATATTTAATTTCATGTTATCCCTTTAAAATTAGGGGCTTCAATAGATTCAATAGTTCCATTCATTAATAGAATGAAAGGAGTAGTATTTTCTAAAAAATCAGTACCGTTATAATAAGTTTGAACGCCGTAATTTTCCCAAATGAACTCATTACACCTGTTTACATTATCGACTTGAAACCCATAAAAACATAATGCAAAACCACAACCAAAAATAAATAAAGCGTCTAATAATTTACTGAAAAATCTAAACCAGCCCATATTTTTGAATGAATCAATTATCTCTCGTCTTTTATCATCTGAATTTGTCATTTTATCCCTCTCGTGGAGTGAACATTCTTTTAAAGAAGTTTCCGCTTTTCTGTTCTCTTTGTCCTGCAACTATTGAAACTTTCTCTCTACGTCCCTGTCCGTCCTTTGACACATTTAATCTTTTAACTGTGGTAGTAATTCCCACTTCAGGAGGTAACAAACCAAACGCCCTGAACTCATCTATAACAGTAATACTGTTAATTTGGTCACTAGTTAATCTAGTATTGAAATCTAAAGAACTACGCCCATCTATACCTCTCCTATCTGCGTCTAGATTCTCGAATACCTGCCCGAGTTCCGTCGTTTCCTGAAATGGTACTTCCTGACCAATCATCTGAACTCTAGAATCTAAAGTCTCCTCTATTTTTTTTTTATGATTTTTTTCCATTAAAATAACCCTACAATCCAGTATATTATAGCGAACAGTCCCAAAATAAAAGGCAAAACCAATAAAGCCCACCAATACTTCTCAATCAGATTCAAAAAAGGTTTACTTACTCCCATTATTTTCCCGACGATATTATCCATTTTTATCTCTTAAATAACCCCCACCATATAATTATCATAGTAACAATCTGACATAAGATAGTTACAACTCCGATCATAAGATTAATTTTTAAGTAATTACTAATTTCTCCCCCTCGAGATAAACTAGAAACGTATTGCTGTCTAACATAATTTTTCATATTGGAAGGAGTTATAGAGAAGTGAGCTTCCTCTTTTCCCGTCTCCGCTTCGTCATCACTAATATAAGCTAACTCTCTATTAATGGGGACAACTCCCTCCTCATTAAATAAGAAATGATTCATATTTAAACTAATGTCAAACCAAGACTCCTCAACAACTAATAAATAAGCTTTTCCAGAATAAATAAACAACAAATCCACTGTTGTCAAAACAAAATGCCTCATAGTCCCATTATTGAACATCATAGTTATTGCATAAGAAGAGTCTCTTTTCTTTTTGAATGTTTTAAAATCTTTTTTTGTAAAAATATCTGTGTGTTTAGTTAATTCTTTCAGATTTTGTTTATTTTCTACTTTTTTTTTCTCTTCAGAAGATAATTTTTTAAATCTTTTTTCCTGCTTTAAAATGTCGGAAGATATCTCTCTCTTAATTTGTTTTGTTTTAGTTTTCGCATTCTTAGTTCTTTTTGCCATCTTCACACACCCACATACAACTTAATTCCTTTCAACATTATTAATAATTTGTCTTTGATCATAAATAAACATCATCCCCAAATTTAACTAATGCAAAAGAATCATAATATACATAATAAGGATTTCCAATAAATCTACTTCTAGACGACCAAGATTTTTTCCCATCAAAAACAAAATCGTGATAATCCTCCACTGCAAAATCCCCAGTAAAATATTTTTTTTCGATCCAAGTAATAGGTAAATCTTTCTCAACGACTTTCCCTTTTTCCCACACTAAAGTAGGCATAGTTTTATTTACTTGACATTTTCTCACTAATGTTATCTCATGCAATAAATCTCTTAAACTGACATCAATACGAGCCAATTTTTGGGAGATACATACAATATCGTTCTTCTCTGAACTGCCTAGTATTTTTCTGATTTGGGATATCCACATAGACATTAATACATTCCATTTAGACATGCTTTGTCTTGAATGCATAATATTATGTATCTCGTCCAGAAATAAATTAAAATTATCCTTATCGTTCCAAAAATCCCAATTTATATATGGTTTCATGACCGGAGTCCCATCTTTCTTTATTGATTCTTGCTTAGTATCAATAATATCTTCTTTTTTTAGTCTATAATTATTCTCTACATGAATATCCATGTTAGAAAAGGTAGGAACTCCGGAATCAACTATATCTTTAACAACAGACAAAGTCTTTCCAGAGCCGACGCCCCCAATTACTGCTTTAATCAAGTGACTTAACTGGAATCCAGTACTCTTTTGCTTCATGACCTGCATAAGCTTTTCCCAGTTTTTTCTTTTTGAATAAAAAAGTTTTATTTTTCAAGAAATTTAAAACTTCTGTATGAGTCTCAATTTTTTTAACTTCACTATTTAAAATTTCTAGTTCTTGAATAAATCTATCTAATACACTTCCTTCTGGAACAGTATTACTCGTAGCTGTTGAAGGTATTTTAATCCATTCGTGAAACATGCCAGTTTTAGATTTCTTTAACAAATCTGTATTAATCGGCTCTATTGACACATGGTACTGTTCAACTTCCTCGTCAGCTATTGTACTTTTTTCAATACTGACTTCTTTGACTTTACCTTCAAATTCCTCAATTCCTTCTGCTTTTGTTCTTTCAACCATTTTTTATTTTCCTCCTTACATTTATTGATGTAATTTTTAACAATTTTTTTGTTATTAATACAAGAACGTACAAATTCTGAAAAATTCCCTTCTTTAGTTATAATATTAGCTATCTGTACATCCTTTAATGTTAAAGATATATGTTTTGTGTAATTGACCATTACCACAAATAACCAATACTTATTTATATAGTTTTCGGAAAAAAGAGAGGGAAGTGGTCAGAAATTTCTCTCCCTTTTCCGAAATTGGACATGATACAAAAGAACTTTAAGCTCTTCCTCGTCTAGATTTACTTTTTCTTTTAGTGGGTTTTGGTTTGGTTCTCTTTCGAGGTGAATCGTCAAATTTATCCACTACCTTCATAAATCCTTCACCTAACTTTTTAAGTTTTTCGGTATTTTCTTTGATTTTCCTATTTCTTTCTTCAATCGCTTTTTTATGTCTTTGTTTTTCCTGCTCTAAAACTCGCTTTTCTTGAGGAGTTAATTTTACTTTTCCAGCTTCTCTTATTTCTTTTTGTTTTCTCAATAACGCTATTTCTTCCCTCATCTTCTGTTCTCTATGTTCTTGTGTCTTTTTAGCAAGTTCAAGCTTTTTGTCTAAATACTTCATTTTAATTGTACTGATAAAACTCATTTTTTTTCATACCTCCATTAAATAAACGACATGATAAACATTATTATCCCGAATAATATGACCACTACACCTATAACAAAATTACATCCAATAATAGCCCCACCAAATATCAACATACCTAAACCGACGAGCATGTCAATCGCAGGAAACTTAATATATATACGACCCAAAATAAAAATAGTTACTAAAACAAAAAAGATTAATCCAGTCATTAAAACAGTAGGAATATCATCATCAGGACAAACATTCGCAACAAAAAACCCTCCTGTGGAAGTGTCATCTACACGAGAAACCACCTCAAAATTTAATGTTTCGGTTGCAGTGTTTGTACTCCCAGTAAGAGGAGAATGACACATCTCTTTATTAGAGTATCTTGTAGTTATAGCCCACTGATTATTTTTAGTTCTAACCACACTTATAACATCTTGATTATTCCATTCTGAATCAACATAACGAATCCACGTCTCCCCATCAGAACTAACAAAATGTCCTGCATACTCACTATTTTCAAGATAGATAAAATCTCCGTCAATATACTCCGTTATTGTCCATGTAGGAGCTAACGCTTTCTGCGAAAGACATATTATCCAATCATAAGAATCTTTCAATTTTGTTACTTTATAATCTTCTAGAGGAGGGATACTTCCCGCATGAGAAATATCAAAAGAAAAATCATCTTTATAATTCGTAAAAGTTAATTTATCTTCTTCTTTATTTGCATAATACCCAAAATCAGACGGACTTAAATATATTCCCGTCCCCGAATCCCCACATTTCCAAGTAATAGTTCCGTTCCCCGTAATATTAGGAGTAAAAGTCAGATTAAAAGTATCTGTTGGTTGTGTAGTATGTTGTTTAATTCCAGTACTATAATCGTCATAACTTCCGATAGTTATATTTCCCATTATTTGAAATAAATTTAAATCATAACATGATACACTGAAAGTAATAGATTCATTCACATAATAGACTTCATTATCGACCGCAGGGACTAATGGAGTTATAACCGGATTCGTTACATCTGTTACATTTGTAAAATTAAATACTGTTGTCTCAACAGTAAAATTATTATCTGAATCGTAAGCCACAGTCGTAAAATTAAATTCTCCAGTATATAATATAGACCCGTTTAATTCGTGAACATAAACTCCATCCCCATTAAACCTAGTTTTATTCCAAATTAAATCTTGAGTATGATAATCTGTTAATAAATAAGTATGATTTTCTAAATCAAAATCAATAACTGAAACAATAAAAGTAATATTACTATTCTTACTTACATCCACTACAACACCATCATTAAAATTATATGTTTTAGAATTCCTATCTTCTAAAGTTTGGTCTATCAAGATTAATGAATGAGATATTTGAGGTGGTATGTTTCCTATCGTAATGGTTTCTGTTAAGTTTACATTATAAATAGTATCAGGGTTAGTACAATTTAGCATGATTCTTTTTTCACCTATTTCTGTATATAAATAGTAGCGAGAATTAACACTATACCACCCTAAAGAACTATTATAATCTAAACTGGGATGGATTAAATCTATCTCTTCACGACCATATAATAAGTCCTTAACTACATGACGACTATTATAACCAGTAACATCATTATATAAATCATAGGTTATATTATTATGTGCAGTACAATTATCACCTATCTTAATAACAAAAACCCCAAAATTATCTTCACATAAAGGTATCTGATTTTTATTAATAACAAAATCATCCAAAACAGTCCCGCCACAAGTTAAATCATCAATAATAAAATCATTTCTAATTAAATCCGCATGACATAATTCCACATATATATAATCATCTTTCACGTTCGTAGTGGGAAGTCCTAATACATCCACACTCTGACCCGAATCTATATCACAACTATTCCCAGCATTACACAAAGTAAAATTAGTATTCTCATAAGCATATACTCCTGTAACATTCCCTACATTCAATAAATCACAAGAACTATCATCTAAAACACTCCCATTATCCCTAGAGTGATTTCCATAAAATAACACATAATCTAATCTGTCAAAATAAGATGATTCTGTACCCCCTATATTAGTAAAAATAATATCTAATAATCCGCTCTTAACATCTATATAAGTATATAAATTAGTAGTATTCTGATTCCCTGCTACATCTGAACAGTTCACTCTCCACCCTACTCCATAATCGTTTAAAAATTCTATTGTTGTAAAATTAATAGGAGTGTCTGCCGTTACTGAGGTAGTTTCATTCATTGTGAGAGTTCCTGTTAAATTGTGCCATAATGAACACGCTCCATCCTCAGTACTTTCGACTTGCACAGTCCAGTTAATATTATCTGCTGTCCAATTAGTCACATATATAGAAGGAGAATCCAAATCTAAAGTAGATTTTTGGGGTCTGTCAGTTATATTTCCCGCATAAGCCCAACATTTATCAAACATAAAATTTCCGTTACCATCTTTAACGATTTTAACTCCGTTATTAACACTCCATGGGTCAGTATGCTTAATAGACCCGATACTTTCATTATTGACATAATACTCCACATTATTATTAGACTCATTCAAAGTAACATGAATACTCAATTTATATACTGTATTAACTGAAAAAGAAGTACTTGACACTGTCGGAGAGAGATAACCTCCATAAGTAAACTTACTCGTATCGCCTCCATGCACTCCTAACATCTGACCATCACCCCACCCTACATAATTCGGACAGGTTCCTAATGCACAAGTAACATAAATTCCACTCGTATCAAAACCACCTGACCCTGACGGGAGAGAAGTCACATTCATATAACACTCATAAGTAACGTTACTAGTTTCAACCCCTACTAAATAATCAACAGACCCCACACCTGAAAATATAGTCATTGCTCTTTTGTCTCTAGAGCCAATATCATAATGAACTCGACTCAAATCAGGAGCGCCAAGATATAAATAATTGGTTGAAATATCTATATCACCTTTCCACATAGACTGATTTAGATTTTCTTCTTCAAAACTATCACAAAAATAAATATTATTATCATTATCCGACCCTGAACACCCCTCCAAATCCTCAGCATAAGTTAAACTACTTAAAAGAATAATACACAATCCAATAATTAATAATAATTTTTTCATATTGAATCTAATAATAAATCTGCTATAACTTCGTTCTCTTTAGAGTATTTAATTTTATTATAATCTTCAATCTCTTGAGAAGATTTACTTGTAATATAACAATCAATACATAACTGTCCCACAGTACAATTAATACAGGAGTATTTCCCACATTTTAAACACTTTCTTACTACTTTATTCTTACTTTGACAATTAGGACACACGGTTTTAAACACCATCTAATTCCCCCTCACAGTTCTGACAATAGACACAATAAACCACACCCGAAAAATCATGAAAATCCCGTCTAAAAAAAACGGAAGTGTACCAAAAGTCCAAAAAAACATTTTAACTACTGAAAATATCACAGTAGCCACATTAATATCGCTATCTTGTGCTTCTGCCCCCAGTTCGCTTTTCATTGTGTCAATATTGTAACTCCCTCCGGCTTCGTCAAATCCCTCATTAATAAAAGGCATAACTAAACCTAACAAGATGAAAACAGAAGCGAAAGTAATTATAACTGTTACATCCATAGAGGACATAAATCTATCCCCCCTCTCCTGCATGACCAGTAAATAACCGACGGATATAAATTCCTAAAATAGCTACTGCCACGACAATAATAGATATAACAACCCATACGTCAATATATCCTTTAACAGTACCAATTATTAAAGCTATTATTTCAACAATTCCTATAACTCCTAACTTGACGGCAGACTCGCCTTTAACCCCTGTCCAGATAAAATAAGCTAACGCTCCCATGAATAACAACCAAATCATAAACGCAGACATACCGCCTAATATAGAACTAACTCCCTCCACTGTTTGGTGGATAGAATCATTCGCAGAAGTTCCAGCTATTTCTAAATCATCCGCTTCTGCTTCTTCTTCTGCCTCAACTTGATTCAATAAACAATTCTCACAATCACCGAACTCAACTCCAGAAGTATCTACTGAAAAAACTATCTCTTCATAATCACCCACTAACGTATGAGTAGAATCTCTCACTTCAATTCGAATTATAAAATTATTTCCAGTCAAATTAGCTTTAAAATCCGGTAAAGTTATTGTACTTCCGGAAGCTACTAACGAAGTCCAATTAGATGACTGTTCATTAGTCGGATGGTTATAATACACGTAAGCCCTCGCCTGTACTTTATCATCATCAACATCTAAAGGAGTCACAGTGATTCTTATAGATTCATTCATTTTAACGGTAGATACTCCTGCACATGGATTAATACATCTACCGTCTATCTGTGCATTAGAATTAGTAAATCCATCATCATAATAAAAAATATTTCCTGTTGTTATAGCTATAATATCCTCCGCAGAATCATTAAAATAATCAATAGGTAACACGACAGAATTATCGTTAGGCATTTCGATTAAAGAGGTAGTTTCACATGCCCCAATTAAACACGAATCTAAAGAAAATATACCTAACGAAGAAATTATCTCGTCTAAATCCCCTGCTTCCATTTGTCCTGAATGGACGTAAGCTTCAACTGACGGAGTAGCATTAAAATTAGGGATATCTATGTCATACACAGCGGTATCAACCCAATCATACGTATCTCTCGAACTCCCACATATAATAAGTTCTTCTTCAGTATTTAGTCCTGCACTATAATCATTCGTGAAAATCATAATAGCATAAGAGTCCTGTGTAGCGTCGGGAAAACATAAACTTTCAAACGGTGGAGACATAAAATCCCCTTCGACATTATTCGATAAAGGATGGTCATTTAATTGATTAACTAATTCATCATCATACACAACTAACTCGTAATCATTCGAATCTGTATCAATATCCTCTGCAATACCGAACACAATCTCATTGTCTCCAGCTGTTGAGCCGACTGCGTTAGTTATTAATGGAGAAGATATAAAAGACCTATCTTTATCAGGAATAACTAAATCATCTGCTGGATTAACAAAGGAGCCATCTTCACACACCAAACTAGCATAATCTAACCTCTCCCATGTCTTAGTAGATACACGATTTAGTATGAGAGTCCCTGTGATATCTGTCGCTTCATAAGTCTCAATCAAAGCGTCTGTTGTACCGTAACCGTACGCCCCTCTTAAAGTAACATAGTTTACAACCCAATCAGTATAAGAATCACCGTCTAAATCACCCGCAGAAATTAACTGACCAATAGGTAAAGAGTAACATTCTCCCTGCTCCCCTCCTGTCCGTCTGACTATTTGTCTCCGAGTAATATTTCCTAAACCGTCAAAAACATAAAAATCCGCATTACAACGCTTATCACCTGCTCCATCCCCTCCACCAGTCACAAAATCACAGTAAATATTAGAAATCCCACACAAACCACCATAACATTTAATTGAATCCATTGAACTATCATTTATTGAAGCATACGTTAAATTAGCAATATTATTCTCGATTAAATGCGTCCCATTATAATCTATCATATATACTCTTTTAATTATGTCTGAAGGAGTAGAAGCTATTATAATCTCTTGTAATCCATCATCATCCAAATCAAATAATTGAAAATCACCTTGCACGTTACTTAAAGAAGTATCAACAACTTCCTCGAAAGAAAATAACCTCGTAATATTATATAAATAAAGAGTACTACCCTGTAAAACAACTAATTCATTTTTCCCATCACCATCTAAATCACCTACTTTTGGCACAGAAAAATTAGTCCTACTCGACATCAAAGTCGAATATGTAGATATAGAAACATCATTATCAAAATTTCCACTCCCAGACTTAAAAGTTCCCTCTGCATTACCTCCTGTCTGATAATATTCTGTGTTAGCGGAAACTATAAAAGAGAAAAGAAATAAAAAAATAACCATGACTATTATAGTCATGGATTTTTTAAAAAAATTCATTTGAATCATTTACCTCTTGTCAAATTTGACTAATTTCATTATTCCTTTAAAGATTCCGATTATTACAAGAATCGCAATAATTCCACCGGTTGCGAATAATGTTGAAGCTATTCCACCAATAGACGAAAGATTAGTCAAATAGTTTAATGCTGTCGGAACTAACGCTCCGCCTAATACTGATACCACTATTAACGCAATCATACCTGCAACCAATTTGTCTCCCATGTCTGCCATTTTCCAAATTCACCTCATAATTTAAAATTTATCTTGAATAAATTATTTTAATTTAAATATGTATAACTCCTTTATAAACTTTCCAGTTTCTTAGAAAAAATATATAAATAATATTGTTTTTTAATAAAAAATGGTCAAAAAAGAAGAATTGTCTAGTGTAGCAATACTTAAATCAGATAAAATAAAATTAAAAGAATGCAGAAAAAAGTTAATTGAAGATAACCCTGACTATGAAGGAATTAAAATAACAGATTATTTTATAATATCGAGAATGATTAGATGGTTCTTAAAATAATTATGTTATTTTAATAAACCTACCTTTACGGTCTCTATACCTAGTTATAACTTTAGAACCTTTCTTAAAAGTATCTTTCCGACCATACACGATTTTATTTTTAATCTTACCTATCTTGTTAAAATCATGTCTCCTGATTCGATTAGTAGGCAAATCGTAATTTTTCAAATCTACTTTATCAGCTCCACGTCGGATATATTCCTCAGGAGTATTAACTATAATAGACGCCCTTTTTTTTCTATCCATTAAAAAATTCTTTCCTCCTGCTCGCCTGTGAAGAGAATCCCGCCCAATACTAGGATTTTGCAAAACAAAAGCGTCCCAAACTTTTTCTTTGAAAGGATAATTAAATTTTATTTTTTTCCCAAATAAATACTCCTCATACACATTATCAAAACTAGCTTTATCTCTTATTTGCCTACCATAATTTCTTTTAAGATTTTCCGCCAATCTAGTAAAATCATCCTCTAATGTTTCTCTTTTTCGTGCCATTTTTTAAAATAATATTTTTAAAATTTAAATGTTTTTCTCAATCCTTTATTTTCCATTCAAACCATCCTTCTGTAATCTGTTTGAATACTTTTGTATCCATTTCACAAAACAATAAGTCAGCTTTGGACAAGTTAGCTCCAGATAAGTCAGCTTTATACAAGTAAGCTTTATACAAGTTAGCTTCAGATAAGTTAGCTTTGGACAAGTTAGCTTCAGATAAGTCAGCTTTATACAAGTAAGCTTTGGACAAGTTAGCTTCAGATAAGTAAGCTTTGGACAAGTTAGCTTCAGATAAGTCAGCTTTATACAAGTAAGCTTTGGACAAACTTATCTTTTCTTTAACTGCTTCTTCAACTGCTTCTTTAATTATCGTTGCTGTTTGACTTTCGTATATCACTTCGCCAGTATATCTATTCTTTATTTTTATAGTGTCTTTCTTTTCTTCTTTAGGTTTTTCCTTTTTTTGTAGATTTAATTTTTTTAACTTATTTATTTCTTCAATAAGTTCTTTTTTTGATAAATTCTTTAAATTATTCATTTATATCAGCTCCTATTATTTTCAATTTCTTACTTCTAACCATAATACCATTCCTCACAAAGGTCTATACATGTATGGTACTGGTTCATTCTAAAAGTTTTGTTCTTAACATAATTTTCATAAGTTGGTTGTGTTGTGAACTGGCATCCCTTATAACATGCAACCACTTGTTCAGTTTTTAATTCATCTTCAAAATTATCTGAGTATATAGAATACCCTCCATAGTTTAGATGTAAAAATGTAATGCCAACAATTACCACCATAGCAAATACTAAGATTATGGCTGTTTTTTTTTCCTTAACCATTTTATTTATTCCTCTGCCTTTTGTAATAACTCTATTAATTCGTGCAGATTACTTTGAATCCAAGATTTAGTATATTCACCCAAATCACAATCTTCATAATCTTTCTGCATTCTTACATTAAGACGATATAGTATTTGTAAAACATCTTTTAACTTAAGATATTTAACACCATAAGGATGATTTGGTTCTTCAGGATCAGTATTATCTTCTCCAATTAAATTATAAATATCAAGTCCTGTAAATATCTGTGTTTCTTCAATAACATCTTTCATCTTAACTCGCTCCAGCTTAACAAACTACATTTACAACCTTTACAAATA
>Ga0180431_10008855_pt1 | contig 11475 bp, 6 predicted proteins | sample SS_ome_11_FD_132459 | JGI IMG/M metagenome (GOLD analysis project Ga0180431, IMG submission 132459) | Hypersaline lake sediment archaeal communities from the Salton Sea, California, USA - SS_1_MS_1 metaG | ecosystem: Environmental > Aquatic > Non-marine Saline and Alkaline > Hypersaline >...
GGTGTATACTCTATACCGGTCAGTCATGGGGCTCCTCCTGTTCGTGGTTTTGGGTGAACAGAAGTCTACCCCATGGCTGACTTTTTGCTACTCTTTCAAAGGGTCATTTTGTACGGTAGAGAACACGGGGACACGTTCGTCATCCGGTGTGCCAGCGAGTGCACTAACTAGGTTCAGGTGTAATATAGGACAGTTGCAAAGCTGCAATGGCAATCACATGTGTACTGGCACCGATCACTACGCTGCTATCCAGCATACTCCTCCCTCTGAGGGATAGCTCTGGCACTTTTGTTGAGAGAATCGCGCGGCAAGTGAACGGGCCGAACCAATCGAGGTTGCCAAGAGGAGCATAGTCGAGTAGATCGACTACGCCAGGGGCAACAAACCGTGGGGTATACATGTTCCTTTCGCATCGTGATGCCCGCCCTTGTAAGTCTTGACCCTATCGGGTTACCCAGATGGAACTGTACGTTTTGTACGATACGAGTGCTCACCCCCAAGGATTATTCCTAGCAGGATATTGTCCAGACAGGGGTTGATGGTATCGGAGATATCATGGGCTACTATCTAGCCATGATCACGAGCTCCTGATTTGACCATAATAGCACAAACCTATTAACAAACCTCTTAACGATCGAATTGTAGACTCGTCAGTCGTGAGATTCGCTGCCTTTCAGGTCAGACACACGGCTCACTCGAGGGCTTCCTCGACCAACTCAGGCGCGACCCGGTGCAACGACTTGTATCTCGCGATCAAATCACCGTACAGCCCTGCCGTGAACGTATAGGTGGGTGGGTCATCTGGCGCTTCCCTCACGATCTCCCGGCTCATCAGTCGCTCCAGCGCCCCTTCGACGGCCCTGAGGTCGAACGGCGTACGGTCAACCAGACCTCCGACGCACTCTGCCAGGCATCCAACGATGTTCCCCGCCGTCACCCGTTGCTGCAACCGCAACAGGCTGGCCAGCGCAGCCAGGACCGCCCGCTCCTCCCAGGATGATTGCCCCCAGACGAACAGCAGATATGCACGCCCCTGGACCGTGATCTCATCCCCCACGTCCCGCACGTCCTGGATCGTCACATAGTTGCGCCGTACGTCGTTGCAGTGCTCCATCAACGCGTCACAGACCAACTGCAGGAAGTAGGGATGCCCCGCCGTCAGACGCAGTACCTCCTCCAGCGCCAGGTCGTCGTACACCACCCCGTACTGCCGCACTGGCTCTGTGATCAGCCGCACCGCCGACTCCTGGTCGAGGAAGCTGATACGCCTCATCTTGACGATGTTGAACAGGACTGACCAGTACTCACTGGCCAATTCCTCCAGGCGGTGTGCACCGACAAAGATAAAGGCGATTCTACCCTGGGCCTGCATCAGGGAGCGCAGGTACGGAAAGACGATGGGATCCAGTTTGCCCTCCTGAACGCGCCGTTCCAGCACATCAAACTCGTCGATCGCCAGCAACAAGGACCGATCACCAATCCGCCCCCACACCCGTGGCAGAAACTCCTCCTCGAACGCAAACCTGGGATGATCCATCAATTCAGCTGGAGACAGTCCCTCGACCAATAGACCTGAATCCCTTAGCCCATGAGCGATGGCATTGGAAAGGTCAAGAAGGAAGTTGGCTATGCCTGTGCCTGTCAGGCCTTGGCAGTCGAAAAAGGCGTGAACATAAGGCTCGCCCTTGAGCCGCTCCGGCAGCTGTTTCAGAATCGACGTTTTCCCCGTCCGCCGCTCCCCCACCAACAGCAGCATGTGCTTCCCCCGCGCCGCCCCTCCCACACTTCGCTGGATGAACTCGAACACGTCTTCCCGTCCAAAGAACAACGGGCTGCCCCTCCGGAGCGCCTTGCCCGCCACGTAGGGGTTGTCGATCTCGACGAAGGGCACCAACGCTTCACGCAGCCTGACCCGGTCCGCGAACGGCTCGCGCTTCTCCCGCCGCTCTCGGTCTCGATACGCGACCTCAAACGACAGGTGCAACTCGTCCCGCCCTCGGCGCGGCCGGATCCTGAAATCCACGCCCCGGCTCTCGCCCGCAGGCAGTGCCCCCAATTCAACTCGCCCACCACCCTCAATCTGATAATCCTCCGAAGGCCGGATTCCGACCACCACCCCGGAGGCCAGGCCTGGCCCCCGGTTCTCCAATAACAACTGCACCGTGATCTCATCCAGGGGCAGTGCCTGCTGGCTGCCCAGTGCCATTGCCAGCCGCGCGCCCCCCTCTCGCGCCGCGTACAGCGCGTTGGTGACCACCTCCTGCCAGGTCGCCGCGGTCTTGACCAGCGTGAACCGCTCCGGGTCCTCCAACTCACTTTCCGCCGCCTCCTCCGTCGCATGCAGTTGCTGCAGCGCGTCGCTGAGATACGCGACCCGCGTGCCTGCGTCCGCTTCCTCCGCCGCCCGCAGCAGCTCAATGATCTCCTGCAACCGCTGCAACTGGCGGCAGATTCGCTCCCGAGCAACCAACGACGAGCACATCAGTCGCTCGATCGTACACTTGATGACCGATCCCTGGGCTACGACGTCGGGCACGGTCCGCGCATCCAGCGCCTTCGCCAGAACCTGGTAGAGTTCTGCGTAATCAGGGTCCTGTGCCACTTCGGGCCACTGGTAGCGGAAGCTGAAGGCGAACGCGAGCCCAGAGATCACTGCCTGCAGTTTCTCCAGGATTTCTGGAGACCACGGCGGCATATCCCGCATCTCCCCCTGGACATCTTTGTAGATCTCTTCCAGTTCATCCGGCTGTAACGTCAGATGGTTCCCCTTGCTCGGACCAGTGATCAGACTTCGCACGACCGCGCGCAGATGGTTTCTGAAAACCTGAGCAGAGACAGCAGCCATCACCCCTGGCACATCCACCCCGGCCCGAATCAGCTCGTCCAGCGCCAGCTCGACCGGCTCCGGCTGCGCATACTGTTCGATCTCCTCGTAGAGCTGCTGGAGTCTGCTTTCCAAGCCCTGGACGCTGTGCAACGTGTCGCCCAGCACCCCGGCCAACGCCAGCGCCCGATCTCGTTCGATCCGGGTGAACAACCTCCTGGGCCGGGCCAGCGCCAGCAATCCCACCACCGCCCCCTCGCTCGTACGTACCGGCAAAGCGAGCAGTGCCGTCCTGGACGGCAGGCACAGCTCACCCTCCACCGCCTGTCCCCCCCACTCGAAGGCCGCGTGAGGGACATCCTCACACACGACATCTCCCAGCACACCTTTCCCCCATTCGATCGAGTCGGGCCACTTCACATCCGATGGTTCCGCACCGGATTTCGGCTCCTTATGCCCCCAGAGTCCATAGACCTCCACAGGGCCATCGGCGTGCCTTTGCCCGAGCAGGCGGCACGACTCTCTCTCGACCTCGGTGCTGTACAAGGCTGCCCACTGATGATTCACTAGACGGCTGGCCCCATCAAGGACGTTCTGAGTGAGTTCCGCCAGATTGGGCGGCGAGCCGATGTGCGCTTTGGCACGTTCCCGGTCACGGCCCTTGCTGTTTTCTACCTCTGCCTTGGCAAAGGAGCGAGCCAGCAGGAGCAAGGCCAGAAAGAGAAGCGGCAAGTAGTAAACCAGCAGACGGGCCGGCCCTTCGGCCACCCCGTAGAGGTTGTCCAGGATGATGGGAATCGGGGTCATAACCACTATGGCGGAGATCATCTCCACCCGGGGTAGTCGCTCCTCCTCCGTCACCAGCAAATGGTCGACCCACCAATCGTGGGGCCTCACGACCAACGTGGAGACAATCCCATAGACCAGGACGTAGCTTAAGATCGCTGTCGAATGCTTAATACCCAGATCCAACACGGAGTCAGGCGAGGGAAACAAGACAAAGGCAATGGCTGCCGCACAACAGGCTACGGCATGATGGCACGCATAGAGGACTGCTCGCATAAGAGCTGGGCCCAGCCTCAGGCGGCGATACACGCACGAGTACACGAGTTCCCCGAGCAGGGAGCCGACCATAGCGATTGGTATCGGGATGGCCGGAACGGCGCTGACCAGCAGGGCGGTCACGAGCACAGGGAAACTGACCGAGATGGTGGAACCAGTGGCAAGGGGAATGCGGATCAGATCCAGGCTGAAGTAGACGGCTATGGCAGACAGGAGCAGGCGGTTGAACCCTGCCACACGTGCGTACTCCGACCAAAACGGCCACTGGAACCACACGACGATCGATCCGGCAACCAGGATCAGTGCGAAGTACGCCGCCACCATGTACCGGTAGGGCCGCTTCCAATCAGATGGGGACACAGATTCCATAACAACCCTCTTGACGTAAAACCAGCCTGCACTCAGCCCGTGTCGTCCGCGTTCATTCCAATAGCATCATTAAACCGTTGCTCTATCTCTCCCCACTGCTCCTCGCTCAGGCGACACCCGTGCTCGCACCAGACGTCGTACGCGCAGGCCCCGCCTAGTTGCAGACGATACGGCTCACCCTGGCTCAGATCAATGACTGACCTTAGGATAATCTCCGAAAACACAGCACCCACCGACTCTAGACGCGCCGCCAGGAACCTGCGACTTTCACCCAAGCTGAAGGAGTGGAGCTTAAACATACGGAATATGTTAAAGAAAGGGGATCCAGGCGCGCAAGGCGACTCATAGCCCAGACTGATCAGGGGAAGCCGGGAAGTTGTCAGATAGGCCATGGTGTAGTGCACGCTCGTCAACGCCCGTAGACCCTGGAAAAAATCGTTACCCAACCGCGCGTTCGCCGCCAGCCCGTCGAAATCGTCTAGCTGTATAATGGGCTGGATGCCCTCCGCCTCGAATCGATAGAAGGCCTTCTTCAGCCAGTCATAAGGTGTCAAGAACTCGATATCCCCGAGAGACAGTGCGGAATGCTTGGCCCCAGTCAAAACCGTTTGCTCAACAACCGCCTTGACCCGCTGAAAGACGTCGTCCTCGCCGATGGCCGCCAGTGACTTGCAGTCCACGTAAAAGAACTGGTGGCTAGGCAGGGACAATCCATATCTAGCCGCCACCCTGGGGTTGGAAACGTGATGCAGAAACGACGTCTTGCCGATCTTTTCTCTGCCCACGATCGACACACTTGCGCCTCTCCGCACCCGGTCGAGGACCTTTTTTGTGTCAGAGCCGCGGTCGAAAAAGAACTCAGGGTCTCGAATAGGACTCTGGTAGTGAAAGGGATTGAGAGTCAATTCGTCTGACACAATCCTCCCTTCAGATCAGGCTGCTCTTTCCACAACCCAACGCCGAAATATCTCCATAGTGAAACCATAGTTCCCCCGGTGATCTACCGCCAAAATCTCTCCTCTCACCAGCCTGCTCAACGAGTTTTCGAGCCAGGAGATCTTCGGAGCATCTATGTCCAAGGTCTCTTGAAGCCGGTCGATCGTGAATCCGCCCTTGCTAGTATCCACGATGGACGCCGCCGCCTGCAACACAGCCCGCTCATCGTCTTCCCACTGCCCCATCAACTCGTGGAAGAAATACTGCTCGAATACAAACGGAACAACCGACTCAACCATCTCCAAATCAACCTGAAGTCTACCCTGTTCGCAACACAGCTCCACGATGGAATCGCACACAAGCTGGAGGACATGGGGATGGCAACCAGTTAATTGCAGGAGGTACTCCACGGATCGCTCATCGTACTTGATCAGTCCACGAGTGGGCTGCTGCATCAGTTGTCCGGCAGCCTCTCGCCCCAAGCAGGGGACACGCTTGGACACAGCCAGGCCGAAAAATGGATGACCTGCCACAGATGACGGCAATTCATAGAGAGGTCTGACTCCAGACACAATGATGCCAAATGTCCCTGTCTGCACCCGAGCACGCAAGTATGCCAGTAGACTCTCGGTGTCCATACGAACTGTGTCAACCGGACCAAACAACACGTCAAATTCGTCCAGCATCAAGACCAGTCGCCTGGAGCTCAGGCTAGAGAGCACATCCCCCATGTAATCATCCAGCGCCTCATAAGGCCGATCCACAAACTCCTGATCTCTGGGTTCGACAACCTCCAGGCCCATTCCCGCAAGCTCATGCCCAAGCGAGCGGGCAATATAGTACGATAACCCGGCTGTGCCTCTATGCACCGCCCCCTGCAGGTTAACGAAGGCGTATATGCAGCGGCTGGGTGCCTGCCGACGCAAGTGCAACAGGATGGAAGTCTTGCCAATACGCCTCAAACCGACGAGAGAGACCACAGAGGCATGCATGCGATCGGCTTCGAATCGCTCTCGGATGAACCTCACCAACGCCTCACGCCCGAAGAACATCGGTGGAAGAGCAGGTCTCCCAATCACATAGGGGCTGCCCATCGCACTTAGCAGGCTCAGGGCCAGGACCTCATCACCTGCCCTGACAATCGGCTCAGCCAGACAAGCGAACAGTGTTTGGCCATACTGATAAGTCAACTCACTCACGCGCTCGGCCAGTTCAACGCACTGCTTCAGCAGCACGGGATCCTCGAATTTGGATGCGACCCTGACGATGTTACGGACGTTTGTGAATTCTGCCCTCAAGTACGCATCCGCGCCCTCACTGTGCGGTTCGAAACCTTGTACATCGCTCAGATAGTACTTGAGACCACCCTCGACCGAGCCTCTTCCCCCATCCTCCGTGCCCGCCAGCTCTCTGCAAGCCAGATGCCAGGCCAACTTGGGTAACTTGAAGCGTCGAGCCCCCTGGACAAGGCTACGATTGTCCTCCAGTAAAGAGAGTGAAACCAGGCTGCTGACGTGATCCTGGATGGCCGCCACGTCAGGATTCAGTGCGGCTATGGCTTCGATTCTAGACCAAGTTGGGAGCAGCGACATAGAGCAAAAGACACGCCGTGTTTCCAGGTCAAGGGTCGAAATGGAATGGGAAAATATGTGCTTGAAGATGTACTCTTCATCGGCGGCTTGTAAGGATTGCAGCACCCAATCATACGACTTGCCGTCGTACACCCTCTCCATCACCCAACGGAGTACCAAGGGAATACCGTACGACTTCTGCGCGATGATTTCGAGCGCGGCGGCGGCTTGCTCATCGAGTGGTATCTCCAGGCTCTCCGCCTCCAGGCGTAGTAACCATGCGGCGTCTTCGTCCTTCAGACCGCGTAGGGTGATCCGTCTCTCCCCTGCCTGAATATGAATATGATGGCGGGTGATGAGCAATGCCTTGCTGGGATCTGGAAATTGATCTCGAAGAAATCGAAGCAACTCGTCCAGTGGTTCGTCCCGCACAGTCTGTAGGTTGTCGATGATCAGCAGGAAAGGTTCCACAGCCAACATCCTGACAGCCAGGTTCAGTTCCTCAGACGGGGTGAGTTGCTCTGTTCTGGTTTGGAAGGGACCCAGAACACGGAGGATTTTCTTGACGACATAGTCCAGACAGAAATCTGGGCTCTCCTGTGCTGATATCCAGATGTAGCCAGTGAACTGTGGGATATGAGGGTACTTTGACCGGTGCTCTTTACACAGATACGCTATCTCAAGCGCCAGTGTCGTTTTCCCAATACCCCCCATCCCATCGATCATGACAATCCAATCGTCCGAAGCAAGTGCATCCATGACCTTTTGGATTTCCGTCCGTCGTCCGACAAAATTGGAGGAACGAGGTCTGGGCAGGTTGCAATTGTTGAAAGGAATACTTGGGATCGGCGTGAACCCACCACCGATGATCACATCACCGCTGCCAGCGCGAGCTACGTCGTCAACGACGGAGATCGCGATCTGATAGCTCCCTTCGGTCTGTGCAGACATTTCTTTTAGATGCAAACAGCCGCCGCCAGGGCACCCACTCACACCAGTGGGTAAGCTCTGGCTGCGGCCGCTACGGTATGGGCATAGACTTCCGTCACAATGATCATGCCGGGATCCTGTTCCGGGCAAGTACTATGGCACCAGGGAAACTAGAAGGCCAAAGGAATCTCTCTACATATTCATCCCATCAGTCACTCCGTTATAGTATACACCCATAGCAGTAAGATGGCAAACTGGCATGCAATCCGCAATGCAGGGAGACCTTCATATCCCTGCCCCCCACCGCGCTGTGATAGCACGACTAGTCAGTCTGTCACAGCAGATCCTGCTGCCTGGCCAAACACGACCCCAGGTATCCCCCCCTTGGGCACAAACGGAAGGCGAAATGCACAATGTGCGCCCTGCACATCCGCGAGATAACGGAACCGGCGATAAGGGGCCGCAGCCTGATCAGGCCCCCAATCGCCCATCTCGAGCAAACAGACGTCCTCACGCGCGAGATCGCATTCCCCCTCCTCGGGCACGACCAGCTCGTAACCAGGGAAGGGCATGCCACTTTTCCCATCGCTGCGGGTTTGCGCGCCACCATATGATAGCGCGCATCCCACCGCACGGGCCAATGCCCCAGGTATCCCGTGCGGCGCAACCACCTGTACCCGCACCAAGAAGGGATGCCGCCAGGAGCACAGATAGCCTGCATATACGTGGGCTGCCTGTTCTCCCAAGATGCGGTCAGCCGGGCGCTTGGACTCGGCAAGCTGGATAGCTGCCTCGTAGAATCGGGTCAGATGGATCTCCTCAGCTTCGTAGAGATACGATGGGCGCAAGATCACGCTGACGATCGCGGGCACCTTCCCCGACGCCATCACCTGCCACACCTGTTCCAGGCCATCCCGATGCCACGCGAAAGGATACACCACATAGTGGCCCTCGGTCACGTCCCGCTCACAGGGCCTCGGCCAGAACATCTCGAAACGCCGCACCTCGGCTGTCTGGGCAGGAGAGGAGATTGCACCGAGCATTTCTTGGCCGGATTGGTCGAGGAACTCCTCTTCCGTCTCGATAGGCAGCAGCAAGTAATCGCTGGGGAACAGAGCCTCGATTTCCTCGTACCATGCTGAGGCGAGCGAGAGGGCCTGATCGGCGTCTGACGCAAAGGCCTTACCCACGAGAATCACGCGTACCTGTTCATCGCCCGGTGATGAGATATAGCGAAGCGCCACTGTCCTGAGATGCAAATCGGGGCTGGCGGATCGAGGATCCACATAGTGCAGGCTGGCAATGAAACGCCTCTGTCGATCCAGGACTTCATCCAGTAGATCTCTTTCCAACCATCCCCGTTTTCTCTCCACAAGGACCTCGTAAGGCTCGAGCACCACCCTGGCAGCAAAGACGGCGTGATAGCCACTCACGTGCTGGTATGCCACGCCAAACCGATCGAATGTGCCGGTTTCGATAGGGGTATTGGGTGAGTAGACAGTGTGTACGTAAGGACCCTTGCGCTCCATATCTGCCTCGTCGGGAAGACGCCTCTGCGGTCCCAATCCCGCCTATTCAGTCTCCAGGGTACTGTTCCGCAGTGGCCTGAACTCTCTGAAGGACATCCTGCAAGGACATTTCCTGGGACCAGGGAATCTCCACCCGCTCGCGGCCGTTGTCGGACCACCGGACCTCGGGTGCTGTGTCTGGATATTCCGGATGGCACACGATATCTATGGCACGGTCCTGGAACTGTACCCTTACCCGGCAGATGCCTTCATTGCTGTTTATCTCCATGTTGCAGCTCTCAACCCCATCCAGGCGGGCGATCTCGGCTGCTTCAGCAGCGACGCGCACACCCAGGGGAATTCGTTCACCTGCTTGTGTCGCTTGCCCCGAACCCGGGAGGAGCGTCGGCACCTGGAGCACGTTCTGTAAATTGCTGAGCCCTTGCTTCAGGGCGTCTTCCAGGCCACCACCTCCGAACTCTGGACGACGGTGCGACGAGATTCCCACTGCCTCAAGTTGCCCGAGCCTGGCAGCCTCACTGAGCACTTGCGCATAAGCTTCGATCACTTTCAGCCTTTGCTCGTGATGCTGTCTGTGCATAGCCACCGTCAGCTCCAACTGGGCTTCTTCCTTCTTTGAAGGCATCAAGAGGCCCCGCGCCACGGCCTCGATCTCCGCTTCCCGAATGCGCACCTTGCGCTCTTCTTCGACACGCTTGCGCTCGGTCTCTGCCTCCAGGAGCACCAGGGATTGACGCTCACTTTCCAGCGCCTTCTGATGCGACACGAGAGCCGTTTGGGCGATCGCACGCGTCTGTTCGACCATCGTTTCCTGAGTGATCTCTAGGCAACGCTCGTCTACGCGCCAATCGGTGACGAGAACCCGGAGAACCTCGACACCCTGTATGGCAGGATCACTCCTTAGCCTGGCAGCTATATGGTGGACCAGAACATCCGAGCTCAGCACGTTAACACTTCCCCCGCCGATAAGCGCGCTATGTGGCACAGCCTCTACCACGGCATGTGCGCTTGACCTAGCCGCGCTCACGAGATCGCCGACGGGGTTCGCAATATCGACAATGTAGGACGCGTCACGCACTCGCCAACAGATGTCCAGCGCGATTCCCACGTGCCACCCATCCTGACAAAGGACATCGGTGAGCGGAACCGGGGTTCGATGCTGCATGACGTCCACAAAGTGCACCGGGTAGACACCCCAAGGAAGGATCTGACCCAGCCAGTGCATGCCCTCTGCGAATACCCTGCGCCTGCCGCTGGGCAACGTGAACACAGCACACATGCCCGGCGGAACAGTCACCGTCCCTCCAACCAGGGGCAGGACCTGGATCCACCTTTGGAAGGGCATCCAGTTGTCAGCCTTGAACTCGGCATTCCAGGCGGTCCGTTCAGGACCATCTCTCACATACGTTGTCAATCTGTCGGTTATCTCAGCCATTGCACACCCCCTACACGAACCACAACCATACTCGATCCTGGGCATCTACTTGCCGTAGCGCCCATCCATTCCCGCCCAAACGGTCAAGTGCCAAGTCGACTGCGGTGGAAGGCCTTTGCCGAGACCGTGTTTTAAAGTGCCGTTAATACTCCTTTCACCTTACATTATACCAATTTCCCGTTGCGATTTCTACCTCTGGGTCGTGGGAAAAGGGGGAGGTTTGGGGGGAAAACGGGGGGCAAAGGAGATTTAGGTGCCGACAAGACCAATCTCACAAATGACGTAGGCGCAACAACAAGTCGACCTGTTTCACTGGTGACGGTCGGCGATCAGCGGTCGGACCGCAGCAACAGAGCAGCGTCCCCTGGCCAGGGCGATGATTCCATCACCACCCCACCCTCACTGTGAGACAAGCGAGCCGGCTGCCTCTCGCCCGTCGCCGGGTCGAACCACTCGCCTTCATAGCGTGCTTCCAGGTTCAGCGCCACCCCCGCCGACCGCAACACATAGGCCACGACGACCGCCCGATCCAGCGTCGCGGCGATCAGGACATCTCCCCCATCGCCCGCCGCGAGCAGGTGGTTGGCGGGCTCCAGCTCCCACCAGGGCAGCGCTTCGAAAAAGCGCTGCACCCGCGCCGCGTCCTCGGCGCTCTCCAACTTGAGGAAATCGCGCCACGTCGGCGAGAGCGGGGCGCGGTCCCACGACCACACGCAGTGCGCGCCGTAGGTCAGCCCGACGTTGCCCCCGGCCAGGAACCCGCTCCAGTAGACCTTGCGCACCTTTTCGCGGTTCGGCGTGTGACTTGCCGTATAGATA
>Ga0180431_10008858_pt1 | contig 11474 bp, 10 predicted proteins | sample SS_ome_11_FD_132459 | JGI IMG/M metagenome (GOLD analysis project Ga0180431, IMG submission 132459) | Hypersaline lake sediment archaeal communities from the Salton Sea, California, USA - SS_1_MS_1 metaG | ecosystem: Environmental > Aquatic > Non-marine Saline and Alkaline > Hypersaline >...
GCTGGCCTGGTTCTACACACAATACGGGCGATCGCTGTCGAATCGGGCGCGGTTGGCGCAGGTGATACCGGTGTTGAGCCTGACGACGGTGCTGGTGATCTCGGTGGTGAAGTCATCGCTGGCGCTGTCGCTGGGGCTGGTGGGAGCGCTGTCGATCGTTCGGTTTCGGACGGCGATCAAGGAGCCGGAGGAACTGATCTATCTGTTCACAGCGATCGCGATTGGCCTGGGACTGGGAGCTGATCAACGGCTGCCGACGGTGGTGGCGATGGTGGTGATTCTGGGCTACCTGTTGGGCCGCACGTTTGTTATGCCCCGGTCCCCGAAGAACAACCTGTACTTGAACGTACTGGCGCCCTCTTCGGAGAACCCGTTCAGTCAGATCAACCAGGTATTGCTGAAGCACGTGGCATCGGCCGACCTGCGGCGGGTGGATCGGATGGCGGCGTCGTTGCAGGCGACGTATCTGATCGCCTGTCCGAGCGACGAGGAGCTGACGGCGTTGATGGACGACCTGGCTGCAGAGATTCCTGGGTGCGAATGCAGCTTCGTCGAACAAGATCACACGCTGGGCGGGTGACGATGAAGATTGAGCCACAGCAGTTCACGCAGACCCCGAATCCAAGTGCTCAGACGCCAGACCCTGCGTCGGATCTGCGTTACGAACTGAAGCTAGTCTGCGCTCCACGGTTGCTGCCACAGGCGAGGTCGTGGATACGATTGCATCCGGCGGGATTCGGGGTGGCCTATCCACCGCGCCGCGTCAACAGCCTGTACCTGGACACACCACATCTGAGCAGCTTGAACGACAACTTGGAGGGAGTCAGCGACCGGCAGAAGCTGCGGGTGCGCTGGTACGGTGACCAGGCGACAGACGTTCAGCCATACCTGGAACTCAAGCAGAAAAGCAACCTGGTGGGGAGAAAAAAGCGGTTCCTGTTGCCACGCAGACTGGATCTGACGCTGCCATGGACAGAAATACTGGATGCAATCCGCACTAACGCTGGGCTTGATTGGCGGGCGCTGCTGCAGACGGTGAATCAACCTGCTTTGATCATGTGCTACCAGCGCGAATACTACGTCTCCCACGATGGCGCTGTGCGGGTCACGTTGGATTTCGATCAGGTTGCCTATGATCAGCGGCTTTCACCCCGACTTAACCTACGTGCCCGACTGCCGATTGCCGACGCCGTGGTGATCGAGATCAAGACCGCGATCGAGCATGCCGAGCGACTGCCAGAGGTCGCTGCCCGATTTCCTGTGCTGCGCAATCGCCACTCGAAGTACGTCCATGGCCTGTTGACCGCCTTGGGCTGACTATCGCACCTCGATCGACTGCAGGACGATCAGCCGATCCGGCTGCTCCGCTCCCTCTTTGTCCCACACCGGCAGACGCTCCATGCTGGGCCACTGGTACATGCCTGCCTGCAGCCAGTACGTCCCTGCCGGAACATCGGGACTGAGAACCAAGTGGTGGACGTCCGGTACGATGTCTCCAGGGATCCACGCGGTTGTGGGATACCGCCGATCCATTGGCGGGCTGTCGTGGGTGGCCACGGGCTGGCCGTTGGTGCTCAGGAGATGGACAAACACGACGTATTCATCTTCTAGTGGCTGCAGCGCTTTCCAGTAGATTGTCACATCAAATTCCTCGCCAGGCGACAGGGCGTCCGGTGCTTCAATGCCCGACAATCTGATCTGATTCCCGAGATTGGCATCTACCAGCCTCGCTCCTTCCTGATTATAAGGGAAGCGAAGCTTCACTGTGTCCAGCTTGCCCTGCCAGGGCACGACGACGTATCCCAGTGTGACTCGGTCGATGGGGGCCGGGTCGTTACGTCGATACATAGCCAGCGGCTTCGTCGAGCCCGGGACCGCCACCGACACCTCAAGTTGATATGCACCAACGGGAATATCGGGCGTCGTCGTCAGCACAAACTGCTCGGCAACCACCTGGCCCGTCTGCCACCAATCCACCGGGACGTTCCGCGGGGTGACCGCGTCTTGCTGTGCCCAAGCAGCGCCATCTTGAGGGGAGACCAACCGTACGACGGTCCGGAACGAATCCGTAATGGGTTTGGTCGCTTGCAGAAGGAGGTTCACGCGTACTGCGTCACCGGGCTGAATGCGATCCGGTGAGTACCCGTACCCCACCCAGTCAACGCCGCCCGGAAAGCGCACGTTCTGTGGGCGCCGGTTGCCCGGGTCAAGCGCACGGAGACGATAACCCCAGATCGTGAACGGCGATGTGGGCTCGTAAGGCGACTCAAACTGCTCCAGCGGTTCGTAGCCATCCTGGAACCAGAGGGTGCGCATCAGAGAATCCCAGGCGATACTTCTGAAGGAGACGCAATACGCTGGTGGGTTCTCGGTCAAAGATTCCAGCAGGCTGGACAACGCTGCCGGATCGATCCTATTTCCATCCCATGGCAGCGTGAGTCGATCCGCCAGATACCCCAGTCGCTCGGAGGCGAGAATGGTTGCTGTTGGTTCAGTGTGGGCCTGCAGCCAATCGGCCGCCCGTTGTTCAAGCGCGTGCTTGGCGACGGGTCTGAACTGGTAGCGCTGCACGAGCGAAGAGGTCTGGGCGATACCCAGTGGCAATCCTGCGACGAGTGTCAGGCCCACCGCTAGCGATAAACGGTCCAGACGGACGAGATTGTGCACGTCGAGCCACCGGATGACCCACTCGATGCCCAGGCCGACCAGAAACAACCCTATTACAGCCATTGTTGCCCGGGCCACGGCGCCACCGCTCAAGATAGAGGCGGCGCCCCACAGACTCCCGACCCACAGAGCCTTTCGCGTCACGGCAAGTAGGCCCAGTCCAATGAACGGCAGAAACAACCAGTACAACTCGCTCTCGTCCAGAAGCTGCTGGATACTGCGCTGCAATTCGACTAGATTGGGATGAGGTACATCAAGTGGTGGAGCGACGGCTTGTTGTGCTGCCATCAGCCCCCATCCAAGTGCAACAACGCCCACAATCACAGTCGCCCAGACTGGTAGGCGTCGCTGCTCAACCCATTGAAGGACGAACAATGACGCTGCCAACACCAGTGTGCTCCAGCCGAGGTGTGTGCACAGCATCAGCGCCAACGCGCAGGTCTGGATGGCCCACCGCTTCCCCCTGGCCGAGGCGATGGCGATCCAAGCCAGCCCCACCGCCCATGGGACCGCGGTCCCCAGCGTCCGCACAACGACCGGGCTGAAGGCCACGAGCATTGCCGAGATCCCCGCTGCTACCGGCCAACCCGCTGCCTTGCCAGCGCTGTAGATTGCTATGGCCGTGGCTCCCCACCCAATCACGCTCAGGATCAGGCCCGTCTGTGGCAATGGCGCTCCCAACCTGGCTGGCAGGACCAGAGCCAACGTGTAGAGAGGCAACGTAAGCTGTGTTTGTCCCTCAGTGACCACATTACCGGTCAGCCCGCGCCCGGACGCCAGGTCACGAGCGTGGCGGTAGATCACGTAGGCGCTGTCGTCGAGATATGCACCCCATATCAGCCCGATGATCAGCGGGACAGCCAGGAGCACCAGCCACAGCCCGACCTCCAGCCGTGGTGCGATCTCTAATTGCCAGGATTCTGAGAGCGTCAAGTCTTTGCTGCTGTCCATCGTGGGATTTGGAATGACCGGGGAATTCGAACAATCGATACGTCAATGGGAAGGTGTTCCAACCCCGGGGAAGGCGACCTTGGCTTCACCTCTTCAATGCGTCGCGCATGCGATGCATGGGTCGAAGGCGCGTACAACCCGGCCCACCGCGCGCTCCAACTCCATGTCCACCCGTTCGGCGGTGATATATCGCTCGGCGGCTACGCGCAGTGCCCGCTCGATCGCCAGCGTGTTATGGACGGTCGGGATATGAATTCCGCCTGGGCAATGAGCCCGTCCTCGATGCGATAGTGGTGAATCAGCGGGCCGCGTGGCGCTTCAACCAGACCGTATCCCTCTCCGTCGCACGGGGTGTAGGGTATATCAGTGTCCTCGTGGTCGAGCGGTTGGGCCAGGATCTCCATTGCCCGCTCCAGTGCGTACACCAACTCGATACCACGGGCCAGGTCGAAGAGCATGATCGCGTGGGCTGGCTGGCCGAACGCGTCGTGGAAGTGGGCCATGTATTCGTCGGCGCGCGAAGTGCCCATACGGCGCGCCATGTTGATGCGCGCCAGGCTGTTGGCCCGCAGTACTTCTCCCCCATAGTTGGTTTGACCCGCGTAACTTGTTTCGCTCTCCTGAAGGGTGAGATAGGAACGGAACTCACGGGCGGGGAAAATATCGTGCACCGCGCCGTCGGGACACATCACGCGGATGACGTCGCCGTAGTAGTTGGGGCGGCAGTCGGCGACCGCGGCAAGGTAGCAGGCTGGTGCGTCGTCGCCCCAGGTGCCGATACGCTTTCCCATCGCCAGCGACATCTCCCAATAGTAGTCGAACAACTCGCAGGCGACGGGCAGGACCTCCGCCAGTTCCGCGCGCATCGCCTCGGCTGCTTCAGCCCTAACGCCGCTCGTCACCCCGCCGACGACGGCTTTGACCGGGTGTATGAACTGCCCTCCTGCCGTCGTGATCAGGTCGGTGCCTGCCTTGCGCACCTGGAGAGCCCGCGTTGCGATGACGGCCCGATCCTGCTCGGACTCCGACCGATCGGCGATCTGGAAGATGCTGGCGACGCCGAGGCGATCTGGCATAGTGAAGATGAAGACCGAAGTCGCCTGGTTCTGGATAATCTGCCCCAACAGAAGCAACTCGCGGATCGTGAGCGCCAGCGGGGGCGGCGTGATGCCGTACGCATCCTCCAGCGCCTTAACCGCCGCCACGTGGTGCGCTGTCGAGCAGACGCCACAGATGCGAGGCGTGATCACCGGCATCTGCTCGGCTGGTGCGCCCTGCACCAGGTACTCAAAACCACGAAACTCCATGGCCTCGAAGCGGGCGGAAATAACCTCCCCGGCCTGCACTTCGATCACGACCTGGGCGTGGCCTTCAATTCGGCTGAGGGGAAAGGTCAGCGTAGGCATCTCACAACACCTTCTCCTTCGGTCGAGGCGGTTGTCCCGGCCTGGCGTAATCCGAGAACTGGAACAAGAAGAGCGCCAGTTGAGGGGAACGGAGCCCCGTTTCGATTTCTTGGGGTGGGATATCGGTCATCGCCGCGAATACGCGCTGGATACTGGCGAACCACGCGCTCGACTCCTTTTCAATGAGTGCATCCGACGGCCCCCGGCAGCCTACGCATGGGTGCCCAGCACGCGGACAGGGCGCCCGACAGCCACCGCGGGTGGACGAGCCGATGCACAGGTAGCCCTGGTTGATGAGGCAGATGTCGGGCAGAACCTCACCCTGTTGAAAGCCGATCAGGTGGCTGGGACGCATATCCTTGAGCTTCTTACGACCACACTCCTGGCAGACGACTCGACTGGCCTTAAAATCGGGCGGGTCGAAGAGCACGGCCATGAACAGCTCGGGTGTCGGTGGGCAACCAGGGAGATAGCGGTCGACCGTCACGAAGGCATCGATGGGGCGACACCGGGGCAACAATCGTGGCACATGTCGCCGCTCCTCCTCGGCCAGGAACAGTTCGCGGACCTCGTCCCGGTCACCCAGGCTGGCCACGCCGCCGGAGATGGCACATGTTCCAACGGCCACCACCTTGTTCGCTCGACGAACGGCCCGGCGCAGGTTGTACAGATCCTCGTCGGTGCGCACACCACCGCTCACCAGGAGCACGTCCACGTCCGGCACGTCGTAGGCCGAGATCACCAGTGGCATATAGACCAGCTTGTATCGGTCCACCCACGCCTCGGCGTTGAGGAGCGATACTTCACAACCGGCGCACCCGGAAAGCTGCAACACGGCAAATTGGTTCATCACCTCACCCACCTACCGCTCACGCGCTCCATACCCACTCCTATCTCGGTGAAGAGTACCGGGGTATCACTCTCTAGAGGCGCCATTCCGATGGCGCGGCATCCTGGCTTTTTCCACGTGACCACGAGTGCCCGCAACTCGAGCCCTATGCCCTGTGCGCAGAAAGCTGTCGATGTCGGAGAACACGAGGGCAAACAGGGTACACCAGAGGTCATTGTACCATGTGAGCGGTGGCCCCGCAAACCGCAGTGAGAGCAGGAGCATTGGGAAACGAGCTTCACGTTGGCCGGGCGTGCTGCCCGGCGTAAAGTTACGCTGACAAAGCGTAAGTGGACGAGTCTGCGCGGCAGGTGATGCGCCGACCGTGGCGCGCAGCAAAATCAAACCGACGATCCAGGAGGCTGAGAAATGGAATGGATGCCTGCACTCAGGCTCGGTTGGCTCAACGGCTGGCTGATGCTCTTTTTCCCCAGGGATGTCGTGGCCAAGTTGTTTGCCATCTCCGGCTGGACCAGGCGGCAGCGGGTGCTGTGGGCGGCTGGGAAACTGTTCACTTTTTCCTGTCTGGGGTTGATCGTGTTCACGCCGCTGAAGATCGGGCGAGACGTGTTCGCGATCGGAAGCGTCCTGTTCGGCGTCGGTTTCGTCGGGATGATCGTCGCGCTGTTCAACTTCCGCAACACGCCGGTGGATCAGCCGGTGCGGCGCGGGCTGTACCGGGTGTCACGGAACCCGCAGTGGGTGTCGCTGGCGTCGATGTTCGTGGGCACGTGCGTGGCAATCGGTTCGTGGATCGCGCTCCTTCTGTTCTCGGCGGCGGCGCCTGCGCTGGGGCCGTTCTTCGCCCTTAAGAAGCGCCGGCTGGGAAGGCGACGACGATCAGCCGGTTGCGCAGGCTGCCGTAGGGGTGACAGGTGACGAGCGTCAGCCGCTCGTCGCCGGTAGGCAGGATGTAGCGCGCATTCTCCAGGCGTACGTCCAGCGGCTGACCGGCCTCGGGCAGAATCAGGATCTCGGAGACGGCGTAGGTGTAGGGCGTGTCGCCCGCGTAGACGGTGACGGCGTCACTGGCCTCCAGGGTATACAGATCGCGGAAGACCTCGCCGTTGGTCGTGTTGTGGCCGTTGAGGACGGTGTTACCGGGCACGCCCAGCGGCGCGGAGGTGTCGTGCCAGCCGGCGGCGTACCTCGCCGGGACGTCCCACACCGCCTGCGCCTGTCCGTCCACGTCCGCCGGCTCCAGGGAGACCTCTACCACAGGGGCATCGACGTCGATGGCTGGGATGACGATGCGGGTGGGCAGGGCGGGCGCGGGTGTGACCGTGGGAGGGACGGGAGCGGTCGGCGCAGCGCCCGGTGGTTCTGTCGAGACCGCAGCGGTGGCTGTCGGCGGGGCGAGGAGGGGCAGGAAGGCCACCGTCGGCGTCGGCGGAGGCGGGGGGAGGGTGGAGGCGGGGGCGGGCACGCGCACCAGGCGCGAGCGGACGTAGGGATAGACGAGAATGGCGCCGACGACCAACAACGCCGCACCGACCGCGATCAGGACCAGCGACAGGAAGCCACGCCCCCGGCACCCGGTCGAACTAGAACCTGTGTCCTGTGACATTCACGCACCAACCCGTTGCGTACGGCTGTTCCCGCTCGCAGGGCGTCCCAGGCCGAAAGACGGATTCCATGCGGGCTGCCCGCCGCGGGGCCTACGCGGCCGTGGATGCCTCGATGCCCAACACGTCTGGGGTGATCAGCCGGCAGGCAGCCGGGTCCGCCAGGCAGGAGAGATCGTCCTGCGGGGTGATGATGCGCTCCACGCGACCATCCAGCATGTGGATGATCCGATCGGCGAACTCGACCATGCGCAGGTCGTGGGTAACCATGATGCCGGCATGGCCTTGCTCGTGCACCAGGGTAGCCAGCGTCTCTACCACCTGAAAGGCACGCTCGGTGTCGAGGCTGGCCGTCGGCTCATCGGCCAACAACAGGGTGGGGCGACTGATCAAGGAGCGGGCGATGGCCACACGCTGCTGTTGCCCGCCGGAGAGCTGCCGGGGCAGCACGTTCATCCGCTCCTCCAGGCCCAGCAACTCCAGGAGCTCCCTGGCCCGCTTCCTGCCGGTCGCGTTGAACTCGCCGTTCAAACGCAGCATCAACTCGACGTTCTCCAGCGCCGTCAGATACGACACCAGGTTGTTATCCTGAAAGGTGAACCCAATGTTGCGGCGGCGGAAGCGGGTCCTCTCCCGCTGGCTCATGTCGGCCAGATCCTGGCCACCGATGACGATGCTGCCCGAGGTGGGCGCCAACAGCGTGGCCAACATGGCCAGCATGGTGGTCTTGCCCGAGCCGCTGGGCCCCACCAGCGCGACAAATTCGCCCGGCTGTAAGCGGAAGGAAGCGCCATCCACCGCCGTCACCGTGCCGCTACCCACGGGGTACTGCTTGACCACCGACTGCGCTTCAAGTGCTACTGTCATGTCGCCTCCTCACTAACCCAGGCCCAGCGCCACCAGGGGCTCCACGCGCAGCGAATAGCGGATGGAGACCAGGCCACCGACGGGGCCGATGAGCAGAAGCGAGACCACGGCCATGGCCCCCGAGCGGGGCTCGAACACGATAGGGATGTTGGGCGGAAACGTGAGGGACAGGCCGAAGCTGGCCAGGCTCCCGATGGCGACGCCCACCACCGTGATGATCAGGATCTGGACCATGGAGGCCACCGCGATAGTCGAGTTGGGCGTGCCGATGGCCTTGAGCATGCCAATCTGGGGCACCTTCTGCAGCGTCTGGATCTGGAAGAAACCGCCGATCACCAGGATGCCGATCAACAGGGCGAACGTGTTCTGCGTGTTCAGCGTGCTCTGTTGCGCGGTGTAGCCCGGCGTGTTCTCGTAGGCCGTCTGACGGTCCACGGCTTCGATATCGCCCACCTGCGCCTGCAGAAGCTGACGCATGGCCTCGCTCTGCGACGGATCCTCGAGTTGCACAGCGACGACGTTGCAGGCCGGATCCTCGGCGCCAGGGCCTAGACTAGCCTTGGGCCGGATCTCGTCCCAGGTGACGATGGGGACGAAGACGGAAGCACGGAGACCGTACTTGCGGCTGTCGGTGATCCCAACCACCTGCAGGTCGTAGAACTCATCCTCGTTCCCTTGGGTCGAGCGGATGACGACCCGATCCCCCACCTGGAGCCCCGACATCAGCGCCACCGTGCGGTCGACGATGGCCTCGTCGGCGCTCCTGCGCACCAGGCCGGTGCCCCGGACCACGGGAGGCTCGCCCGGCTGGCCCGGCTCGACGCCGATGAGCGAGATATCCATAGGCTCGGGCTCGCCCTCGAGCGGAATGGACGCGCCGGCGAAGCCGATGGCCCCGACGGCGCGCACGCCCTCGACGACTCGGATGGCCCGACGCGTGGTGCAATCGACGCGGCTGCTGGCGATGGTAAGGCGCGCGGTGTCCTGATAGGCGATCAGGTCGGCGTTCAGCTTCTCGAGGTATTCGCGGTTCCCGGAGCCCAGCCCCTCGCCCAGCGCTGCGACGAACAGGACGAGCAGCGTGATCAACCCCACGACCATGCTGAACAACAAGAACCGCCCCCGGTTGCGCCATATTTCCTTGAAGGCCAGATGAATGGCTGTAGACATGATGCTACCCTCACTCGCAATAACGTAGTGTCAGAGGGACTATTATAGCATAGATTGGGGAAAAATGTAGAAAGGTTTCAGGAGGTTGGCCGTGGCGGCAGGCGTGGAACAGTAGCGTGGTGCGTGAGGTGAAATACAGCCCGGAGGCATTGGCTTTTCTGCTTTGTTGTGTTACACTGTGACCGTTGGTTCGTATATCCCACATTGAGGTGAATTATGAAGGCTTTGGCGTATGCACAGGCGCGACAGGAGCGGTTTCTCGAAGAGTTGGAGGATTTCTTACGTATCCCCAGCGTCAGCACGCAGGCCGAGCACGCGGCGGACGTGAATCGCGCGGCGGAGTGGCTGCGCGACAAGTTGCTGACCGCCGGGTTTCCAAGGGCCGAGGTGATGCCCACGGCGGGACACCCCGTCGTGTACGCCGAGTGGCCGGCGGCGGGAGCGGAGGCACCCACCGTACTGGTGTATGGCCACTACGACGTCCAGCCACCCGATCCGCTCGACCTGTGGCGGACACCGCCCTTCGAGCCCACCATCGTGGGCGACGATGTCTTCGCCCGGGGCGCGGCCGACGACAAGGGGCAGCTCTACGTCCACGTCAAGGCGGCGGAATCGTTCCACGAGACGACGGGCGCGCCGCCGGTCAATCTCAAATGCATCTTCGAGGGCGAGGAGGAGATCGGCAGCCCCAGCCTGGCGCCCTTCATCCGCGAGCACGAGGACCTGCTGAGCGCGGACGTGGCCGTGATCTCGGACACAGGTATCCTGGCCGAGAACCAACCGGCCATCCTGTACGGGCTGCGGGGGCTGACCTACGTGGAGGTGGAGGTGACGGGCCCGGTCCACGACCTGCACTCCGGCGCATACGGCGGCGCGGTGCACAATCCCATCAACGCGCTGTGCGCCATGATCGCCAGCCTACAGGACGAGGACGGTCGAATCACGATCCCCGGATTCTACGACAAGGTGCGGGAGCTGGCGCCCAAGGAGCGGGAGGCGCTGGCGAAGATCCCGTTCGACCGGGAGGCGTGGCTGGAGGAGGCGGGCGTGACGACGGACTGGGGCGAACCGGAGTACACGATCATGGAGCGCACGACCGCGCGCCCCACGCTCGACGTCAACGGCATGTGGGGCGGCTACATCGAGCCCGGGGCCAAGACGGTGCTGCCGAGCAAGGCTCACGCCAAGATCTCCATGCGGCTGGTCCCAGACCAGGATCCGGCGGAGATCGGCCGGTTGATCGCGGAGCACCTGAAGGCGATCGCGCCGCCGGCGGTGCGCGTGGAGGTGCAGGAGCTGCACGGCGGGGACGTGGCCATCGTCCGCCGCGACAGCCCGGCGATGCAGGCGGCCTCGCGGGCCTACGCCGCCGCCTTCGGGCGCGAGCCGATCTTCACGCGGGGAGGCGGGTCGATCCCCGTGGTGGCGACGTTCCAGAAGATATTAGGCATCGAGACGATCTTGATGGGCTTCGGGCTGCCGGACGACAATTTGCACGCGCCTAATGAGAAGTTCCACCTGCCGAATTTCTACAAGGGAATCGAGACGGTGATCTATTTTCTGGAGAACATGGGGGCCTGCGATCCGGCGGCGCTGAGGCCGTAGATCGGGTGGCGGTCGCGGGAGGTCCACGGAGAATTAGTCGGTAGGGAGCCAGAGGACGGGATCGGCGCTCCAGACGGGGATCTGGCGATCCTCTGGGAGCGGCGTAGACGGCTGGCTCACCAGGTTGGAGATCGCTTCCCTCGGGCCGACCGCTCGGGTTCTCCCCCTTCCGACTGCATCCACGCTTGAGCACAGGGCCAAACATGATAGAATTGGTCCACCATGCCACATTGGATCACCCATCAACCGGTCTAAGTTAGTAGCAGAGAAGTACGCGTTCGCGTGGGAGCTAAGAAACCGGGTTTTTCGCACGGAAAGACCTCCTGGCAGCGAAAGAACGTGTGTACGCAATAC
>Ga0180431_10008859_pt1 | contig 11473 bp, 6 predicted proteins | sample SS_ome_11_FD_132459 | JGI IMG/M metagenome (GOLD analysis project Ga0180431, IMG submission 132459) | Hypersaline lake sediment archaeal communities from the Salton Sea, California, USA - SS_1_MS_1 metaG | ecosystem: Environmental > Aquatic > Non-marine Saline and Alkaline > Hypersaline >...
GCGATGCATACCCCGGTGTCGGTGACGGAGGAGGCCATGCGCCGTGTCGCCGAGGTTCGTGCAGACTGTCTTGTCGCGGTGGGCGGCGGGTCCACCACGGGGCTCGCCAAGGCGATAGCACTGCGCACCGAACTTCCGCAGATCGTCGTTCCCACGACCTATGCCGGCAGCGAGGCCACCGCGATCCTCGGGCAGACGGAAAACGGTCGCAAGACCACCCTGACCGATCCGCGCGTCCGGCCGGAGGTCATCCTCTACGACCCGGAACTGGTCACGACTCTGCCAGTCGGCACGACGGTCGCCAGCGGGCTGAACGCCATGGCGCATGCGGCCGAGGCGCTGTATGCGCGGGACCGCAATCCGCTGTCCACGGTCATGGCACGGGAAGGCTTGAGCGCGTTCGCGCAGGCCCTGCCGAAGGTTGTCGCCGAGCCCGACAGCCTCGCCGCACGAGGCGAGACCCTGTACGCCGCGTGGCTTTGCGGAACGGTTCTGGGCCAGGTCGGCATGGCGCTGCACCACAAGCTCTGCCACACGCTGGGCGGGTCGTTTGACCTGCCGCATGCCGAAACCCACGCCATCGTGCTTCCCCATGCCGTGGCCTACAACGCGCGCGCGGCGCGCGAAGAGCTTGTGGCAATCCCCGACATTTTCGGTGGCGACGAACCGGGCCGCAGCCTGTGGGATTTCGCGGCGCGCCTGAACGCTCCCATGGCGCTGCGGGACATCGGGCTCGACGAAGCGGCTCTCGATGAGGCGTCGGAGCTGGCCTGTCGTTCGCCGTACTGGAATCCGCGCGAGATCACCCGGGACGGTATCCGCGGCCTGCTGCAGAACGCATGGAACGGAGACCCGCCTTCGAGCTGAAGGACGCGGACGAGGACGCCTTTCGCTTCATCCAGGGTGAGGCGGGCAAGCGGAAGGTTCAGTCGCCCTCGATCTGGCGGATCGTGCCGGTGGTGGAGAAGCCGTCCAGCAGCGGCAGGAAGGCCACTTCGCCGCCGTTCGCCTTCACGAAGGCCCCGCCAGGAACCTCCTGGCCTTCGTAGTCGGCTCCCTTGAACAGGCGATCCGGCCTGATCGTGCGGACCAGTTCCTCCGGCGTATCCTCCCCGAAGACGACGACCAGATCGACGACGCGCAGCGCCGCCAGCACCGCCGCACGGGTCTCCTCGTCGTGGACGGGGCGGGAGGGGCCCTTGAGCCGCTTGACCGAGGCGTCGGCGTTTACGCCCACCACCAGCCGGTCGCAGCGCGCTGCGGCCTGTTCAAGCGAGTGCAGGTGGCCGCGGTGCAGGAGATCGAACACCCCGTTGGTGAAGCCGGCCTTCAGCCCCAGGCTCTTCCAGAGGGAGACGATTTCGGCCGCCTCCTTCCAGGGGACGGCGTTTTCGTGACGGACAGCGGCGATCTTCTCGCGAAGCTCGCGCGGGTGCACGACCGCGGTGCCCGGTTTGGCGACCACGATTCCGGCCGCGGTGTTGGCGAGCCTGACGGCATCGGCCATGTCGACGCCGCCCGCGAGCGCGGCGGAGACAATCGCCACCACCGTATCGCCGGCACCGGTGACGTCGAACACCTCCTGCGTCTCGGCACCGATGTGGAGCGGCGCGACAGAAGTGTCGGAATTCACCAGGGTCATGCCGTCGGCGCCCCGGGTGACCAGGACCGCATCCAGCCTGGCCCGCTCCAGCACCGCACGGCAGGCCGCGATGGCGCTCTCGTCGTCGCGAACGCGGATTCCGGTGAACTTCTCCATCTCGCCGAGGTTGGGCGTGACGAGTGTTGCGCCGTCGTAGACCTCAGGCCGGTCGTGGCGCGGGTCGACGATGGTCGGCACACCGGCGGCGCGACCGAGCGCGATCAGGGCAGCGATCGTATCCTTGCGCAGTGCGCCGCGGCCGTAGTCGGAAATGACGAGGGTGCCGGCGTGCGGCAGCGCCTTCTCCACGGCGCTGAGCAGCGCGGCATGCATGACATCGGTGCAGGGGGTACGGACTTCGGTGTCGACGCACAGCAGCTGGTGCCAGCCACTCATGTAGCGCGTCTTCAGGGTCGTCGGCCGTGACGGATCGGTCACGAAATCGGCGGTCATGCCGTCGAAAGAGCGGCAGAGCGCCAGAAGTTCGTCCGCGACGGGGTCGTCGCCGACCAGGCCGATCAACGTTGCCTGGCCGCCACAGGACAGGACGTTGGTGGCGACATTGCATGCACCGCCCGGATGGCTGTCGGTCGGGCCGTCGCCCAGAACCGGGACGGGTGCTTCGCGTGAGATGCGCGCGGCGTTGCCGTGCACGAAACGGTCCAGCAGCACGTCGCCGACCACAAGGACGTGGGCGTCGCCGAGACGGTCGATGGTGGTGGCGTCCATGGCAGGCCGTTCGCGGTTTCTGTGTCTGGAAACGGGGCTATAGCCGCCGCTTGCCTGCCCGGCAAGGAAGCCGGCCGTCGGCTGCAACATGAACCGTTTGTAAGGATTGCGCAGTGCTCAAGTTTCGCGGAGTTGCGCTATGATCTTTTTTTCCGCGACGGGCGTAGGGACCGCAAGGTTGATGCGTGTCGTGAAGAGACATTTCAGCCAATGGAGCGCCCCCGGCGATGCCGCTCGTCCGCCAGCTTGTTGTTGCACTCGTTCTCGTCGGACTTGGTCTCGGCGCCTGGTACGGTTTCGGCCGTGACCTTCTCTTTGGCGAGGAGCAGGCCTCCGTTGGTGGACCCGGAGGCGGTCCGGGAGGCAGACCCGGCGGCCCCGGCGGTTTCGGGGGGCGCGGCGCGACACTGGTCGTCACCGCTCCCGTCACCATCGACGATGGGGGCCTCGATGTGCGCGCGGTCGGCACGGCGACTGCGGCGCGGGCGGTTACCGTCTATCCGCAGGTTACAGGTGTGGTCGAGGAGGTGCTGTTCACTCCCGGCTCTATGGTGGAGGCCGGCGAGGAACTGGTCCGCCTTGCCGACGACGATCAGGACGTTGCGCTGGAACGCGCGCGGCTGGCGCTGGAGACGGCCAGGGCCGCGCTGGAGCGCGCACAGCGGCTTTCGGAGTCCAACAACATCACCACTGTTGCGCTCACCGATGCCGAAACTGCGGTCCGTCGGGCCGAAATTGACCTGCGACAGGCGGAAGTCGACCTTGCGCGCCGGACCGTGCGCGCGCCATTTGCGGGCCGCGTCGGGCTCACCGACATCACGATCGGCGACCTGATCAACTCCTCCACCGCCGTGGCCACCCTCGACGACATGTCGTCGGTGACCGTTCCCTTCGACGTGCCGGAACGCGCAACCGGTCTGGTCGAGGTCGGCCACCCGATCACGGCGACCGCCGAAGCGCTGCCCGGCGCACGTTTCGAGGGCGAGATTACCGAGGTCGACAGCCGTGTCGACGGCATGACCCGCACCCTCAGGGTGCGCGCAACGCTGCCCAACACGCAGGAGCGGCTGAAGCCGGGGATGGCCTTCGCCGTGCTGCTCAATTTTGCGGGCGAAGCCCGGCCACAGGTCCCGTCGCTGGCGGTCCAGTGGGACCGCGAGGGACCGTTCGTCTGGCAGGTCGTCGATGGCACGGCGCAGCGGACCAGTGTGGATATCGTCGACCGTCGTGCCGGCCAGGTGACGGTGGTTGGCGCTCTGGCGGAGGGCGATTCGGTTGTGGTCGAGGGGCTTCAGAGCCTGCGCGATGGCGCAACGGTGAGGACCGGGGACCAGCCCGCACGTCGCCCGGGCGGACGTCCCGGAGGCGAAGCGGATGGTTCGGACACGCCGGTGGCGGGCGCGCCCCGCCGTCCCGCTGCCGCGTCGGAAGATGCGCCCGTAACGGCCGCGCGTCCGGGTGCGGGCGGCGCCGCCGCAGGCGAGCGCCCGCCGGGGGCGCGCGGCGACGGCCAGGGGCGCAGGCCGGGGGGACGGCCGGGCGCCGGAGGCGCTCCGGGCCAGGGTAATCCGGGCCAGGGCAATGCCGCTCAGAGCGAAGCAGGGCAGGGGAGCACGGACCAGTGAGTGGCCGCATGTCACGCACGCACGCCGGCGGTGGCATTGCCGCGTTGTCGGTTCGCCGACCGGTCCTGACCATCGTTGCCAACCTGCTGATCGTCATCGCCGGCGCCGCAGCGTTCCTCGGCATCGAGGTGCGCGAATTGCCGAACGTTGACCGTCCCGTCATCTCCGTGCGCACCAACTACAGCGGCGCGACCCCGGAAACGGTGGACAAGGAGGTGACCGCCGTCGTGGAGGGCGCGATCGCCCGGACCCCGGGCATCGCTTCGATCTCGTCGCGTTCCAGTTCCGGGCAGAGCCGGGTGACAGTGGAGTTCTCGCCCGACGTTGACATCAACGTCGCCGCCAACGACCTGCGCGACGCCATCGGCAATCTCCGCAGCCTTCCCGATGACGCCGACCCGCCGACCATCGTCAAGGCGGATGCCGACTCCGATGCGATCATGCGCATCGCGGTCACGTCGCCCGACCTCACGATTCAGGAACTCACCGCGCTGACCGACGAGCGGATCGCCGACCAGCTTGCCGCCGTGGACGGGGTCGCCGACGTGCAGGTATGGGGGGACCGCGATCCGATCGTTCAGATCATCATCGATCCCGACCGGCTGGCTTCGCGCGGCCTCTCGGTCACCGATCTCAATTCGGTGCTGTCCAACATCACGCTCGACGCGCCGGCGGGCAGCATTTCCGACGCCAACCGCACGCTGCTCGTGCGTGCCGACGCCAGCGCCCGCTCCGAGGCCGAGATCGGCGCGATCCAGGTCAACCCCACGACCCGCGTCCGCGATGTCGCCGACGTGGTGCTTGGTCCGGCAGACCGCACCACCGCACTTCGCGTCAACGGCCAGACTGGCCTCGGTCTCGGCATCATCCGTCAGGCCGGGTCGAATACGCTCGAGATCTCGGCGGCAGTCCGCGCCGCGGTAGAACGGATCAACTCCACCCTGCCGCCCAACGTGCGCCTGCAGGTTACGTCGGACGATGCGGTGTTCATTTCCAGTTCGATCAGCGAGGTGGCGCGGACGCTGGTGCTCGCCACGCTGATTGTGGTGGCGATCATCTTCGTGTTCCTCCGCTCGCCGCTGGTGACGCTGATCCCGGCTCTCACGGTGCCCATCGCGATTGCCGGCACGCTCGCCGCCATGTGGCTGGTGGGCTTCTCGATCAACGTGCTGACACTGCTCGCCCTGGTGCTGGCGACGGGCATGGTGGTCGACGACGTGATTGTCGTCATCGAGAACATCACCCGTCAGCGCCAACGCGGCCTTGGGCCGCGCGCCGCGGCGGTCACCGGAACCGACCAGGTGTTCTTCGCCGTCATCGCGACCACGGCGACGCTTGCCGCGGTATTCATTCCGATCTCGTTCTTCCCCGGCCGCGCCGGTGCGCTGTTTGCCGAGTTCGGTTTCGTGCTGGCGTTTGCGGTAACGGTATCGTCGTTCGTGGCGCTGACGCTGGCGCCGATGCTCGCCTCGCGCCTGCTGGCAGCACCGGGTCACGAGGGGCCGGTCTCCCGCGCCCTGACTGGCTTCGGGCGTGCGGCGGCCGGCGTCTACGGACGCATCCTCGATGCGTGCCTCGCCGCTCCGGTCATCGTCATCGTCATCTCCATCGGTTTCGCGGCTGTCGCTGCGGTGGGGTTCAGGCTGCTTCCGGCCGAACTCACGCCGACAGAGGATCGCGGGTTCGTGCCGGTCTTTGTCAGCGCGCCGCAGGCCTCCACGGTCGACTACACGGATGCGCAGATCGACCGCGTCGAGACGATCGCCCAGCCGTTCGTGGACAGCGGCGAGGCGACCAGCATGTTTGCGCTCGCCTTCGGCAACGGCGGCGGCGGTTTTCTGTTCCTGACGCTGGCGCCGTGGGAAGAGCGCGAACGCAGCCAGGCCGAGATCACGACCGACCTCAATGCCCGTCTCCAGCAGATCCCGGGCGTGCGTGTGTTCGCCCGCCGGCCCAACAGCCTCGGAATTCGGGGCGGAGGGCAGGGGCTTCAGTTCGCGATCGTCGGCGACGACTACGAGGTGCTGTCGAACGCCGCCGATGCGATGGCCGAGCAGCTTGAGGCGAACCCGGCGTTTTCCCGCGTGCAGGTCAACTTCGACACGACCCAGCCGCAGATGTCGATCCGCATCGACCGCGATCGCGTAGCCGACGCCGGCCTTCAGCTCGAGGCCATCTCTATGGCGGTGCAGATCCTGCTGTCGGGGCGCGAGATCGGAACGTTCTTCGATGCCGACGATCCGGTCTCGATCCGCGTCCGGGTGCCACCCGGCATGATCCAGGACGCGAATGCGCTGGACAACATGCAGTTGCGCACGTCCGACGGTCGCATGATCCCGATGTCGTCGCTGGTGAGTTTCGAGGAGACCGCTGTCGCACCGAACCTGCCGCGCCAGAACCAGCTGCGTGCAGTTCCGGTCACGGCGAGTCTGGAGGACGACGTCGATCTCAGCAGTGCGGTCGAGATCGCCGAGGAAATCGCGGCCAGCACCCTGCCGTCCGGCGCGAGCATCGCCTACACGGGCGAGGCGGAGGAGCTCCAGACCGCCGGAAGCGGGGCTGCCCGCACGTTTGTGTTCGCGCTCATCATCGTCCTGCTGGTTCTCGCCGCGCAGTTCGAGAGCTTCGCCAGCGCCTTCATCCTGATTGCGACGGTGCCGTTCGGCATCGCGGCGGCGATCTTCGCGATGCTGCTGAGCGGCGGCTCACTCAACATCTACAGCCAGATCGGGCTCGTGCTGCTGGTGGGACTGATGTCCAAGAACGGCATTCTCATCGTCGAGTTCGCCAACCAGCTCCGCGATGAGGGGCAATCTGTCCACGACGCCATCCGCAATGCCGCGCTGATCCGCCTGCGGCCGGTGGTGATGACCATGGTCTCGACCGTGCTTGGTGGCCTGCCGCTGCTCCTGCTCGGCGGTGCCGGCTCGGAGGCGAGGAGTGCGCTGGGTTGGATTATCGTCGGCGGACTGGGCTTTGCGACACTTGCGACGCTGTTCCTGACGCCGGCCGTCTTCGTGCTGCTGGCGCCGTTGTCAAAGCCGCGGGCCGCCGAAACCGCGCGGCTGGAACGTGAGCTTGAAGCTGCAGGGGATCTGGGTGGCGAGGCGGCGCAACAAGGCGCGTAGTGCGAACGAGACCGGGTTAGGCGCAAGGACGACGTGCCGGACCGGAATCCGGGCTGGCCGTTCCGATCCTCGCTCTATCCATTTGTTCACATGGACAATTTTCCCGAAGCGCCCGCTCTTCGGGTCGTGCTTCCGGTGGGGTAACACTTGGAAATTCGCAGCCAGGCTAAAATCGGAGGGGAAGCCGGGGGCAAACAAGCTACGCCTCCCGATCGTCGACCCACATTTAACCGGCAGCGCCTGAAAATGACACGTCGCGCCAGTTCTTCCGGCCGGGGGTCCTACGATTCCCGGTCCCGGCTTCCCTCCGAAGCGATACGGGAGCCCAATGGTCGCCGTACCCACATTCCGCCCCCCAATCGAGCGGAGCGTGCAAACCTTAAAATGCTGTCTGCAAGCGATCAGATTATAGCCGCTCTTTCGCCGGAGTCGACTCGGATTCAGCCCAAATCCCGCCATGGTGGTGGTCACGGATCGGTGATCAGGCACCGGAATCCAGCATTGACGGGCTTTTGGCGGGGCACCGCCGCGTGCTTTTTTTCTGACGCAGCGGGACCGGCGGCATTCGCCACGGTCGAATTGCGACCCGACCTGGCGGGAGAATCGCTGAAGATCTTCGTGTGTAGGTTGAAGGGCGTCAGCTCCGGAGCGGGGTTAGCGGACTATTTGTCCGCTGTGGTGCCCACCATTCGGATCGCGTTCGGCTCATAGCCGGATCGAACGCCCGAGGAGCCTCCGCTTCGTTTGCGCGAGCGCTCTACACCCTGGTGATTTCCCGAAATTCGGAGCGCGCGTCCCGGGTTCAATCGCGCTTGGGCACGCCGATGACCTGGTAGAGCCGTTCGCTTTCACGCAGGACGAGACCGAGATTGGAATCGCGCACGGTTGGCAGGTGAAAACGCGCCTGTCGCAACGACTCGTAGTCGATGTCTGCACTGATCAGCGATTCGCGCGATCCGGAGGTGCCGGAAAGGATCTTGCCGAACGGATCGACGATCCGCGAACCGCCCCAGAACGAGAGGTTGCCTTCCATGCCGACCCGGTTCGACATCACCACCGGGAAGCCGTAGATCATGCTGTAGAAGCTCAGGCACGTGTCCCAGCCGCGCGGGTTGTCAAACTCGCCGCCGACCACCTCCATCGCCGAACTGATAGGTGCGAGCAGGAGCGTCGCGCCGTGCAGCGCCACGAGGTTGACCAGCGCCGGGTTCCACAGATCCGAGCAGATCAGGACGCCGATCCGCCACGGCCCGCCAATGTCGAACGTCTCGACGTAACGGCCGGTCGCGAAGTGCTTGCCTTCCTCCAGTACACCGTAGGTGGCGAGGTTGAGCTTGCGGTGGATGTAGATCACCTCGCCGTTCCGCAGCGCGGCAACGCTGTTGTAGAACTGCGCGGCGAAACCCTCTTCGATCAGCCCGATCACCGTCACCATGTCGCCGCTGGCCCGGGCAAGCTCGAGAATGCGGGCGTCGTCGCTGCGCATGGCAAACGCCAGACCTTCCGAACCGAGGCTGTAGCCGGTCAGCGAGAGCTCGGGAAAAAGCAGCACACCGACGCCTGCAGAGCGCGCCTGCTCGATCATGTCGAGGTGCTTGGCGAAGGCGGAGTCCAGATCGCCGGCGACGGCATCGATCTGGGCCGCCGCCACCTTCAGCACGTGTTTTTCTTCCATGCGTCTACCTGCGAAGCGCCGAATCGGAGAGCCGGCTATGTCGTGACACGACTGTCCGTCCACATGCCGGCGTTGTCGAGGATGAGATCGGGCTCCCGGTACCTTTCGCGCAGGATTTGCTCGTAGTAGGCGGCTTCGGCGGCGCGGTCGGTAGGTTTTCCGAGCGTGCGCTCCAGCACGCCGGCGAAGGCGTCGACGGTGCCGGTGCCCTCGTCGAACTGAGCCTTCCTGCGCCAGATGAGGTCGGCCGGCAGGAGATCCTCGCAGGCCTTGCGCAGGATCCACTTCTCGGTCGTCTCGCCGTCGGGCCCGATCCGCATCTTCATCGAGGCGGGGATCGACTGGGCGAAATCGATCAGGTCGCGATCGAGGAACGGCGTGCGGGCCTCAAGGCCCTGCGCCATCGTGATGCGGTCCACGCGTTGCAGGTTGATGTTGTGCATGGCGCCGAGGGAGCGGGTGAGTTCGTCGGCAAGGGCCCGGGGCTTGCGGGCGTAGGCGTGGTGGTAGCTGTAGCCGGCAAACAGTTCGTCGGCGCCTTCTCCGGTCAGCACCGCCTTGACGTGGCGGCGCGCCAGGGTGGTCGCGAAATGCGTCGGCAGAGCGCTGCGGACGAGATCCACGTCGGCGCTTTCGAGATGGTAGATCACATGGGGCAGGACCTCCACGAGGTCCTCCGGCGCAAACGTCATTTCCCGATGGTCGGACCCGATGTGGTTCGCGACCCGGCGCGCTGCGGCGAGATCGGGGCTGCCTTCCATGCCGACGGCGAAGGTCTTCAGGGGACGATCGAGGGCCTGCGCTGCAAGCGCGGCAATAACGGATGAATCGAGACCGCCGGAGAGAAACGAGCCGACCTCGACATCGGCAACCATCCACTTGCGGACCGCCTGCTCGAGGACGAGGCGAAGTTCGCGCCAGATGGGCTCGGGATCCTCATCAGGCTCGAGTTCGGCGGCACCCTGCGGCATGCGGTACCAGCGGCGATCGCCATCGCGGCTGTCGAACAGCGCACCGGGCTCGATCGCCTCCACTGAATCGAGACCCAGGCCGTCGAACGCCTTGAGTTCGGAGGCAAACGCCAGACCGTCGCCCACACGGGCCTTGTAGAGCGGCTTGATGCCCAGCGGATCGCGGGCGGCCACGATCCGTTCGGGCGTGGCGAGCACGAAGGCAAACATGCCATCCAGGCGACTGACCCAACGCAGTTCGTCGGTGCGGAAAAGGTGGAGGATCGTCTCGCTGTCGCTCTGGCTCTCGAAAGCACTTTCGCCGAGAATCGCTCTCAGATCTGCGTAATTGTAGATTTCGCCGTTGGCCACCAGCACGTTCTCGGCGGAGAAGATCGGTTGGCTGCCGTCGGCCGGGCCGATGATCGACAGCCGGCAGTGAGCCATGACCGCCGGTACATTGGCCGTCTGCGCCACTTCCAGTTCGTCGGGGCCGCGGTGGGCGATGCGCTCGATCATCCGGCGCGCGAGTGACGGATCGTCGATTTTCCACAGGCAGACGAATCCGCACATGTCTTCGGTATCCCGTTCCGGTGGCTGATCCCACGGTCATAGCGGCTGGAGGCGCACGACACAAAACGGCGCGTGCGGTACGGCGCCGCACGCTGATGCTTCGCGTCGCGGCTCAGGGCGTCACGGTCGTGACCGTTTCCGGTCGGATGTCGACCGCTACCGCTCCGCCGCCGTCCAGCCGGGCCTCGTAGCTGCCCGCCGGCAGGGCAATCGGTTCGCCGCCGGCGAGTCCTCCGGCGATGAAGACGCCGGCGGTGTCGACGACGGTGAACGCCGGCTGCGCCGCAGCCAGGAGGGCTGCCGTCAGTTCGTCCTCGTTTCCGGCCCCGAAGTAAGCACCGCCGCCCAGTTCCGCCCAGCGCGAGAAAGTGCCGGCGAGGCCTGCGTCGTCGATGGCGTAGCCGATGATGTTGACCCTGATGTCCGCCCCGGCACCGCGCAGCGCCCCGATGGCCGCCGCCGGATCGCCCTCGCAGGTCTCCTCGCCGTCGGTCACCAGAATGACGATACGCTTGCCGTCCGCTGCCGCAAGGTCGCTGGCGACCAGTTCCAGCGAGCGCGCGATGGGCGTGCGCGCCAGATTCGTCGCTTCGACGCCATCAATGAGCGCGAGCACCGAGGCGCGGTCGAGCGGCGTCAACGGAACCTCCAGGTCGGTCCGGCAGCTGTCCGGCGTGCGGTGGCCGAACACCCGCAACGCGAACGGCGTACCCTGCGGTACCGTCTCTTGGACAAGGCGCGACAGGGTGGTCTTGGCGATGTCGATGCGGCGTCTGCCATCCTGGCGCTGGAGCATTGATCCCGACGCATCGAGGATCACCTCAAGCGCTGAAAGGCTGCTCGCCTGCGTCGCAGACAACACCTCCAGTGCGCCCGGTTTCTGCGGAGGCGCGACGACGCTGACCGGCCGCGCCGCCAGGTCGCGGCCGCCCGGCGTGCGGTAACGCAGTTCGTAGCCGCCCGGGTCGGCCGGCGCTTCAAGCATGACCGTGCCGTCCACACTGCTGGCGATGTATCCGCGAGCCCGGACGGGATCCGGATCGCCGGCGACCATCTCGATCACGTCGCGCGGGTTTCCCGGGCCGGTCCAGTGAACGGGGAAAGGGAGGCCGGCGGGGACTTCCTCCGGCGCGTCCAGCCCGGCCGTCACC
>Ga0180431_10008860_pt1 | contig 11473 bp, 8 predicted proteins | sample SS_ome_11_FD_132459 | JGI IMG/M metagenome (GOLD analysis project Ga0180431, IMG submission 132459) | Hypersaline lake sediment archaeal communities from the Salton Sea, California, USA - SS_1_MS_1 metaG | ecosystem: Environmental > Aquatic > Non-marine Saline and Alkaline > Hypersaline >...
GCCAGGATCGGCATCCGGGGCGCCTGGATATCCGGGGGAATCGAGTGGAACTTCCCCAACGGTCATACCGTGACCTCCTCCTCCCCGATCGACTGCACCATCCGGGAAAACGCCGACGGCAGCGCCTCCCTGCTGTTCGGAGACATCGAGCGGATCTCCCGCATGCGCTGGAGCGTAGCCCTGACCCTCCATCCGGATCGGGCCTGCTTCCAGACCGAGATGCGCTTGACCAACCGCACGCCCTTTCCCAATCGCTTCTGGTTCTGGGCCAACTCCTCGGCTCCGGTATCCAAGGGCATGCAGTACCTGAGCAGCGCCACCAAGGTCATGACCCTCAAGGATGTGATGGATTTTCCGGTCAACGACGGGGTGGATATCAGCTGGGACAAGAACCACGTGGAGGCCCAGGATATGTTCTGCCTCAATCCGCATTTGCGCTACGTGGGCTGGTACAATCACGATCAGAAGCGGGGGCTGATCAACGTGGCCGATCGTACCGAGGCCAGAGGCACCAAGTTCTACACCTGGGGCAACAGTGACGACGGAGACATCTGGGAGCAGATGCTCACCGACGCGGACGGACCCTACGCGGAGATGCAGAGCGGACGGCTGCCCACCATGGGCATTTGGCAGATCCTTTCCCCCTATTCCGAGGAGAGCTGGAAAGAAACCTGGTACCCCGTACGCGACATCGGCGCTCCCTCCTTTGCCGACGAGAGTCTGGCCTTCAGTCTACAGCCGGACGAGAATTCCCTGCAGCTGGGGATTCAGGCGGTCAGAAGCATCCCGGCAGCCCGTCTCCGCCTTGCTGTGGGCGAGAAGAGGATCTGGGAGGAGCAGGTGGATCTGGAAGCGGCTGTGCCCTACCTGGCCGAAGTGCCCCTGAACGGCGGAAAGGCGGAAAACGCCGTGTTCACGGTTCACTCCGCCGAAGGGCAGCTGTTGGCCGAAAGCATCCGGCCCCAAGCCGAGCTGGAGTACAGGGGAATCGTTAAGATCAGGGCGGATCGTGAAAGTCCGCGAGCGGAGCACCAGGGGCTGAACGGGATCGACTTCGAGCGGCTGGGCGACTATGAGCAGGCACGCAGCTCCTACCGAAAGGCTCTCCAGGATGATCCGGGTTTCATCCCGGCCGAAGTCGCCATCGGCGTTCTGGATATGCGCCAGGGGAAGTTCTCCCAAGCGGCATCCCACTTCGAGAAGGTTTTGAAACAGGAGGTATGCGATGAGGCTGCCCGTTTTCATCTAGGGGTCTGCCGCATCTACGAGCAGCGATTCGACGAGGCCATTGAACAACTCAAGGTACTGCTGCGCAGCCGGGTGTATCGCTCCGGCGCCTCCTACCTGTTGGGGGGACTGTACCTCGGTCAGGGCAAACTCATCGAGGCGATCGAACAGCTGGAAAAGGCGAACAGCCGGTCTCCGGCCAACGGAGAGGCGGGTGCTCTGCTGGCCTGTGCCCTGCGCCGCCGGGGTGAATTGGAAACGGCGGCCGGGATCGTCAAACAGATCCTATCCACGGATCCAGTGAATTTTTTGGCCCTGGGCGAATCCCTGTTCCTCTCCCGATCGGGGAAACAGAAGGACGCCGAGGCCCGCGCGCGTCTGGAGAAGGCCTTTCGCGAGGAGGTACAGTCCTACCTGGAAACCGCCTGCGAGTACGCCCGCTTCGGTCTGTACCAGGAGGCCTACGACATCCTCTCCCTGTACAACGAGGGGGCCAGCCCCGAGCGCAAGGCCTATCCGATTGTGGATTACTTTCTGGGCTGCTATGGAGAGAAGCTCAACAGGAAAGACAGCGCGGAGCACTTCCGCAACGCCGGTAAACGCGCCGCGGATTTCGTGTTTCCCCACAGATTGGAGGCGGAGGCGGCCCTTCGCCGGGCAATCGAGGCGAGTCCCCGAGATCACAAGGCCCGATACTATCTCGGTAACCTGCTGTGCAGCAAGAACCGTCCTGAAGAGGCGCTCAACCTCTGGGAGCAAGCGGCCGCAGAGCTCGGCAGTTTCTCGGTGGTCCATCGCAACATCGGCCGGGTGTACTGGAAGAGCAAAGAACAGCCCGATGCCGCGATTCAGGCCTACCAGCGAGCCCTGGCCGCGGATCCGAAGGACTACAAGTTGTACTTCGAGCTCAACTGTATCTTCCTGGACTGCGGGCTTGAACAGCAGCGTCAGGAGTTGATCGAATCGATGCCCGAGCAGTTGCTGACCAACGACGTGATCGCCGAGATGGTTGCCGCTTTTCACACCGACAGGCAGGAGTGGGACCAGGCCCTGGCCATCCTTTCCTCCAGCCATTTTTTCCCGTGGGAGGTATACAAGGGAGTCCGGCTTCTTTACGTAGACGCCAACATCGGCAGGGGGATCAGCCTGACCCGGCGTAAAAAATTCAAAGAGGCGATCGACTGCTTCGAAAAGGTCTTCGAGTATCCCCGCAACATCGGCGTGGGGGAACCCTTCTACAAGGTGAACGCCGAGGCCCGCTACCGCATCGGTCTGGCTCTATCCGAGTCCGGTAATGAGGCCGGCGCCAAAGGTGCCTGGCAGAAGGCGGCCGAGGAGCCTCGGCCTTCCATCAACGACCTGTGCTACTACCGGGCCCGGGCCCTGCAGCGTCTGGACAGGAGCGAAGAGGCCGCTGCCGCACTGCTGGAACTGAAGGAGCAGGCCCAGCAGGGAATAACAGAAAAGAGCGGGGATGTGGCGGAGTTCATGTACCTGTCGGGACTGGCCCACAAGGGGCTGGGGCAAACCGTGCAGGCCCGGCAGGATTTCCACATCGCCCTGGCCCTGAACCGGGCCCATCGCCGCTGCCGCTGGCAGGTCAGCGGTTTCAGCGGGGACTAGCGCCGCCGCGCGTCGAAGCCCGATAGGTCCCTAGCCGATTCGCGGCTTACAGAGGATCTCGCAGATCCGAAATTCCTTGATCCTGTGGGCGTGGGCGGGCCGCACCACCACGGCGGTGTCGCAACCTTCATCCGTACCGCCTACCGCTAGGATCTCCCGGCCGGCCGGGATCAAACCGGCTTCAAGAGCCATGATCGACACTTCCACCGCGACCTTCAATCCTTGCGAGAACATACGCAGCGTGTGAGCAACCACGCTGCCCGGGGTGCTCTCACCGTACAGGCCTTCGGCCACCCCATCGGCCAGCCCGTGAATCGTGGTCAACACCCGAACACCGGCCTGCTCGATTCGCTTTCGCTCCTCATCGCTCATTGTCCAGCCCTCCTTGTCGAAGGCCGTGGAAATGCTCACCGCGATGATCTCGATGCCGGAATCGAGAAAAATCTCTGCGGCCTGAAGCCCAGTGTAGCCGTGGGTTGAAGCTAGCACGATCTGTTTGATCCCCAACTCCTCGGCGCGGTCCCGGACCAACCGCAGGGTCGTTTCGGTGTTCTGCTTTCCCTTTTTTTCGAAGTAAATTATCTTTCCGTCCATAAATCAAAACCTCATCCTCGGCATATTTCGGGGCCTTCCGATTGTACTTGTTTTCACCGAAATCTACAAAGGACCAACAGTAAAAACCCCATTTGACAGGAGCCCCCCGAACGTGAAATCCTGGATAACAGGAGTCGAGCAGTTCAAAGCTAGGAGGACGATCTATGAGCGCTACCGTTGGAATCGGAATCATAGGCGCCGGCTTCATGGGCATGCTTCACGCCCGGGCTCTGTCCCAGCTGGCCGATGTCCGGGTATTGGCGGCCAGCGACCCGGCGTTGAAGAATGCGCCCCGGTTGCCGGGAAAGCCTGAGCCGCTGCGGCTGTACGCCGACCACCGAAAGCTCCTGGAAAACCCCGACATCCAGGCCGTGGTCATCGCCTCCCCAGAATCCCTGCACCGCCAGGCCGTGGAGGATGCAGCGGCGGCGGGCAAGCACATCCTTCTGGAGAAACCGATCGCCACAACCCTGGAGGATGCCGATGCCATCATACAGGCGGCGGAGAAATCCGGGATCAATCTGATGATGGCCCATCTGCTGCGCTACGACGTACGCTACGCCCAGATCAAAGCGGCGGTGCAGGACGGGGTGATCGGCAAACCCCTGGTGTGCTACGCCAGACGCAACGCTGTGGTCCAGGAAGCGCGCAGACTCGGAGGGCGCGTGGAGGTGGAGGAGTACATCTCGGTCCACGACATCGACCAGATCTTCTGGTACTTCGAGGACAGGGCGGTCAAGGTCAGCGCGGAAGTTGCAGAAGGCCCGGTGATGAAGGAGCTGGGCGTCCACGATTTCATCTGGATCACTATCCGCTTCGAAAACGGCGGCCTGGGAATCGTGGAGACAGGCTGGGGACTTTCAGAGTCCATCGTGAAGTGGCAGCGGCCGAGCACCTGGGGAGGATTCGGGGATGTGTGCCTGGAGCTGATCGGTGAGAAGGGATCCCTGTACCTCGACTACCACCCCATGACCCTGAGTGCCGTGGACGAGGAGGGGTGGAAGTTCCCGGAGACACTGCACTGGCCGGAGATGCACGGAGAAGTCGTGGGAGATGTTCTGGATGAGGATCGCTACTTCATCGGCGTGGCCAAAGGCGAGCGGGAGGTCATCTCCACGGCTCTTGACGGCCGCAACGCCCTGGAGGTGGTGCTGGCCGCCCAACGATCCTATCGAGAGGACAGGGCTATACGATTATAGCCGGTTATCAATGCCGGCCTGCAGATCGTAAAACATATTACCACGCCTGGAATCAGTACTTGCTCGCCCCCAGGATGATATTCTCAACCACAAACTTCCAAACAACGATGGCCAGGACCAACGAAGGGATCAGAGTCAGAAAAACCCCGGCCATAAGCATGCCCCAGATCATGTCAGGATTGTAGGTCAGGGAGGTCATCACCACCGGTAGTGTGCGAGTACCTAAAGAGCCCCCCAGCACCAGACTGTACATGAACTCGGAGTACGAGAGCATGAAGGCAAACAATCCGGTTGCTACCATGCTGGCCGCCGACAGAGGCAGGGTTATTTTCAAAAAGACCTGGAACGGTTTGGCTCCATCCACTATGGCGGACTCTTCGATCTCCACCGGAACTCGACGAAAGAACATGGTCAGGATCAGGACCGTAAACGGGAGGGTAAGCAGGCTGTGAACCATGATGATTGCCCCTTTGGTTTCGATGAGACCAAAAGCCTGCACTATTAGGTAGAACGGTACGACCAGTGCGGAGGCCGGAATCAAACGGCACATGATGATTCCCATGAAGGTAGGAGATCTGCCCCGAAACTTGATGCGGGCAAATGCATATGCGGCCATGCTGCCGAACAGAATGTTCACACCCATCACCGATAGGGCGATTACCGTGCTGGTCAACATTCCTCTGGGGATCAACCGGGCTTCCTGGCTGATCATCCCCCGCATCGCACCCCGCTCTTCGAATTTCTCAGGGATCTTGCCGTAGAAGATGTATTTGTAATAGGAGAAGGTCGGTCTCATGGAGAACCATCGAGGCGGAACGGAGAGCAGAACCTTCTCCGGCACGACTCCGCCTATCAACGTAAGGATCACCGGACCTGCGCTGAAGAGGAACAGTACAATGGCGAAGAAATAGACAGCGATCTTTTTTACCATGGTCTCACTCCTCCACCGTGATCTCACCGGGCACGGCACGCAGGATCGCCAGGATCAATCCCAGGGTTATCAAAGCCACAATTACGCCGAGAGCCGCGCCGCGTCCAAAATGAAGCATCTTGAAGGATTCAGCCCAAACGTAGTAGGACAGCATGGTCGTGGCGCCACCGGGACCTCCTCTGGTCATGGCATAGGTTAGATCGTAGCTGGTCAAACCAATTATGAGCTCGTAAATCAGAGCGATGAGCAGGATTGCCTTTATCTGCGGGATGGTGATGGAAAACAGTCTCCGAGCGGGCCCTGCCCCATCCACTTCGGCAGCCTCATAGAGCTCTTTGTTGATTGTCGACAAGGCGGCCATGAGCAGAACACTGGCAAAGGGAATCTGGGTCCAGATGTGGGCCACTATTACGGAGAATCTGGCCAGGTCGGGAGTGTTGAGCCACTGGATGTAGGTGTCGATGATGCCCAGCCTCATGAGCAGGGCATTCAACACACCCCATTGACCGTGGAAGATCCAAACCCAAACCGTTCCGGAGACGACCCCCGGCATTGCCCAGGGTAGAAGCACCACAGAGCGAACCACTCCTCGCCCCACAAACTTCGTAAGCAAAAGGCGGGCTACTCCCAGGGAAATGATCACGGTAATCGGAGCGGTGATTCCCGTGAATACGAGGGTGTTGGTGAGGGCCTCCCAGAAGTAGGGACTGGACACGACATCGATGTAGTTCTGGATCCCAACAAAAGGTTTTACAGGAAGGATCAAAAGGATCTGGAACAGGCTGTTCCAGATGGCGTAGCCAAAGGGAAACACCGTGAAGATAATAACCAGAATCAGAACGGGGAACAGCCACTCGATGGGATAACGGGAAAATCCTCTGGTGTACACGTCCGCCTCCTTGCATCAACTGAAAATTGGGGATTCCCTAATGAATCGGGAATCCCCTTGATCGAAGAAATTACTGTCCTAGCAGTTTCTTATACTCGCTCCATTTTCCCGCGCCCTGGGTCAATACCTCCTGAACAGAGGCATCCCCAACGAAGGCCTTGGCCATGAGAGGACGAAAGAACTCGCTCCACATGCCCTTCCATTCGGTATTGACAGCGTTGCGGGCCAATTTTGCCTGACTCTTGTATTTCTCCACATCGATCCAGCCGCTGAAGGCTTTTTGCACGTCCGGGTCGTCGAACAGGGGCAGTTGAGCAAAGCCGAGAGCCCTATCCACAGCCCAGCGCTTGGCTACCCAGTAGTCCCCTCCGCCGAAGGCCTCGATGAACTTCCAGGCGGCGTTCCTGCGTGCCTCACTCTCGGCGGCTTGAGCGGTCATACAGTAGAACTTGGCGAATCCCAAACAGGCGTGTTCGCTACCGGGCATCTCCACCATATCGAATTGACCGGATAGCGGTTGCTGCGGTCCGTTCAGAGCTCCCAGGTTGTAGTTGTACAAGACGGTGAAGGCATGCTCGCCGGTGTTCATGCTGATATTCACCTTGGTTTCGTGATCGTTGAAGGCCATAATTTTATGTTTGACGTTGGCATCCTGCAGCCACTGCAGATGCTTGAAAGCCTCGCCATTCGGCTTGTCGAACACGGGATTCAGATTGTCGTCGAACATATCTCCCCCACGGCCGTAGACCTGAGACACGAAGGCGGAGTAGAAGTTTGGCAAGGTGGCCGCAAACTCGTAGACAAAGGGAAAGGTCATTCCGCCCTGTTTCAGCTTCAGGCTGTCTTGGAGCACCTCATCCCAATCTTCAGGAGCGGTCATGCCATTGTCGCCAAGAATCTTCTTGTTGTACTGGAAGGTGATCAGGTCGGCGTAGTAGGACAGCCCGTACAGCTTTCCGTTGTAGGTCATGTCGGACAGCGCGTAGCTGGCGGTCGCCTCCTTATACTTCTTGGCATCGGGGAAGTAGTCCTCCAGCGATACGACCCAGCCGGCGGCGGCCCATTCGGGCAGCCAGTCCTCGCCGTTGTAGAACACATCGGTTTGGGTTTTACCCTTGAAACGCAGGACCATGGTGTCGTGATAGACGTTCCACGAATAACCGGTGTGGTTGACTTTGATGTCTGGATTTGCCTGCTCAAAAGACTTGATGTTCTCGAGGATCAGATCGATCGAGTAATCCCAAGTAACAAACTCCAAAGTCACCGGCCCCTCGGGCGCAGCTCCTCCTCCGCCCTGTCCGCCGGCAAAGGCCAGTGCCGGTAGAACGAGCAGAGCCAAGAGGAGAACCCATTTTGGTTTTGTCATAAAACCCCCCTTTAACGATATGTTTTTATATCGCCCACAACGTGGGCCCAACTAGATATTCTAAGATACCCGAGTGCAGGAATCAAGTTCTTTTTCGGGCGGTCTCCCGCCTCGGCAGCGGTAAGGTTATACCGCTGTATTTACCAACGCCGAAATTTGTTGACAGCTTCCGCACGGCTCGCGATACTGGGATAATGATGGAAAAAGCAACGTCATCAAAGCTGTCACCCAGAGAACGGGTACGCCTGACCCTGAAATTCCAGGAGGCGGATCGCATCCCCATCGACCTGGACGGCTGGGCCACTTACTTCACAGAAGGGGCGTATCGTAACCTTATACAGCACCTTGGCATCGATGAAGAACCCCGGGTCAACGATTGGTTTCTGGTCTCTGGGGTAAACGAGTCGATCCTGCAGCGCTTCGGGGTGGATTTCCGGCGGGTGGCCCTCGGGGCACCGGATGGGTTTCGAAGCAAGACCTATGCGGATGGCAGCTGGGATGACGAGTGGGGCATCCGCAAGCGAAAGGTAGCCCACCGAAATCCGAGAACCGGCGAAACAGCCTACTACGCCGAGATGATCGAACCGCCCCTGGCCGGGGCCTCGATCGACGATCTGGAAAATTACGCCTGGCCGGATCCCGGGGATCCCGGACGCTACCGGGGTTTAGCCGAGCGGGTGAAGCAGCTCTATGAGGCGACCGACTACGCCCTGGTGGCCGCGGCGATCAGCGAGGGCATTTTCGAGAAGGCCCAGGCTCTGCGGGGAATGCAGCGGTTCTTCGAGGATCTTCTCATCAACCGGGAGTTCGCAGCCCTGCTGATCGACAAGATCTTGAATATCCAGCTTGCGATCTTCGACCGTTATCTCTCCGTCGTCGGTCCGTACGTGGAGATGGTGGAGACATCGGACGACTACGGTATGCAGGCAGGTCCGTTGATCTCACCGCAGCTGTACCGGGAGATGCTCAAGCCGGCCCACCGCCGGCTGAACAGCTTCATAAAAGAACGGACCCGGGCCAAGATCTACCTGCACTCCTGCGGCTCCATAGCCGACATGCTCGACGATCTGATCGATGCCGGAGTGGATGTGATCAACCCGGTTCAGCCCCGAGCCAAGGACATGGACTCAGCCGCCTTGAAGCGTCGTTTCGGCACTCGAGTGGTCTTCCACGGCGGCGTGGATGAGCAGTACGTGCTTCCTCACGGATCGGTCCCGGAGGTGCGGGAGGAGGTCACACGATGTATCGATGCCTTCGCGCCGGGAGGCGGGTACATCTTCGCCCCGGCCCACAACATTCAGGATGACGTGAGTCCGGAAAACGTCATTACGATGTTCGAAACCGCGATGGAGGTTGGCCGCTACGCCTGAGAGAGTGATATGAGTATTCCTGCCAAGCAATGGATAGAACTGCTGAAAAACCCTGAACCCGGTTCGATCCGGGACAGCCCTGCCGGGGAGGAACCGTTCTACGACTATCTTCGCAACAGCTACGATCTTCCCTCCGACTGGAACCGCATTCGTGAGCGCTACAGGTGTATGGTCGAAACCCACGCGGATCGCTTCGACAGCCCCGCGATAGCCTTGGCCCGGGCTCCGGGCCGGGTCAACCTGATCGGGGAGCACACCGACTACAACGGTCTGCCCGTATTTCCCATGGCCGTAAACCGGGACATGGCCGCGGTATTCGCCCCCCGGAAGGATCGGAAGATCATCATCATCAATACCGAATCGGAGTTTAGCGAACGCTCCTTCGACATCGAGCAGTCCATACCCCCCTACCCCACCGGAGACTGGGGCAACTACTGCAAAGCTGCGGTTCAGGGACTGCTCGACTACTATCGACAAAAACGGCGCGACTCGGAACGTTTCCGCGGCTTCGAAGCGACCATCGACGGGGATATTCCGGTAGCCGCCGGCATGAGCTCCTCCTCCGCCCTGGTGGTACTCTCCGCCCTCGTCTTTCTGGCCGCAAATCGCCTCCAGCTGCATACCACAGCCGAAGGACGGCTGGAGCTGGCGGATCTGCTGGCCGGGGCGGAACGATACGTCGGCACTCAAGGCGGCGGCATGGACCAGGCCATCTCTCTGATGGGCCTGGCCGGACACGCCGTGAAAATCGACTTCTTCCCCCTGAGGACCCAAACTGCGCCGCTTCCGCAGAACTACGCCATCGTGGTGTCCGACAGCACGATCAAGGCGGCCAAGACCGCCGAGGCGCTGGACAAGTACAACCGCCGGCCCATTGAGTGCCGCCTGGCCGCCGCGGTATTGAAAAGGATCTTCAGCGAACGCTATGGGCGGGAGGTTCCCATCTCCCTGCTCGGGGATCTGAAAGAGGAGCGGCTGGCGGTTGCGGAAGCGGAGATCTGGCGGATCGCCGATAGCGCCCTGCACAAAGATCCGTACACCCTGGAGGAGATCGCCGGGATCCTTGGGCAGAGCACTGAGAAAACCGCCGCACTGTACTGCAAGCGGAGGGACGGATCGATCTTCGGCGAACCGGCGGATGGCTTCAAGCTGCAGCAGCGCTACACCCACGTGATCGAGGAGGGAGGCCGGGTCGAGCAGTCCGTGCGAGCTTTGGAGGCGGGGGATATTACCGGCTTTGCCGAGCTGATGAATCGATCCCACGCAAGCTGCAGGGACCTGTATGAGATCAGCTGCCCCGAGCTGGATCGGCTGGTCGAGATTTCCCTGGAAGCCGGGGCCCTGGGCTCGCGCCTCACCGGGGCGGGATTCGGCGGCTGCACCGTGAGCCTGGTAGAGAGTAACAACATAGAACGGTTCATCCACCAGGTCGTTCAGGGCTACTACAGGGATTTTCTGGGGCGGAAGGACCGGGAGCTCGGCAAGCTAATCTTCCCCTGTCAAGCGGCGGGGGGAGCCGGGATTCACAATATCCAGGCCGGCATTCCCCCTGCGAATCTACTCGCCCTCTTCGAAACCTTCCGGGAGTATCGATAGCCTGACTCGCCTACTGGATTAATCTCGAGCATTGGTGTACAAAGAGCCACACATAAAATGAACAAACTACCCCAAGACCTGCACATTCACACGACTTTTTCCAGACACGACGGCGCCGTGGCTCCCGAGCAGACCGTACAGCTGGTGGCCGCGATCGCCCACGCCCGCGTCATAGGCATCAGCGATCACCTCGAGTCAATTGTCGATGACTTTCCGACCTACGCGCAAGCGCTACGCTCCCGCGGGTTTAGGGTCGGAACCGAGGTAAACGGAGCGGACTGGGTGGGAGAGGCCGAAGCGGTGGAAGCCCAGTACTACGTGTACCACTGCCGGAACCGGGAAAAAGACTACCGGGGGACGGAGCGGCTCCTGGCTACGGGCAAGCCCCTCATCATCGCCCATCCCCTGATCCTGGAAACGGATTTAAACCGGGTTCCTCCCCAGTGCCTGATCGAGATCAACAACCGCTACGTCTGGCGCAGCAACTGGGAGACCCTGCGACCCTTTACCGAAATGTTTTCCTTCGTCATCGATTCCGACGCCCATCAGCCTCACTGGCTCAACCAGAATATCGCCCGTTACGTAGCAAGGGAATTGGAGATCACCGAAACCCTGCTGTTCACCGATTCCGGAGAAAGCGCACAACTGCGCACAGCAAACACTACAAAAAAACTTTGA
>Ga0180431_10008862_pt1 | contig 11472 bp, 9 predicted proteins | sample SS_ome_11_FD_132459 | JGI IMG/M metagenome (GOLD analysis project Ga0180431, IMG submission 132459) | Hypersaline lake sediment archaeal communities from the Salton Sea, California, USA - SS_1_MS_1 metaG | ecosystem: Environmental > Aquatic > Non-marine Saline and Alkaline > Hypersaline >...
CCCGGATCGTCGGCGACGTAGATCAGCAGTCCGCCGTTCGTCCCGGAGTGGGCGATCGAGATCAGCGCGTCGTAGGCGACGTTGACCCCGGACATCTTCATCGTGCACATCGCGCGGTGCCCGGCCCACGCCGCGCCGGCGGCGATCTCGAACGCCACCTTCTCGTTGGTCGACCACTCGACGTGACGATCGGGCAGATCCATCGTCAGGAGGTGCTCAATGCAGCCGGTCGATGGCGTTCCCGGATACCCGGTGACGGCCTTGACGCCGGCGCTCAGCGCACCGAAGGCGACCGCCTGATTTCCTGACAGGATTCGCTTCATCGGTCAGAGAAGCCCTTTCCCCCGTGCCTCGTCGACGGCTTCGATAACCCGCTCGGGCGTGAGGGGGAGTTCGTGGATTCGGACGCCGAGCGCGTCGGCGAAGGCGTTCGCCACCGCGGGGGCGGCCGGCGTCAAGGCCGGCTCACCGATCCCCTTCGCGCCGAACGGTCCGATGCCAGTGCCGGATTCGAGGACGATCACGTCGGCCGCCGGGTAGTCGGCCGACGTCGGGATCAGATACTCGGCGAACGACGGTGTCACGACCCGACCGTCTTCCAGAGCGAATTCCTCCATCAGCGCGTAGCCGAGTCCTTGTGCCGTCCCGCCGGCGATCTGTCCGCGGACCGCCGCGGAGTTGATCGCCCGCCCGACGTCGTGGCAAGCAGCGCACTTGAGCAGCTCGATCCCTCCCGTCTCGATGTCGACGGCGACCTCCACCGCGACGGCGCCGAAAGTGAAGTCCGGCCAGATGTCGCCCTGCCCGGTCTCCGGGTCGAGACCGTCGGTGAACGGCGCATTGAACTGCGCCAACTCCGACAGCTCAATCCCCTCCGCCGCGCACCGCTTCGCCAACTCCGCCAGCTCGATGAACCGATCCGGCTCTTTGCTGACAAACGCCCTGGAGTTCGCGAGGTCGACATCCTCCTCGCGAACTCCCATGGCTTCAGCCGCCCGCCTGACAAGGCGGGTCCGAACTGCGGAAGCGGCTGAAGACACAGCATTCCCCGACATGTACAGCTGCCGCGTCGCGGTCGACGTCCCGGCGAGCGGCGTGACCGCCGAGTCGGTCGCGTAGATCGTCACCCGGTCGAGCGGCACGCCGAGGATCTCGGCGGCGATCTGACAGAGGCTGTTCGACTGCCCCGCTCCGATGTCGGGGACACCGCACCGGACGACGACCGTCCCGTCCTGCTCGACGCCGACCCACGCTCGGGACGTGTCGTGGAACCAGGTGATCCGCCCGTAGCTCTGGAACGTGCTCGCCAGCCCGCGGCCGATCCGTTTCGTCCCGGTCGAGGGCGTCCGATCGCCGAGCGCGTGCAGCGCGCGGGTGGCGCACTCCTCCGACCAGACGGCCGACGTCACCGCCTGCCCTGTGCACGTCGTGTCGCCGGTCTTCATGTAGTTGGCTCGCCGAAACTCGAGCGGATCCATGTCCAACGCCTTCGCGATCTCGTCCATCTGCTGCTCGTAGCCGAGCGCCGCCTGCGGGCCGCCGAAACCGCGGAACGCGCTCGTGAACGTCTGATTCGTCGCCGCCGCGACGGAGTCGACGTGGACGTTGTCGATCCGGTACGGGCCGGTCGCCATCCCGGTCGCGTACAGGAGGACGTACGGCGTCAGGTACGGGTAGGCGCCGGAGTCGGCGACCATCTCGATCCGCGACGCGGTGATCCGGCCGTCGCGCTTGACGCCGGTTCGATGGGTGATCGTGAACGGGTGCCGCTTCGAGGTCGCGAGGAACGCCTCCTCCCGCGTGTAGACGAGCTTCACCGGCCGGCCGGTCTCGCGCGCGAGGAACGCGAGGAAGATCTCGACGGTGACGTCCTCTTTGCTCCCGAACCCGCCGCCGACCATCGTCCCTCGGACGCGGATACGGTTCTCCGGCACGCCGAGGGCGCGGGCGACCGAGCGGAAGTGCTCGACGACCTGGGTGGCGACGCGGATGTTGATCACGCCCTGCTCGTCGACCCAGGCGACGCCGGCGTCCGGCTCGAGGTAAGCGTGCTCGACGAACGGCGTCCGGAAGCTGTTCTCGACGACCAGGTCGGCCTCGGCCATGCCGGCCTCGAGGTCGCCCTTGCGAATCGTGTACCGGCTGACGACGTTGTCCGGCTCGAACAGGATCGGTGCACCGGGCACCATCGCCTCTTCCGGATCGAAGACCGCGGGCAGATTCTCGTACTCGATCTCGATCCGGCCGAGCGCCTCCTCGGCGAGGGCGACCGTCTCCGCGGCGACGAGCGCGATCGGCTCGCCGACGTAGCGGACCGCCTCGAGCGCGAGGACCGGCGCGTCCGAGCCGGCGCGCGCCGCCCGCCCGGTCTGGCCGGGCATGTCGGTGGTCAGCTTGGCGCCCCGGACGTCCTCGCCGGTCAGCACGCAGGCGACGCCGGTCAGCGCGCGCGCCTTCGAGACGCCGAGTTGGACGATCCGCGCGTGCGGCCGGTCGCTCCGGAACACCTTGGCGTGGAGCATCCTCGGCATCGTGAAGTCGGCTGCGTACACCGTCGCCCCGACCGCCTTGCCCAAAGCGTCCACGCGACGAAGCGGTTTGCCCACTTGTTTCAGCGGAGGGAGCTTCACTTCCGGAAGAGGTTTCGGTTCCACGTGATTCACGTGTCATCACCCGCTTCCGCCCCGTCGCCAGACCCGAGAACACGATCTTCGTGATCGTGTTCTCGCCCGTCTTCACTTGCCGAAGTCGCCTCAGCAAGTGAAGACGCAGGGGACGAGGAAGATCGTCGAAGCAGTTCCGCTGCGACGCGAACTGCTTCGACGATCTGCCCGTACCCAGTGCAGCGACACAGGTTGCCCGACAGCGCTTCCCGGATCTCGTCCTCGGTCGGATCGGGGTTCCCATCGAGCAACGCCTTCGTCGCGACGATCATCCCCGAGGTGCAGAAGCCGCACTGGATGGCGCCGGTGTCGGCGAACGCCTCCTGAATCGGGTGAGGTTTCTCGATCGTGCCGAGACCGCTGTTGGTCACGATCTCGGCGCCCTCCGCCTGCCAGGCGAGGACGAGGCAGCTGTTGACCGCCACCCCGTCCAGGAGGACGGCGCAGGCGCCGCAGTCGCCCTTCTCGCAACCGCTCTTGACGTCGGTGTAGCCGAGGTCGCGTAGCGCCTCGAGGAGCGTCGTGTTCGGGGCGAGCGCCACGTCGTGCGTCCGGCCGTTAACGCGAAGCGTGACCGGCCTAGCCTCCATCGGCCTCACCTCCGCTCGTCCCCATCAGGCCCGACAGGCAGCGGCGGACCAGAACCTCGACCTCCCGCCGGCGGTACCCGGCCGATCCGCGGAGGTCGTCGATCGGGCGTGCCTCCTCCGCGGCGACCTTCGCCGCGACCGCGATCGCCTCGGAGGTGAGCTTCCTGCCCTTGAGCACCTCTTCCGCGTCCCACGCGCGAACCGGGGTCGGAGCGACGGCCCCGAGGGCGATCCGGATCTCCGGCGGACCGGCCTTGCTGGGAACGGCCAACGCCGCGGCGCTGACGACGCTGATCGCGTCGGCCTTGCGCAGCCGGATCTTCTCGTACGTCCACCGCGGCGTACCTTTGGAAATCGGGATCCGCACCGCGGTCACCAGATGAGCAGGTCTGAGATGAGTCTCGCACGGGCCGGCGAAGAACCGGTGGAGCGGCGTCACGCGCTTCCGGCCGTCCGCTTGGATTTCGACCATCGTGTCGAGCAGCAGGAGCGGCGGAGCGGTGTCCGCCGCCGGCGACGCGTGCGCCAAGTTCCCGCCGATCGTCGCCCGATTGCGGATCAACGGGGCGGCGAACATCTCGCAAGCCCTACGGAGGACACCGGCGTGCTCCGCGACGGACGGATCGCCGAGGATCTCGGAGATCGTGACCGTTGCGCCGATGACCAGCTCGTCGCCGACGGTCTCGATGCGGCGGAGCTCCTCGATCCGCGACAGGTCGAGCAGCACGTCCGCGGAGGTACTCCGCTCTCGGAGGTCGACGAGGAGACAGGTCCCCCCGGCGATCGGCACCGCCTCGGGTGTCTCGCTGAGAAGCTTCAGCGCTTCGTCGAGGGTCTTCGGCTGGAGCAGATCGAACGTGGGTAGGGTCACGACTGCTCTTCCTTTCGCTTGGGGTCCAGCGTTGTTTCATCACCCAACCACGCGAAGGACAGCGTGCTGTCCTTCGCGCAGGGTATGCCAGCATTCCTGGGAGGAGCCGTCATTATCCATCCCTCCCAGCTGCGCGCTGAACAGCGCGCACAATGCTGGCATAACCCGTGCATCGGCAGTGGTTCCCCTTCAGGTAGTCGCGGATCTCGTCCTCGGTCGGCCCGGGGATCTCCTCGAGGAGCTTCTTCGTCATCATCAGCATGCCTGGGGTGCAGTAGCCGCACTGGAACGCGTTCTCCTCGATGAACGCCTCCTGCAGCGGATCGAGCGTGCCGTCCGGCGCGGCGAGTCCCTCGATCGTCCGGATCTCCGCCCCGTCGGCGGAGACGGTGAGGACGAGGCAGCCGAGGACCGGCACGCCGTTCAGCCAAACGGTGCACGCACCGCACTCGCCGATCCCGCAGCCGTACTTCGTTCCGGTCAGTTCGAGCCGCTCCCGGAGCACGTTGAGGAGCAGTTCATTCGGTCGCACGTCGAGCTCGTGCCGCGCGCCGTTCACCGTCAGCACGATCCGCGTCGTCTCATCCGGCCCGAGCTGGAGGGGCTTCACCTCTGGGCGAAGCGGCTCCTTCGCTTCGCCCCTAGGAACAGCGGCTGCTTCAGCAGCCGCTCGTTCCCGCTTGACCTCTTCGCTTATTCGATTCCAAGCCAAGACGCAGGCGTCATGCGTCAGCGCGATCGCAGCCTTGCGCCGGTACTCACCCGTGCTCCGCACATCGTCGATCGGCTGGATCTCCGCGGATGCTGCGCATCCGACGTCGAACGCCACGTCTTCGGTCGGCGTTCGACCGATGAGGAGTTTCTCGGCCTCCCGCGCGCGGATCACCGTCGGTCCGACGGAACCGAGCTCGATCCGTGCTGAGGTGCACCGGCCGTCCTCTCCGCGCGAGAGTCGAACCGCGACGCTTGCTTTCGCGAGGTCGGCCCGCACCCGGGAGATCTTCAGGAACGCGGACCCGGATTGCTCGGTGGCGCGCGGAAGCCGGATCGCGGCGAGAATCTCGCCCTTTCGCAGCCGGACCTTTCCCGGACCTCCTTCGAGCAGGTCACCGACCGGAACCATTCGCTCGCCTTCCGGTCCGACGAGGAACGCGTCGGCGCCGAACGCGACGAGCGCCGGCACCGTGTCGGAAGCCGGCGAGCCGTTGCAGACGTTCCCGCCGAGCGTCCCGCGCATCATGACCTGCGTCGAGCCGAACGCGGCCGCCGCCTCGGCGAGCGCGGTGTACTCCTTCCAGAGACGTTCCGATGTCGCGAGCGCGTAGATCGACGTCAGCGCGCCGATCCACAGGCCGTCGGAGCGTTCCTCGACGCCGTGGAGTTCCGGGACGAATGTGACGTCGATTACATTCGCGGGCTGAACTCGCTCCAACTTGAGATCGACGAGGAGGTTCGTCCCGCCGGCGAGGATCGCCGCGTCGGGACGCTCGCGTAAAGCGGCGGTGGCCTCTCGGAGCGAAGTCGGCCGGACGTAGCCGAACCGGTGGACCAGAAGATGACTGTTTATCATGCGGCTGCCCTCGTGAGTCACCCTTGTCCGCCTTTCTCTGCGCCCTTTGCGATCTTGGCGAGAACTACCTCTGGAGTGATGGGCAGCTCGTAGAACCGGACGCCGAGCGCGTTGGCGAGCGCGTTGGCGTACGCGGCGGCGACCGGGTTCATCGCCGCCTCGCCGATCCCCTTGGCACCGAACGGGCCGGTCGGCTCGTACGTGTCGGCGAAGAAGGTCGTCAGGTGCTCGATGTGAGGGGATTCGTCGAACGCGGCGATCTTCGCGTCGAGCCAGTAGCCGCGCGACGCGAGCTGTCCGTTCTCGTTCCAGTTGCAGCCCTCGATCAGCGCGTAGCCGACGCCCTTCGACAGCCCCCCTTCGAGCTGTCCGACCGCCATCGCGGGATTGACGACCGTCCCGCAGTCCGAGCCCATCACCGCGTTCACCGTCCTCACTTGACCGGTCCACGTGTCGACCTCGACCTCGACGAAGACGGCGACGTACGCCGGCGGGCAGTTCGTCGGCCGGTACGATTCGACCGCGGCGAGCGTCTTCCAGCTCTCCATCCAGCATCGCTTCGCCAGCTCCTCAAGCGTCATGGCGCGATCGTCGATCGCGGGCGCGAACACGACGCATTGCCGCGTTGCTTCGTCCAACCGGAGATCGAGCGAGTCGGGGTAGACGTTCAGGTAGTGCGCGGCCGTCTCGAGGATCTCTCCGACCAGCGACTCCGCGGCCTTGACCGCCGCCCCGCCGCCGGCGTAGACACCGCGCGTCGCGTGGGTGACGCAGTCGTAGACCGTCGTCTGCGTTCCGACCGGCACGACGTTCACCACCTCGAACGGCACGCACAGCGCCTCGCCGACGAGCTTCGCGATCGCTTCGTGCGTCCCGCCGCCGTGGTCCATCAAGGCGGTGATCACGTCGATCGAGCCGTCGACGTTCACCTTGACCATCGCGCCGGAGAAGTCGATGACGTCCCCGGGCTGCGGCGCCCCGGCGCTGCTCGTATGAAAGCCGCGGGCCATGCCAATCCCACGACAGAATCGCTCGCCTGCTGAGCGATTCTGTCCCGCGACGGACCGCGTCTTCCATCCAATCGTTTTGGAGCCCGTCGCGAGCAATTCAGGCACCCCATCCGAGTGCACGATCGACTTCACCGTCGGTCCCTGGCCCCAGAACGTGTCGCCGAGGCCGACGTAGTTCTTCAGCCGAAGCTCGATCGGGTCGATCTCGAGCTTCTCGGCCAGCTCGTCGATCAACTGCTCGACGGCAAACGTGACCTGCGGGTTGCCGAACCCCTGCATCGCGCACGACGGCGCCTTGTTCGTGTAGACGGCCGTGCCGCGGTAGCGGACGTTCGGCAGCTTGTACAGGGAGACGAGCCAGCCGACCGAGACGCCGAGATACGAGTACGCCTGGATGTTGTGCGCGCCGATGTCGGCGACGAGCTTCATGTCGGCGCCGAGGAGCGTCCCGTCGCGCTTCGCCGCGAGCTTCAGGTCGATCGTGCAGCCGTAGCGGGTGTGGTCGTGGGCGTCCTCTTCGCGGGTGGTTGTCAGCTTCACCGGCCGCCCGGCCTTCCGCGCCAGCGCAGCGCAGATGGGAATCGGCGAGTTCATCTGGATGCTCGAGCCGAACGTCCCGCCGATCGGCACGCGGCGGACGTCGATCTTCGAGAGCGGGATGTCGAAGATCTCGCCGAGGAGGATGCGGACGTTGTGGATCGACTGCGTCGTCGGCCAGAACGTCAGCCCGCCGTCCGGCTCCGGACGGCAAACGCACGACTTCGTCTCCAGCTGCGCGTGGTAGACCTTGGGAAGGGTGAACGTCCCTTCGACGACCGCGTCCGCTTCGTCGAAGGCCGCGTCGACGTCGCCTTCCTCAATGTCTCGCTCGCAGGCGATGTTGTTCTCGATCCGGATCTCTTCCTCGCCCCACAGCACCGTGTCGTAGATCTTCGGCGCACCGCGCTTCATCGCCTCGCCCGCGTCCGTGACGGCGGGAAGGACCTCGTACTCAACTTTGATGGCGCGAAGGGCGCGCTCGGCCAGCTCCTCGGTCTCCGCCGCGACCGCGGCGACCGCCTCACCCATCCGCCGGACCTTGTCGGCGAGGACGGTGTGGTCCTTGTGGAGGACCGGAGGGATCGTGATGATCCGCTCGTTGTAGCGGACCTTCGGCACATCATCAAATGTGATGCACGTTACACCCAGCGCCTCCGCCTCGGACGTTTCGATCGAGACGATCTTCGCGTGGGCGTACGGGCTTGCCAGGATCCGCCCGTGCAGCATCCGGGGGAGAGAAACGTCAACTGTGTAGCGTTCTGCACCCGTCACTTTCGCGACGGAATCGGAACGAGGGAAGTCTCTCCCAAGGAGTTCGAATTCGGTCTTCTTCATTCGCTCACCCGCTCCGCTTCACGTAGTTCCTGTCGCCTTCCTTCATGCTGAGTCGCTCCTGCCTACCTCCTGCCCCCTATTCCCTGCTCTCTCTCCCCTCACCCCTCGCCTCTCGTCCCTCGCCCCTATTCCCTCACCCCTCATCCCTCGTCCCTCGTCCCTCGTCCCTACCCCCTCGTCCCTCACCCCTCACCCGCCCTCCTCGTATCTCCGGAAGTGGTCGTGGACCCGCTGCGATGCGAGCGCTCCGTCTCCGGACGCCAAAGCATCGACGATTCCTCGATGCAGGTCCACAGATTCGCGTAGATACTCGGCCCGATTCGGGAGGTAGAACTGCCGCTCCATGTCCTGCCAGCCCTCGTGATCCATGGTTTCGAGGAAGCTGCGCTCCGTCCCCTCGACGATCGCGTTGTCCGTCGCCCGGGCGAGCATCAAGTGGAAGTCGCGATGGAGCCGAATGTAATCTTCATAACATTCGCGGTCGGCACAGCTCGACATCTCGGACAGGAGATCATCGAAGGATTCCGCCTTCTGCGGAGACCATCGCGCCGCCGCGAGCCGTACCAGCCCGCACTCGAACACCGCCCGCGCTTCCTGTAGCTGGTGGGCCTCTTCGGAAGCTGAGATTGCCTCGGCAATCTCCTCCGCGATGTCAGAAGACATCGCGCTCCCGTCAAGGGCAGCGGATACAAAGCTGCCCGCCCCCACCCGCGTTTCGATGACCCCCATCAGCCGAAGCGCCGCCAGCGCCTCGCGCACCGACGTCCGTCCGACGCCCGTCAGCTCCGCCAGCTTCGCCTCCGAAGGCAGCCGCTCTCCAGCGGTGAGTGAACCGTCCTGGATGGACGAGAGGATTTCATCAACAACATGTCTAGGCCGGTTCACATCAGCTAGCTTCTGAAACGGCACTAGACATCACTCTCCCGGGAAGCCAGCCGATGACAGCTTCCCGTAAGCTGCTTTCCCGGCGAGGAAAGCGGCCCAACCACATGCCTGGGGCGGTTTACCTCTGAGAGTTTGGTGAACGGCATCAGGCATCGCCTTCCAGAAGAAGCGTCGGTAGCTTCTTCCAAGCCGCTTCCTCTTCGGGAAGCAGCCCAATCGCAGAACGCGGGTTATTCGTCTCGGCCATTCGCTCCATCGGCATCGCGGGAGGATCATAGCACATTTGTCAGGTGTCTGACAGATGAGTGAGGGTCGATCTATTCCTCAGCCGCTCGCGAGAAAGGATTTTCCAGCCATTGCTGCCAGCTCGCTGGATTCACAGGGAGATTCAGTTGATGTACTATCCTGAGAGAGTCTTTGATCCATAAGAGTGCAACTATGCCAGAAGGTACGCTATGGGAGTTGGAGCCGCATTCTAGAGCGAAACACGAAATCCTGAAGCGCTATCTTGGCGCGTGGTTTGCCATCCTGAATCGGTACAACCGCAGACTGCTATACCTCGATGGGTTCTGCGGACCAGGCGAGTACACAGGCGGCGAGCCTGGGTCTCCGATCATCGCCTTGCAGGTAGCGTCGGACCACATCGCTCAGCTCGAGGCTGACATCACGTTCTGGTTCATCGACTATCGGCCTGACAGGGTTAAGCATCTCGAAGCCAAGCTTGCGGAGCTTCAGTGGCCTGGGAATTTCTCAGTGAACGTGGACTGCGGTGAATTCGAGGATGTGTTCCGCCGGGAATACGATGTAGCCAGTGAGACGTTCTCCTTGCCTCCTGCATTCGCCTTTCTAGATCCTTTTGGGTTTTCCGGGATGCCGTTTGACTTGATAGCCAGGATACTCGCATGTCCGAAGTGCGAGGCTTTCATCAACCTCTCTGTGGACTCAATCAACAGGTTCTTGGATCACCCGAACGACAAGATTCGTAGCCACATTCTCGGAGCCTTCGGAACTGAGAGAGTCCTTGAGATCCCTGAGCAATCGGGAGACAGGGTTGAAGCATTCAGGCTGATGTACCAGGAACAGCTTGAGGGCGTCGCCCGTTTCGTCCGCTACTTCGAGATGAGAGATCGGAGGAACCACGTTCCCTACTACCTCTTTTTCGCCACCAATCACCCCCTTGGTTTCACGAAGATGAAGGAAGCGATGTGGAAGGTGGATCCCGAGGGGGATTTCACGTTCTCCGACAGGACAGATCCGTTCATGGAAGCGCTGTTCGACGCTGACTGCACGGCTGATGTCGCTCTTCTTCTTGAAGCCAAGTTTGGTGGTTCACATAACGTCAAGTCCGATGACATGCTCTCCCATGTTGAGAGCAAAACTCCGTACCTGGAAGCGCATGCGCGGTCAGCTCTCAGAAGGCTTGAGGCAGATGGCAAGATTCTTGTCAATGATACGAAGGCAGATGGGAAGCCAAGGAAAAGGGGGACCTTCCCCGCTGGAGTGACCGTCTCGTTTGTCTCGGACGAAACAGCCAGCCGAGGTCGGTAGTCGGCGAGCCTCAGCTACAATCAAGGATCAGGGGGAGTGATCGGTGTGGCAAGTACGTCGAAGATTGAATGGACCGAGACAACCTGGAACCCTGTTACTGGTTGCTCAAAGACTAGCGCTGGATGTCTCAACTGCTATGCCGAGCGGATGGCACACCGGCTCAAGGCCATGGGGAATCCGAACTACCGAAACGGATTCGACGTTACGCTCCATCCGCATCTGGTCGAGGCTCCTCTCGAATGGCGCAGCCCACGACTTGTCTTCGTGAACTCGATGAGTGACCTCTTCCATGAGGAGATCCCCCTCAGCTTCATCCGCGGCATCTTCGCTACGATGGCAGAAGCTCATTGGCACACGTTCCAGGTATTGACGAAGCGATCAGAGCGGTTAATGGAGCTTGCGGATCAGCTCCCGTGGCCGTCTAACGTATGGATGGGAGTCAGTGTGGAGGACGCGAACGTCTCGGACCGCATTGATCACCTGCGGCAGGTCCACGCTTCTGTACGTTTCCTCTCTCTCGAGCCTCTCATTGGGCCGCTGCCCAACCTCAACCTAAGAGGTATCCATTGGGCCATCGTAGGAGGTGAGTCAGGCCCTGGTGCGAGACCGATGCTGAAGGACTGGGTCATCGACATTCAGGCACAGTGCAAGACTGCCAACGTGGCGTTCTTCTTTAAGCAGTGGGGCGGCGTGTTCAAGAAGAGAAATGGGCGTCAACTCGACGGCAGGACGTGGGATCAGCTACCGACAAAGCAGCCCTCACTGGCGGAGTCACTCCGCTAGCACGTCTGGGTCAAGTCCATGCGTACTGATGTCGGGGCAGGTAAACGCCGGGGTCTAAACGCCGGGGTCAGATCTTGATTCTTAGGGTTTCGTTTGCGATTGCGGACGCGTGACACGCCCTTTGAGAACCGAACTCGAGAGCGCTGCACGCCACGCCACGGACCGGGAAGATGAGAGA
>Ga0180431_10008863_pt1 | contig 11470 bp, 8 predicted proteins | sample SS_ome_11_FD_132459 | JGI IMG/M metagenome (GOLD analysis project Ga0180431, IMG submission 132459) | Hypersaline lake sediment archaeal communities from the Salton Sea, California, USA - SS_1_MS_1 metaG | ecosystem: Environmental > Aquatic > Non-marine Saline and Alkaline > Hypersaline >...
AGCGCCTCTTCGCAATGACAGTGGGGGCGTGTGGGCTATAGGTGGCATGGGCATGCACAGGGTGGTTGTCCCCCGGTTGACACCGGGGGCTTCAAGAGGTGGGGTGTCGGGTGCACAGGGTGGGTGGATGGTTGAGATTGCCACGTCGGGGCAGTGCCTCGTCGTAATGACAGTGGGGGTGGTGGGATTTGCAGGACTGCGCAAGGTGAACGGGGTCGGGAGTCTAACCCCGCATCAAGATGCGGGGCTCCATTGGGTGTGGGCGTGGTGGGTTAGTCGGGGGTTTGGGAGTGTTGAGGTGGTGTGGGGGAGGATTTTTTGCGTGGTGAGGGGGGGTTGGAGAGGCGTTTGTCCTGGTCGAGGGTGGTGAGTTGGAGGAAGCGGCCTTTGGCGACGGCGTAGGCGGAGATGATGGCGATGAGGATGAAGGTCAGGAGGGCGTAGCGGAGTCGTTGGGCGGAGGCGATGAGGCCTGCGATGGCGTAGAGGGCGGCGAGGGCGTAGCAGATGGCGACGGTTCTGGGGACGGAGGAGCCTCGGTCCATGAGTTGGTCGTAGAGGTGGCCTCTGTCGGATTGGAAGAGGGGGCGTTTGTTGACGAGTCGTCGGACGAGTGCGACGGCGGTGTCGAGGATGGGCAGGCCGAAGATGATGAGGGGGGCGACGGTCCAGGCGCCGATTTTTTCGGCGAAGAGCAGCATGAGGGTGCCGCAGACGAAGCCGAGGAGCATGGAGCCGGCGTCGCCCATGAAGATGCGTGCGGGGTGTCGGTTCATGGGCAAGAAGCCGAGGGCGGCACCGGTCATGGCGAGGCAGAGTACGAGTCGGACGGGGTCGCCGACGGGGCTGTGGTGCCAGGTGGCTAGTGCGAGTGCGAGGATCATGAAGCTGGCGGTGACGATGGCGGTGACGCCGGTGCAGAGTCCGTCGATGCCGTCGAGGAGGTTGAGGCTGTTGGTGGCGCCGAGGATGAAGAAGAGGACGAGGGGCAGTGCGATGGCCAGTTCGAGTGCGGGGTGGATCTGGATGTTGAGGTAGGCGAAGGCGGCGGCGACGTTTGGTTTGATGCCGACGGCGATGAGGGCGCAGGCGGCGATGGCCTGGCCGGCGAGTTTTTGCCAAGGGGTGATGTCGAGGAGGTCGTCGAGTAGTCCGACGCCGCAAGCGAGTGCGGCTCCGAAGCCGATGCCGGCGAGGATGAGCCAATCGGGGTAGCGTATGGACCAGCCGCCGCTGAGGGCGCCGCCGGCGGGGCCGTGTTCGGTGAAGAGCATGAAGAAGCCGATGAGGATGCCGGCGGTGAAGCCGGCGAGGATGCCGACGCCGCCGAGGTAGGCAGTGGGGGCACTATGGGTTTTGACGGTGTCGTCGGGCATGTCGAGGACGCCGAGTCGCAGGGCGACGCGTCGGCAGACGGGTGTGGCGAGCAGGGAGACGAGAAAGGCTACGGGGAAGATGGGCCAGTATTGTTGTAGAATCTGCAGGGGGCTGAACTGATCGCCAAAGAAGAAAGCCAGCATGGTCATGTTTTCCGTCCGCACGCAAGAGAATCGGATCGACAGATTGTATGATAGCGGGCTGGGGGGTAATTGTCACGTGAAAAGGGGTGGAGGTCTGGGTAATCGTGTGTTCGCCATCGTCTGTCCTGCCCGGGGCCTGGCGGTCTTGGTGGGACAGACGCTGCCAGGCGGTGTGTGGAGTGGAGTTTTGCACGCTAAAGCGTGAACTCTTACGGAAGAGGGCGGTTGGAAGAATGCTGCGGTTTTGCATCGGGGGCGTGAATGGGGGATGATCTCCCGATTTTACATCGGGGGCTGGAGGAGGGGGGCGTGCTCAAATCCGCTTTGGCATGTCTGTTGTTTTCATGATCCGCCATGCTCAAGAGTACTTGAGCATGCCACCCATCGGTATATTTCAAGGGTTTTTGTTTTTTAGCGGTGGTCGATGTAGCGTTGGAACCAGAGTTCGAGCATGAGCAGGGCCCAGAGTTTTTGGCCTTGGTCGTGCTGGCGGGTGTCGTTTTGGGCGAGGAGGCGGCGGAGGGCGTCGGGTCGGAAGAGCTGGCGGGCCAGGGCGCGGTCGGACAGGACGGTGTCGCAGAAGAGGTCGCGCAGGTCGGCGCGGAACCATTGGCCTACGGGTACGGCGAAGCCCTGTTTGGGGCGATTTGTGGCGTGGTGGGTGAGCAGGTCGGAGCAGGCGTGTCGGAGGACGCGTTTGCCGATGCGGCCGTTGTGTCGGTAGGCGGTGGGCAGGGAGGCGGCCAGTTCGAGTAGGAGGTGGTCCTGGAAGGGGCAGCGTAGTTCGAGGCCGATGGCCATGGCGGCGCGGTCGGTTTTGGTGTTGAGGTCGCCGGGGAGGTAGAGGGCGGTGTCGAGGGTTATGGCTTGGCGCATGAGGTGTGAGGCGGGTGGTTCGTGGCGGGGTTGGCTGGTGAAGTGGGGCTGGAAGGTTTGCCAGAGGGTGTCGGCGGGTGCGGTTTGTTCGATGAAGCTCTCGGTGAGGACTTGTTCGAGCAGGTCGGGCTGGAAGAGGGCGACCCATTGGAGGTAGCGTTGGTCGGCGGGGCGGTCGATGGCGGCGAGGAGGCGGGCGAGGCGGTGGGCGGTGCTGTGGTGTTCGGCGGTGGGGAGGTGTTGCCAGAGTCGTCGTCGGGCGAGCGAGTGGAGGGTGCGGTGTTTCTGGATGGTGTGGGTGAGTCGGAGGGCACGGTAGCGGTCGTAGCCACCGAAGGCTTCGTCGCCGCCATCGCCGGTGAGGGCGACGGTGACGTGCTGGCGGGCGACGTGGGCGAGGTACCAGCTGGGCAGGGCGGAGGAGTCGGCGAAGGGTTCGTCGTAGAAGCGGGAGAGTTGGTCGATGGCGGTGTGGCAGTTTGGGGTGACGAGGTGCTCGTGGTGGTCGCAGTGGAAGCGGCGGGCGGCGTGGGCAGCGTAGGGCAGTTCGTTGTAGAGGCGCTGGGCGAAGCCGATGGAGCAGGTTTGGACGGGGTGGTCGGCGGCGTGGGTCATGAGGCCTACGACGATGGTGGAGTCGATGCCGCCGGAGAGGAAGGCGCCGAGGGGGACGTCGCTGACCATGCGGAGGCGGACGGCGTCGGCGAGGGTGGAGCGGACGGCGTCGGCGGCGTCGTCGAGGGTGCCGGTGAAGGTGGGTTCTTGCGGGGGTGACCAGTAGGTGACGGGTTGGGCAGAGTCGACGGTGCGGCGGTTGATGGTGAGGGTTTGGGCGGGGCCGAGCTGGTGGACGTCGGCGAAGGCGCTTTGGGTGGGGGCGACGTAGCCGAGGAGCAGGTAGTGGGCGAGGGCGTGGTAGTCGGGGCGGGCGTCGAAGGCGTCGGCCTGGAGGAGGGCTTTGGGCTCGCTGGCGAAGAGGAGTCGGCCGGCGGCGTGGGCGTAGTAGAGGGGTTTTTGGCCTATGCGGTCGCGGGCGAGGAAGAGTTGTTGTTTGGTTTGGTCCCAGAGGGCGAAGGCGAACATGCCGCGGAGGTGGGTGGGGCAGTCGGGGCCGTACTGTTCGTAGAGGTGGAGGATGACTTCGGTGTCGGATTGGGTGCGGAAGCGGTGGCCGGCGGCTTGGAGGTCGCGGCGGAGGGATTTGAAGTTGTAGCACTCGCCGTTGTAGACGAGGTGGAGGGTGCGGTCTTCGTTGGCCATGGGTTGGTCGCCGGTGGCGAGGTCGATGACGGCGAGGCGGCGATGGGCCAGGCCGCAGGCGGCGGTGTTGGCGTCGAGGTAGACGCCGCTGCCGTCGGGGCCGCGGTGGGCGAGGACGGTGGCCATGCGCGCGAGTTCGTCACGCGTGGTGGCGGGGGCGTTGAAATTTAGGATGCCTGCTATGCCGCACATGGTAAGGCCAATGTAAAAGTCAAAACGTAAAATGCAAAATTAAGGTGTCGCCTGCGGCGACGATTCTATCATAGAAGAGATCTTATAGCGCAACACAACGCTCTCATCGTAAATATCAGGTCATCACCCCACCTCGTTTGCCTTGACCGCAGATTGCTCCGGCTGCGCGACTGCGGGACGCCATTTGATCTCTGCTGGAAATTTCCCATGATACAACAACCAATGCTTGAATCGTTCTACCTTTTCCGTGTATTCGAAATGATGCGCATTCGAGAGTGAGAAACCGCTCAGCATTCCGCGCAGACGCTCCGAACCGGCGGATTCACGATAAACCCTTCGGACAAAGCCATACATAAGGAATTCATCTGCCAATTGAGGGTATTGCGAAATGGACAACGCGGTGCCGGCAAATTCAGACTTCTCATCGAGGATAATGGGGCAAAGTGTATCCTCCAGCGTTCGCAATGCCAGGTGGTTTGAGTACTCCCATTCCTTGGAACCAGTTATGGGAGGGATAAGAGAGAGTAATTCCACTTCGAAGAATAAGTGTTGCTCGGATCCTTGCTCTTGTTTGCCCTGGGCTTTCGTCAATGCTATGACCTCCACTTTTTCGTAACGCCCAAGACGTCCCCTAATATGCTGAAAATCTCGCTCCTCAGAAGTGCTGAAGATGCCCTCACCTTTGGCTGATTCTAAGTCATGTAACTTCCGTTCCGCCTCCAAACGTTTGAGCTTCTCTGACTGCACTCCGATTGCTAACATTCGTTCCAAATAACTGCGCCAAATCTCTGCAGCAACACACGGGAGCAATGCGGTGTAGTTTTCACCATTGAAGACCGGTATTTGAAGCGATTGGAGATCGCTGCGTAACTGAGGCCGTAACTCCTGATTCTCCACGTAAGGCAGGAGGGAGACATGCTCATCTTTCAACTGCTGAAGAAGGGCTGCGTCCAGCTCCTTCTTCACCATTTTTGATACAATGGAGTGCTGGGTTAAATAAACCAGAACGCAGTCACATGCAGGTATGCCGGCTTCGAAGATGGCGTCCAGCCACGGTTTGCCATGGCGAATTTCTTCGTCATCGAGCCAAGGTTCTATTTGGCACCTTCGCAGATCATCGTACAAACGTCGGACAAATGTTACATCCGCCTTTGAGTGAGAAAGAAAGACACGTGGCTTATTCCGCCTTTCATTCATGGTAAAACCTCCCAGAGCACTTTCAAGTTTTATTGTATTTCAACAGGAACAAGAATGAAGCCAAGTCTTGTAGATCGGATGGTTGCATTCGATATTCGGGTAACATGTTCTTGATTGGCGGATGTTGCCATCCGCCCTACGCTGTTATTTTGTTAAGAGTTATTCTACTGCCCCCCAGCAATGCTGGGGGCTTCAAGGCCCGGCAGGGACAGACGCTGCCACCCCTCGTAAGGTGTGGCGGTGGCACAGGGTGGCTGTACAACGGTTGGCGTGTATCCTGGATTCCCGCTTTCGCGGGAATGACAATAGTGTTGCTGCGCGACGGTTTTTTATCATGGGCAAGACGTCCGTGCCACGGTAAGGATTCGGTATGGGTAACAGAGTTGGCCATCCTACATATCTGTTGTTTTGTTAAGAGTTATTCTATTGTCCCCCAGCAATGCTGGGGGCTTGAAGTCCCGGCTGGGATAGGTGTTGCCATGCGTGGTGGGGCGTGGCGGTGGCACAGGGAGGCCGTACAACGGTTGGCGTGTATCCTGGATTCCCGCTTTCGCGGGAATGACAATAGTGTCGCTGCGCGACGGTGTTTTTAATCATGGGCAAGACGCCCTCGCTACGCTGAGGTTAGAGGTCATAGAGTTTGGTGTATTTGTTGTGGAGGTATTGGATGTAGGGGGTGACGGAGAGGGGTTGGTTGGTGGTTTGTTGGATTAGTTCGTCGGCGGTGAAGGTGGAGCCGTGGCGGTGGATGTTTTGTTGAAGCCAGGTGCGGAGGGTGTCGAAGCGGCCTTTTTCGATGTCGGTGGGGATGTCGGGGTGGGCTCTGAGGGCGGCGGCGAAGAATTGGGCGTTCATGATGTTGCCGAGGGTGTAGCACTGGAAGTTGCCCCCGATGAGGTAGCTGAACCAGTGGACGTCCTGGAGGACGCCGTCTTTGTCGTCGGGGGGCGTGATGCCAAGGTCGCGTTGGTAGGCGGCGCGCCAGGCGTCGGGCAGGTCGGCGACGGCGAGTCGGCCTTCGAGGAGGTCGAGGCCCAGTTGGAAGCGGATCATGACGTGGAGGTTGTAGGTGACTTCGTCGGCGTCGGTGCGGATGAGGCTGGGGGCGACGGCGTTGATGGCGTGGTAGAAGGTGTCGAGGTCGACGGTAGCGAGTTGGTCGGGGAAGGTTTGTTGGAGTTGGCCGTAGAAGTGGTTCCAGAAGGGACGGGAGCGGCCTACGAGGTTTTCCCAGAGGCGTGATTGGCTTTCGTGGACGGCGGAGCTGGCGCCGTGGGCGAGGAGGGTGCCTTCGCAGGCGGGGTCGATGCCGAGTTCGTAGAGGGCGTGGCCTGCTTCGTGCATGGTGCTAAAGAGTGCTTCGGAGAGGTCGTCTTCTTTGAAGCGGGTGGTGATGCGGACGTCGTTGATGGAGAAGCCGATCATGAAGGGGTGGTGGGTTTTGTCCTGGCGGCCTCTGGTGAAGTCGTAGCCGAAGTGTTTGACGACGTGCTCGCCGAAGGCACGTTGTTTGTCGGCGGGGAAGTGCTGGTGGAGGCAGGCGGTGTCGACGGGGGGGCGCTCGGCGATGGCTTGGACGAGCGGGACGAGTTGCTGGCGGAGTTCGGCAAAGAGTGTTTCGACGCGGCTGGTGGTCATGCCGAAGTCGGCGGCTTCGATGAGGGGGTCGGCGATGCGTTCGTAGTCGCCGATGTAGTTGGCCCACTGGCGGCTGAGTTCGACGTTGCGTTCGAGGTAGGGCTGGATGGTAGCGAAGTCGTTGGCGGGGCGGGCTTTGGTCCAGGCGTGGTAGGTGGCGGCGTTGTGGGCGGTCAGTTCGGCGGCGAAGTCGGGGGGGATTTTGCGGGCGCGGTCGTAGCGGCGTCGGGCGAGGCGGATGAGGGCGACGGGGTAGGCGTCGTAGGGGCCTGCGGCTTCGAGGTCTTTGAGGTCGTCGAGGAGTTTGCCTATGTCGTCGCTGACGAGGCGGCTGTGGGCGGTTTTTTCGAGGGTGGCGAGTTGTCGGGCGCGGGCGGGGGCACCGCCTGGGGGCATGTAGGTTTGCTGGTCCCATTCGAGTAGGGCAGCGGCGGCTTGTAGGTCGGTGATTTCGCGGAGGGCTTCTTCGAGCTTATCGAACGTGGGGTTTGTCATGGTTTATCCGGTGTTTTTGGGCGTGTTTGGTGGTTTTTCGAGTAGCGTTTTTCGTATATGTCTTTGGGGCGCAGTACTTTAACGACGGTGGCCAGGAGGATGCGCAGGTCGCGGGCGAGGGTTTGTCGTTCGACGTACTGGACGTCGAGTTCGAGCTTGTCTTCGACGGTGAGGCTGCCTCGGCCGCTGATTTGAGCGAGGCCTGTGAGTCCCGGTTTGACGCGGAGGCGTTTTTGTTGTCGTTCGTTCCATTCGCGGGCCTGTTCCATGTAGAGGGGTCTTGGGCCTACCAGGGACATATTTCCTTTTAGTACGTTGTAGAATTGGGGTAGTTCGTCGAGGCTGGTGGCGCGTAGGAAGCGGCCGGTGGTGGTGAGTCGGTTGTCGTGGCCGGTTTTGGGGGAGGGGCCGAAGGGATCGACGTCCTGGCGCATGGTGCGGAACTTGTAGAGGGTGAAGGGTTTTCCGTGATGGCCTGCGCGCTCTTGGCGGAAGATCGCGGGGGGGCCATCGGTGAGGCGGATAAGGAGGGCGGTAAGTAGTGCTATTATAAGGATTAAGGGGCCAAAGACGATGACGACGATGAGATCGAGCAGTCGTTTTAGGGTGAGTTGGACGTTGGTCATGGCCAGATTTTGAGGCGGGCGGGGTGATGTTGCAAGGAGAAAACCGGGGGTGGGTGGCGGTGGCGAACTGGGGCGTTGGGGCTGGCGTAGAGAAAACATGTCAGGATGGGAAAGGACGGCAAGCAGGATGGTGGCGGCGTGAAGGTGGCCTCGTCGGTGGGGGCGGGTGGTTCCTAGTAGCATCTTGTTGCAGAGTTGGGTCAACAAGGGGGGAGCAATTGCCGATAATAGTATTGATAACAAGGCGACTACTCCAGGTCAGGCGGTTGAGGGACGTCCGGCCAAATCGGTTGGGCCGAGACGGATAGACAACAATGCTAAAAGCAGAAGACAATCCGCCCATCGTACATCCGGCGGTGGATTCGCTGGGCGAGCTGGCAGGTCAGTGGTGGGTGGCGCATACGAAGGCTCGGAGCGAGAAGTCGCTGGCGTGGAGTCTTTATCGTTGGGGGGTCGGCTATTTCTTGCCTTTGCGAGAGAAGGTGACGGCTCGTAGAGGCAGGAAGTACAAGTCGTTACTGCCTTTGTTTCCGGGGTATGTGTTTTTCAACGGGGACGAGGAATCGCGGTATCAGGCGTTGACGACGAACCGGATTGCTCAGGTGATCGAGGTGGTGGACCAGGATCAGTTGGTGCGGGAGCTGGATCAGATACACCGGGCGTTGTCGGCGGGTGCGCCGTTGGATCCGCATCCCTACTTGAAGTCGGGCGCGCGTTGCCGGGTCAAGGCGGGGCCTTTGGCGGACATGGAGGGGATGGTGGTGCGGCGTAAGGGCGTGACGAAGCTGATTTTGCGGGTGGATATTCTGGGCCAGGCGGCGGCGGTGGAGATCGAGGGTGATTTGCTGGAGTCGCTGGACTGAGCGGCGTGCTTGGCGGATTTTTGCTGTTGGGCGGACGTTTTGGCGGGCAGCCGGGTTAAGGGTATCGGCGGTTGTGCCGATGATGATATAGGCCCGTAAAGGTCGTTAAGTTGTTTTATTATAGCGGTTTGCAGCAAAGTTGGTCTGGCGGCCGACGGGGACGGAGTGCGCCTGGAGTAGGCGTCAGGGTGGTTTCGGGGGGCAAGTAGAGGCAGGGGGCTTATGCGAGGACAGGTTGACAAGGACGAATGAATTGTGTTCGGCGACGGGGCATCGACGTGCGGCGGGGCTGGTGCGAACGGCGGTGCGGCCTATCCGTTTGGTGGAGGCGACGTGTGGGGCGTCGAAGCAGAGGGCGCGTGTGGGGTGGTGGCTTTTTGCGACAGTGGCGTTGGTGTATGCAGCGACGAGTCCGGGGAATCTGCCGGGCGACGCGGAGGTGCGTTGGTCGGTGTCGCGGCAGTTGTGGCGGGGTGAGGCGGCGTTGGAGGAGGAGGTGGGGACGTTTAATTACGCGGTGGGTGAGGATGGGCGTCGGTATTCGTTTTATGGGTTGGGTCAGTCGCTGTTGATGGCGCCGTTTGCGGGGCTGGCGCTGGTGTTGGCGGGTGCGGGGGTGGAGGCGGCCACGGCGGATCTGGTGGGGCAGTTTTTGGCGTCGGTGCTGCTGTTTCCGGCGTTGGGGGCGTTGGGGGTGTATCTGCTGTACCGGTTGGCGCTTTGTCTGGAGTTGGGGCAGCGGCCGGCGGTGTTGACGGCGCTGGTGGCGGGGCTGGGGACGATGCACTGGCATTATTCGGTGAACGGACAGGAGCAGACGCAGGTGGCGGCGTTGGTGCTGCTGGCGTTGCTGCTGATGGAGATGAACCTGGAGCGGGGTCGGTTTGGGTACCGGTTGTTGTTGTGCGGGGCGTTGGGGGCGGCGTTGCTGTTTCGTTTGTCGGCGTTGGTGGTGGTGGGGCCGATTTACGTGGTGGCGGCGGCGAGTGAGGTGCTCAGGAGTTCGGCGCATCGGCGGGGGTCTCTGGTGGGTGAGTGGCTGGGGGCGTTGGTGCTGGGGATGGGGCCCTTTTTGGGGGTGATCGGGTGGTACAATTACGCGCGGTTCGGGGGGGTGCTGGAGAGCGGGTACGGGCTGGCGTTGGCGACGGCGTTGGGGGGGCATGGGTTGTTTGAGAGTGAGCCGATGGGGACGCTGGCGGCGATGGTGGTGAGTCCGGGCAAGGGTATTGTGTTGTATAATCCGGTGCTGGTGTTGGCGGTGATCGGTTTGTGGGGGCTGTGGGGGCGTAGTCGGGCGTTGGCGTTGGGGTTGTTGGGGGCCGTGGCGGGGAGTTTTGTGTTTCACGGTTTCTTTACGGCCTGGGCGGGGGATTACGCGTGGTCGGTGCGGTATCAGGCGGTGGTGGTGGGGTTGATGGTGTTGCCTTTGGGGTTGTTGTGGGAGCGGCTGGGGGGTTATTGGCAGCGTGGGGCGGTGGCGGCGGTGGTGGGGCTGAGCGTGGCGGTGCAGTTGGCGTCGGTGGCGTATAATTTCAATCTGGAGTTTACGCAGCAGCCGAACCACGGGATTGTTCCGGATGGTTATGTGTGGCGTTGGTCGGAGTCGCACCTGGTGGGGCGGTGGGTGAATATCGGCAGGCATGTGACGGGGCAGCGGGATTTTTCGTCGGAGGTGGTGGCGCAGGAGGAGCCTTACCTTTATAAGGTGAACTACACGCCGGAGGCGGTGGAGCGGGCGTATACGGTGAACTGGTTTCCGTTCAAGGCGGTGGGGTTCTTGGGGGCGGGGGCGTTGGGGGGGGTGTTGTTGGCGGGTTGGCTGATGGTGCTGGTGTTGGCTGGCGTATCGGCGGCGTTACTGGTGCGGGCAGTGCGGCGGGCACGGGGGCAACTTGTCTAAAGGATTCGGAGATAGTCGCGAGGGGGCGCAGGCATTGGAGCAGGGGGCTGGTGCGGATGGGCGGGCATTGGGCGGGGGCCGTGGGCGCTGGTGGACGTCGCCGGGGTGGTGCAGCGTGTGGGTGTTGTTGGGGGCGTTGGTGTTGTACGTGGGGACGTGCGCGCCGGGGGCGGTATGGCAGGACAGCGGGATGTTGCAGTGGCGGGTGCTGGGCAACGATGTGGAGGGTGAGTTGGGTCTGGCGTTGTCGCATCCGTTGTTTTATCTGGTGGCGATCGGGGGCAAGTACATTTTGTGGGGTGAGCCGGCGTGGCGGGTGAACGTGGTAGGGGCGGCGTTGGGGGCGTTGGGGGTGGCGAGTATGTTCTTGCTGGTGCGGCTGTGGACGGGGCGGGCGTGGGCGGCGTTGGTGTCGGCCGTGACGCTGGCGGTGATGCATACGTATTGGCGTCATGCGGCGCTGCCGGAGACGTACGACATGTACGTGGCGTTGCTGTTGGGGGAGTTGAGTTGTCTGGTGGGGTATGTGCGGACGGGCCGGCGGGGTTGGGTGTATGGTTTGGCGTTGGTCAACGGTCTGGCGGTGGCGACGCATATGATGGGGGTGTTGTCGCTGGCGGTGTGGCTGGTGCTGGGCGGGGTGGGGCTGTGGAGGTCTCGGCTGCGTTGGCGGGATGCGGCGGTGTGGGTGGGTTTGTGGCTGCTGGGGGCGCTGCCTTATTTGTGGCTGATCGGGTCGGCATTGGCGGAGGGGCAGTCGTTGGGGGCGGTGGTGCATTCGGCGGCGTTCGGGCAGAGTTGGGCGGGGGCGGTGCTGAACCGGTCGGTGTCGCTGGGGTTGCTGCGGGAGAACGTGTTGCTGTTCGGGTATAATTTTGCGACGCCGAACGTGTTGCTGAC
>Ga0180431_10008864_pt1 | contig 11470 bp, 6 predicted proteins | sample SS_ome_11_FD_132459 | JGI IMG/M metagenome (GOLD analysis project Ga0180431, IMG submission 132459) | Hypersaline lake sediment archaeal communities from the Salton Sea, California, USA - SS_1_MS_1 metaG | ecosystem: Environmental > Aquatic > Non-marine Saline and Alkaline > Hypersaline >...
GGACGCGTAGCGTCAGTTATCGGTAGATACTACGCAATGGACCGCGACAATCGCTGGGAGCGTGTCGAGAAGGCATTTTCAGCCCTCGTATACGGTGAAGGCAGGAAACGGCAGGACGCGGTCGAGGCTATCCGTGAATGGTACGCCGAAGAAACAACTGACGAATTCATTCCTCCCACATTGATTCGGGATCCGGAATCTGGTGAAGTCGGCACTATTCGCGACGGTGACGCGCTGGTTTTCTTCAACTTCCGCGGAGACCGAGCGCGTGAAATCACCAGGGCATTGGTTACCGAGGACTTCGATGCATTCGAACGTCGATCTGCACCGAAAGTCCAAATGGTCTGTCTGACCGAGTACGATGCGACGCTAAACCTCCCCGTGGCGTTCAAGCCTGAGCGACTCCACAATATCCTGGCGCATGTCCTGGCTGAAACCGGAATCACGCAGTACAGAATCTCTGAGACGGAGAAGTATCCTCACGTCACCTACTTCTTCAACGGGGGCGTCGAACCACCCGTCCAGGGCGAAGACCGGCTTCTCATTCCTTCTCCGAGGGTGGCCACCTACGACTTGCAGCCTGAGATGAGCGCATTCGAGATCGCCGAGAATCTCACCGCGCAGCTGAGAGCAAGGTCTCACGGATTCTACGCTGTGAACTTCGCGAATGGTGACATGGTAGGCCACACCGGCTCCGCGCCCGCAGCCATAAAGGCGGTTGAGACTGTCGACCGATGTGTTGGCCAGGTATTGGAGGCGGTGGAGGAGGTTGGAGGCGTCGCGTTGATCACTTCAGACCACGGCAATGCGGAATGTATGGTGGCAGACGACGGCCAGCCGCATACGGCCCACACAACAAACCCGGTTGACATCACCTACATTGGTGCAGAAAAGACAGCGGTTGAACTGCGTAGCGGTACACTTGCAGACATTGCACCGACAATCCTCGAATTCTTCGAGATCCCACAACCGGCGGAGATGACTGGGAAGTCCCTGCTAGGTTAGGCTGGCGCAGCCCCGATCGCATCCAAAGCGGGTTACAACAGTTCGCCCCGCGACCGGATCAAACTCAGTGTGCTGGAAACCGGAATCCACACACACACGTAGTGGATGCATCCCTATCAAAGCGAAACATCAACTTTGTTTGGACTGGAGAACGGAGAGTCGTTTGCGGGGATCTCAACTGCTTATCGGTGTCGCGACGCTGCTAGTTGTATTGGTGAGCGGGGTTGCCCCAGTGTCTTCCCAGGAGCAGTCTGTGGACGCGAGTGGCCACGGAACAGCGCCATTCGCAATAGCAGTGCGGGCTATGCCCTCGAGCCCGCATATCGATGGGGAACTCAACGAGTCTGTCTGGCAAACGGCCCACCCATTCAACGATTTCACCCAGCGCGAACCACACGAGGGTGCCCCTCCTACCGAGGAAACCGAAGTCAGAGTTCTATACACCGACGCGGCATTGTACGTCGCAGTTCGTGCCTGGGATTCGCGGGCAGGTGAGATCCAGGCGCAACTCACAAGACGTGACGTAGAATCACCATCAGACTGGATCGGCATAGCGATCGACTCATACCGAGATAGACGCACCGCGTTCGTTTTTATGGTGAATCCAGCAGGAGTGAAACGGGACATCTATTTCTTCGATGACGGTGAGGAAGATGACTCGTGGGATGCAGTGTGGGATGTTGGCACTAGTCGCGACGAGCGGGGGTGGACAGCTGAATTCAGAATTCCGTTCAGCCAGCTCAGATTCCCGGATGCGGATCAGCACAGATTCGGCTTCAACGTATACCGCCAGATAATACGACTCAATGAAGAGCTGTTCTGGAGGGTCCCGCCAAAAGCAGAGCCTGGATTTGTATCTCGTTTCGGCGATCTCGCGGGGATAGAGGGTATCCGCCCTCCTCAACGCGTCGAGATACTCCCCTACACGGTTTTGACCGGAACAAAGGAACCGGCCGAAGCAGGCAATCCCTTCCGAGACGGGGGCAACGGCAATGCTTCATTTGGAGGAGACCTGAAGTTCGGACTCACGTCCAATATCACCGTCGACGCCACGTTCAACCCCGATTTCGGTCAGGTGGAAGCCGACCCTGCCGTTGTAAATCTCACCGCGTTCGAGACGTTCTTTCCTGAGCGACGCCCGTTCTTCAATGAAGGAATCGACATCTTCCGATTCTCCATTGGGTTGGGTGACGGCGATATGGAAAACGAGAGCCTTTTCTATACGCGTAGAATTGGTCGAGCTCCACACAGCCAAGCCGATGACCGCGGGGGATATGCAGAACAGGTCAACCAGACGACAATCTACGGCGCGGCCAAAGTGTCGGGCAGAACCCCCGGTGGATGGACGGTTGGCCTCCTGACGGCAGTCACAGCCGAAGAAGAAGCAGAAGTAATTGATGCAGCTGGGAGTCACTTCAGCGAAGTCGTCGAGCCGCGATCCGAGTACATGGTGGGAAGACTCGCCCGTGACTTCCGTGGAGGCTTGACTCAAGTCGGGCTGTTCGGCACTGCCGTACACAGACATCTGCCCTCAACCTTGGATCACCTACACAACGCAGCATATACCATCGGAGCGAACTGGAACCACCGTTTCTTGAACGACACCTATTCGTTCAGTGGTAGGATTGTCGGAAGCAGAGTTGCAGGATCGGCAGAAGCGATCGAGCGAACCCAACGGTCAGCCGCGCATCTCTACCAGCGGCCCGACGCAGATCATTTGACGCTCGATCCGACGAGGACATCTCTAACTGGATTCGCTTCACAGGTGGCGTTTGGAAAGACTGCCGGGGATTGGCGGTTCTCAACGGGCTTTGACACTCGAACACCCGGTTTTGAATCGAACGACCTCGGGTTCATGCGGGAAGCCGACCGAACCATTCAGTGGTCTTGGATACAACGCCGCTGGCAGCAACCGGGCAAGGTCTTCCGTAGCTTCTTTCTGAACTTCAACCAGTGGTCGGCCTTCAACTACGGATGGGATCGCGAGGCTCTAGGCGGCAACGTGAATCTCAACTTCACTCTGCTGAACTACTGGAGTGGGGGAATGGGCATCAACGGTGAGTTGGAGGGATTCTCATCCGCTTCCCTGCGAGGGGGCCCCGGCATCATTCGACCGGGCAACTGGAATATATGGTTTCACTTCAACTCGGATTTCCGAAAGCCGCTCAGGGGCGGCATTGGCGGTCACTACTGGCGTTCACCTGAAACCGGCAGCTGGTCATGGGGCGTGACCCACCATATGTCCTGGCGAGCGGCAGGGAATCTCGACTTCACAGTGGCACCAGGGTTCAGCAGGGGACTCAACACGTGGCAGTACCTGGAGACCGAAGATGTACTGGGAGAGACGAGGTACATCTTTGGCGGAATTGAGCAGACGACCGCACACATGACCTTCCGTGGCAATCTGACGTTTACGCCGAATCTATCATTGCAGCTATACATGCAACCCTTCATAGCGTCAGGAACATATGACACTTACAGCCGCGTGGTAGATCCGAATGGGGCAACATGGGCCGCCAGAATGGTGCCGTTCGAAGACGACCAGGTGTCGATCGACGGCGGAGATGTCCTACTCGATTTCGACCGCGACGGTGTTTCCGATATCAACCTCGGAACTCCGGACTTCACATACCTCTCACTTCGATCGAATGCGGTCCTGCGGTGGGAGTACCTGCCGGGGTCGACAGTCTTCCTCGTGTGGCAACACGGTCGATCAGATTCGAATGACCGCGGCCGGTTCAATCTCGGAGATGGCCTCTCCGACCTGTTCGACGCCGATGGCATGAACACGTTCTTGGTGAAGGTGAACTACTGGCTGGGACGGTAGGGAAGTAGTGAGTTGCGATTGGCGAGTTGCGAGTTGTGAGTGGGGATATGCCGCCTATACCGACTATGTCGCCCTCCGTTCACCATTCCTCGCTGCCCCCAGGTATATCGCCGTCAACGCCAACACCGCGCCGAGTACCTCGATCACCGCAGTTGGGCGGCTAAACACCACAACATCCCAAACGAATGCCAGCGCCGGCTGCAGCAATAGAATCAACCCGGCACGGGATACCTCCAAACCCGGCAGGCCAGTTGAGATGAGCAACCAGCCGATCACGTGACATAGAATCGCATATGCAGCCAGTATCAACCATGTTGTGCTGCCTGCAACCACGAAACTCTCGGTGCCGACCCACACATATGCAGCGAGCACACCTGCACCAACAAGTGACAAGATCGACATCGTGACAACGGGATCCGGAGCCGCCGAACCCGACTGCACGTGCCGCAATACGAGTAGAAATGTCGCATAGAGAAACGCCGTGATAACGCCCAAAACGACTCCGAGCTTGAATCCTGTGTCGAATTCGCCCCATTCGAGCCCGAAGATCAGAAAAAGTCCGAACATCGCCAACACGATCGCGAACCCAAGCCGGGCGGTGAGTCGCTCACCCAAGAACAACACGCCGACGGCGGAGAGAACAAACACCTGGTGGTTGCCCAAAATGGTTGCCAAGCCTGGACCAATGAGCTGTATGCTCAGGTGCCAAACACTCAGGTCGACCGCGATGATCATTCCGCACAATCCCGCGAGAAGAAATGCTCGTGTCTGCCATTGGCGAATTCGGCCCATTGCCAGAACCAGCAACACCACTCCTCCGATCAAGAGACGATAGAACGCCACTGCCGCGGGACCGACGTCCGCCAGTTTCACGAACACCGGCGAAAAGCTGATCAGGAACGCGCCAACTGCAACACGCACCGTCGGTGACCAAAGGCCTCTCCTCCCAACGGTCGACAGTATCCGACTCAAAGTCATAGGCTCCTTTGTGGGGCAATTGCGGTAGCATGGTACTCAAACGAACACTTCTCGGCGAGAGCACTTGATCTGCACGGGCACATTGGCGACTGTGCGCGGTCATATGCACATCGGGAATCGCCACTTCATCGGAATCTTGATTCTGCTCGCGTGTGCGCCCCTCGCAGCCCAGGAGGCGGCAACACCGTCATTGTCGGCATTCAGAATTCAGGGAGACTCTGCTCAAATTGTCGTCAATGGGCTGTTAACGGAGCCGGCCTGGCAAGCAGCGCCGGTAGATGACGGCTTCCGCCAACGCGAACCGGTAGAGGGAGCAGCGCCAACCGAGGTAACTGAGGTACGAGTGGTCTACGATGAGACTACGTTGTACATAGGTATCCTCGCACGTGATAGTAGACCGGACGCCATCATCTCGAGGCTGCTGCAGCGAGATAAGCTAATCAGCGCAGATGAACTTAGCGGTACCCCGGTTTTTGCCGGTGACGATGCGGTCGCAATCTTGTTTGACACGTTTCACGACAGCCGAAACGCGACTGTCTTCGCAACGAATCCGAACGGCGCCGAGTTCGACGCGATGATCACCGATGAAGGACGTGAGTTCAACATCGATTGGCGGGCAGTGTGGCAGGTGAAAGCACAGCGAATACCGGAGGGATGGTCGGCTGAGTTTGCGATTCCGTTTCGGTCACTCCGTTACCGCACAGGCAACTCCAACGAGACATGGGGATTCAACGTCTACAGAGTCATCCGCCGCAAGAACGAAGAGGTGTTGTGGAGCGGTTGGTCACGTTCCACAGGTGGGTTTCACCGTATCAGTACCGCCGGGCATCTGTACAACCTGACCGACTTGCCTCGGGCAGGCCTCAACCTCGAAGTGAAGCCTTTCATTCTGACCGGGGGAACGCAGGAACAGGAAGACGAGGGCGTTGACACCGAGCCTCGATTGGATGTGGGAGTCGATGCCAAGTATGAAGTGAGACCTGGGCTGGTGCTGGACATGACGGTCAACACTGATTTCGCACAGGTCGAGGTTGACGACGAGCAGGTGAACCTAACGAGGTTTTCTCTGTTCTATCCCGAGAAGCGTGAGTTTTTCCTAGAGAATGCGGGGATATTCGAGTTCGGTTTCCGGGGTGCATTCGAGCCTCCGCCATTTCTGCTCTTCTTCTCGAGGCAAATCGGGATAGCGGAAGACGGTGAAGTGCCAGTGCTTGGAGGTTTGAGGTTGACTGGCAGAGTTGGGAACCAAACGATTGGGCTACTGAACGTCGTGACCGATTCCGCGTACGATCAGCCAATCACGAATTTCGCGGTTGTACGAGTGAAACGAGATATCGGCCAACGGCATTTTGTGGGCGCTATGCTGACAGACCGCCGTGATCGCGGCGGTTGGAATACCGCTGGCGGGGTAGACTGGTCGTTCTGGCCTACCGGAACTTTGAACATCCAGGGGTTTGGTGTGCGGACTGGCACGTCGGAACCCGACGGCAATGACTTTGCCTACCGCATGAATCTGGACTTCAGCACGGACCGCGTGGGCTGGAATCTCCACCATCTGATGATCGGACCTGATGCTACCGCCGATGCGGGGTTTGTCACGCGCACAGACATCCGGCGCACCGATGGACACATTCGTCTATCGCCGCGGCCCAATGTGTTGGGACTTCGGCGGCTAAACCTATTCGCGAGCTTCCAGCACCTGACTCGTTTGGACGGCGTGCTTCAGGATTGGGCGGTCGCCGGAGCCTTGAACCCAAGCTGGAACTCTGGCGAGAACCTCACGCTGTGGGGTGGAGTTGGATTCAACCGAATCGATGAGAGCTTCGAATTGAGCGATGACGTTGAGGTGCCGGCTGGCGACTATGACCTCTGGCAGATGTTCCTGTTCGCGAACACAAGTAGCCACCGAGCGATAGTACTGGGCACCGAGAGTATGGTACAGGGTACGTTCGGCGGGCACATGGTATCTCTGAACGGAACTATCACGATAAACCCGAACGCCAACTTGTCAGTGGTGGCGCGGTACAATCGCAACTATGTCGACGTACCGGATGGATCTTTCACCGCCGATGTCGTAGCACTGCGCCTTTCATACGCTTTTTCTACGCGCCTAGTCGCCAACACATTGCTGCAGTACAACAATCTCGACAACTCCGTGTCGGCAAACATGCGGATCAACTTCATCCACTCGCCCGGCAGCGACCTTTTCATCGTATTCAACGAGAGGCGCGGCGACGATTCTCTGTGGGCGTTCGACAATCGGGGAGCGATAGTGAAGTTGACGTATTTGGCGAGGTTTTGAGGGGAGCGGGGAGCGGGAATCGAGAATCGTGCAACGTACAACGAGCAACGATCGAGACAGTAGCCTATGATGCGTACGAATTGCTCTAGAGCTGCAACACCTATCAACTGAAATGGGCCCTGTCTCCGATCCACCTGAGACAGGGCCCCTTCGCTCGGATCCCCCCAACAACCCGTGAATCAGTTACGTCGCTCGCGACTCTTGCGCACCTTCTTGCGAACGTCCCTGCGTATGTCCTCCCGCAGCCGCTCCATATCTCTGCGAAGTTCAGCTCTGTCCAAACAGTCTTCGCGGTCTCCCCCTGAGCCGCATGGGACCAATCGGGGCTCCACCAACAGTGTGGTGGTGCGTTCAGTTCCGTCGAATACAACGGTCCCGAACGGCACGAGACCATCATCCTCCGACACGCAGCGCATTACATGCTTCAGACCTTCCGGGAAATCGCCCTCGAGAGCCTCCGGATCAGCCTGCAAGTTGCACTCACTCAAATAGGCGAGATGTCCGGAGTTCGGCACTTCGACGACGACACGGAGGCTGTCCACTCCACCGGGCTCATGCCGCAACACGACTATTCGCTCGTACTTGCCCACGCGGTCGCCATCGACGTAGAGGTTCGAGATAATCGGCACGGTTCCAACCCTGAGTTCCACGGGTCCAGGGCTGTGTTCCAGACTATCTCCCCACGCCTCGAGCTGGTTGATCAACGCGGAACCCTTGCGAATGCCAACCGCCCCCGCAACACCAACGACCAGTATGAGCGGCGCGCCCACAGCAACAAACAGCCTGCGTACCGATTTCATGGCGAATCTCCCTGGGAAATCATCAATGAGGTACGTAACTCTTTACGTTACAAAGCACAACGTGGTTTCAGCTCACTCGAGAACTTGACACTACCACCTGTCAACACTTAGCTCTCATTGATTCCCAGGTCTTCGTCGGAGAGTGAAATGGCTGCACGGTTGACGTTTCTCACAGGAAGTCGAGCAGGTACCGCATTGGACCTGCCCGAGGGGAATTCGACTATCGGCCGAGCACCAGATTCCGACATACTATTCTCGCCCAATGAGGTTCTGGTTTCGGCAAACCACGCCACCCTCCGGTTTCTGGACGGAGCCTACGTGCTCCACGAAGAAGGCAGCCGCAATGGCACCTTCGTGAACGGGGAGAGGTTAACCGAAGATCGAGTTCTCGAGCACGGCGACCTCGTCCAGTTTGGTGCCGGCGGCCCAGGTTGTCGATTTGTAGTTGGATCAGGGCCTCAACCCATGCCCACGTTGAACCCAACCGAGCTAGCTCGCGCGTCAGAAGTGTTTGCGGCAACCCGGCCGACGGCTGAAAATGCAGGAGACACACATACTCCAGAGCTTTCCACAACCAGAGATATGCTCGCAGTTGCGGTTCGTCGTGGGAAACGCACGCTACGAACATCGCTCATGGTTGCGGCCATTGCCGCGGCTGCAATTGGGGCGGCGTTTGTTTGGCAACAATTGGACAAGGTTGAGTTGGAGCGCGCACTCGCGGAACTGTCCGAATCGCTTGCCACGGAAAGAGACTCCCGATCGGCCTTGGAGGCCGACATCGCAATGTTCCAGATCAGGGCCGACTCGTTGCGGACCCTGCTCGCCGAGGAGCAGCGAAGAGTCGCGAATGACCCTCGCATTGACGCCGAGGCTATCCGGGAGTTGTCGCGCGGCGTGGCGCTTTTGGTGTTCACATACGGATACGCTGAAGTAGATGGAGATAGGCTCCTAAGGTATGACGTCGACGATCGGGGAATAATCAACTTCGAGCCAGGACCAGGCGGGCGCCCCACACCTTCGCTCTCATTTGGAGGTTCCGGAGATCCAGTCCAGCATCAAGGTACTGCGACTGGTTTCCTCATCGATTCTACGGGGGCCATTCTCACAAACCGCCATGTTGCCGAGCCGTGGGCCAGAGACGATTATCTGTCCTTCTTGAGGTCCCGCGGACGCAATGTCGAAGGACGGTTCATAGATCTTCGGGCGTATTTCCCACCCGGCGGTCAATCGTACCCACTTGCAGTAGAACGGGTATCTCGACTGGCGGATGTGGCCGTTGCCAGAATTGTCGGACCCGCACCGCGAGCCACGGTGCTGCCACTAGCGAGCACAAACGCTACCGTTGGCCCCGGCGATCAGTTGGTTCTCATTGCATACCCGACCGGGTTGCAAAACCTATTGTATCGAGAAGACAGGGATCAGCGTGAGCAGATATTGCATGCAGTGGGGACAGCAGACGTACGATTGATGGCAGCCGAGTTGTCTTCGCGACGGCTGATCCAACCATTGATTACCCACGGGAGCATAAGCGACACCACGAGCCGAGAGGTGATCCACTCGGCCGCGACCACGGTTGGTGCCAGCGGTGGTCCGTTGATCGATGTTCGCCGTGGAGTGTTCGCAATCCACTATGCAAGTGTGCGGTTTTCTTCAAGCGACCCATTCCGAACCCAACGGGGGGTCCCGATTCGATATGCCTGGGACATACTGCCCATAGATGTCCGACGCAGACTGGAAGAACGCAACTAGCCGCAACGTTCCTCGGATCCTACATGCCGATGCTGACGCGTTTTTCGTCTCGGTGGCTCGACTCGTGGACCCCGAGGGTGCTGGCTCTGAGCCCCTCCTCATAGTCGGCGGAGCTTCCGATTCGCGCGGGGTAGTCACTTCCGCTTCATACGAAACCCGGAAGTTTGGTGTTCGATCCGGAATGCCTACAGCGCAGGCTTTGCGCCTTTGCCCTGAAGCACTCTGCGTACCCGTACCCGGAAGTGCCTGCCGCGACAAGAGTCGTGAGATACGCAGAGTCTTGGAGCGTCTAGCCCCTATTGTAGAGCCAGCGAGCATAGATGAGTTCTATCTCGATTTGACCGGAACCGAACGCCTATACAACCATGTTCATCTCTCAAACACCGCCATTGAGATTCGCCGGACCGTGTTGGAGGAAACCGGCATAGCTGTCTACATTGGAGGCGGTACATCTAGATTAGTTGCGAAACTCGCATCGAAGAGCGCAAAACCACACGATGGCGACACAACAGGCGTGATGATTGTCGAGCCCGGCGGGGAGCGATCGTTTCTGGAACGGTTGCAGCTCGCCGACATTCCCGGGATTGGCCCGAGATTCCAGGAACGCCTCGCTGTACGAGGGCTGCGATCAGTGAAGGATGCCCTCGGTCTGAGCAAGGAAGAGTTGATTGAGTGGCTCGGACAACGGGGTGGGCAATGGCTTTACAACAAGGTGAGGGGGGTGGACACAGCGCACGTTGCTGCGCGAAGCGCCTCAAAGTCGATGAGCCACGAGCGCACTTTCGCAACAGATCTGCACGACGACGGTGCGATTGACAAAGAACTGCAACGCCTAGCGTTGAATGTCGCGGCCGATTTGCGAGCCAAGGGACGAAAAGCCCGCACGATCACAGTGAAGATACGAGATGCAGATTTCACCACCAGACAGGCAAGCCGCACATTACCATCAGCAGTTTCGGCAGACAGCACAATCTGTGAAACCGCCCGAAAACTCACGACGAAGTTGAGAAAAGGGAGGAGACTGGGAGTCCGACTACTAGGCGTCGCCGTTTCGAGGTTCCAAGATGACGAGCCTCACAATGTGCAGCTCTCGCTGCTCGATTCCGAAACCACGATTGAAGAGCCTCTGCTACGCGCCGTAGACAATATCAACGAGAAATTTGGAAGGCATAGCATTGTAAGGGCGAGCACAGTAGGCCCCGATACTGCATCGTGACGCGGGCCTTGAAACACAGCCTGACGCAAGATCCGTGGCAGGGCCTAAATAGGACAATCCGTCCCAAGAAGTGGACGGACCTCAACACCTTTCAATTGGTTAAGTAGTTGATTTTAAAAGACTTACGGCATGGCACGCATCTAGCAGCGTCTAATAGCGGGGACGGTGCAGACGTTCTCTGGAAATGCGGGAGTGGTGAGCATAGGGGTATACCACGACGCAAACTGGCTGGCGCATCTACCCAGACCCTCGCCATATTCAATAGTAGTGCGCAGGTCGCACGCGCCCAGCCAAAGTCTTAACTGGAGGTTGATATGCTGAGCGTACTGATGTTCTCGCTAACTGTAGCTGTCGCAGATGTGCCAGAAATGCCGATGGCAGCATTTTCTCAGCAGGACGATCCTCCCGTAAAGCTCTGGCTGAGCAATGACCACCCTCGGCTGGGGGACCGCGTGCGAATCGACGTCCGCACAGAGTCTGACGGCTACTTGCTCGTGTTGCACTCGGAGCCCGATGGGCGTGTGCGGGTGCTATTTCCTCTCGATCCGATATACGACAACTTCGTCCGAGGCGGAGAAGAATTCGAGATTCGA
>Ga0180431_10008865_pt1 | contig 11469 bp, 14 predicted proteins | sample SS_ome_11_FD_132459 | JGI IMG/M metagenome (GOLD analysis project Ga0180431, IMG submission 132459) | Hypersaline lake sediment archaeal communities from the Salton Sea, California, USA - SS_1_MS_1 metaG | ecosystem: Environmental > Aquatic > Non-marine Saline and Alkaline > Hypersaline >...
ACATCCGTAATATTCTTCAGACACAATCACCTATTTTCGATATATTGCAAACACAAGGAACAACTCATCGCACATTCACAACAACATAGGAGATAAGCCATGCCCTCACAAAAAAGCCTCGGACAAGCTAGCTACGAACTTGGGCCAAAAGCCACCAATCGCGAAATCCACGAACGCGCCGACCAAATCGAACACCGGCAAGCAATGGTATCAAACCGACGTAGATGCAATACGCGGAGCTACAGGAACGACTGGAGGAGTGATTCTTCCTGGGACTGGGATTACGATGGCTATAACGATCATAGCTAAGCTCTAAAGCCAATCCATATCTACAAAACGGAGGAATAATGAATATCGAAGGAATGATAACCTACATTTTTCGCGCACATAGCGAACAAGCCAAAAAGCCAAAAAAGACTATTCGCTACTGGGATGGTAAAACGCCATACGCCATTCATCCCACCTGGTGCGCCATGACATTGCTCACCGAAACCAACCTCCAAGAATATATCCGCTTTGAAGGCGCGCAAGCCCTCCTGCTCCACGATATCCTAGAGGATACAAACGCCAAGCTCCCGGATGGTATTTCCGCGCGTGTCCACCACCTGGTTCTTGAAATGACATTCGAGAGCTCAGCTCAAGAGATGGAGCTCGTTTGGAGCCGCAGCGATCTATGCCAGCTACTCAAGCTCTACGACAAAGTCTCCAACCTGCTCGACGGTGCTTGGATGAGCGCTGAAAAACGCGCCAAATACGTCGCCTACACCAAGCGACTCGCCGCAAAAGTCGAGGCCACCTACGGCAGCGATCTCAACATCCTTCGCATCGCCAAAGCCATTTGCATCTAACTTACTATCCGCCTACACCCTAGGCGGATTTATTATTTCTTAAACAGTACCCTCGTTCAATTCCCGTTTTTATCAAATACAAAAACAACCAGGCTATTTACCTGATTGCTTTTACCGAATTCACCTCGGTGGCTTGGGTGGACGAGCTAAGCTCGTCACACCTTCGCTCAACTATCTCGTTTGTGATGGTGAAAGCTCAGCTTTCACTACTCACCACAACCGAGCTGAGCTCGGTGGGGTGACTAACGGGAATCGAAAACGCCAAAACTGTCAGACGGCTCAACAGGAGAACTGATTCAAACCGCGCGAAAGTGCTTAACCGGGCGAACAAGTTGCGATCGGCCCATCCGGCAAGTTCGATCTGATGCTGTGAATTGCGTCCACGTGATGCAGGCTTTGGACACCAAAACGGTCACCAACAATCTCATTCATAACCCTCGCAGAGAACACCACACGCGACCGCTACCTTGGCAAATCCGCTTGAAGTGGTAAAGTGCGCCGCACTTACTTATTCGATAACCACTATCACGTATGAATTCACAATCAGACAAGGGGGCGTCGCCATCAAGCGACGCTCTTTTGACGGCCGCTCAAGTAGCAGTGCGACTGAACATCGCCAAGACGGCGGTGTACGCCATGGTCTCCCGTGGCGAGCTCTCCCACTATCGTATCGGGCGGTCGGTCCGCATCCACCCCCACGACATCGATGCGTTACCCGGGGACCCGGCGCACCGAACGCGCCGACTTCGATTCTTCAACCAAACTCTCCTATGCCCGCTATCCGCAGGCGTGAGCGCGGCAACGACTGGTACGTGGAATTCCGATACTGCCGAAGGCGCATCCGGAAAAAGTCCCCGGTCCAGACCCGCGTTGGCGCCGAGGCGTTCGAGCGAGTGCTCCACAAGCGCCTGCTCGAAATGGAGGAACGAGGCGTCGCCCCGTTTCGGATGAACGACATCATCTTCCGAAACTTTGCTGATCGCTGGATGACGGACTACGTGCTCGTCAAGAATCGCCCATCCGTGGTGGCTTCGAAACTTGGCGTCCTCCGGAAGCACCTCATCCCCGCGTTCGGCGACCTTCCGCTCCACGGCATCACAACACGCTACCCGTTCCCGAAACCGGATACCAGTACCTCACAAGCGACGAAGCGCGCCGCCGTCCGGGATCACCCTTCCTTTTTGCCCTTCTCAACATTCTGGTTGCCGTTCGACGTTACTACGCAGTCAAGCTTGCCAGCCTGTCGGGACTGGTTGTTTTTCCAGTGCAGAGGACGAAGGTTACCGATGTCGTCAGATCCCCCTTTCGAATCCGGTTTGATATGGTCTACCTGCCATCCATATGGGCTTTTCGTGTTCCCGTGCTGCGACCTCTGTATCCAGGCCTCGCAGACATCCTTGCGGAACCCCTTCTTCTCGTTCTCCTCGCTAACGAATTTGGCTTTGTCGAAGATTCTGTCGAGTTCATTCTCGGTCCAAGCCATATCTTTCTCCCTTCAATCAAGGTTTTGACACGTGGTACACGCATTGGAGATACGCGCGATGCTCGGATGTTCGCCAAGGTCTGCCGTGACGAAATCTCCCACCAATGTGTCGTCGGTATGAGCACTACGCACAATGGCGTTGGAGGCGGGTGCCAGTATACCGGCGCCGCGTGGGTGTGGCTCCATCAACCGAGTTGCGCCTGCTCCACCATGGGGGTTGGGATCACCTCGTCCAACGCCTCGCGAATCAGCGTTGGGCTGAACGACTGGTTTCTCGAACGAGCGCGGTTGAGTGCTAATCGACCAACTCGATGAATCAAGTCAGAACTTGAATACAGCGCATCATCTCGTCGGCTTTGTTCGACCAGATCGTCAATGTCCTGATCCGTGGCTCCGGTTCCGCTGAGCATCCGCGCGAAGATTTCGTGGCGAGCCGCTTCATTGGGTCGTTCGAAAACGAGATGGAGGGCCACCCGGCGCCTGATTGCCGGGTCCAATACGGACAGCCGGTTGGTGATGAGGATCGTAGCGAGGCCGGTGGCGTCGCGGCTCAGCATGTCCACTTGCTTGACGAGCACGTTCAATCCGGCACGGTCCTCGTGGTGCGCTTGGAGCTGAGCACGGCTCGTCGCAATGTCGTCAGCTTCATCGATAATCAGAATACCGTACTTGTTGCTCCTGCCCGACAGCCTGGACTTCGCCATCGAAAACGCGGTCGTGATTCGGTTCGATAGATCACCTACCAGCCCAGTCCCCCGAATGTTGGACGGGGTTTCGAAGCAGGTGAGGCGAGAATCAAGAACCTCGGCGACGGGTGTAGCGACGCACGTTGCGAGAGCGGTCTTCCCGCAACCCACTTCGCCCGACAGCAAGACGAGCGGAGCTCCCTGTGTGAGGACATCAAGGATGGGAAGCCCCTTGGGATGGTGCTTCTTCCGCCAATCATCAATACGTGACGGATCGAGGAGAAGAGCGATTTCATCGACCAATTGACGCTTGTGCTCGTTGATCCCCACGAGCTGCTCGAAGAGCAGTCGCGCGTCTTTGTTCGGGTGCCTTGTTTCGAAGAGCTGGAGTTCCGACATTACCAATCACCGATTCGCTTTCGCTCCACGCCGAACCCGGTCTTTGAGTATCCCCGGTCGCGGACGCCTTCGTCCTCAAGCACGGTTCCGTTCATCGACCATCCGCGCCGCTTCAAGTATTGGAGAGCGTCAGCTCGTTTCTTCGCACCATCGCGCATGCTGATAACGATCGCCGCTTGCGTTCGATCGGGAAGCGCGTAGAGATTCTGGCCCCCCGAGGCCTCGTCTTCCGTGATCGAACCATCATCGATCACCAGGTAGCGAACGCCGACAACCTTTACTCTCGGTGTCGTGAGCTGAATCTCGAAGGACTCGGCTGCCTCGAACTGAAGCACGGTCAACACGTCCTCGGCCCATCTTTTGATTCGCTCGATCGTGACGAATCCGCGAACTGCAATAGTCACGAAGTCTTCGAGGACCTTGTCCATCACGTAGCGTGCGCGAGCTTGGGTGTACGTGTTGGTGCGCGATGCGGTCGCGGTGCTCGTGTACATCCCTACTTCTCTCCACAGTGGTGACGAAACGGCGTTCCGAAGATAGCGACCAGAGCGTCAAGGCACGCACGATGGTCACCGCGTAGGTCCGCCGCGATTGCGCGGCTCCAAGCGTCTCGGCCATCGGCAAGCCACTCCGCCAACTCGTCGACCATGAGGCCGGACCAACTGGCCGTGGCGTTGTTATCCGGGTTGACCGGGTCGAGCACGACCCAAGTCGCTGTCGGCAACGTCTTGGGTCGAGCGAAGTCCGTGAAGTAGATGGGCGTCCGCTTGTCCACCCGATCCGCCAGGAAACCGAACCAGCCGGCGAGGGTTTGGGCGTACGTTTCGCTCACGGACAGCTCGTCGAAGGCCTTGGCCGACAGAAGGTCGACGACGAACGTCGGCATGTCGTCCACGGAGCCCGCGCTCGCGACGCGGAATTCGCGCCACCACTTCATCAGTCGGACACATTCGTTGAACTTCACCCGCCCTGGTAGGTTGTTGCTGGCTTGGGTGCGTGACCTGATGAACGCGATGTGCTTCTGAACGGATGTGCGGCGGCGCTCGCCGTCCCCGCGAAGAAGTATCTGCTGCTCGGGGTCGGTTGTCGCGATCATGGGAACGAGGTCATAGGAGAGCTTGGAGCTAACGAAGCTCATCTTCACGGAGCTCTTGGTCTTTTTCCGGGGCGTGTCGGGGTAGCTCGCACTTGCGTATCCGAGGAACCGCTCGAGCAGGGGCCCCACGGCCTCGTCGTCCTTGGTCTTGGGAGAAATCACAAAGGGTAGGTCCACATCCTGCCCCTCCACGGTGGAGTCGCCCTGAAGGTGACGCCGAAGTCCGGTACGCTTTGCGAACGACCCGCTGTTCGGCGTGCCCCTCACGGTGAGGCCGTCGTTCGCGGCCTTGCCCTTGATGCGCGTCCGGATTTCATCCGATTGCCGCCTGATGGTGTCCTCGGTTCCCGGCTCCGTGGCGATCCAGTCGACAAAAGTGGTCAAGCGGTGATGAAGCGTTGAACGGTTGCTGAGTCCAGGCATCGCGCCTCCTCCGAGCAAATAAGTGGAATCAACCGCAAGCTAAGGTTCGCTATAAACGATGTCAAGTCGTTTATCTCGGTTGCACGGTCGAATTGTTCGCGTTATAGGTAGGTCGATGGAGAAGCGCGATCGCCCCGAAGTCCTGAGAGCAATCGGTCACCGAATCCGTAAACGTCGTCGGGAGAAGAACATGACCCAAGAGGCGTTGGGAGCAAAGGCCGGCATTTCCAAGAGTTTTGTGAGTGAGGTGGAGGGTGGACAGGCGTCGGCGAGCGGACTCATCTACCTGAGGATTGCGAGCGCGTTGGACGTGTCGGTGGAGTGGATCCTCACCGGAGAGCTCCCGGAAATGTCCGTCGTCCGTTCCACCGAAATCCAGATCCCGGAATCGGTCGCCGACCTGGCCGAAGAAGAGGGCTGGTCGTACGGCGAGACGCTGGATGTTGCGGCTGCCCTTCAGACCGTTGTGGCGCGCCGGAGCAAGGGTCGACGTTGGGAGCCTGGCCGTGAGGAGCTACGCGCGCTTGCCACGGCCATTCGCCAGCTACGTCCCAAGGGTGGGCCGAGGAGGAGGAGCGAATGAGTCGCCACGCCCACCAGATTGATCAGGACCCGGAAGTCCGTGCTGTCGCGAAGACGCTGGGTCTGATGGGGCCCAATCTCAAGGCGAAGATCTGCGACGCCGCCGTGCTTCGCGTCATGCGCCGTCTCGGCGCCCTCGGGATCGTACCCGAGAACCTCGACGACATCCAGGCGCTTGTGCTCGACATGACTCGGTTGCGCATCGAACGTATCGATGATGACGAAGACCTCGAGCACCTCTCCTCCAAGCTACGACGCGAAAACCCGGCGGTTCCGGTTCAACTCGAGTTCGAGTTCGCCAGAAACACCGAGGCGGTCGTCTACCGCGATCCTCTCGCCGACCCCAGGGCAGCGTCGTTCACCGCGGTGATCGATGCACGCGGATCTCGACGACTTCGCGCGTGGTTTGCTGAAAGGCACGAACCCGCCCACTTGCTGGTTCCCGATCCCAGCAACCGCGCGGCGTGGCGAAGAACGACGGAGGAACGACCGGAACCGCTCGAGCAGGTGGTCGATGAGATCGCGTCCCACGTTGGGTTCTGGAAGCCCGTCGTCATTCCGGTTTTGCATCGCGCTCTCGCCACCGAACCCTCGGTGCTAGCCGCATTCGACCAGACACGCGAGGTCTTGTGCCCACACGCGAGCCAAGAAGCTTCGTATCGTGCTTTCACCCGGCTCACGCCGTTCCCGCTGTGCGTCGTGCGCACCGAGATGGCGTGCCGCCGTGCCGACCCCAACAATGACGATGGGTCGCTCGCCCTCCGCGCCACCACTGTACTCTGGAACGACGCTGCCCAAACCGCGGGCATAAGGATCTGGCCAAACTTCCGAATCCCACCGCACTCGGTGATCCACGGTGCGTATGACAGCGGTGGCTCGCGAGATGATGACTTAGCAAACTGGAAAACCGAAGCGGGGCGACCGCTGGCCGGTCGTCCCCGGCCGGTACGTGTGACCGTGCAAGGTTCTTGGGCGACAATACAGGTCGCGCGCTGACTCTTGGAGCGTCTGTGATGAAAAGCAACTGGGCGACACGTGGCAGAAAGCCGGATAGAAACATCGAAGCCGCATTGACCGCGGGAGGTTTGCGCTATCTCAAGGCGGTCCTCGATGGTGAGTCTCGTCCCTGGACCCATGCCGTGAGTCACGCCGTGGGGGCCGGATTCGCCATGAACGAGCATCGCATTGTCGACCGCAAGCGTGCCAACGTGCGCAATGCACGGATTGCTGAGAAGACAGCAGAAATCGTGAACTGCCTCATAGACCTGGCCGAACTGGCGGAGGGCCAGCCTGTGTCCGAAGCAAACGTCGCGTCAACGACATACCAACGGATCACGTCAGATTGGCGACGGATCCTTGCCTCGTTTGGACGAAATCCGAGCTTGGTGAAGTTGGAGTTGGAAGACTGGCACGCGCTCCGACCGAACGAGCAAACAACGCTATGTCAGCTATGCCGGACGAATCACGTTTGCCTCCGCGTGGCTGGACGCGACCTGATCCCTGAGAACCTACTTCTCGCGGGGTGATCATGGCGAAGAAGACGAAGAACCAAGGAGCAGGTGACGCGAAGAAGTCACCGGTCAAAGACACGCGGAACATACCTCCCACAACGCGCTTGGAGCTCGTGGCTCGAGCCGCTGGACGCTGCGAATTCGCGGGCTGTAACAAATTCCTTTTCGCACACGAACTCACGGGCGAAAAGGGCAACTTCTCAGAGGCCGCGCACATTGTCGCGTTCAGCGACGACGGTCCGAGAGGTGACGACAACCGTCCGGCCACCCCGCATTCCATAGCCAACCTGATGCTCCTTTGCGCTGGATGTCACAAACTAATCGACGACAACGTGGCCGAATATCCAGTGAAGAAGCTGCGCGGCTTCAAGCGCGACCATGAGGATCGCATCCGAGCGGTGACTGAACACGGCCCCGAACTGCGCACGTGGGTCATTCAGTTGCGCGGGCTCATCGGCGGTCAGCCGGTCGACATTCCAGCCCACGACGTTCGCACCGCCATCGCGCCCCGGTATGCACCCGATGAAACCGGTGCTGTAATCGATCTCGCTCACCTCCGCCCCGAGGACCCAGGGATGACAGAGGCGGCGCTCCAGATCATTAAACGGAAGCTCGACACGATTCTCTCTGGTGGTATGGATGGCGCGAAAGCTCGTCACTACTCCGTGTTTGCTCTCACCACGATTCCCGTTCTCATGGCGTTTGGCCGCGAACTGGGTGACAAGATCGCCGCCGACCTACATCAGCGCCATCGCGACCAGTCGTGGGCGTGGCGAGACAAGGCCACCCCTACGGACTACGCACATAAACGAATACAAGACGGCACGGATCCGACTTGCGTCGCGCTCGTCCTTTCACTGAGCGGCAAAGTTCTTCCCGCTGCACTTCCGAGTGCCGTGGATGCTCGTTTCACGGTCTACGAGATCACGCTTGCCGGACAGGAACCCAACCGCGAGTTCTTGAATCTCAAAGACGATCTTGAGCGGTTTCGCCGGGTGTATCGAAAAGTGCTCTCAGAAATCCATGCCCGCCACGCCGGCCCGAGAGAGCTGCACGTATTCCCCGCGTGTCCTGCTCCGGTTGCAATTCGTTGCGGTACCGACCTGTTCCCAAAAGTGGATCCTGAACTCGTTCTCTATGACAACATCGGCGGAAAATTCAGGTATGCCATCACCATCAACAAGCGAGCCAGTGAATAACGCCGTATTCAGCCCCGCACGCAAACGACGAACGGCCCGCTTCTGGCAATGCAGACCTTGTCGCGCACCACAAAGCACTCGATCGAATGATCCCCACGATAACGGGAGCTTTCGACCTTGCTTGTTCCGCCCTTCTCGAACCGACCGCGTAGCTGGTTGGCCCGCTCGGCCTCCGCCCCCGTGTTTGTTACCTGCCAATAGATCTCGGTGTAGGGCCCGCCACGAATGTCCGCGTCATACCGCAGCTGGGCGTGCGGGAGGATGGGCTGCTGCGGGAAAAACTCTCCCAAACGGGCGCCACGACCAGAAGTGACGTAGCCACGCACCTTCACGGATGTGCCATCGAGCGCAATTCTCCAAGGTGGCGATTGACGATGGGTGGCATTGCGAAGCAAACCGATTAGAGCTGAAAGGGCACCGCGCAACCCCGCCGGAGAGCCTGTGCCTGCAGGCGAAGCCGAAAGCGGCGACGCGCTGGTACCGCCAACCATTCCCGCCGCATGCCGTGCAGCGACCTTCTTCATCACAGCACGACCAGAGTTCTCGCCGAGCAAGCCCGTGAGTGTGTTGCTGAGTCGGTGCGGCGGTTCGGCGAGCAATTCAGCCTCCAACCGCTTCGCTGCCTCAAGCCAGCGAAGAAAAGCCCTCGCCTTCCGGATATTGCCTTGCCAGCGGTCCGCAAAATTCTCAGTCGGCCGGACCGGGTTGGGAATTCGAACCGTGTCTCCTTCAATTTCGATGAAGTTCGACATACGGTTGACCACTCCGAAGAGAGTATCAACAAGGGATTCCTCGCCCTCGTAGGCTTGTGCGCTCAAGGTTGTGATGATTACTGAAATAGGAGCATGCTCGTCGTTTCGAAACAGGACGTCACGATACCGTTTCAGTAGCTGGACCGCACGTTGCAGCGGAGCGCGATTGGTGAAGTCCTTTACGGGTTCCACACCGGCGACCACTCCGGTGCGGGCGGCAATCCTCGCGGACCGAACCATGCATCGTTCGCCGAACCATTCCGCGTACCCCTTCGGATCGCTGTCCTTCCACTCCACCCGAGCGGGCGAGATTCGGTTGGTAATAGCGAGCGATGTGTCACTCGCACCCTCCTGTTGCGCCTCGACGCCAGCCAGAATGCTCGGCAGCAGATCCAAATGAAAACCATGTCTACCTTCCTCCGAGGCGTACTTCAATGTCCAGCACCGACGTCCCTCTGGCTCGAGCATTTTTCGATAGGTGCCGTTTTCTTTCAATCGATCGCCGACCGCTCTCTTCAACTCCGCGGGCCTCCACAAGGTCTTGGAACCAGCGAGTTGGACGACGGCGTCAAGATCGTAGTCGTCGCCAAAGAGTGGTCGCACCACGGTCCCGAGCGCGAAGGACCCCTGTGGGTACACATCCGGCTCCTTGTCATGAACCGGCGAGTCGCCCTCGCACAACCAATCGCCGACCGCTTGATAGCGTTCTTCGGCTTGCTCGTACGCGCTCGGTGGAACGTCGAGAGTCTCTGCAATATCGGAAAGCAGGTGCTCGAGTGAATCGGTTGCAGACATAGTTACCACTCTAAAGGAATTGTTAGTGACTTCACGAACCCCAGACCGGGCTGATTGTCCCAAATCTGCAGTGGCGGATCGGCCTTCGGCTGACGGACGCGACCTAGCTCAACGCATGCTGACACGGGCATAGCGGGAAAAACGTGGAGTTCATCGAGATCCGGATGTTGAAGATTCACACGCCGAAACAGTTCGCGGCAGACCTCCCGGAACTTCTGTAGGTGCTGCCGACTTCGCAGAGTATCGTTCCCGGGGCTGTCGAGAAGCACCGTCCAGATGCTCACATCTGGCCCCAATACCGCATGGACGCGATCGTGGAGAATATCGGCGCTCAACCCAAAGACGACGGCCGCACGAGGGTGACTCGTCGTCGGCGGCTCCAGTGTGAGATCGAAGGGTGCCGCATCGTCATCCTCATCCCACGACCAAGTCTGCTTGGGCTCGCGATGCAGCTGGTAGACGTCCGTGCTGTCCTCGTCGATATCACGCGCCTGGAACACGTCAACCTTGTGGATGTCACAGAGGAGACTTCCGAGAAATGTCAACAATGGCTGGGGCGCCAGCGCGAACACGGAGACATGCGGGGCGTCGCCGCCAAGGATTGGACGAACGAGACGATCGACCGCAGTCTTCAATTGTAATGACTCCTGCTTCCAGTAGCTCTCGTTCCTATCGTCGTCCAGGCTATTCTTGAGTCCGAGGTTTATCGCCCTCGATGAAGCCGGATATCGATTAGGTGCCATGGCCTGAGCCGCCTGATTCCAACTGATCGCAGCGTTGTGCTTCCCCACGTTCGCGCCATAGAGGACCACTTCACTCCGAAGATCTGCCGCTATTCCACCGACAATCTCAACTCGTTCCTCGTGCGCGGTCTTCATGCCAACAAGGCGTTCGACAGGATGAGCAGCTACCTCAGCCTTGTCGACCAAGCGATGGTGCTCGTCGCACATCAACATCAGGTTTGAGATGTCGGACTTCAGCGCCTCGGACTTCACGGCGTCGTATCGAGGTCCACCAGGACTATCTGCGTAGATGTGCGCGATGTACGCCGTGTTGAACTCTGCCTTGGTCAGAGAATCGAGCCACAGCGGCGTGTTGCACCCCTCGTACTCACAGCGACCGGCGGCCTTGCCCCACAGGCGGAACTTCACATGTTCAGGGATGTACGTGACAGACATGTCCAAATGGTTGCATGATACTGCTCGTTTGTCCAGTTATTTCTAGCCAGCGAAGGGCGAAGGCGAGATAGGCATAGGGAGCATCCGGCACAGCGAGATGTAATGCATAGCGGACACTACTTCACAGCCTGTCGGCGCCTGAGAAGTTCAATGTAACCGAGGATTGACTCTGCACGCCGCGTTTGAACAAAGAGCGTCTGCGTTGTAACAACAACTGCCACTATCAGACTAGAAGTGGCAGTCCAGACATAAACACCAAATGAGATATCCTGTTGTATGAAATACGAAATCGGAAGCCGGCGCATTCCCAGCAGTATCGTCCCAACCAAGACTGGCGTGAGGATGCATCCTACGGCAATTCCTGTGAAGTAGACCGATTGAACGCGGTCTATGAGGCGGTGCTCCCACTTCATACGATCAAGAAACAGCGGGGAATGCCAATCGTGCAAGAGGACGGCTCCTGCGATAACCATTAACCCGGATACTGGGAGAACTGCAATTGTCGCCACGTACAACA
>Ga0180431_10008867_pt1 | contig 11467 bp, 15 predicted proteins | sample SS_ome_11_FD_132459 | JGI IMG/M metagenome (GOLD analysis project Ga0180431, IMG submission 132459) | Hypersaline lake sediment archaeal communities from the Salton Sea, California, USA - SS_1_MS_1 metaG | ecosystem: Environmental > Aquatic > Non-marine Saline and Alkaline > Hypersaline >...
AGGCATTGGATCTCGGGTGCGCCGTGGGCCGGGCAACATTCGAATTGGCACGCGAGTTCGATGATGTTACCGGTCTCGACTACTCAGCGAGATTCATCCGAATCGGTGTGGAATTGCGAGACAAGGGCTATATTCGCTACACTCGAATCGAGGAAGGAGAACTGGTCTCATATCACGAGACACGATTGTCCGACTTGGACCTTGAAGGCACGCAGCAACGCGTCTCTTTCCAACAGGCCGACGCCTGCAACCTGAAAGCGATCTACTCGGGATACGATCTAGTGCTGGCGACGAACTTGATCGACCGTCTCTACAGCCCTCGTAAATTCCTGGCCATGATACACGAGCGGATCAATCCAGGCGGCTTGCTCGTAATCGCCTCGCCATATACTTGGGATGAGGAATTCACAGATAAGGACGAATGGCTAGGCGGCATTCGCGTTGCGGGAGACCCTTTCACGACGCTTGAGGGGTTGCACGAGTGCCTAGGACCCCATTTCGCTCTCCTCTGCGAGCCACAGGAGATACCCTTCGTACTGCGTGAGACCAAGCATAAACTCCAGCATACATTGAGTGAAGTAACCGTATGGGAACGGGGCGGCGTTGACCGCTCGTCTTAGCAGATGGAATTCAATTTTGATCATCCGATTGACAGGCGGAACTCGGACAGCCTGAAATGGCGCGAGGCCCGCACGGCCGACGTGATTCCAATGTGGGTCGCCGACATGGATTTCGCGTCGCCTCCCTGTGTGTTTCGAGCAATGCGTCAGCGCGTCGATCATGGTGTGTTCGGCTATTCCGTGGCCACGGACGAGGTGAATCAGTCGGTGGTGGCCTGGGCGGAAAGCCATTACGGATGGCGGATCGAGGCGGAATGGGTTGTATGGCTGCCGGGACTTGTACCCGGCATCCACGTCGCCTGCCAGGCGTGCGCCGCTGCCGAGGACGAAGTGCTCACGTTTGTTCCTATCTACCCCCCCTTCCTCACTGCGCCGCTGGCGAGAGGACGCTCGGTCAACAGAATTCCACTCACTCACGAAAACGGCACCTGGGGAATCGACATCGATGCACTCAGCAAGGCGATCACTTCGCGGTCTCGGCTTCTGCTTTTTTGCAACCCGCACAATCCGGTGGGCAGGGCATTTGGATACGAAGAGCTAGCGGCCGTCGCAGAAGTATGCCGGCGCCATGGTCTCTACGTCTGCTCAGATGAAATCCACTGTGACCTGATGCTGACGCAGAAAAAGCACGTTCCCCTTGCCTCCCTGGACGACGAAATCGGCAACCGTAGCATAACGCTCATGTCGCCAGCAAAGACGTTCAACACGACGGGGTTGAACTGCGGGTTCGCGGTGATCCCGAACCACGATCTGAGACGGCGTTTTCAGAGTGTCGCGTCTGGCATGGTTCCGCAGCCAAACGGCGTAGCATATGCGGCCTGTCGGGCTGCGTTCGATGAGGGGGAGGAGTGGCGCAAGGCGCTAATCGACTATCTGCGCGAAAATCGGGACTTGCTTGAGTCGTTTCTCTCTGAACGGTTGCCCGTGTTCTCTATGTCGCACGTAGAAGCCACCTACTTGGCTTGGATCGATACTCGGTGGCTGCGACAGAACGAAGTGAGCTTTTTTGAGAAGGCCGGTGTCCAACTGTCGGATGGCGCAGCATTCGGCGGGCGAGGATTCATGCGATTGAATTTCGGATGTCCACGCGAGAGACTACGAACAGCTCTCGAACGGATTCTCCAGGCAGTCAAGAACCTCGACAAACCGCCTAACTACACTCGCTGAACATGATCCGTTTGGTCTTTCTGGGCTCTCAATAGGTAGCACCGGGTGACCATTTCCCTTTCCGGTATCGCAGGGTCCCGAAAACTCCGGATTGTCGCCCTGCATTGAACCGGTTCTCCGCCGCCGCTTTGACGAATTTAGAGAGCTTCTTTGCTGTTTGCGCTATTACCTCCTGCCCGAGCATGCTCAGCGGGGTGCTGACCAGCAGTGGTGTGACCTTTATGATCGAGTATCCCCGGAAGCCGACGGAGATGGTTTGCGATTGGCCCACACTGGCGGATTCCGGACGGGGGCGGGGCAATCTGCCTTGTCGTTTCCACCCCCAGACGCGATACTACGGTCTTGTAGGAGACTGCTGGCAGGGCTACGCGAGGGAGAAAGCCCTTCTTGCACCGATACCGACCACAGGGGCCTTTGGCAGGTTGGCCTAGACCTGGATAAGGAGTGTTCAGATGGGAATCTATTCTGGCGCGGAAATCTTTGAGATCGCTATGGAGTTGGAGGAAGCCGGTCGGGCGTTCTACGAGGCACTTGCCGAAAGATCGGAAGATCATGATTTGGCCGATCTATGTCATAACCTCGCAATGCAGGAGACCGATCATTACAGGAAGTTCAAGAAGATGAGCGAAGCACTTGTGCAACGACCGGCTTCCCGGCCCCTGACCTGGGACGAACTGCACTTCGCCCAGATTCTGATCGAAGAGCGGGTGCTATCGGACCCCGACGCGGCCCGGGACGCTGCGGTCAGTGGAGACGTTGCAGAATTATTGGAAACGGCAATACGATTGGAAAAGGATAGCGTTCTTTTCTACAGCGAACTGCTGAAGGAAGTGGATGAAGAGGATGCACCGGCTGTTCAGGAGATCATCGAAGAAGAGAAACGCCACGTGCGTTCTCTGGTTGAGGCAAAGAGGAATCGCAACTAAGATGCCGAAGCTCTCATGGCGGGCTGCCACTGATTCCCGTGCGTCAAACATAATCGGTTTGATGAATGCAATCTTGTGACCCGGTCGAATCCTATCTTGGGAACAAGTGACGCCGAATTTCTGGCGACACCGATCCGGTGCGGTTGGTCGACTTTTACAAGATCTAGGTTTCCTGGAGAGCTTTCCGCAAAGACAGCGTAGTCGGTCAGAGAAGGGTGGCCATGAAGATATACACAAAGACTGGAGACGGCGGTGACTCGTGCCGCTGGAGCCGGTTAGGGTTGTAGGTCAGCACGACGGGGTGGTCAGCCTCGCGCGGGATGCAGCAGTTCCAGCTTGCCCAGGCCCGGCGGCGTTGTGGCAGCAGCGAGGGGTCGGTATGCACGATCGCCTCGTTCTCCTGGTACGGGAATGCTCCCAGGATTTCCCGCTCTGCTTCGCTGGCGTCGGTGAGCATTTTGAGGGTCTGATCGGCATGGGCGGCCATCACTACCGCGTCGAACGATTCAGCCGCGTCCGTTTCCGTGGTGACCATCACGTGCTGCTTATCGCGCCGAACCGACGTGACCGGACAACTGAGACGGATGCACCCAGCTAAAGGCCGCATCAGTGCCTCGGCGTAGTTGATCGCACCGCCGGGGATCGTCTTCCATTGAGGGTGGTCACGGACGGTCAGCAGGCCGTGATTGTCGAAGAAGCGGACGATAAACCGGGCCGGAAACTCTCGGAAATCCCGCGGCCGTGCCGACCAGATCGACGCACCCATCGGCACCACGTAGTTGTCCGTGAAGTACTTGCTGAAACGGTGCCGGTCGAGGAAATCGCCCAGCGAGACGGTGTCTTCCTCCTGCTCGACCAACTCGCGTGCTTTGCGGTTGAATCGCAAAACCTCCAGCAGCATGCGATAGAACGCCGGACGGACCAGGTTCCGGCGCTGGGCAAACAACCCGCCCAAGGAGCTGCCCTGGTATTCCAGTCCGGTACGTATGCAGCGGACGCTGAAGCTCATGTCGCTGTCCTGTTCCGAAATTCCGAGTAGCCGGAGCATGCGAATGAAGTTCGGGTAAGTCCGATGGTTGAAGACCATGAACCCGGTGTCGAGCCGGTAGCGGCGCCCGAACGCCTCGACCTTGATCGTGTTCGTGTGTCCGCCGAGATAGTCGTTGGCCTCGAATACGTGGACTTCGTGGTCTGCGTCAAGCATCCTGGCGGCCAGCATCCCGCTGATGCCGGTGCCGATGACGGCAATCTTCATAGTAATCTCCCGCACGGCCGGTTGTTCATGCACGCCCCTGCAAGCAGAATCATTGCGAGAGGCGTCGGTCGTCGGTTAGCGGCGGCCGATCGGTCTCATTCGCCAGAGCCAATCAGAGGCCGAACGCCGTCGACGCGAAAATGCACGAGGAACTTCTTATTTGTGCCGCCTTCATCACAAGCCGGCGGCAGGTTCCGGCGGCGGATCGCCTGGATTCTCTCCGGATCGGTTTCTTCCCTTGTCTTGGTCAGAAACAGCCGTTTGCCGACGTAGCCTGCGGTCTCCTCCATGAAGAGGTAGGCTGCCTGCGGGTTAACGTCGACGTTGTCGTGGCTCAGCCGGTCGTTCATGATGAACGCGATTTCCGACTCGTCGTCGCCGAGGAAATGCGGCCGGGAGTAAATGGCCACGTCGACCTTGCCCTCGGTGTCGGCGGTGGCCAAGACGCCAACGCCCCTGGTGTTCTCGAAGTACTCTCGAAGATTCATAGCACATCTCGCTTATGGGGTTGGTCAGAGGGATTCTGTAAACGGAACTAGGATGATCAAAGGCCCGCGGTCGGGCTTGTTCCGCGACCGGCGCCAGCCGATTTGTTATCGCCTGGCCGAGCCGGGGCCTTCGCCTCCGGGTGGCATGGCGACCCGAGTGTCAGTCTACACGTGCTCGTTCGTCGGCGGAAGCCGGGCCTACCGGCCGTTTTATCTGGGGAAACGGGGAATTTTTCTTCCCGGCAGCGCGGTTCGAGGAAGCGGCCCAAGGTGGTCCGGTTTCTCGCAAACCATCCATAAAGTTGGTCGGCGGCCCACTTCAGCCCCGGCAGGCGGGTTGCCGCCGTCAGCCAGCCGAGGCCGACGCTCCGATAGGCCTCCCGGACCGCCTCCATGCCTCGGACCACCACGCCATCGTGTCGGATGCCGTGTAGCATGCCGTTAACTGACTCATGTGTCAGGCCGTAGCGGGCCGGATGGAATCCCCGGGCACTGATGTCTTCAAGCTGGAGATTCCCGGACCGATCACGACGTTTCAGCCACTCCACCTCGCGGCGGCAGATCGGGCAAGCCCCGTCGGAAAGCAGGCGGAAACGCCGGTTTGTGATAGAATTCGCCATTGTGTCGGGTCATCTCTCGCTGTCGACGATTCCGTCTCGAAGTGCGCCGGGAGTAAGAACCGCCACCGGATGGCAGCCGTCAGTCGACGGGTCATACATGAACCGGTATGAACCGAACGCTCCCTGGCCGGCCAACGTAGCCCAGCCTTCTACGAAGTAGGCACACGAGTCGTGGAAGCAGATATATTGGAACTCACTGGGCCATTCATTGAACGGTGAGTCCGGAACCGCCCATTTGGACAGTCTTCCGTTGCAGTGAGGGCAGAGCCGTGTTTCCTTAACGCGGCGGCCTCGGGAAATAGCCTCGTCCCGATCATAAATTGCACTGGAGCGGGGCGTATGACTTAAAGCAGAAGAGCCCATTTCGTCAATTCCTTCCTGAAAAGGGCATTGTCCGCAACCCGGAGAATCCAATTAGCTGCGGCAAGTGGTAATCAACCTGCGGGCTTAGGCGCATACACCAAATGCGAGTACTCGCTTAGCGGCTCCGCCTTACTGGGTGTGAGATTCCCTGACTCTTCTCTGAAGAGATAACCATCTTCAATTAGTTCACAGATGAGGTGGTCGAAGCTCTTCAGACAGGTATAGTAGACGGCCTTGTTGTCCTCTATATCCCAGTCGAGCTCATCTCGGCTGTGGCCGACGAGTGCCTGGAAGACGGCCGCTTCAAGTTGGTCGGGTTTTACGAGTCCCAAGCGTCGGCTCTGATTGACGATTTCCGACTTCACAAGGGCCGTGGTATCGTTGACGATCAAGCCTTCATTCAGCATGTCGCGCTCCTTGTGCGAGCTTTTACAGTTTCAAGATAGCTTGTTACAGCGGAGACCAAATGGTCACCTTCAGATTCAACATCTATCTGTTCGATCATGCTGGATTAACGGATTCAGAAACGGCCACTATCTCCGTCAGATTCCACAGCGGGAGCCGATGCCGACACGTCACTCTCCAGTTAGAGCAATTTTGGCGAGCTTCACCAACTCGTTGCTGGAGACGGTCTGTGCCTGCAAAAGAGCGTTCCTGATCGGACGAATCCAACTGAGGCCCCGTTCCGAATAGTAAGGTAGCCGGTCGATCAACGTTCCGACCTGAACCAAGATAGATCTGAAACAACCTTCATTGGATTCGCCTCAAGTGAAATGCGGTATCGAGAAGAGTTAATTAGACGACTTCAGCAAGAGGGATCGTGGGACTCCATGAGCTCACAGTTTCAAAGCAGACTCCAGAATCTGCCCGACGATCAGGCTCGCGATATTATGGTTCTCGAGGACGAATGGACTGTTGGCGATACCGATTCCGTTCGTATGCTTGGGATGGTGTCAATGGTTCGTGTCATACTGTCATTCAAAGGCGCCCTGGTGAATGTTGAAGGGGAAGACGTTGGCAGGCTATCGAAGGCCGGCAGGCTGCTGGCAGAGTTCGTCATGGAGTCATCGAACCGTGGTCTAACCGCGGCGGACGTGGAGAGAGGTTTTAACCAACTGAGCCTTTTTGTCATCGCGGCCCTACTTACATCGCACAAATTGACATCCTGAGAGCATCCGGCACGCGATCGCCACTTTGCAGAAAGCCGGTATATTCCGGAATCCGAACTAATGAATGACTCAAACGCGGTGCTGGTCGAACTGGGTAAAGCCAACTACCGTTCCATCTTGGCTCAAGGCGGAGTTGTGCTGGTGGACTGCTGGGCTTCGTCCTGTGGCGCCTGCAAGGAACTTGGCCCCGTCTATGCGAAGGTGGCCGAAAAGAATTCACAGCACACTTTTGCCAAGTTAAACACCATGTCCGAGAGTGAGCTGACTTCCTCGCTGGGCGTCGTGCACGTTCCCACTTTGATGCTTTACCGGGACGGAATCCTGCTTTTCAAGCAGGCAGGCAATTTCGACGAGGACCGCCTCGAAGACATTATTGCCCAGGCGGAAAAACTCGATATGGACGTGGTACGAGCTGAGATCGAAAGGCAAAGTTCCGAGGCCCGAACGCGCCAGGCGAATCGGCCATGAACTCTCATTCGATGCGTCCCGCCGTCGCGACACTTCTTCTCTATTGACCACAGGAGCAGCCCGATACAGCGGCTTTGGCGATAGACGATAGCTGGGAATTCCTCGAATTGATGAATCCGACTAGCCAACCGCATCGAAGGATATCTCAATGGGCCACGAAGACAATTCAGGCCCAAGTTTTAAGTTGTGCAGAAGACCCTGATACCAAGGAGAAAGACATGGCCGAGATGCTAAACGAGTTCAAGCAGGAGCTGGGTGTGAAGTGGATCAAGTCCGAGTCGGGATCCACGTACTTGTGTCCCGTCGAGGCTTTGAGCCGACTGGAGAATCCAACTGAGGAGCAGCTAAAGATGATCTGCGTCGACGAGTCCATGAACCCGCAAAATGAGTAAGCCGACGTACCGCAACGGGTAGGGCACCGCCACCGTGGCGATCACGGACGGTGCCCTGTTGCTTTGGAAAGACTGACATGGGAGGAATACGCGATGTCTCTTCTAGTGACCAAGGAAGCTCCGGACTTCGTAGCCACGGCCGTGACCGACCATGGCAGCTTTGTCGAGGATTTCAGTCTGGCTTCGATGCGCGGAAAATACGTGATCTTGTTCTTCTATCCTCTCGATTTTACCTTCGTGTGTCCGACGGAGATCATCGGATTCGACGAGCGTCTCGATGAGTTCACACAAAAAGATTGTGAGGTGGTCGGTGTGTCCGTGGACTCCCAGTTTTCCGATGGGAAGAATTGACGTGGGAGACCCTGCCCCGGGTCTATCCCTGTCCACGCACACCGGTGAACAACTCTCGCTGGCCGACTGTCGCGGCAAGCATCCGGTGGTCGTCTTCTTCTATCCGAAGGACGGTACGGCCGCCTGCACGAAAGAAGCATGCAGCTTTCGGGACGCGTACGAATATTTCACCGAGGCCGGCGCGGTGGTCATCGGCATCAGTAGCGACTCCGCGGCCCGGCATCAGAGTTTCGCCCGGAAGCACGGGCTGCCATTCTTGCTCGTCTCCGACAAGGACGGCAACGCCCGCCGGGCATTCGGCGTTGCGAAAACCATGGGGATCTTCCCCGGGCGGGTTACTTACGTGATCGACCGGGAGGGCATTGTCCGTCACGTCTTCAACTCCCAATTCGCGGCCGACCGCCACGTCGAAGAAGCGTTGCAGGTCGTCCGCAGGTTGAAATGATGAGCACCATCAGTGGTTTGACTTGCCTGACCGGGGGAACCGGCTACATCGGCGGCCGGCTGTTGGCTCTGCTGGAACAACGCCGACGGCCAGTGCGATGCCTGACGCGCCGGCCGGAGGCCTTGCAGGACCGGGTAGCCTCAAGCACCGAGGTGGTCCGCGGCGATGTGCTGGACCGTGCGTCGTTATCCGCCGCCTTAGACGGTGTCCGGAACGCTTACTACCTGGTCCACAACATGGGCTCCGGTGAAGACTTCGAGCAGCAGGACCGCGACGCGGCGGCCAACTTCGCCGCGGCCGCCCAGGCATGCGGCGTCAAGAGAATCATCTACCTCGGAGGCCTGGGCGAGCCCTCGCCTCAGCTCTCCGCTCATCTCCGCAGCCGGCAAGAGGTCGGCGAAATCCTCCGTCGCTCCGGTGTGCAGGTGATCGAGTTTCGGGCGTCGATCGTGATCGGATCGGGAAGCCTGTCATTCGAGTTGATCCGTGCATTGGTCGAGCGGTTGCCCGTGATGGTCTGCCCCAAATGGGTCGCTACGTTGGCCCAGCCGATTGCCATTGAGGACGTGCTGGAGTATCTGCTGGCTGCCTTGGATCAGTCTTCGGACGAGAGCCGCGTCTTCGAGATCGGTGGCCCGGACCAGGTTTCTTACGGGGATATCATGCGCGAGTACGCTCGGCAGCGCGGGCTGCTGCGGCGGATGATCTCCGTCCCCGTACTAACGCCGTACCTCTCCAGTCTGTGGCTGGGACTGGTCACGCCCGTTTATGCGAGGACCGGCCGAAAGCTGATCGAAGGATTGCGGAATCCGACGCTCGTTCGGGACACACTGGCCTTGGAGGCATTCGCGATCCGCCCACGAGGCCTGCGCGATGCCATCGCGCGGGCGCTGGCCAACGAAGACGAGGAGTGTGCCAAGACACGCTGGTCCGACGCGATCTCTTCCGCCGGCGATCCGCCGCACTGGGGCGGAAGACGGTTCGGCAGCCGGATTGTCGATTCTCGGACCACCAACGTCGACGCGCCCGTCGAGGCCGCATTCGCACCGATTCAACGAATCGGTGGTGAAACGGGCTGGTATTATGGAAACTGGCTCTGGCGACTCCGGGGTCTTGTGGATCTCCTGGTGGGCGGTGTCGGTTTGCGCCGCGGGCGCCGCAACCCGATCACTCTGCTTCCGGGAGATGCGGTCGACTTCTGGCGCGTCGAGGAAGTTGAACCACCCGAGCGGCTTCGCTTGGCTGCGGAAATGCGGCTTCCCGGCCGTGCCTGGCTGGAATTTGAAGTCTCTGAGGACGATGGCGACGCGCGGATCCAACAGACGGCGACGTTCGATCCGCTGGGGCTGCTGGGGCTCGCCTATTGGTACGCCTTGTATCCGCTGCACCAGTTGGTATTCGCCGGTATGCTCCGCGGAATCGCCCGGACAGCGGAAAAACAGGCAAAGGAAGAAACGGACCGGTGAATCACCTCCAACGTCGAAGCGTGTGGGCTTGTTTACGTGCCTCGGCTGTCTGCCTGATGGCCGCTGTCTGTGTCTCATGCATCCCCGAAAACGATGAGGAAGTAGAGGATACTGCAGTGAACGATGAAGCAGCAAGAGAGGAGCCGGCCAGGACCGAAGTCGCCACTTTCGGGGCAGGGTGCTTCTGGTGTGTTGAGGCGGTGTTCCTGGAGCTTGACGGCGTGATCTCCGTCGAGTCCGGTTACTCCGGCGGCAACGTACCGAACCCGTCTTACGATCAGATCTGTACGGGCAGGACCGGACATGCCGAAGTGTGCCGGGTCCGCTTTGACCCAGGCAAGATCGCCTATGATGACTTGCTCGAAGTCTTCTGGAAGACGCATGATCCGACGACGCTCAATCGTCAGGGAAATGACTTCGGTACCCAGTACCGATCGGTCATCTTCTACCACAATGAGAAGCAGAAGGCACTGGCCGAGAAGTACAAGACCGAACTCGACGCCTCGGGGGCGTTTCAGGATACGATTGTCACGGAGGTCACGCCAGTTGCCGAATTCTACAAGGCCGAACAATACCACCAGGACTACTATCGCAGTAACCCGCAGCAGCGCTATTGCCGCGTCGTCATTGGGCCGAAGCTGGAGAAGTTCAGACAGGCCTTCAAGGATAAGCTGAAAACGAGCGACTGACCGGCTTTGGCGAGTGGCTCTACTGCGCGAACTGCTCCACCGGTGAGGCTCGCCTGCATCACGTCGCTACGCAATACCAGTGGAATTCGTCCGCCCCCTACTCCTCTCGGGGTGGGCAAGGCAACCGGCGCGACCTTGATGAATCCGTCGCGAGTGTGAAACCGTCCGGGCTTCTGCAGCGAAAGATAGATCAGTATCGGAGACTCGACCCGCAGATGCGGGCCTCGACTTCCGGTGGAAAGGACAAAGATAATGGTTGCTTTCTCAAAGAAGCTCGATCGTGGACGGTGGATGGATCTATGTCGTGTCCGTTTCGCGGAGATGCTTCCTCAGATCCGCCAGGAGGCCAGCGCGGCGCTTCGCGACGTCCCCCCGAATCGGCGTGCGGCGCTCGTCGAAGAGGTCATCGAGCGGGCATTCGGCACGTTGCTGAAACTCGCCGAGCGTGGACGGATACAGATTGCATACGCCAAACCGTTGACCATGGTTGCCGTGAAGCAACTGCATAGGCGGCCCAGCAATGTGAGATTCAGATAGCGTAAAGCGTACAACCACCTGCCGTGCCCGGGCGATTACGCGTGTCTCTTGTGGCGCTGAACACCTTCTCGCGATTTTGCGGAGCAGGGAAGCGGCAAGCTTCTCTTCTCGGGCGAGATGACCAAATGGTCTACACCGTGGACTTTGGAAGCGGTCATCTCGCCCATTTTTGTTGGCAGGCGATCTTCCGGGGCTCTGCGCCCGCAGGTCAGTCGAGGCCCACAAGCTGCCGCCCCAGAGCCACCGCCTCTACCGCGTCGGCCGCGTAACCGTCGGCCCCCAACTGCTTGGGTAGGTCGTCAGAATCCGTAAACGCGCGTCCGCCAAGTAGAATCTTGACTTCCTTGCCCCGCACACTGCTTCGGACGGCCTGAATGGTAGTCTTGACGGCCTCGAACTGAGTCGTTTGTGAAACGGATAGCCCAAGCAGATCCGCCGAGAAGCAGTCGACCGCCTGGACCAGGTCGCGGGCCGGGACGTTGGCGCCGAGCAAGACCGTGCGCCAGCCGTC
>Ga0180431_10008868_pt1 | contig 11466 bp, 12 predicted proteins | sample SS_ome_11_FD_132459 | JGI IMG/M metagenome (GOLD analysis project Ga0180431, IMG submission 132459) | Hypersaline lake sediment archaeal communities from the Salton Sea, California, USA - SS_1_MS_1 metaG | ecosystem: Environmental > Aquatic > Non-marine Saline and Alkaline > Hypersaline >...
CCCGGGGCTCGATGGCTCCGATTCCGACAGTGGGCAGCCGGCCGAGCCCCCCACTACCGACCAACAATAGCCGACCTCGTGGCGCTCGACGATGAGCGCCACCAACTGCAATAGGGTTTTCGCATGACTCAGTGCATTCGACGACGCCCCGGGGTTGCCTGGGGGATGGTGCTCGGCGTGGCCTTGTGCTGTCTGCTGGCCGCGTCAACCACCTCGTATCGGTCGCTTACGGTGCAAACGCCCGCCCCGACCGGTGCCGGCGGCCTGCGGTATTACAACAACTGGAAGATACTTGCTGACCGCACGTGGCTCATCGAGAACGCGGCTGCACCCGACGCCAACGACGACGCTGCGAACACTGGCGGCAATGGCATTGCCCGCGAGCATTCATTGTGGCGCGACACGTCAACGGGCATTTTGTACCAATCGGTTGACGATAGCACCGGCGCGGCGGTGTGGCTCCCCGTGGCCGGCATGGTGACTAGCACGGCGACCAACGGGAATATCGTGCTCGATCCCAACGGCACCGGGCAAGTTGCGATTGACAGCGACTCGACGCAATTGCGGTTTGGAAACGCTGCTACCGATTTCACTATTGACTTCGGCGGCACCAATGCGGAATTTGCGATTGCCTCGGGGGCGTTTGACTTCTCTGGCGGCAATGTGCAAGGCGCGTTTGTCGGAAATGTCACCGGCAATGTGACGGGCAATGTTACAGGCAACGTCACCGGGGATTTAACCGGAAGCGTGACGGGCAACGCCGACACAGCAACCACGGCCGGCACAGTTACAACTGCCGCGCAGCCGAACATCACTAGCCTAGGCACGTTGACCGCCTTGGCCGTCGATGACATCACAGCCAACACCAATACGATTGCCACGGCTACCGAGGATTTGTGGCTCGACCCCGCCGGCACAAAAGACGTAATCATCGGCGAGGCCACTGGCACCGAATTGCAGTGGGATTACCCCCTCCACGTCACCACGCAAGGCGACAATCTCGGCAAGGGCATTTTCGTTGGGTTCCAAGATGAGGGAGACTCGGCCGATCACCCCTCGTATATTCAGTGCGCGCATAACTTCCCCGGTGACATCAACGCGAATTGGCGTGGCCTCAAAATGGAGGCCACGTACAACGCCGACAACACTGGCGGCAATATGATAATGGACGTTCACACCTTCAAGTTTGACGGCACCGCAACGTATGCCGAATCAGACTTGCGGGGGTATATGTCCCAATTGGAATCAGACAATGCCAACCTGACCATTGCCGAGTACCGGGCGATTGACGTTGGCCAGGTGCAGGGCATCGGCGGCGGTGCATTTAGCGGCACGCTCACCAAGTACGTTGGCCTCTACATGGATTCGTCGGCCGCCGATGAGGCGGCCAGTGCTTTTACGGTCTATTCCGACGGCGACTCTGTGTTGTACCACGCGGGGGCCGTCGGCATCGGCAGCGATACCACCCCCGACGCCGCATTGCTTGAGGTTGAAAATACGGCATGGAGCAGCACGGCAACCGAGAATTTCGCTAGTATCAACGCCGTTAAGACGGGCGGCGTGTCGGGCGAGGAAGACGATTACAACGCACTTGACGTAACGCTAAACCTATCGCACGCCGCCACCGTTGGGCACATGCGGGCAATTAACGCTACCGCCCTGCAATCGGATGGCACAATCGGCGACGGACAGGAAGACCTCGTGGGTATCTACGGCCAGGCCCAGATTGTATCAGGCACAGCGGCCGACGACATTATGGGGGCGAATTTCTGGGCCAATGGCGACGTGGGCACAGTCACCGACAACGTGTACGGCCAATACACGGTGGTTGACCTCGAATCGGCAATGACCCAGATTGGCGGCGACGTGTATTGCATCGCCGGCTGGGTTCACGCCCTAGAAGACCCTGTCGGCGACGTTTATATGCTTTACCTTGAGGAATACGCCGACACAGCAGATTGGGGTGTGTACTTTTCGGGTAATTCCCCGAGCTACTTTGGCGGATCGGTCCAATCCGGCAACTTGAAACTCGACACAAACACGCTTTCGAGCACCGACACCAACGGCGACATCACGATTAGCCCCAACGGCACCGGCAACGTGCTTATGGGTAGTTCGCCGACTGGCGGGGCAACCTATGCGGTCGTCGGCGGCGGGGCCTCCAATACCGCCTCCTCCAACTACTCCACCGTTTCCGGCGGCCAGTCCAACGAGTCGAGTACGGCCACGCATGCGACGGTGGGCGGGGGAAACTCCAATGAGGCCACGGGGCTGGCGTCGACGGTGCCCGGCGGCAAAGACGCGGTGGCTTCCGGTAGTTATTCCCTGGCGTCTGGCCTGGAATCAACCGCCTCCCTCTACGGCCAACACGCCCAAGCCTCCGGCAAGTTCGTCACGGCGGGGGATGCGCAGACGAGTGTGCTGACGCTGCGGGGGACGAGTACGACGAATGATTCGTATGTGGTTTTGCGGCCAGACGGCAGTTCGGCGGAATTGGAGTTTGAGGACGAAAAATCGTATGCCATCACGGCGACGCTGTTGGGGCGACAGGACACCGCCGCCTATAACGTAATGGCCAAACGCATGTGGCTCTACGAGGCCCATGGCGGCGTGCTGGCCATTGTTGGTGCGCAGCAAACGATAGGCACGGACATCGGAACCAACTTCACAGTGGGGCAGGCGGTGGTCAACGGAGGAGCCAACGATAACTTTCGCATACAAGTCAAGACGACTACCGGCGGCGATATTAACGTGCGGTGGTGCGCACGAGTCGAAATAGTCGAGGTTGGGTACGCTGATTGAAGGGATTACCGGGCCCTGTGTCTCGGGGATTCGATCACCCGAGGAGCTAATGGTGACCCGGACGACTGGGGCTATCGAAAGCCCTTGCAAACGGCGTTTGACCTTGCGCTGAACATGATCGGGCCATTTGAGGACGGAACACCGGCAGCGGGATACGACGACGATCATGCAGGCGTGTCGGGCTACCGAACGGATGAAGTATTGGCAAACGTGGAGGGCTGGCTAGATAGTTTGCTGGCATTGCCGGCGACAGAGTCGTTTGTGTTGATGCACATCGGAACGAATGACATCGCACAGAACAAGAATCTTGATGCCGCGGTGGCGAATGTCAGCAGCATCATTGATGCGATTGATGCACATGATTCGCAGACCACGATATTTGTGGCCCTGATAATTCCGTACCCCGGCAGCACATTGGTCTATGAACGCACTAATAATTACAACGTCAAGCTGGCCGCGATGTTGGCGGCATACGACAAGAATAATCTGGTTGTAGTAGACATGAATGGGAAGTTCGAGGCCGCCTACGCCGACTTCGCGGAGGACGCAGCCGCTAGTCGCGTGCCATCGCAATATTACGCCAATCTTGCTCACCCAAACGTCGATGGCTACGCACTGATGGCTGAATGCTGGACAGAAGCAATAAACGCATGGCGGCACTCGCCATAACCCTTGCCGCCGCGATGGGCGACGGCGCAACGCAAATGCAGCAAATCTATAACGCCAAGCGCACAATGAACACGGCAATTTTTGGGGTGGGCGGGACAAGCCCCAATCCGTCGGAAGTCATCCCGGCAATCCCCTAACGGAAGCCCCGCATGGCCGCCTCGATTGATATTGAAACCCTGGCTGAGGACGAAATCGCCGTATTGCTCGAAGAGAGCATTGCGACGATGGCCGAATCGGGCGGGTCGACACCAACAACCGGCACGTTTGCGCCCGTGGCGGGGTTGGTCACTTGCTCTGGCGCAGTCGCGGGGATGATTGCACCATGAGCCTACGCGACCCCCAGATATACGAGGGCCGATGCCGTGAGGGGCAGACACCTCGCCTCGCCTGTCGTATACAAGACCATGGCGGCACCGACCTAATGCAGGCCGATGTATCGTCAATCGCTTACGCGATATACGACACAAGCGACAACTCTGGGCTCGATAGCGGCACGCTGCTCAAGGCAGACGTGGTCTATGACACGTTGCAAAACGATGACGCTTGGACCGAGGACGCCAACGGGTTTAACTTCGCCTGGGTGTGCGACTACGACAATTCAGCGGACGCCGGCAAGACATTGCAGATCGAGGTGGTGCTGACGCTCACCTCGGCCGACACGGTGCCGTTGATCTTCCACCTTGAGGTCGAAGACGTGCTTTCTCTGCCGTAACTGAGGCTGCCCCATGGCTGGCGACTATGCCGTAACACTCCGCGGTGACGAGGTCGACCTCTGGCAATCCATCCAAAAGGTTGCCAAGGGAACGGCCAAGGTCAACGAGGGATTTGCTAAGGCCAAAAAAACGGCCAGGGACGCGAAGCGCGCCAACCGCGAGTGGGGGCGCGAGGCCGACAAATGGCTGGCGAAGATTCGCACGCCGCAGGAAACGCACAACCGCAACGTCTCCAAGCTCAACACGCTATTGATGACGGGGCGAATCAATCAGAACCAATACGGCCGTGCGGTCATGCAGTCACGGCTAGAAATGGAGAAGGCCGGCCAGGCTGGGAAAAAGGCTTTCGGGATGCAGGCCATTGCGTCAATTGGCAAGTACGCCGCCGGCGTGCTCGGCGTGGGCGCAGCGATTGGCAAAATGTCGCAAGCCCTGACTGAGTATAAAACCCGGGTCGATGAAATCGCCGCCGAAGAAAAGGGGGCCAGTGCGTCGCTCGGCAACCTTTACCAAATGATCGACAACGAAAAAGACCGCAAGGCAATCAAAAAGCTCGGCGACGAAATCTTCCTGGAAGGCGCGACCGACACACTTGACGAAGCGAGGCAGATTGCCTTTCGCTTGCATTCGTCGCAGGCTGTCGATGAAAAAAACCTCTTTATTCGCATGAAGGCGAGCGAGCTAATCTCCGACCCCGCCCGCATGGCCGAGGCCGCCAATACTATGCAGATGGGCATGGGGGTTGAGGAAACGGGCTCGAAAAAAGCCCTAATATCTAAGGCCCTTGTCGCTTCGGGTGGCGCTCCCGCCAAGGCGGAAGAATTACTGGTCGCGGCGTCCAAGTCGGCAAGTTTCGCCAGTGGCCTTGAAATATCCGACGAAGAATTGCTAGCGGCAATCCCCTTGTTGGCGTCGGCGAGCGGGGGGCCCGAGGAGGGCGGCACGCGGTTGCGGGCGTTTATTTCCAAGGCGGCCGTAAAGGGGTACGCCGCGCCAACGCTGTCGGGCATGTTTGAGAACATCCGAAAAAAGAACCTGTCGCCGGCGCAGGCCGCAAAATACTTCGGTCGCATGGAAACCGAAGATGCTGCCCGCACGCTCATGAAAAACCTTGAGCAGTACGACACCAATCTGGCGGACATTCAGGCGGCCAACGACGGCAGCCGGCTTGAGAAATCACTAGGCGAGGCCGAGAAGGATATTGACTTGCAATTGCTTCGCGAAGAGCGCGAAAGCCACGCCCGCGAGGTCGTTGCGGCCCGGAACAATGCCCGGCTTGCCCGCCTCAACAAAGCTGCCCGCAGCGACATCCGGGCCGAGATTGATAGTGGCGACCGCATGTCATGGGCACCAAAATGGCTAACACACGCGATGTGGTCCGATGCCGCAATGAGCGTCTACAAGCCATTCTCGCACGAATTCGAGGCCCGCAACGTCGTGGAAGACGTGCGCGACCCCGAGAAGCTCAAGTTGTACGGCGACATACTCGGACAAATAGACAGCATGAACGGTAGCCAGGGCGGCGACGTGCTCACCGGCTCGCAACTCGACGCCGCGGCCGAGAAGCTCGCGGGGGCCGCCGACGCGATGGATGCGGCCGCGCAGCGGATCAATGAGACGATCGTGCCAACCACCATGGCCGCCCCGGATGAGGACCGCTAACTATGGCCGCGAACATCGGGGGCACCTCGTGCGATTTCGTGCAGTCTGGCGACGTGACGCCGTGCCGCGAGCGGGTGTCGACCTGGCACGTGCCCGGCCGCGACAGTGTCGGGGCGATGCAACTGGGGCAGAACGACGGCGGCGGCTCGGTGCGGGCGCTCAAATTCGGCACGGCCGCCGCGGTCAATGCGTGGATTGATGCCATCGAGGCCATGGCCGGAACGGTCGTCACAATCGAGAACGACTTCGGCGACACTGACGCCAATTGCCTGATTACGCGGGTCGCTCCCGCCCAGAAATCGGCGGCATACGTCCCGGGCAGCAGCACGACTACCCGCGGGCAACTTGACATCGAATACGTCGTACTGGTGACCTAGTGGCGATCACGTCGTACAGCACGAAACGCGCCGGGCAGGCCACTATTGTCACCGTGGTTAGCTCGCTATCGGGCACCATTTACTACCACTGGTGGGTCGACGGCGTGTACGCCGGCCAGACTACCACACCGTCGCGGTCGTTTACGGTACGGCGCGGCGAGCAGGCCCGCATCGAGTGCATCGACACGAACGACGCCGATTATGACGCCCAGGCCAACACACCCGCCGGCTGGCCGGCTCGCCGCCAGATATGGTGGATTCGGTCGCTGTCGACCGACGTGGCGTGGTATCGAGTCGAGCAACTCAAGTCCGGTGGCTCGTGGGCGGCGATCGGCCTAGTGCCGCACCGCGACGCCCAATGGTCCTATTCCGTCCTGTCGCCGCGGCTCGATGACCTCAGCGACTACACGTGGCGGGTGGTGGCCGTCGACCAGGCGGGCAATGAGACGACAACCGCGACCGTGGGCCCCGTCACCGTCGTGCGGGCCCCCGACGCCCCCGACTTCGCTTACACCTGGAATGGACCCAGTCCGGCCACCACGACCATATCGGCCGCCTGAGAGCCCCTGACGTGCCCGACATTGCGACCCATGCCGATTGCCTGCAATTCACCTCTGGTGGCTCCGAGGTCGTCTCCCTGGATGCCGTGGGCGTTCTCGATGGCGTCAGGGTGTTGCAGGCCGCCGGGAGCAATGGGCCGGGCATGGGCCGCCTGATCGGCAGCGAGGACGGCAACCGCCTGGCCTGGCAGGCCCCAGGGAGTTCGGCCGCTGGCCCCTCGGTTGAGGCCAGCGCCGACGGCTCGTACTTGCTGGAGGATGGCGACAACCCCGACGCCTTCCTACGGGTGCAGGTGTACGCCGATTACCGGCCCGACGGCGCGGATGCGGCACGGGTGTACCTTGGCGACGTGTACGAAAACGCGGTCAGCAATGACGACGTGACCGCAGGCGAGGCGTCAGCCGGCGACGTGACCACGTGGACGCTCACACTAGAAAACGCCGGCAATACCGTCCTGTCGCAACTGCGGGTGTGGGTCGACTCGGCAATTTCCCGCATCGAAATCAGCGACGACGGCGCGTCGTGGGTATCGCCGACCAGTGAGGCGGCTGCCCTCGTGCTGCCCGACCTGGCCGTAGGCGGCACCGACACACTGCACATTCGCCGTACGGTCGCCGCGTCGACCAGCAGCGACCCCTCCGAATTGGCCCACCTCCATTACTCTTTTCACGGAATATGACCATGTCTCAATTTGTCGTACCCTTCGACGACCTCTCGACCGGCGCGGTTGCCGACACGTTCAAGACCATGGCCGCGGTGCAGGCCGCCGACACCGCCGGTTACCGCTGCCGAATCCGCAAGATCACGGTTGGCCCGGCCGCCGACACGCCGGTTGACCGCAACGTGGCGATCATCCTGCAACGGGTCGACGACGTGTCGGCCGGCGGCTCGGGCACCAAGACAGCCGCCACGCCGACGCAGAAAGATTCGCTTTCCGCGGCCGCGGTCTGCGCCGGTGGCGTCAACTACACCGCCGAGCCGACGGTCTATGGAACCGATCTTTTTGCGATCGAAATGAACCTGCGCAACTCGCTGGTTATGGAATGGACGCCTGAGGATGCGCCGATCGTCAACCGCGATCAACTGATCGGCCTGCTGGTCGCGCCGCGATCGGCCAATGCCGAGTCGGTGTCAGGTTGCATCGAATTCGAGGAATTCTAAACCGCCGATGCCCGAGCAGGTATTCTTCATACGCGGCCCCTCGCGGTCGCCGTTGACGCCCGAGCCGCAGTTGATCCGCGGCTCACGATCGCGGCCGAGGCGTCGCCCCCGGTCGCGATCGCAGTGCATCGCCGAGCACTACAATTTCGTGCCGGACCCTGCGCCGACGCAATGCCTGCAAGTCATCCGTTCGCCGCGGCCGACCGTCGCCAGGCCGAAGCGGCGGGCGAATTCCCGCGTGTACCTAGGGGCCGTGCGAGGGCGATTTACTGGCGAGCTTCGCGGGAAGTACCGCATTTTCAACGACGCCGAGTACCGGCTGTACACCGCCGCGGGCACCGCGCCGGATGATGACGGCGACGGCGGTACGCCGCTCGACACCAACGCCACGCTACCATGGACGCCAACGGACACGTACGCCGCAAGCACTGAGCATTACCTATCGCTCTCGTGGTTCAATGGCGTGATTGATTCAGGCTTTCGCCCTGTTGGTTCCCGCGGCGAGTCGCACCACATCCTGCGACTGTCCGGCCTGGTCGAAAAGGGCCCCCGGCCCTACGGCCCGCACAGTTGGAGCCTGCACAACATCGGCGGCGGCGTCGTGCGGATCATTGCCCACTACTACGAGAGCGGCACCTATCGAGCCACCTCGTGGGCTATCGGGTACGAGTTCGGCGGCGGCACCCCGGCGGCCGACGCCCCCGACGCCACCCAGGCGATTGCAAGCGGCGGCATTGCGACGCTGTCGTACGACCTCCCGGCCCAGGCTGATGGCACTGAAGTGCAGGTGCGATTGCAGACCGCTCGCGGCACAACCTATTCGGCCGACTCTACGGTACTCACCATCACCGCCGACGACGGCGACCCAACCGCACCGCTCGCGGTTGAGGAATGGCCCGGCGCACTTCCAACCCTGCTGTAACCATGGGCGTTACAATTGTCGGTGGCGATGAGGTCACCTACCCACGCACCGCTCTTTCGCCCCTCGTGCAAATCAAGCATGAGTGGGCCGATGATTGGGAAACCGAGGAGGCCCTCGAATTCCTGGCGGCCGACTGCCACACCGCCGGCCAGGATTTGAGCCGCGCGAAATTCCGCTGGCGGTACTCGGAAAAGGTGATGCACCCGCATGAAAGCGACTTTGCCGAGCGGGAGGCCCGCGACCTGGCTGGGTGGTGGGTCCGCGTGCGATTGATCGACGGCGAGGACGAGGAAGAAACCACCATTTTCATTGGCCGGTTTTCATCCGAGGATCGCGAGGTACACGGCACAACCTCGCACGGGCCCTCGGGCATCCAAACGCTCGTAGCCTATGGCCCACTCCACATCCTGCAACGCATCGACGTACACACCTCGGTGTGGATGGACGACAGCACGGAAAAGGTCATCGGGTGGTTGCCGCCGATCAATAAAACCACCGAACGACGCGGCGTCATCGGCAACCGCTCAGGCAACTTCGGCTCAAAGGGTGAATACCTCTACGACGGCAAGGGCAGCTATCATTGGACGTATCGCCAATACCTGGGGTACTTGCTGGCTTATTTCGTCGATACGTCGGATGATGGCGGCCCCGCCTGGTCGATTGGCGGCCAATCCGCCCTGCTCAACGACATGAGCGAACCGATTCAACTCTCTGGCGTCGAATCGGTGGCGAATATTATCAACCGGTTGATCCCCAAGCGACTCGGCGTCGATTGGAAGATCGTACCCAAGGCCGCCGACGATGACGAGGAGGGCAACGAGGAAGGCTTTGAGATACAGGTATTTGCACTCAATGCCCACGAGGTGAGCTTCGGCGATAAGACGTTGCCCAAAAACCCGAACACCGTAGAAATCGAAACCGACGAAACGCTCGATTACCCGCAAGTGCGGGTCGCAATCAGCCACGACCAGGAATATGACACGATCCGGGTGGTTGGCCGCCGGATTGTAGCCGGCTGTTCGCTGAGGGGGGCGAATGCACTGTCATCCTCGATTCACGGCGCGACGCTTGTGCCGGGGTGGCTGCCAAACCTGCAAGCCGATTATGATGCGGGTATGCCTAACGAGGATGACGAAGAGGCGAACGACTTATATCGCAACCAAGATCGGTTTCGACCGGTGTATCAAACGTATGTTGCCCCGCATAACTGGGGCGATGTATTCTACCCACGCCCGGACCCGAAGACAACCAAAGATGGCGAGCTAAGCACCCAGCCGGCGACTTACCAAAACACCATGCGCGGCACGCTCTCGTGGTTGCCACTCCGCGAGGGCACAGACTACAGCACCGACCCGCCAACCGAGGAGCACGACGGCGATATGCAGCCCGACCTACTCCCGCCTGCGGTTTGGGTAAGGGCAACAGTAACGCCCGACTCCGTATGGTGGGAGCCAGAAATGGGCGACGGCAGCGGCGACGAAGCGCATTTTGTGCCAGTCGACAAGCTCGGCATTGGTGTTTCGGTTTTGCGATCCGAGTGGGGCGTACACCTCTCGGCATCCCCTAACCACCTACTCGCAAACAACCACCTATCGGTTGAGGGCGACGGCATCAAGGGCAGCGAGAACCCACCGTTGTATGATTACGACGACTTGATTGCCACGATCGCCATTGAAACCGACCACCGGCTAACAATCGAAAAGGCGATCCCCGACGCCTTGCCGACGGGGGGCATTAAGACTATCGAGGTTCCCGATGCCGAAATGTGGGTTCTCGCACCGCATACTGTGCTGACCGCTGACCCAGAAAGCCGCCACGGCTATCGGACATCCGGCCCTTCCTTGCGCGTGCTGCGGAATGACGTTGAGCGGTTGCGCATGATAATGTGCGGGGCCCTGGCCCGTTACTGGCATGAGCGGTCGCGGGTGAGTATCACGCACGCGGGGCTGCGGGCATACACCGACTTGCTGGGGCATATTCTCACCACGATCGACGGCGACGAGGGCGACCTGGCCCAGCGAATTTATGCCCCAGTGTCGACGGTGTCGTATCGCGCCGAGGGCAACAACGTCGTTACTCTGATTCGAGCGGGGCACGCGCGATGATTTGGACCCCAGGCAACTACGCCGACAAGCACGACCACGCGAGAAGCTCCGCATTCCTCGTGCGGCCCGCCGCCGGCAGCCCCGGCCGTCGCCCCGGTCGGCGATATGCCAAGGCCATCGCGGATTGGTCGGGCACGCCCGCCCCGGCGGTGCCAACGGTGTACGCTCACCCGTGCGCGGACATGCGGGGCAACGACGTAAACACTTCGGTCGACTTCCTGGTCTACCTGCCGCGGATCATCGACGCCGATCCCGCAATCTACAAGGACAACATATTCGCTTGGGAGTACGATTACAGAGGTATACGGGTCGGGGCGGGTAATTACTTCAACGGAAAAGTTGGTGACCTGCGGGCAACGGTCATGGAAGAAGAGAATTGGCCCGAGGGCTGGGAGTTATGCAACGGCGAGGGCACTAAGGTTGATCTACGGGGCCGCACTGCGTCGGGTTGGGACCCGAGGGCCACCGACGAAACCAACCACATTGGCGCGACA
>Ga0180431_10008869_pt1 | contig 11464 bp, 6 predicted proteins | sample SS_ome_11_FD_132459 | JGI IMG/M metagenome (GOLD analysis project Ga0180431, IMG submission 132459) | Hypersaline lake sediment archaeal communities from the Salton Sea, California, USA - SS_1_MS_1 metaG | ecosystem: Environmental > Aquatic > Non-marine Saline and Alkaline > Hypersaline >...
AGAGGACGGCCGCTATCAATACCAGTAATATGTTCAGCAGCGCCTCATTCGATTGGAGCAATCGGAGCACCTTTGGGCGCCGTCTGATAAAGATCTCACCCTCAGTTAACAGTTTTCAGCGGAACCGGCAAGCAAGAAACGACGCGGGGGTACCTGAGTTGGTCAAAAGGGCTGGACTTAAGATCCAGTGGCGAAGGCCTCCGTGGGTTCGAATCCCACCCCCCGCACTTGATTACTGGTTCTTGTGTCCACCTCCGCTTCGGTGGGCGATGCTCGATCGCTGGGTGAGAACTACTCAACGTGATAGGTCCATTCAATGGGCTGCGGCACCAGAGCATACACCTGCAATACAAAACAAGATGCCTCTACTATACCACTGAAAGCAATATGACGATGATTGCTGTCAAAACCCCTACGCTGAGCATCTTGAGACCGTTTATCGGCAGGTTTTCCCCCGCGATCTTCCCAATGTAAGATCCCATAAGAAAGAGGGTAATAGAAAGGATCACCAGGGAGGCGACCAGGGAAGTAAAGAAATCCATCATCCCCAGATCGGATGCAATAAAGGGTATAACGGCTAAGACTGCCACCAGTGCCGGGGAGAGACCATCAATGATTGCAGCCCAGAATGTAACGAAGGTTGATGCTTCGTCCCAAACGGTTTCGTCCAGGTTGGTGACCATTGCCCGCTCCAACTTCTTAACATACCTAGTTCGTTCAGCCCTTTCGGTCAGATAGGTACCGAACAATCCGGACATACCCATAGCCAGGGTTGCACCGATACCTGCACCGATCACTATCTTCGGCTCATGGACACCAGCAAGGAAGGTACCTACTACGATGCCCAGCATGGTCAGGGCCCCATCGAAGCCATTCTTGATGAAATATCTCCGACCGATCTCATCGGCTCCGGTTATCTTGACGTAGTTACGGAACTGACCCACTCTTCCACTGATCCTGTCCCAAGGAGTAATCCATTCATCCCTCCGCAGTAATCCGAGTTCTTCGGGAAGCTGTATGGCAACGGAGCCTCACGTTCGCTTGTTCAATGAATCAGTGAATTCGGGTGGGCCCGTACACCAAATTGAGCACTTATCATATGCCATTTCACGTGGGTGTCTGCCAGATCTCGAGCGCCTTCCTCAGCTCCTCGTGCTTCTCGGCGTATTCCTGCAGGGTAATTCCCTCCATGACGGCGGCGATCGCCTGCCTCATAGCTGTCGCGCCCTTGTATGTACCATCGGGGTGCCCGTGGACGCCGCCACCGGCCTGGACCACGACGTTATATCCGAATATCTTCAGCAGCGGGGGAACAACTGCCGGGTAGAGGCCTCCGGAGGCAACCGGCATGGCCGTTCTGACACCGTGCATCTCCGAGGTGAGGCACTCGATGTTGTCCAGCACCTCCTCCTCTCCCTCCTTCATCTTGCCAACAGCGGTACCTACGTGGAGCTGGTCGGCCCCCATGAGGCGGGTATTCCTGGCGATCACCTTCATCGAGACCCCGTGCTTCGGGTCGAGGGTGAAGGCACCGTGACCGGCGCGATGGGCGTGGAGGACCAGGTCGAGGTCCGCCTCCCTAAGTGTCTGGAAGCCCGAATTTCCGCAGGTGATGATGTCAAACATGATGTACTCGCCGCCTGCGTTCTCCACGAGTTTTGCTCTTCTGACCATCTCGTTGGTTTCGGCGGTCACGTTGATCATGTAGACCTTCCTCTCCCCGGTTTCCTTCTCGGCCTTGTCCCTCGCCTTCAGGGTGGCATCCAGCCTCTTCTCAAAGCCGTTGAAGCTCTGACTCGAAAGGTTCTCATCGTCCTTGACGACATCACAGCCTCCGGCCCACGACTCGTACGCGACCTCCGCGTGGTCCTCGGTTACCAGTCCCAGCTTGGGTTTGATGATGGTTCCCACGAAGGGTCTCTCCGGTATCTTCAGGACTTTCCTGACGCCGTCGATACCATACTTGGGACCCATGAAGCTCTCGGTAAGCACCTCGGGGTAGTGGATATCATCGAGTTTAAGGTGTTTGAGTCCCTTCAAACCGAAGACGTTGCCGCACACGCTGCTCATGATGTTGGCCATGTTACCCGGCTCGAAGAGCTCGACGGGATAGGCGACCTTGATTCTGCTTCCATCTATCTCGTAGACGGTGGCATGGAGCTTCTCCACGTAGGATCTCATCGTGGTGAGCTCGGTCCACGTCCCTACGGAACTCTCTGCCGCCACCGCCCCGGCAGCCACGTCGAACTCCATCGTTTCATCGGTCTCAACAAGGAACTCGCATAGCAGGTCCGACGGGGCAGGCTCGTATTCTGTATCTACGAAATCGAGGTACTTCATTCGATCGAAGTGGTAACGATAATGAGTCATTGATAAATGTAACATATTGTTACACAATAGATCTATCACTCCACCATTTGTTAATATCTAGACCTAATCAAGCAACATATAGTGAAGTATCTTAACCCTCCTTCGCCCGACCGTCGGAACCTTCATGGCCACCACAGAAGACTCAAGCTCCCACAAGAAGCTCACCAGAGACCAAGGTCCACCTCCAGATCAAGGCTTCACGCCTCAACCAATACTGCACTAGATCCCGCCCCCGTCAAATGCCTGCTAAGGTCCATAGACAAGTGTTTCTGGGATCGCTCAGGTCTCTCCGAACGACCCTAATCGAGGACCAATCGTTGTGACCAACTCGACTCCCCCTGAGGATGTCGTCCCTTTCGGAACGTTGTTTTGACATGCAGTTGTACCACCGAACTTCCCGCGGACGTTCCGGAGAGAGGACGGCGGTGCCCCCTCTATGTGCTATCCCATAGCTTCTTCACCCCTGTGTTGTGGGGCTGGGGCGGTCGAAGTTACTGACTCGACGAATTCTCTCCTGCCCCCAATATATAAAAGCTCTAAGACCCGTTATCTGGACGGGGGTCTCACCTTGATGTGGGGCCACGGGAGGTGATGTCTATGCCGAAGTTTATGGTTGTTCATCCGATGGATGACCCGGTCACCATCGAGGAGGCGACACCGATTGCGCAGAAGGCCAAGAAGATGAATACAAACGTTGACGCTTACTGGGTCGGCAGCTGGCTGCAGTTGAATGAAGAGGGGAAGATAACCAAGATACTCTGCGAGTGGAACGCGGTAAGCCCTGAGGCAGTCCTGGACGAGGTCAAGAAGGTCCCAGAGCTGAAGGTCGACGCAATCTATCCAATCGCCAAGATCGACTCCGAGGACTTCAGATCGGACTGAGATGTCGGCGAGTGTTGTGGGTATCGATGGCACTGGCATTAGTCGCTTCTTTTCCTCGCAATGGCCTTCAGGGAATGCCTCAGGCATCAGCCAAGGCGGACTCACACCCACATACTGGGACCCAGAGCGAAAAGAATAGTGCAAAAGATAGATCACCCTTTGTGACAATCCAGGTCAAGGACCTTGTTGGCCGCAGAGCCGGCGACAGATCAATCGTCTTAGAAGAAGACGAGATATCAATACCCATAATCGCGGGTTTCCAGATCAAGGTGCACCTTAGCCACCATGGACAATGAGCCCCCCCTTGACTGGTAGATCCATCTTCGAATCCACCCCCCCCTCTGTTACCAGCAACATCGCTATGATGTTGTACCACTCAAATGACTATATCCGACCCGTCGACCCGATACTCACCAGAGAGCCAACGGCACATATTTCCTTGTGGACATGGGAGACGTCCCATGCCTGAACACGGCATCATATACAGGAACGAGGACTCCTACTGCGGCCCGATATCCATGCTCGAGCAGCTACCCCAAGGCGAACTTCTGCTGCTCTTCCGGGAGGCCAAGTGGCGCGGGAGACCTACCCACATGGATCCCACGACCCGCACATCGCTGCTCCGTTCGCGAGACGGTGGTCTGACATGGTTCAGCCACGTCACTCCCGACCCACAGGGCGGCAACGGCACCGCAATCGCGTGTCTCTCCGACGGTCGCCTCATCGTCAACACCTACCATCACCTCTTCGCACCCGTGGACGAGCGCGACCGACTTGCTGGCCGGCCGGCGCAGCGGATCCACCAGCCTTCAGGCATGGCAACGGCGGCGGGCGGAGTCTTCATGACCCGCTCGGACAATGATGGCTACACCTGGGAGTGTCCGGTGCATATCCCCGAACCATCGAACTGGCCCTACATCGCCTGTCACGGAGCCATACTCGAACTACCGGGCGGTGATCTCCTGCTGCCGGTGACTGGTTGGCGCAACGACACCGACGCTCCCGCCCGGGGCATGGTCCTCCGGTCCCACGATCGCGGTCAGACCTGGGGAGAGGATGTCTGCATCACTGATGACGGTCCGGAAGAGATCGATTTCCATGAGACACGACTCGTGCATTGTCCGAGCGGCCGGATCCTGGCCATGCACCGCACGCCCAGTGGCAACTACTTCCGAAACTGGTCAGAGGACAGCGGGTACAACTGGAGTCCGACCATCGATACCGGCATCTGGTGTGGCGGCAGCAGTCCGCCGGATCTGAAACTTCTTCACGATGGTCGCCTGCTACTTTCCCGCGGCTACCGCCGCCAACCGTTCGGGATCCGTGCGCATATCAGCGCGGACGAGGGCGAGACCTGGCCGATTGAGGTTGTTCTCCGCGATGACGGACCCGACCGAGATGTGGGCTATCCGAGCACGCAACAGCTGCCAGACGGCCGTCTACTCACGGTCTACTACTGGCACGGGCAGGATCAGATCCGCCACCTTCAGCGAACCCTCTGGTCGCCTCCCTGAAAGCGTAGCCGGAATTGCGCCCTCTCCATCCGCCAGCGTGCCAGTCCCTCCTATTCTAGAAGAGGTATGAGTTCCGCGATCGAGCTTATCCGCGTGCAAATTGGGGGAATCTCCTCTCTGACATCTCCTGACCACCACGAGGCGCTGAAACCGGCATGCTACTGGCGAAAATGGATCCCATTCCCACCTCCGCACTCTCTTGACAAACAGAATGGGAATTCATCCACTCAATTGTTATTGCACAGTGAGAGGCATGCTCTGGGGTCGAGGGTTCACCCAGAAGACCTCTGAATTTGATCTTGATCTAAAGCCCCGGTCTGTCTGCGGCGCATGAGTTTCGGTTAGGATACTCGCATGGCTATTGAGGATGGAGGGACTATTAGATGGAATCCCTGAACTAAAAAAAGCTGAGAGCTGTCGACTGTATTCGGGGATAGAATGGATACGAAATTGAAGTGGGCGATCCCGGCCCTGGGGTTTCTGATCGCTGCAGGTGCAATCCTTTTTGCCTTTGAGGAAACAGGCGCAGCCTATGATGGTGTTCTGCAGCAACAGGTTCTATACCTCAGGGGATTCTTCTGGCTGTTCCTAGGGATCCTCTGGATCATGTCAATGAATCTGCTTAGGGGAATAGAGCGTTATCATGGCTAACCGGTTTTGAGGACCAAGACATCCAAGACAAGGACGCCGTAGCTCTAGCCTTGGTCGACATCAGCAGTCCGCCCCATCATCCGGCGAACCGCGGACATGACGTCCTGCGGCAAGAAACAGACACGTGAACAGATACCATGCCTCTCCCACGATGATATTCAAGGAGGTGGAATCGACGAGTTGGCCGGGATCTCGAACCTGGAGGACGACGGTGTAGTTGCCCTCCCCGATGTATATATGCTCGGATGTCGGGACATCGACCCATCCGGTGGAACTGCCGTCACCCCAGTCAAAGCGGTACTCCAGGGGGCCCTGATCCCTATCACTCGATTCCGCGCCATCCAGCGTGACTGGAATTCCAGGGCCCACCTCGGTACTCGATAGCAGTAGGACGGCAGTGGGCCGGTGGTTGGGGACGGCGCCGCCGGCGTCGATGGATGCGCTCACCCTTCCGGATTCTCCCCCGCGGAGGTCCCGGACCTTGAGGGTGCAGGTGTAGCTGCGATCCGATTCGTAGGTATGGTAGACCACGGGGGAGTCCTGCCAACCCGTACACCTGCCATCTCCCAGACTGAACCTGTACTGCAGTCGATCCCCATCGGCGTCCTTGGAGGCGGATGCGTTGGCTAGGACGGTTCTGGTATCGTCCAAGATCACCTCGAGATTCGCAACCGGATCCAAGTTCCCCGGCACGGGACGGACGAAGACCGCGAGATGTTCGACGGTGCAGTGTGTCCCGTCAGATGCAGTGCAGGTGACGGTAAAATTGCCTGCCCTGGGGTACCTGGTCCGTACGGAATAGTCTGTCGAGTCCACCGCTATTCCGTCACCGTGATCCATGTCCCACCACAGCCCAACACGGCCGCCATCGGGGTCATCCACCTCGGCCCTGAACGTAACGGCGTCCCCGGCCTCGACCTCGGTCCTGGAGGCATTGATACGAAGCCTCGGCTCTCCCCCCTCTCCGACCGCACCGCGGAGGCTTCGGTTCGTCAGGGAACGCTGGTAGACGAGGTCACCGGTTTCTGTGACAACGCTCAGAACCACGGCGTAGGTATCGTTTCGGTCCGGGGTCAGCCGGATCTCCCCCTGGAGCGTCTCCCCGGCCTCGACCCAGCGATAACCTCTGGAGGCCAGATCGCCCGTGGAACCGCTCCCAAATCTTTGACCATACCCGATGAGATCGAGCACAACATGAACGGGTACGGACGCGTTCACCTGTACCGGTCCGAAATCGACAACCACTATATCCTCGTAGCCATCCCCATCGTCATCTATGATCTCAGGCTGGACCTGATCGAGGGGGACGAAGTCCGTCGATGGGTCGTCGTCAGAACCTGCTCCGTGGCCCGTGATCCAGAGCTTGTCCAGCACATCGCACCACGCGTGTCCGTAGGGAAGTCTGTTTCTGTACCAGCTCTCCATTGACGCCCACGAGTTCAGGGTCTGGGGAACGAAGATATTGACCCCGGTATACCCCTCCACGGGAATCCGATTGATAATCATCGAATCCAGTTTGGCCAGGAAGTCGTTGGCCTTCTGCACCGCGGACCAGCCCACTGGATCGATGACGTAGGACATAAGCTCATCCCTCACGTTCTCGACCAGGACCCCGATATCCATCAGCCACCAGATTCCCTCGGAGGGCCCCTCGATTCGTGGGGTGTCCTCAAGAGCCTCCTTGAAGCAGTCCCCGAAATACTCCCAGTTATTGACCAGGGATCTACACAGAACGTCCAGGGAGCCAGTGGCATCCTCAACCTTGTCCAGTTCGATCATGGTGAAGGGATAGTCCTCCGATCCCCAGTACTGGTCCGCTGCCGCGAGGAAGTCGCTGCCGAGCTGGAGCGGGGTCGGGCCGTACCCGAGATCATAGAATTCCCTCAGATAGTGGAGGGCCCCCGGCGTGTAGATCCCCGGCCATGTCACGGTAGTGGTGGCCCCAACCAGGTACTCCGCGGCGTATCTGAGGGCATAAGCCGTTTCGAAGGAGGACATGAGGCAGGCATCAAAGACTATCAGGTCAAGGTCTCGGCGGGCGAGCTCGAAGTGCTGGGCGTATCCGGATCCCGGCCGCGAAAATAGGCTGGACAGGTGCGCGTTCTCAAGATTGGTTCCCTCCTCGTAGTCCCAGCATGACCCGTCGTATGCCCCACCATGATCGTTTATGACCAGGCAGTAGTGTCCGGCAGGGGCTATCTCGGTACCCCAGAGCATGAACTCCTTCAGGGTCATCCTATCACCGGAATCGATATCCCCCAGCAGCGTTCCATCCGAGTCGACCTGATAATTCTGCGAGTGCTTCTGCAGTTTCCCTCTCATGGCACCGTCCCAGTCAGCGTACCCACCATGCTCATCTGTCCGATCGTATAGGAACACCGCCTCGAACTCGCCCTGGGGGGCCTCGGCCTCCAGCATATCGAGGGAGCGATCAAACCAGGGAGCCAGGTTGTTGTCACCTGCAATGTAGAAGAGTATCGTCCAGTTCTCCGCTCCCGTGGGCTGCAGATTCAGGTCCAGGTGCGCTGGTAGAACCCCATAGACGTGAACGCCGTTCGGGGAGACGGCCTGGATATCCCACCGATAGGAACCGGGTTCTATTGCAGCTGGAACCGTGTATGCCGGGAAGGGCTCGGGGGCCCACCTGAATCTCTCCTCGAGGTTGAGGCCTTCAGCCAGCCGTGATCTTAGAACCTCCACACCATCCGGATCCCAGATCACGAGATCTATGTTGAGGCCCGCTATGAACTCCCATTCGCAGTTGGCAGGAACCGAACACCGTGGCTCGATCACGAAATCTTCCCCGGAGAAGAGCTGACCATGGTTCCACATGCATGAGAGGAAAGGCCCCCAGATCGCCTCCTGCTCCTCAACCCGGAAGGCACAGGTCCGGTTAGAGATCTCACCGTGGTAGTCGATATTCACACTTGCGTTGACGGTTCCCGACCACGGGGCCTCGTCCTCGGACGTGGCGGTATAGGCTACTGAGCTGATACCAGCCTGATCGGACCAGCTCTCCGTGGAATTGAGCCATCCCTTGGAGACCTCCCACTCTATCCTCGCCCCCTGGACGGGGTGGCCCATTCTAGTCAAGTTGCAGATGAGCTTCAGGCTTCCCCACCTGTTGCACGATTCGCGATCGGTCATCAGGCTCACCTGCATTGGCCCGATCTCCTCCACCAAGAGGATCGACTTCATCCCCTGACCCTCCCTGTACCCCGCCTTGAAGGCGCGGGCCGTCAGGGTAACCGGTCCTATAAGGCCCACAGGGGCTGTGTAGAGGAAGGTCCCGTGGCCAGTCGAGTTCGTGAGGAAGGAGGGCGAATCCACATCGCCAGCGGTTGCCTCGAATACGAGCTGTGCTCCCTCAACCGGAAACCCCTGCGACCTAACTGGAACCGCGTAGAGGCTACTCGACCCGTTCGGCACCACCTGGTCCGGCCCCGTGATCCACACATCGAGCTCGGGTGCAGGCATGACCTCGAGTTCACAGCTGCCCTGGGGAAGAAGGTCGTCCTCAAAGCTTCCAAGAGCGGTAACGGTGACCGTGAGAGGCACCTGCACATGCTCGGGTGCGCTATAGGTGAAGGAGGCGAAGCCGGTGGGCCCAGTCTCGCGGGTATCAGGCGTGTAGTCTCCGTGGGAAGTGACTAGGTACACCTCCGCCCGGGAAACCGCCGAAACATGCGGGTAGCCCTCCCAGTTCTCCACCTTGGTTACCTGAACCTGAATTGTGACGTTCCCCCCCTCCAGAATCTGTGACTTCAGGGACCTAACGGAAACCTGATAGGTCACGCTCCCCCATCCATTCTCGGAGAGGGCAACCGGCTGCAAGGCCAGAAGCATGCCCATGCAAAGCGTCGCCTTGATCAGGATGCCCGGGTCCATACACTCGATTGCAGGAACTCCGAGTCTCATCGTTCCCTCGATAACCAGGAACATGGATTTAAGCGTTAGCATTGGCGGGCGGGAGATCGATAATCACTAGAGCGGAGATTCCAAGTTAATTGGGCCGAGCTCGGTACAGTTTCGCTGATCCGCAAAATCTGAAAATGTCAGGCCGCAACAACTCTCCAAGGGGGCCTCCGTAGACCATTCATGGTTTTTCGGGAAGGCTTCACCAACATAATCAATATATCTAAGATGGATTATCTGTCTGTGTATTTCCCATGATCTACATGTCTGCAGACTTCAAATCACCGGCTGGCAGACTGGGAAATTTACTGCCAACACCAAAGCTGCGGCCCTTGGAGTCGAATGGGCAGACGAATGTTCGGATATTCGCATTCAAGTACGAGGAAGGCGGGGCAGGCGAGCACTCGTGGGGTGCCTGCAATGAGTGGACTCTTGCAATTCCGGTGGAATATGTAGGAGAAGAAGGGACGGGGCTGGGCGGGTATTACGTTGTCTGGATGCCCGTAACTCACGAGACCCCGATGAGGGACGGGATCGAGAACTGGGGATTCAACAAGTTCCTGGCCGACATAAAATTCACTGAAACCCGGGAAACCAGGACATGCGAGGTCGCTGTGGATGGCCAGAGGTTGATCTCGTTTACTATAAGGAAGGCTGGGACGTCGGAGAAGCAACTGGACTACCATGTCTACAACGAGATGGATGGGATGCTGACCAGGACCCTAGCTCAGTTCAGAGGAGACTTTGGGATCAGCACAGGGGATGGTTCCGGGAGCATAGTCCTCGGAGCCCACCCCCTGGCCAGGAAGATCGAGTCCACCGGTCTTGAGCTTACCTCGCGAGATGCTATTTATGGCGTGAATGTAAGGTTAAATCTGCCCGCGTATGACAGTACCCTACCACTCTGACCGATACAGGTGAGGAGCAAAACGCGGAGCCGTGGGCAGAAGGATCAACCCGATCTCTAGCATCCTTGCCACTTCCGAAAACGTTTCTGGGTTCAGTGATCCATTCTTATAGCTACCGAGACCCCGGAAGTCCATCCAGGCGATCATTGAATGAAGATCTCTCTAATCCGGCTGGCGGTGCTAACCGCTACGGCTCTGCTTCTCTTACCACCGATTTTGGCAGCAGAGGAGCCGGCTCCCGTGTGGTTCGTCCAGTTAACTGACCCCCACATCGATATCGATGATTCAACGCCCGAGAGACGTCTCCGGCTGGCGGTTGAGGTACTAAACGAGATCGTCGACCCCGCCTTCGTAATCGTCACCGGCGATCTTGCTGACCACGGCTCGGCCTGGGAGCTCAGGAGGTACGCCGATATAGTGAACCGGTGCGAGGCGCCCGTGCACAACGTGCTCGGGAACCATGATCACCGGGGACTCAGGGTATTCGAGGGCGAGCTCGGGGGGAAAACACAGTTCACCTTCTCCCATGACGGGATCTTCTTCGCGGTAATCAACTCCACCCACGCCAACGGCAGGGCAGAGATGTTTGAGGACGGGCTGGACTGGCTTCAGGCCGAACTCGACCGGGCCCGATCCGAAGGATACCCCCACCTCTTCGTGGCAAACCACCACCCACCGGTACTCGAGGAGGGCGACACCCAGATAGACGGAGGGCTGGATAGCCTACTGAGGATAGTCGATGAGAACGACGTGACCATGTTTCTCAGCGGGCACGTTCACCGCAACTTCATCAGGCTGGCAAACGGCACCGTTTTCGTCGTGACCGCCCCCGCCAAGAGCCGTGACGTCCATTTCCGCGTGGTCTGCATCGACAGGGGCGAGCTCTCCACCGGGACCTTCTCGGCCCGGACCCTTTCGGACACGGGATTCCCTACCGTCATGATCACCTACCCGGCTGACCCCGAGAACGCGCCGCAACCCAAGGCCCTCGAGAACGCGGAACCGATACGCTGCCTCACCTTCTCCAATGCCTCCGTATCGAGGGTGGAATACAGTATCGAGAGGCGGAAGAGCGGCCCCGGTATTCCCGAGTATGTATCTGTCTACGAGGAGGTCGCAAATGGAAACCTAAGCGCGGTATCAACGCACGTCTGGCAGGATATACCCGAGGTGAGGGCGGTGGAAGGGGGGAGCTATACCTTGACGGTTACTGCCTACAGCCAA
>Ga0180431_10008870_pt1 | contig 11463 bp, 6 predicted proteins | sample SS_ome_11_FD_132459 | JGI IMG/M metagenome (GOLD analysis project Ga0180431, IMG submission 132459) | Hypersaline lake sediment archaeal communities from the Salton Sea, California, USA - SS_1_MS_1 metaG | ecosystem: Environmental > Aquatic > Non-marine Saline and Alkaline > Hypersaline >...
GGACCTTACGTATCAGGAAGAAGTTTATCTCACGCGTGAGATCCACCGACTCCAGGTTCAAATCCACGGCGAGCCACACCAGGGCGCACGCACCGACCTTGAGTACATTGCCGCTGGTGGTGGACATAGTCTACGTGACACTGCTAACATGCTCGGACGAGCTGTTGGCGGTGTGTCGGAAGACGTTAGACTGGCGGACGCGATGGAGGTGCTGCCTGAAGCTGGATGGGACAAGTGTAAAAACAAATCTGAAGCGATGCGGTTGCTTGACCGTATTGAAGAATCTGAAATCCGTCGTGAGCTTTCGGAGCGAGCAGTGAAAGCGGCCAGACGAAAGGACACAAAGCTAGCTGATCTTTATTTGGTCGGTGATTTTTTCGAGCTTGTGAAGAACGTTCCTGACGGAATCATGGACATCGTTGAGGTCGATCCACCTTATGGTATTGATCTAACGAAAGTTAAGAAAAACAATCTTGAGATCAAACTTGATACCAGCTACGTGGATGTACCAAGCAAGGAGTACGTCGCGTTCCTTGAGCACGTCGCCGCGGAGTGCTGGCGGATAATGAACGATCACTCGTGGCTAGTTTTCTGGTTCGGGCCAGAACCGTGGTTCGAGCCAGTCTTCCAAGTTCTAACCAACCAAGGCTTTCGTGGCAGACGCATGCCTGGAATCTGGTTGAAGTCAGGTATGGGCGGGCAGACTTATCAACCAGACATTTACCTTGGCAATTTGTACGAAATGTTCTTCTATATGTACAAGGGTGACGGCTGCATTACGTCCGGAAAGCGTGGACGTTCGAACGTATTCCCTTATGCTGTGGTTCCTCCCCAATACAAGATTCATGACACCGAACGACCGATCCCACTAATGGAGGAGATACTCTCTACGTTTGCCTACGAGGGTGCACGACTCTTCGTGCCCTTCGCTGGAAGCGGGAATACTATTCGTGCAGGACTGAATCTTAACATGTCACCGCTCGGTTGTGATGTTGGACAGGAGTACAAGGAGAACTACGTACTTCGGCTTGTAGCCGACGGACTAATGTAATGCACATTATAGACGCAGTTTGCAAGAGCCATAAGGGCCTGGCCAAACGTCGATCCGTTCGTTGGCCATTTACTACCTACATCTCAGACGGTTTACTCGAGGGCATTGCTCTCGTTCCTGGCAAGCCTCCTCGCACTGCCCGCCACGAGGAGCTGGTCGGGTTTCTGGACTGGGAACCTATCATGAAAGGAGATCAATATGACACCTACACAATTCAAGAAAGTAGTGAACCTTCAACTCAAGAGGTGCAGAGAAGTCCTCGATCAAAGGGAACAGTACTACGGTACCGACGACGACAGACTTGACAACTTTCGACGCGTTGCCGTTAGCACACGTAACAGCACTAAACGCGTACTCATGACTATGGTTGGTAAGCAATGGGACGCGTTGAACTCTGCCGCTGTTCGCGAGGCTGAAGGTGAGCAGGTGGGGTTGGCCGAGTGGAGCGAGTGGATAACGGACGTTATCAACTATATGCTTCTCCTCAAAGGCATGGTCTTTGACGACTTTGAGCCAATTGAGGAATAAGGAGGACGACGGATGACTAACTCATGGAAGTGGGACGAGTACTTTCTCGGCATATGCGATCGTGTTGCAGCACATTCCAAGTGTCGGTCACGTCAGATCGGGGCCATCCTTGTGCGTGACAAAGTAATAATCTCAACCGGTTACAATGGTCCACCGCGAGGTTTTCCAGAGTGTCCAGAGCGTTGGCAAGATGGAAATGATGTTCTCGCTTACGAAGCTGGTGCCTTGTCGAACCATTCCGATGCGTGTCCGCGTCGTGTGCTTGGCTATGGCTCTGGCGAACGTCTCGACCTCTGCCCTGCTGTACATGCAGAGGTCAACTGTGTCGCTTCGGCCGCCCGTGTTGGGGCCAGCGTAGTTAACACCGCGCTCTACATGAACGCTCAGATACCTTGTAGCCGTTGCCTTGGCGTCCTCATCGACGCTGGCGTTAGAACCATTGTGGTGACGTCGCTCGAACCGTATGACCAACTTTCCAGAGCGATCATTCATCATTCTAATTTAACCATCAGGGACTTCTTCGGTGAGTTCTATTCTCACAAGGGAGTTATAAATCTACCAAAGGAGACAAGGGATGATACGAAAGCCTGATGGTGTACGGACGTGGGTAGGTCCTTATGCGGGAGCCACGGGGCTCAAGATGGTCATCATAGGCGAGCAACCAGGAAAATCCGAGATATTTCATAGACCTTTGCCGACGCCCTTCGTGGGACCGGCGGGTAAAGAATTGGACAAGTGCCTGTCGTCTGCTGGCATGCCGAGACTGTCATGTTACCTGACTAACGTCATTAAGGACCTAGACCACCCGTTACACTACTATATGGACCTGTCAAAGAAGAACCCTGTCGTTACTGAGGCCGGGCAATTCTACTTAGATATGTTGAAGGAGGAACTATGCGAGCAACCAGCAACGGAGGCGAATGTAATCGTTGCCACTGGCAACGTTCCACTGTTTGCTCTAACCAATCGTATCGGTATTACGAAGTGGCGTGGGAGCGTCTTGGAGTCCACGCTCGTTTCTGGCCGGAAGGTTATTCCGACTCTACACCCAGCGACCATTATTCCTCCGAAGAATGTGTATCTCAACAAGAACCTTATCACACTTGATCTAATGCGGGCCAAGGAGGAATCTGCTTACCCAGAGATTCGTCGCAAGGAGCGCAAGATCATTCTTCGACCTTCGTTCGGTGACGTTATGCTCTTCCTTGAACGTTGCTACCAGAAAGGAAGGGAAGGAGGCATCATTGACTATGACATCGAAATCTACAATGAGGAGGTCTCTTGCATTAGCTTCGCTCTGGTTCCTACGGAGGCGATGTCTATCCCGTTTGTGGATAGTTCGGGAGATTATTTCTCTATCGAGCAAGAGGCCGAGGTTTGGAAAGCCATCGCCCGAATCCTTGAGGATCGTGGTATTTGGAAACGTGGCCAGAATATCGCATTTGACTCCCACTTTTTATTACGAAGACTCGGAATCAAGTCACACTCGCTCCATGACACGATGGTTGCTCAGAAGACATTGTTTCCTGATTATCCGATGGGGCTGGACTTCATCACTACGATGTACACTGACATACCGTACTACAAGAACGAAGGAAAGAAATGGTTCAAGGTTGGTGGTGCGTGGGAGACGTTATGGAACTATAATGCTCTGGACTCCATTGTTTGTGCGGAAGCTCATCCTAAACAAGTGGTCGACCTCCAACGGCAGGGAAACCTTGAGACTTATGAGCGTCAAAGAAAGATCATCGAACCGCTCGTCTACATGATGGAACGTGGCATCCGCACGGATGTTGAGGGCATGAAAAAGAAAGGAAAAGAATATGAACGAAGAATCAAAGAAACCACAAACGAACTACGAAACATCGTTGGATTTGACATTAACCCGAATTCACCAAAACAACTCGCAAATTACTTCTATGGTACTCGTGGGTTGCCAGCATATCGCAAGAGAGGTGGAGGAGTTACAACAGACGATGATGCACTTAAAAGACTTGTACGAAAAGGAGTTAAAGAAGCCGAACTGGTCCGAGTTCTCAGGGAGTACACTAAAGCTAAAGGTAACTATCTCAACGTCGAGAAAGTCGATCGAGACGGCCGCATCAGGTGTTCATACAATCCAGCAGGCACTCGATTCTCTCGTATCTCTTCATCGGAAAACATTTTCGGGAGTGGGATGAACATGCAGAACTGGCCTCACGATCTGCTACGCTTTCTGCTGGCGGACGAAGGCTACGTACTGTATGTCATCGATCTCTCCCAAGCCGAGAACCGTATCGTCGCCTACGTGGGCAATGTTGTCCCTATGATTGAGGCGTTTGAATCCGGGCAGGACGTTCATCGACTCACTGCATCACTGATCTTCGGCAAACCTGCTGCTGAGATCACTACCGAGGACAATACTTGTCCACTGGGCGGCGGTCATTACTCCGAAAGGTTCTGGGGCAAGAAGGCAAACCACTCGTTGAACTATGACCTTGGTTATAAAAGCTTCGCGCTTCGGTTCGAGCTACCGGAAACACAGGCTAAGCAGATCGTTGATCGTTACCATCTGGCCTACCCTGGCGTAAGGCAGAACTATCAGACAATGGTGCGCACGCAGCTGGCCAAGAACCGAACCATTACGAACCTCATGGGGCGTAAGACATTGTTTCTTGGGGAATGGGGAGACAAGACGTGGAAGGCCGCATACTCATGCACACCGCAGGGTTCCGTTGGTGACATCATCAACGAGCGTGGGTTGAACTACGTATATTACGACCAAGACAATTTCGCGCCAGTTGAGTTGCTGACGCAAACGCATGACTCGATAGCATTTCAAATCCCGCTGTCCGTTTCGTGGGAGGAACATGTACACATGCTTAGCAAGATCAAGACCAAGTTGGAAACGCCACTTCGTTGGGGCGAGCGTGAGTTCGTAATTCCTGCGGACATCACGATGGGACTTACGTTCCGTAAGGAAGACGGCGTTAAGATCAAAACGTTAACTACACTAAAACTAGAGGAGGCATACAATGATCTTAGGAAACAAAACGTTAATGTGTCCAGCGAAGAACACAACTCCACACAACACTCCGATAACAATTAGAGTACTTCTTAGCTGGAATCGTGAAGGTCCGACAATAGTGATCGACTTGTCCTGCCCAGACTGTGGATGGAACGCTGTAAAGGAAATCTCACTGCTGAAGATGATGGAGCAAGACGCACTATGTCCGATCGACACCTCGAAGACTGGCTTACCAGCTTCTTAAAGTTTACTGATAACACTGAGCCGCCACGAATGTTTCGAACGTGGACGGCGATAAGTGTCATGGCCGCGTGCCTCCAACGCAAGTGTGTCTTGCACTGGGGATCACTCGACTTTTATCCTAATATGTACATAGTGTTGGTCGCCCCATCGGGCAAGGCTCGTAAAGGAACCGCCATGATTCCAGGGCTGAAGATGCTTCGTGAGATGGGCGTGAAGTTGGCATCAAACTCTGTCACGCGTCAAGCTCTTATCCGTGATCTTAAGCGTTCAAACGAAACGGAAGTTGACCTGACCACTGGTTCGATGGACATTCACGCCTCGCTCACTATCTTTAGCAAGGAGCTGACGGTCTTCCTTGGCTACCAAAACAACGAGCTAATGACTGACCTTACCGACTGGTACGACTGCGACGACGACTGGATTTATCGAACGAAGCATGAAGGTGTGGACGACATTAAGGGTGTGTGGGTCAACCTAATCGGTGCCACGACACCCGACCTTATCCAGTCAGCTATGCCACTGAACGCCATCGGCGGTGGGCTCACGAGCCGAATGATCTTCGTGTATGAACAACGAAAGGGTAAGCGTGTCCATACTCCGTTTTACACTGATGAGGAACTCAAGCTCCAAGAACTGTTACTCGTTGATCTTGAGCGCATCAAAATGCTTAAAGGAGAGTTCAGGGTCACGAAGCGGTTCTTGGAGCGTTGGGTCGAGTGGTACAACGCAGTGGATGAGAACCCTCCGTTCGAGGACGTACGCTTCGCTGGTTACTTTGAGCGTCGCCCCGTTCACGTGATGAAGCTCTCAATGATCTTGAACGCTTCACGCACCGACGAGATGCTGATTGATCGTGAGGATTTAGATCGAGCAATCGAAGTACTTCAGCAGACGGAGATCAAGATGCGTTTCACGTTTAGCGGTGTTGGAAAGTCCGCGATAGCCAACACACTCTGGCAGGTGATGGCTGACGTAGCACTGAAGAAGGAAGTACGGTTCGACGAACTGATGTCACGTTATTACAACGATGTTGATGCGTGGGGCTTGGAGAAGATCATTGAAACGATGAGCAAGATGAACTACGTAGACGACATTCCGCTGGCCCCAGGTGGGCGCACAATACGTTTTCGTGAGGGCGCAGGCAACCCACTTTACACTGGCGGTGGTGAACTAAGCAACTTTGTTCAAAATTTGAACGAAGTGAAGGAGGAAAACAATGAGCGAGGAAATTCTGAAGGAGCTACTGGAAACGGGCAAGGTGGAGGAAGCGGACGTAACAATGGCCCGACTGAAAGTTGACATGATTTTGCGATCTTGTGCGTTCAGCATACACACACTGCTCTGCAAAAAGGAACACGAGGAAGATCCTGGTAACATCTTGCAGCCGGCAATGAACAAGTGCTTGTGGTACGTCGAGGAACAGGTCTTGGAAAGTGAGTGGGACGGAAGCGATCACAAGTTCTGGCTGTCGAAGACGTTGGAACTTATGAGGGAGCAGGAGATAGCAAACACAGAGGACTTAAAGTTCATGATCACGCAAGCGACAGTAGTAATCCACAAGATCAAACTGCTATCTAACGACTTTCCAAAGATTTTTGACTTCATTGCTGAAGTCATAGAATCGTAATGCCTCCAGAGGGCCGACAGGCACTAGAAGCTTCCGCACCTCCGGCTTTTATCCTGTCGACCTTCTGGTCCTATTGTCCTAGTCCGCCCATCCCTTCCAAACCTTCAAGCCCACCGAGACTTTCGCTCTTGGGTGGCGTGTACGTCCCAACCACTTGACCGTAAAGACTCTCACCACGTGTGCGTGCGCGTTTGGACTTGGCATACTGTGCGGTGCCAGGTATTCCAAACCACTTGCCGCTTAGCTCCCACCATGCACGAGCCATTGGGTCGCGCGAAGCGAACTTTGCCGTCTCCCAAACCAGCTCACCACCAGGACCGAACGGACCCTTTCCATAACGCGCTGCACCAAACATCGGCACAGGCTCGATAAGTTCCTTTCCAACTCCTATAGCCAGTGAGGGAATGTCGTCACCGTTCTCAAGTGCTTCCCTAAACGCTCTGATCGGCGTTGGGAATGGTGAGTTAATGTGAAGAACGTCCTCCAACAGAAAGTTAAACGCCGTTGTCGCAGCAACGTAACGTATGGTCTTAACGAAAGCCGCGCGACTGTCAATACCAACATTTCTCTTGCCAAGCACGTCCTTAATTAAGAAGTCCCAATCGTTGATAGTAAACGTTTGAAACAACGTGAGGAACCTACCTACCACTGGTCGCTGAATCGGAGCAAGGTCGCCAATCATGCCTGACGCCTGTGTGCGTGTCACTACATCGTCGGCGAAGTTAATGGCCTTCCTACCAGTGTAACCCTTCTTGTTAACAGCCATTTCGTAGGCACCTTGCCATGTAGCCTTGGCTGTTTCCAGATCAAGAAGCTGCAACGGCTTCATCGCAAGCCTCGTGCCAAACTTTTGCGCCTCGCCAACAGCTCCCGCACGAATGTAACGCAAGGCGTCTTCAACAGCTATGTCAATCACACGTTGCGACAACACCTTCGACTTCTGCATAGCAAAGTTTCGTTTACTTGGGTCGACCAAGCTTAGAATTCCTCGCGTCGTGTACACTGGCCCTATCTCAGCCACGGTGTTTCGCAATGCTGTTACCTGAATCATCGCTGAGCGAGCGTTGGCCCCAAGTATTGATGCCACAAGGTTATTGTTGACCTTGGTCATAGCCTTCTCAACCGACATTGATAGACGGAACGATGGGGACTTCATGCCAGCGATTGCGTTCGTCCATCCTTGCAACGACGCAGCAAGCACGGGGTTTTCGTTCATCAGCACGAACGCTTCACCCGTTTCTGGGTCAACCATCCTGCCTTGATACTCACGAAGCTTTGCTACGAGCGGCGACAGCTGCACGTATCGAGCAGCAGTATTCTCATAGACTTCCAGCACGTGAAACGGGTCCATCTCCAATCGATAAGCTGTGCGGCTACGTGGCTTCTCAAACGGAAACGGTGTCGAGCCCATCTTGACAAACTGAGCGTTCAGAATATCATTAGGCATTTGCAACGGCTCGAAGCCAGCACGCTCCAGCCATGACAAGTTGCGTAGAAACGTGAAGTAATCCTCTGTGTACGGAAACGGTTCTTTGCCAATAGACTTGCGTACGTTGTTCAACCTATGATACCACGCCTCATACCGAGCACGTAATGCTTCGTACGCTTCCATCTCCTTGGGCGACAATTCCTTAAGCATCCCACGTCCCATGAACTCCAGCTTCTCCCTACCGAACTCCTGCTTGCTAATGGCGTAACGCATGATGTTGTCACGTATCTTGGGAGTTGTTCCTTGCTTTAATTCATTGCGGCTCTTACGCAGCGCTCTTGTCAACACAAACGCACCCTTCTCACGAGCATGATAAGCGTGTATGGTAAGGTCAAGCAACGCCTCGCCACCAGCCTCACGGAACGTGCGGATTGGGTTCTCGAACGCACGATGGAGCGTCGTCTGTGGAATCTTCTCACAAGCCTTAAGCACTTCAAGCTCCGCTTCGTAAACTTGCGGACGGTAGCGTCCTTTGATCTTGCGCCGACTAACAACCCTTCCTTTGTCGAGAATCTCGTTGACTTCCGGAGAAATCGTCTGGCCCTTCTCTCTAGCTCTCTCTTTGAAGCGTCGAACGAAGCTCTCATACATGTCTTGAAAGCCACCCACACCACTATAAAGCTTCGTTCCGGCACTTCTACCAACGCCCTCTAAGTCTAGCATCATGTCAAGTGTTTCCCACGGAGCCTCATGTGCACGTCGCTTATCTGACATCCATGATCTCCACGAAGTCAGCCGTGCTTCCATCTCTCCAGGTGTTTCGGTGTATTCCTTCCAAGCCCTAGTTGCCGCCTCACCTTCTGGCATCTCGCGAGAATAAACCCGCCGTAAGTGGTAATAACTGCTCCCTTCGAATGCTCCCATCTCCTCATTTACAGCATGTTGTATCTCGTGCAGCAGTGCTCTCTTATCGTTGAAAAACCTTAAACTAATTGTACTACTCGGTCTGTTGAAGGCTGCCTTCGATTCCATCGTAGGCGAAATCACTAAAGCGGTATTCTTAAACTTCGGAAATATCTCATACAGTTCGGGATAATCAAGAACATTCCCAAGCTTAAACGTCACGTCGTTACCAGACCCAAGTGCTCTTCCGACGTACTCCGGGTATTCAAGTTTAGCCTTGGAAGGATTAATCTCGTATCGGAACTTCCCATCCTGGCCGTACCAAAAACCAGTGGCTTTCCATAAGTCTCTATTCCTAGTAACCTCCCTCACCGTCACCTGATCACGCTTGAAGAAGCCCTGGATCGCCCGTGGGACCTTGTTCAGTGGAATAAAAGTATTCAACTGTGCATCCGAAAACAACGGCTTCGGTGCCTCGGTCGGAACTTCAAACACATATCTTCCAGCTTGATAAGGATTCTCGATGATCTCTCCAAGCTCCTCACCAAACGCACGCCTGTAGATCTCGGCGCTCTTCCGCGTCTCGAATCCTCCACCCTCCGTTGGATCGACGAAGGAAACCCGCCTGTCGTTTACAACAGCGGTGACAGGGCCACTGGGCTCAGCTTCTATCATTCCCTGCTTGCGGCGAGCATCGTTGATCTTGCCTAGGATGTCGTCGCCCCACTCACGATAGGAAGCCGTCTCGATCTCATCCTTGAATCCCATTCGTGGGTGTTCCTCGTAGCGCGTGGCAAGCTCTTGCATGTTATGATAAAGCTCGTCAAGATTCGTAGCCTTGTCAGTAATCCTTTTGGCCTCGGCCTGAACCTCTTCCAACGTAACAACAGACTTTTCTCTAGCCTTCTTAACACCGAACGTTGGTTCTTTAGGCTCCACCTTCGGTGTCGGCTTCACAGGCTCGGCCTTCGGTTCAACCTTTGGCTCTACCGGCTTAACCTTTGCCTTCGTAACTGGACTTGGCGGTGGCTCTGGAACTTCATGACCCATAGCCTTCAACGTACGTCCAGGCAAGATCTTATCGCCCAACTTGTAGTAAGCTATGTATGGATTGGTAGTGCTGAACGTCTCTTTCCAGTGCGAGAACACTGGCGTCTCTGGAGCCTTTGGAACAACCACTGGAGCAGTAGGTTCTGGAACCTCAGGCGCAGTCGCCTTTGGCGGAGTCGGTTCCTCTGGAGTTTCGACCTTTGGAAGTTGCTCTTGCAGCTTTTGCAATCGTTCACGCTCACGCAACTGTTCGTCGCGAACACGTTCGTTTTTGGCCTCACGTTCCTTACGTACAGTATCTTCAATGCGTTTGTCAAGCTCTACTTCGGCCTCCTTCCGAATCTCCTCAGCGATCTTCTTGTACTCCTCTGGGGTGAGCTTCTGCGTCCGCTTGCGAATCTTAAGTTTAGACTTTGCTCCGCTGATTGCAGAATGTAAGGCCTTGAATCCAAGAAGTTCAAGACCAACTCTAAGTGTCGTGCTCGTCCATACGTCAAGCTTCTCGGCCGTTTCCTTGGAAATTATCGAAGTCGGTATGTACTCTTCGCCACGCTCGACAGCCTCCCTTCGCAGCCGCTCCTGCGTGGCCCGTAGCATACCAGCGCGAGGGTCTGTAGGCATCTTGATCTCGCCGCTCACAATCTTTCGTGGAAACTCAAAGATCGGAGTAAGAAACCTTTCAGCTACTTCAGCAGAACTTGACGATGAACCAGGCCCTAACCACTCACCAGCATGGCTCGCGTACTCTTCCAGCTCCTCGGCGCTGAACCCTTTGATCGTCCCAATACCAAGGCGAGTAAACTCCTCGACAACTGAAGGAATGTAACCAACGGCACCCTTGCCTAAGTGGAACGCAGTTTCAGCTATCTCGGTTGGAATAGCAGCAGCGCCCTCAACCGGCTTAGTAATAAATGGAGACCTTTGCTCAATCGGGCGCGTGCCAGTGACTGGAATTCCTTCGGCTTCCATCGTCTTCAGTTGTTCTTCCGTAAAGGGTGGAGAGGGCTCGGAAGGTAAAGGAGACGAAATCCTTCCTTTCGCGGCCGGTGCAGCTTGCGGAGCCCTCTCTCTTCTCATCCTCTCGGCAATAGTAAGATTAACCTCCGCCTTGGCGGTCTCACGCTCGGCTTTCATTCTTTCAGCAATCGTCTGCATCACTTCTCCTTCTTTCCTTCCACGTAAATTTCCCTCAACACGGCCTCGACAGACATTTTCCTACTCTCAGCCTCCGCTCTGACGTCCTCCATCGTATACTGCTTACCGTCAAGAAACGGTAACTTGACTTCGACAGCCTCGTTGACATCCTTGAGCGGACCGAAACGTTTCTCCTCGACCCAAAGAAAACCAGAAGGCCCGACCGAGTAACGATTAACGTAGTCAATGTCTGCTCTGACTGCAGGCTTTTCTTTATGAAGCCGAATCGTCTGCTCAGCCCTACGAACGTTGCCAGCAATGTTCTCAGCGTGCCTACGCTCTGGAAGATCGCTCTGCACGCCAGCTCGAACGTCCCTTTCAGTAGCATCACGCAGCTTCTTTTGCAGTTTGCCTTCGTCGTTGAACAAGCCAACGGAGTAGCTTCCATCCGATTCTTGATAAAGATACTCGTTCCACTCTCGCTCCCGGCC
>Ga0180431_10008871_pt1 | contig 11462 bp, 11 predicted proteins | sample SS_ome_11_FD_132459 | JGI IMG/M metagenome (GOLD analysis project Ga0180431, IMG submission 132459) | Hypersaline lake sediment archaeal communities from the Salton Sea, California, USA - SS_1_MS_1 metaG | ecosystem: Environmental > Aquatic > Non-marine Saline and Alkaline > Hypersaline >...
AGGCTTTCTTCTCGAGTATGGGGCAAGCCATCTGCGAAGGTCTCGTCGACGAGGCACTGGGGGCAGGGGCTGTCACGGTGCTTGCACGCGTCATAGCAGAAGGATCCGCCGTCGACATTGAAATCCCGCCGATACATCGCATTGCACTGCACCACCGTGTAGTTGCGATCGATAACCGATATGTAACACGGTACCTGATCGAACAGCCGCTTGTAATCCCTATGTGTTTGCTCGAGTTCCTCCTGCAACACCTTCAGGTCGGTGATGCTGGTTGTCATCTCGACTACGGCACCCACTTCTCCCTTGTCGTCGAGCAACGGCGCCGATGTGACCACAACGTGCTCTACCTCGCCTCCCATGTCCACTACAGTCTCTTCGCTGGTATGCACCTGGCCGTCTTCGAACGTTCTGAGGACCGGGCATTCCGGACATGGCGTGTCTCGCTGCTTATACACTCTATAGCAGTGCTTACCCTCTTGTTCGCCGAAGTTGCTGCGGAATCGGTCGTTGGAATCGATGATGTGGAGGTCCCGGTCCTGAACTGAGAGCAGACACGGCATCACGTCGCGCCACGGAGCGTAGGTGAAAAGCTTCCTCTGGTTCCGGAACAGCAGGTAACCGATGACCGCGAGATATGCGGCGACGACGATTCCGAGGATGAGCGGTGGGACATGGGGAACTGCCAAAACGAGACCTACCGAAACCACCAGAGCACTGGCAGCGTACGCAGCAAGTCCTGACGGCTGCCAGGCCCGCATTGTCACCACCGGGTGTCTGCCGGAGGTTCTGAGAGCTTCTTTCACGAAGCGGTTACCCCATTACTTGCTTGGCCACCTCAATGAATTTGTCACGATCGATCGGCTTTTCGACGAGTGCGTTTGGACGGGGCAGTTCACCCAGGTTCTCTCCGAAAAAATCCTCCTGCTTGGTGAGCCCGGTCAGAACGATGATCGGAATATCTTTGGTCTCTGTCGACGTCCGCAGCTCAGTATACGCTTTGAGGCCTGATTTTTTCGGCATCATCACGTCGAGTGTGATGAGATCGGGCTGAAAGGACTTGGCAAGAGCAATTCCTTCTTCGCCGTTTGAAGCACTCTCTATCTCGAACCCCTCCTTGCGGAACAGGGTGCCGAGGTACGTGCGCATGTCTTTTTCATCGTCTATGATCAGGATCTTCGCTGCCATCTGTAAGCTCCTCCGGGCGCAGTCGGTACGCCGTTCCGATTTATCCCAACGCTGCTCTCGCGTCCGGTGTGTCGATCCGCTCGAGGACTTCACGAATCGGCTCACGAAGGTCGGGTTTGTCCAGACTCCGCACGAGGTGCGCGACCAGTTCAGGGCTCTTCAAATCAGCCAATTCATCGGCTGCACATGCTCGCAGCGATGGATTTGGGCTCGCCAGTCCTTGGCAGAGATACTCGATCGCCAGCTCGCCTTCATCCCCACCCATCGTAGCGATCGTTCCCAACGCTTTGAGCGCTTTTTCGCTGCGCCGGAACCGAGCAATTGCACGTACCCCGGCGATCCCACCACCATGAGCTTCGATCAACGCCCGAACTGCATCCGGGCTCTTTCGAACAGCCCTCGCCTCCTCTGCCACCTCACTAGCCTCTGCCAAGTATGACTCGTCGGCCCAATACTCGACGGCCATCCTCCTGGCGATTGGATTCACACTGGTATCGTGCGCGAGCTTCTCGATGATGTCCTTATCGGTGATGCGGCTGAAGCAAACGCCGATCAACTCCAGGTTCTCACGTCCCTTGATGACGTCCGCGAGCATCGCTTCCGAAGATATGCGCTCCGCCGCGACCAGGCGTACATCCAACTCGCTGGCCTGGTAGACGATCTTCATCAAGTTGGCGTCGTCATTCACCCGGGATACCGCCAAAAGACGCACCTGAGGAGTGGTTGCCGTACAGGCAATGTCTACGAGCGCGGCTTCATCCTTGAGATCCTCGACCTTGTCCAGCTGAGTACGCAGACCATCTCCATCCTGCAGAAGACTCATGCTTCGACCGTTCCCTTCCTAGTTCAGGCTCACCCAAGCATAGAATCGCGTTCGCCTGGAATGTTGAAAGTTCGAATGTTGGTGATCGACGTCTAGTGCCACTCCCACTCGATGAACCCTGGTTTCACGTCAACCATACAGTTGACAATGAGTTCAGCAAGCCCGTCGTACATAATGCTGTGTTTCTCCCAAAGGCCGTAATACGCCATAGCATCCCGGAGCTGCCCCTTGCAGTTCGAACAGGGAGCGCACACGTACTTGTTGATGGACGGGTCGAGTTCGTCCTTGAATGCGTTCAGAACCTGCTCGATCTTTTTGCGTCCCGCAATCTGAGCCCGCCAATCGTTGAAATTGTGCCCGCTCATGATCGCGAAGCCGCTTCCGCCCCCACAACAGTAATTCTCGACCCCATGAGGCGCCATTTCCCTGAAGCGAGGCGCGATTTTCTTCAGAACACGTCTCTGTGGTTCCACAATTCCCATGAGTCTGACCAGGTTGCAGGGGTCGTGTAGAGTTACAGGAAAGTCGTTACGTGTAGGGTCTACCTTGATCCGTTCGTTCATAACGATATCCTCGAACGTGACCATCGAGCTCTCACGAGGAATGTTCAGGTCGCCGGTGAGAACACGGTCTGCTATCACAGTGAGAGCCTTGTGCGCATGGCCGCACTCACCCAAGACGATCTTCTTCACTCCGAGCTTCTTGGCAGCTTCGGCATGTTTGATGGCCACACGCGCAAATTGAGCGTCGTCATACCACACACCGTAGTTGATGCTGTCGAAACCAGCTATCTCACTCGACATGGTCCAACTCAACCCAGCCGACTCAAAGATTACGCCAAACGCGCCGGGATTCATCGGCCATGCCATAATTTCACCGGCGTTGTGGATGAGCAGGATATCAGCACCGTATTTGTCCCAAGGTGTTTCCACGGTGAGTCCCGTCATCTCCGACACATCTTCGTCAATGAACTCCATGTTGTCCTTGACCACGACATCATTCATGCCTGTCGAGGACCCAACCTTGAGCTGCAGGACCGAGCCGTTGTCGTGCAGCTCCTTGGGCACGATGCCCATTTCCTGACTGAAGAGCTTCCGGATCTCGTGGGCAATGAGCGCGTTGTCGACTCCGATAGGACATGTCTGAGCGCAACGTCGGCAGAGGTTGCATCGGTATGCCAATTCTGCGAGCCTCGCCACCGTGGTCCAGTTCAACTCGATCTTGCCGTCGCGCCACTCCTGAAGGACTCCCCCCTTCGATTTCACGTGTTTCTTGTAAAGGCGGCGAAACACCTCCGAGCGATACGCCGGCCGGTAAACATCGTTCTCGCCGCTCGCTTCGAAGATGTGACATGCCTCCGAGCACGTATGGCAGGTAGCGCAGTGCTCCATCGACAGGATTAGTGGCTGCAAGAAAGTCCAGTTGTTCTCTTTTGTGAACAGCTTTTGAAGTCCAGACAGAAACTTCCCAACCAGCTCATCTTCCTCTTCCTTCGTCTTCGGCTTTGGAAGGCTGATTGCAATGGTGTCATCCAGCGAACACTCGTAGTTCTCCTTTGCGGTATCGCTCAGGGGCGCGAAGTCTGGAGTGGACTCCGGCGTGTCGAATGGAGCCGGCAAAGGCTTGAAGTCTTCCTTACGGAGTTCAGTGAGTTTCTCCGAAGGCTTCGATATGTCTTCAATCTTGACTCTTGTTTTTGTCATGGCGGCTTGTCCTCACTCCTCTACGCCGGACGTGGCGACGTCTACCCAGTTTTTCTTTCCATCGCCGCGAATGTGCGGAGCGGACCAACTCACCGGGTACTGCAACATCTCATTCACCTTCCGTTCAATCTTCCCACCCACGATGTTGGGCTCATCACTCCAGCGTATGTCGTGATACATGAACCACTTCGTGAAGAAATGGGACATGTGGGTTAGAGGGATGTAAGCCATCAGCAAACAGCCCAGCACTATTTCCGCTGCGGTGAGCCCCGAAAAGGCGGTGGCGCCTGCACCAGCCGACGTGAAATCGAATGTCACCAGCATGGCAACGTAGGATCTGAGTGTGCTGAAACTCGGGTCAGTGAATATGTGAGCCGTTACAGCGATCACGACTGTTACTATGAAGAACAACAGGTTGAAGTAGTCCGCCTTCTTCGTGTATTGGGCGTACGAGGTTTCAAACGTGCGCCTGGCCAGCAACGCAAGTGAGCCGACCAACGCCAGCGCCAGCCCCACGTACCCGACGACGTAGGTCAAATGGTATAGGGCACTCCAAGCCGCTCCCCCGTTCGGCGATACGTCTACCCCGGCAACGCCTGCGAGTGCTCCTACGAGCAGCAGGAATATCAAACCCGCCAGCATATAGATCCCGAAGTGGAAGGGGAAAGACCGAAGCCATTGTGAACGATTGTGCTCCCATACTCCCGCGAGAAGCAGGATCTCGGGGATCATCACCTTCAGTTCGCCCAGCTTGGAGGACTCGCGTGGTTTAGTCCACCAATCCGATTCCTCGAGATATGACCCGCCGTAGCTCGCGCGCCCCTTCTCATGTGCTACGGGATACAATTCCCAGCGCAAATGAAGCGGCAACCTCTGGATTGCCACGAACCGCTGCACGACCGCCACTACAAACACAGCAACCGAGGCGTATGCAATAACAAGAAGCATCGAACCCACTGTTCACTCCTCCTTCTTGGATCGGCGTTTTCGATCCGAGAGTTCTCTCAATGCAGCATCACCGTTAGTGGAATCGTCCAGATCGTGAACCAGACTCTTGATCTGTTCTGTACACATCGATCCGAATCTGTAGACCACACACTCCCTGCACTCGTTGCCTCTCGCAACACAACCTGCTCCTCTTACCATCCAACACGGACGAGTAGCGTCAGTGTAAGCAGGGCAGGAGTCGCGAGTTTTCGGGTCACAGGGAAGAAGTTCCCAACACGGCAAGAGCGCCTGAATCCTACGGATCGCCTCGAAGTTGAGGCCGATCTCATGGGTCATCCGGTGGATGTTCTTGACCCGACGAATGTCCTCGTGGGAGAAGAGACGATGTCCCGAGGGAGTTCGGTGAGCAATCGCAAGACCTTCATTCTCGTATTTTCTCACGGCCGAAACCGACAAGCCCACCCGCTCGGCCAAAACGCCTATCGCGATCACGGGGTCGGTGATGTCGTGTTGAGAAGTTTCGTCGGCCATGTATCCCCTTGTCACAACATTCAACAGTGGTGTCTATCGGATTGGCCACACTGCAGAACACACGAAGTCTACAGCGTTGCAGACATAAAAGCTATACCCTAAAGTATAGATATCAGCGTTTTTTGCCAACGAAGTTTCTCGACCTGCTACACACAGCCGACTCCGAGGATAGTTTACTCTGAAGATGGTTTTCGCATATCAGTTGTCGGAGTTTTTCATAGCCATGCAGCAGGAACCATAATGACGGACAAGACATCCCCTATACTGCACCAAGTCAAAGCCAAATTCGCCGATATTCTCAAACGTGAACAACTCAGTGATACCAAGGTCACAGTCCGAGTAATACCGTTGACGCCGGAAGAAGCCATCGGGAATCCGGAGCGGCGTGACTTCCCGATCATCATTGGAAAGGAGCGAGTGATCGAGGCAACCCTCCTTGGCACGAGAGGGCAGGCATATACAGACTCACCGGAGGAGTACAGCGGCACATTGAGTGAGATTGTAGACCTCGATTTGAGCGTAAACCAACAACGAGCGGTCTTCATTGCTGCTCTCAATGCCACACTCGGTCATCTGGGTCTGGTTGGGGCAACGGTTCACTGCAAGGATGAAGACCCTGAGCGCTGCGCGGTAGAGATCGCCGACACTGTCTCCGAACGGTTTGGCGATGTCGCAGTAGGATTGATCGGGTTGAACCCGGCAATAGCGGAGCGTCTGGTGGACAAGTTCGGCGCGAATCAGGTCCGTATCACCGACCTGTCCCAGGACAACATCGGCGAGCGGAAATTCGGAGTGGAAGTCTGGGACGGTTCGGAGCGCACTGGAGATCTCGTTGCCGCGTCAGACGTCGTCGTGCTCACCGGCACCACCATGGTGAACGCATCGTTTGACGGCATATGGCGACACATCAAGTCGCACGGCAAGCATTACCTGATATACGGGATCACGGCTGCAGGAGTCTGCCACCTCCTGGGAATGGACAGAATATGCCCATGCGGGACGAGCGGCTGAATCTATGTGGTTTGTCGGTGTTGACGATTAGCCGATGTACTTATTCACCATCCTCATGAAGACGTCGGCATCCACCGGCTTGCTTATGTAACCATCGGGCGGCGGCACCTGTCGCCTGGTGGAAATGAACCTTTCGAATTCATCCGACACACCGGTAACGATAATGACGGGCACACTCTTGAACCGTTCGTCCTCCTTGAGTTTGCGATATACAGCTACTCCCGACTTTTCCGGCATGGTGATATCCAGTGACACCAGATCAGGTAGAGACTCTTCCAGCAGCGCTATCGCTTGAGTGCCATCCTTTGCGGTGACTGCGCCATAGCCGTTGTCGCCTAGGACCGCGGCCAGATAGTCGCGCGCATCAGGTTCGTCATCAACCACGAGGACGGTCTTTTGTTGGTCAGCCACGAAACGCCTCCATTTCCGCTAGATCAGCCTGATCCGGCTCCACCTCCATCTCAGGTGGCCGCATTCTAGGCAACTTCACGACAAAGTGTGTTCCTATACCCAGTTCCGACTCGAGCTCAATAGTCCCGCCGTGGGCGTTGGCGATTCTGTCCGATATGAACAGGCCGAGTCCCGTACCGGTTCCCTTGGACGAGAAGAAAAGCGTGAAAGCCTTGTCTCGGGTTTCCTCGTACATGCCAATGCCATTGTCCTCGATTTCGAATTCCACGCATTCGGGCGTTCCGTGTACTCCCACGGTTACGATATGCTCGGACTTGCTCTCATCCATTCGACATGCATCCATCGAGTTTTCGAGCAGATTTGCCAATAGAGCGCGAACCGCCTGCGCGTCGGCTTCGAACTCGCCTGCCTCAGAATCGAATGATTTCCTCACCTCGACATTCAACTCGCGGGCTCGAAGCTCAGATTGACTACAGACCTCATCGAGCACCTCGACCGCGGACAACGGCTCCCAACTCGGCACCCTGTCTTTAGCGTAGTAGAGGATGTCGGAGACCATGCTCTGGATACGGGCGGCGTTCCGCTGTACCGTTTCCCACCCTTTATCGATCCGGGCCTGGTCGTTTTTCTTGAAGCCGGAGTTCACCAGATACGTCCCGCCGGCGAGGCCGTGCAGCAGCCCCTTCAGCCCGTGCGAAACGGAACCCACCAAGAGGCCCAGTTGCGTCAACCGGTCCTCCAACTCTCGCACCTGGGTGATGTCGGCACTCATCTCCATTACATGGGTGATGCTGCCCTGCTGATCCCTGATTGGCGCTGCTGTGACGAGGACGTGCCGGTGCGTTCCATCGCGCGACCGCACCGATTCCTCACGTGTGTGCATGGCGCCGTCATCAAAAGCCTCCTGAACAGGGCATGGTGCACACGGTTCACTCCGGTGTTTATAAGCCTCGAAACACTTCCGGCCGAATCCGTTCCCAAAGTCTCTCAAGAAAGCGAAGTTGACGTCGACGACGTTCAAATGCTTATCCTGAATCGAGATGTAGCAAGGCACTTCGTTGAACAGCAGGTGGTGGTACTCTTCGCTCTGGCGTAGGAGCTTCTCCGTGTTCTTGATATGTGTGATGTCCGTGGACATCTCCATCACCGCGGTGATTTCGCCCGTCGCATTTCGAATAGGCGTGGTGTTGACGATCATCGCCAGCTCCTCACCTCCGTCTGTCCTGACCCGCTCTTCACTCTCGTGGCGCTCACCATCTCGGAACGTTCGTGCTACTGGACAGACATCACAACGGTCGGCGCGCCTCTTGTAGACCTGATAGCAGAACCGGCCTTCGGGTTCACCAAAATGGTTTCGGAAACGCCTGTTCGATTCGATGATGCGGAAATCTCGATCCTGAACCGTCAGGTAGCACGGCATCTCTTCGAAGTACTGCTGGAACGGCGAGCGCATAGGCTGACTCCCACTCATGCTACGTGAGTTCCAGAACCTTTTTCACGTTCAGGACTAATCCTTCCTCGTCAAGGGGTTTGTCCAGATAGCCCTCCGGTTTCTTGACAGATCGGTTATAGATGAGCTTCCGAAGCTCGGGCCTACCTGTGATGATGCACACCCTCAGGTTCTCGAGATCTGCGTCGTTTCGTATAGTCTCGTAGACTTCGCCCACGTCACGGCCCGGCATGCCGAGGTCGAGCGTGAGTAGATCGGGTTTTTCGCTGCGCGCTTTGGCCAGCGCTTCTTCACCGTCAGCAGCCCGCAATACAGTTGCTCCGTTGTCCTCCAATACTGTAGCGATGAAATCGACCTGATCGGGTTCGTCGTCGACCACCAATACCGTGCGCCCCGCAAACGGCAGTGCTTCGTCCGCTATCCCCTCTGTTGCCACCGTCTCTCGCGTAGCGACCTCAGCCGGCTCCGCTGCCGCAACCGCCGCCACAGCGGCCTCTTCTTCTACAGCCACCTGCACCTTCTCTTCTATAACCAGTGCGTTGGCAACCAGGTGCACCAACTGCGTCACCTCCATGCCAAGCTCATAGTGGCGGATCACATCGCCAAGTCCGTCAACGCAGTTGTGGCATGAGGTAACCACTGCCGCCGCACCCGTTGCCTTCAGCTGGTCGGCTTTGATTTTTGCAGACTTGAGGCGCCGAGGCGTGTACTCGGACATCGACATGGCACCTCCGCCTCCGGTGCAGCAATAGTTCTCGCTGCGGTTGGGATACATCTCACGGAACTCCATGCATACCAGGTTAAGGAGTTCACGCGGCTCCTCGAACAGCCCGCAGCTGCGCGCGTTGTTGCAGGAATCGTGAAAGGTGACCGGTTCGGGGTTTTTGGTCTTGTCGACATTGATGCGTCCTTCCTTGATGTACCGGAGCATCGTTGCGACTGAGCTCTCCATCATATAGGGCACATCGTGTTGGGCCCAATTAGGCCCCTCGCATCGGGTGGACCGATAGCCGTGACCGCATTCGGATATGACCAGCGTCTTTCCACGCAACTCAGTAACCTTCTCGTATAGCCTGCCAGCAACCGAACCGCCCAATGCATCATCGCCGGAGAACAACCCGAAGTTGGTCATGTCCCAGCCTTCGCTGGGCATGGTCCAATTCTCGCCAGCGACGTGGAAGATCTTCGCAGCATCCGCGATTGAGCGCGGATCGTATTTCACCTCGCGTGGATTGATCGAGTAGACCACGTCCGCACCCATCTTGTCCACTGGGATCTTCACGGTCGGATCGTCCAGTTCGTCCTGGAGTTCCTCCCCCATCCACTCGAGCGTCTCGAGGTAGTCTTCCTTCAAGACGCCCATCTGGTTGCCGATCTCCCATTGATCTTTGCTCACCACGGCGACGCCTTCGGGCATGACGCCAACCGATACTAACAGCCCGCGCATCATACGGTTGAACGTGGCGAAGTCCACACCCATCGGGCAGTTGATGGAGCAACGCCTGCAGTTCGTGCACTTGCCGAAGACGATGTCCTTCAGCTCTTCCAGGTCTTGATCGGTGGTGACGGTGTCTGCTCCTACCCACTTCGGGAACACCCGGCCCGTCCAGTCGAAATGCCGCTTGAACAGCTTGCGTGCCCGGTCGGCCTTGTACGCAGGCGCGTACGTGGGATCGCCGGGATTGGCCAAAACGTAGTGGCAGGAGTCAGTACACATGCCACAGTGGACACACGCGAGCATGGAGCCGGCAATCTGCCGATTCAGCTTCTGGCCCATCCGTTCGATGACTTTTTCGGCCTTCTGAGATCTATTATTCTTTTTGCTCATCTGTTTTTTCTCTCGTCTCAGGCGTTGCTATCGACTCTCGCTGCGCAGCGGGTACACACCGCGATACCCCATGCTCTTGCCGAAGTAGTACCGCGTGAACGGGTAGTAGAGATAATGGCAGATCTTGCTGAACGGCACGTAGACCAAAAAGAATGCAGTCAGAATAAAATAGGTCAGCAGGTGCAATTCACCGTTTGCGGTCGAATTCGGTACCGACAGCGTGGCGAAGAAGAACCAAACCGTGAGCAGTATCAACGAGAAGTAGTCATCGGGTGAGCTTATCGCCCGCATGTATGGATTTGAGACGCGCCGTACTATCCTCATAACTCCAATCAGACACGCCAGCCCGATCGACACCTGTAGCAACAGCACGAGCGTCGAGTTCTCGAGCAGCCCCGGGGCATACGGAATGATGAACGACAAGGCGATCGCGGCCGTTACACCGCCGATATGGAATATCAAGAACTGCGCGTAGAAGAAGGGCTTCTTCCTGGTGCTCTCCATCGCCCATGGCATGGCGACGTTTGCCCACGAATACACGATGCCCTTCGCCTTCGTGGTGCCCGGCAGTCCAGTCTCTGCCTGCCTTTCCTTGCCTGCTTTGAACCGCTTCAGAAACCAGGTTATGCGCGTGATGTAAACCAGCGCCATAAAAACAAGTGCCACCTCTTGAAGTGTATGCTCCGCGAAGTGAAGCAGATCGCTTGTCTCATGCATGTTCTACTTACCCAAGGCCTCAACCGGGGCCTTAAACGAGTTGAATTGAGGTGTATCCAGAACGCAGATCACCACTTCTTTTATGCAGGTTTCGCCGCTCAAATACTCCTTCAGCACCTCCGTCATGACTCTGGCGCTCACGTCGGGAAGGACACCGTAGTAACCACAGCCCATGGCCGGAAATGCAATTCGCTCGATCCCCTTCTCCTCCACTGCTTTCAACGTGTTGAACATGGTCTCACTGAGTTTTTGCTCGATGCCATCCTCCTGAAAACGCGGGCCAACCGAGTGGACTATGAAATCGGCCTTCATATTGCCCGCCGCAGTTACCACAACTTCCGTCGTCTCGAGCGGCGACAGTTCCTCGAGCTCCTTCTGTATGGTTGGTCCGCCACGGGTGGAGATTGCCGTACCGAACCCCGACCCTAGTTGGAGATCGTGCTGTGCGTAGAAAACGAAGGCGGTGATTTCGAGATCGGTGATGTCGTCCTTTACGAGCTGGACGCAAGTGTTGTTCACTCGTGTGCCCTCTGCAATGGCCTGGGACATTGCGTCCTCTCCTTCGAGGCCTCCACGACGAGGCGGGTGGTAGTTTGAGAGACTCTGACCGACTGGGCTCGGAATTGAGCACTAACTCGCTGACTCTGTGCTCAGTGTACCTCAGGATCACATAGCGGTTCAATATATGTCAATATTTCCCAGAAAAACCTTATTTTTTGCAATACCATATTTCAACTTACACATACTGTATTTTCAAGACAAGTCGCCATAGCCCAGAAAATACAAATTTAATTAAACACACGAATGAAATTTAGCCATCTACGGTATCACCAAATCCAGACAATCACTTGCGAA
>Ga0180431_10008873_pt1 | contig 11461 bp, 8 predicted proteins | sample SS_ome_11_FD_132459 | JGI IMG/M metagenome (GOLD analysis project Ga0180431, IMG submission 132459) | Hypersaline lake sediment archaeal communities from the Salton Sea, California, USA - SS_1_MS_1 metaG | ecosystem: Environmental > Aquatic > Non-marine Saline and Alkaline > Hypersaline >...
CGATCGTCCGGACTGCCGACGACCCGCCGGTCGTGCGGCGGGCCCTGGTCATGGTCGCCGAGCATCCGGCCTCGATCCTGCGGTCGCCGGAGAAAACCGATGTTTTCGAGGGAGCGATCTGCAGGTTCGGCCAGCTGATCAGGGGACTGCGCTGGGACCTCGAGGAGCAGGGCCTGGACCACCGCGTCATCGACGACGTGGAGGAGCTGGAGAACCTGTACCACGAGATCAACGCGGACATCGAGGACAACCTGCTGGCCGTCGACGCCGAATGGCACGGCGACCATCCGCAGAACAAGGGAAGCTACCTCCGGTCGATCCAGCTGAGCTGGAAGCCCAAGACGGCCGTGTGCATCAGCCTGCGACATCCCGGTGGCGAGCCGCGTATCCGTGGCGGGATCCCGGCGGCCCTGGCCGTCATCAAGCGGATCTGCAAGGGCCGGCGGATCGCTGGCCACTTCCTCGCGGCCGACATGGAGTGGCTCTCGTCGGTCGGGATCGACCTGCGGGGGGGCTTCTCGGTGGCGGACACCTGGGAGCAGTGCATGCGGGATGCCCTGGCCGGGAGGAAAGGGGGCTTCGATACGGCGCTGGCCGCCCACGCGATCGAGGAGACGGCGGACTTCGCGTTGACGCCGCTGTCGCTGCGGTACACAACAGCGCCTCGCTATGATGTTGCCCTGACGGAGTGGAAGAAGCAGTTCTGTGCCGCGAGGAACATCAAGGAGAAGGACCTCGACGGGTACGGGGAATGCCCGAACGAGATCCTGGAGCCCTACGCGGCCTACGACCCGGACGTGACCAGGCGGCTCGTGCTGGCCCTCCAGCCGAAGCTGAGCCGGGATGCGTTCGGCAACAACTGCTGGGAGGCCTTCTGGATGAGCATGCGGGCCCAGCCTGGCGTCCAGGAGATCAACACCACGGGCCTGGTGATCGACCGCGAGCGGGTCGACTTGCTCACGGAGACCTACCGCGACGCCAAGGAGCGGCTCCGGCAGCGAATCCGAGCCTACGCGAAGTGGCCCGACTTCAACCTGGAGTCCGTGTTCCAGGTCCGCGAATTCCTCTTCGGCGAGGAGCTTAACGGGAAGCAGCGAGAGCCGGGGCAGCCTCCGATTCGGCTGCGGCCGGCAGACGGCGTTTCGCTCCACCTCGAGCCGATCACGACCACCGACAAGCGGCCGATGCCCTGGCGGGAGGTCGTCGAGAAGGGTCTGACGGACGAGAAGACACCCTCGACGAACAAGATGTCGCTGGCGATCCTTGCTCGCGAGGCCCAGGCGATTCCGCGGCGGACCGCCGGCGGGGAGCGATACACGGAGGACCTCAGCGACCCGGTGATCTGGCTGCGGGACTACCGGTTCACGGCCCAGGTGCTCAAATCGGTGCTCCGGCCACCCGTGCTCGACGAGAACGACGAGTACGTCCTGGACGAGCAGGGGCAGCGGGTCTATGCCGGCGGGCTCCCGGCGGCGATCTGTGACGACGGTCGGGCAAGGACCACGATGTACCCGGTCAAGGAAACCAGGCGGTGGAGCTCGGCGAGACCACCTCTGCACAACTTGTCCAAGCGTCGGGAGAAGGACTACCGGCGCATCCTGGGTGAGGCCTATCGCTGGCCGCTGCGGTCCATCATCACCTCGCCGCCGGGACACGTGATCGTCGAGGCCGACTACATCGGGGCCGAACTATTCATGATGGCGATCATGTCGGGCGATCCGACGATGATCGAGCATTGTCGCCGGAACCAGCTGCCGGAGGATCATTCCGACCATTACGACATCCACTCGAATATTTGCTGCCTGGCCCTCCGGTACGATTGCCCGCCCACCAAGAAAGGGCTGGCGGCGATCGGCAAGAAGGAAATGCGGGACGTCGCCAAGACGGTCGTGTACGGGGTTGCCTATGGACGGGGCGCGAAGGCGATTGCCCTGGCGGCTAAAGAAGAGGGCACCCGGCTCAGCGTCCAGGAGGCGCAGCAGGTGATCGACGCCATCTTCCAGATGTATCCCGGCTTGTGCGCCTTCTTCGAGGCCTGCAAGAGCCGCGGCCGCGAAGAGCGGTGGATGTGCGGGGCCTTCGGCGGCTTCCGCCGTTTCCCGCAAACACATGACCAGCAGGTGCTGGGCGACCTGGAGCGGCAAGCCATGAATTTCCCGATCCAGAACGGGATCGCCGACGTCGTCAACCGGGCCGTGGATCACCTGTATCACTACCGGGAGACGCACCGCGACCTGGATTACCGCATCGCTATGCAGCTGCACGACGCGCTGATGTTCTATGTCCCGGCGGTCTTCGCCGCGCGCGTCATCGACGAGGTCTTGCCGGAGTGCATGAGCCACCGCATCCCGATCTACCCGACAACGGTGTCTGGCATGCCCCTAGGCACCGGTCCGTTTTATCTCGGTATCGACACGTCTGTCTCGCTCCATTGGGGCGAGCTGCTCAACCCGGACCAGTGCCGGAACCTGGGCTTCTCTCCCGCGTACGCGGGCTGGAGCAGCCGGGATAAGGGCTGGGTCCACAACGACAAGCCAGGCAAGATCTGGCACAAGGGCCGTCTTCGCGAGACGGCGAAGGCAGCATGAACGTCGATATATGTCTGGAGGAGGTGGACTTCCTCCGGGCCATTTCTATGGTTTCGAAAAGCCTACCCCCGGTCACTCGGACGGAGGCCATCGATATCGCAGTCGCCGAGACACGCGATGCGCTGGAGCGGCAGTTTCGCGGCGCGGTTAGGGTCCTCCTGACCCGGCTGACCCGGCGGCTGGAGGCCGAATTCCCCCCGGCTTGTCTGGATTGCAAACGCGCGTAACAAGTGCCCGGTGAGGTCGGGCTGCAAACGCGCGTTTACGATAATCACCGCGCACGCGGGTCGGGAATTTCTGCTAGGAGGCCGGATGTCCGTTCACTAGACTGCAAGAGGTCTCGTCTAGTTCACCGAGACGAAAGGAGCTGTTATCGTGTCAGTGCTCAAAGACTCCGGCGCCCGACGAGAATTCGACACCGGCGCCGTGCGGGACGTCGCCGCGGGCAAGGGGCGCATGGACCTGTTGCCCATGCGGGCGCTCAAGGAGGTCTCTAAGCTCTACGAGGAGGGTTGCATCAAGTACGGGGACCGCAACTGGGAAAAAGGCATTTCCACGCATTGCTACGTCGATTCCATGCTGCGGCACATGGCCAATTTCATGGCCGGCATGGACGATGAGCCCCACCTGGTACAGGCGTGCTGGAACGCACTGTGCCTCCTGGACACGATCCTGCGGGTCCGAGAGGGCGCCCTGCCTCCGGCCGTCCACGATCTTCCGATGGCCATTGACAGCATCCGACTCTTCACGCCGCCCGCGCCGGCAGACGCCGCCGCGTGAGCGGCGACCATCTGCGGCGGGTTCCGGCCGGGCGACTCCTTCCCGGCCCGCCCACGCTTCTCGACAACCTGCGGCCCTGCGTTTCGTCTTCTCTCTCTGTTCCCCTTCGTGCCACGGAGCTCCGTATGACTGCGTCGACTACCCAGCAACCCAAACGAACCAAGAAAATCACCGGCACCAATGGCGCCGCGGCGGTCGCGCCGCGGGTGGCCCCTCGGCGGCCTCCGACGTACCGGATGGGCAAACACGGTAACGTGGCCACCGGCAAGCAATCCGACGACCTGACGCTCAAGCGCGAGGCGGCGGTGTCGCTCGTCCGTCCCATCTACAAGGGCGGACCGCTGGTCTTCCGCCTCCTGCCGACTCTCGATCCGGAGGACCCGACGAAGTTCGCGCCGTACCGCTACCCGGACGGCGGAGACGTGACCGACATCATCCGGGCCTATTCGGCCGCGCGGAGCATCGGGGTCAAGGAGCGATTCTCGTTCCTCCTGTTTGACCCGGAGGCGACGCACTACGACGTTCGCACCAACCCCTACCAGGCCTTGTGGAACCGGATCTACCAGGCCATCAAGCGCGATCGCAAGTTCCCGCGCATTCGCGGAGTCGCTCCCGAGGAGTGGCTCACCTACATCGAGCGAGGCAAGGCGGACGACCGCCCCCTGCTGAACAAGCCCAGCACCGTGTACTTCATGCAGGGCATCGTCTTCGCCAACGGCGAGAACAAGTATTGGGGCCCGGGCAAGTCGCCTCGCGGTCTGGGCGAGCGGGACTTCCCGCAGGTCATTCAGCTGCCGATTTCGGCCGGCGGGACCCTGTACGACATGATGAACCTGGTCCGCGACGAGTACCAGGGGGTCGAGACCCGCAACTGGGAGAAGGCCATGGTCTACGGCGACCTGGTCCATCCGAAGTTCGGGCGGATCATCACGGTCTCTAGCGGCAGCAGCGGCGCTGCCGTCGAGCAGTCGGACGACACGTATACGGTGGGCGCCCAGGCGGAAGGCCACGGCGGGGCCCGGCGGACGTTCGGCGAGGGCTACGCGGTCTCGATTACCGAGAACGTGGTCTGGCAGGGCCGCAAGACCAATATCACGGCCCAGCTCCCGCCGGAAGCCGTGCCGATCGTCAAGAAGCGGCTCGTCTGGTTCGACGACGTCATCCAAGTCCTTTCCCACGAGGAGATCTGTGTGGTCCTCGCGCAGGCCTTCCGGGAGAAGCCGCACATCCTCTACTTCGGCTGGGAGGACCACCCGGAGTTTTTCACCGGAGAGGTCCGCAAAATCCTCAAGGACGCCAAGACCCTGCCGGCGGGCGCCGTGCCCGCGGCGGACGAGACGGACGAGGTCGATCGCGGCGAGGAACTGGAGCAGTGGGCCGACGCCGTCGTCAGCGGCAAGCGCCAGTCCCAACCCGCCGTTTCCTCGGTCGTTCCCGACGACGGCGACTACGCCTACGAGGAGGAGGGGGGGCCCGAAGACGTCGCCGCGGAGTCTTCGGACTCGGAGGCGGGTGAAGCCTCCGAGGTGCTTCGCGACGACGAGTACGAGGATGACGAGCCTTCGGACGAAGACTCCAAGTACGACGAGGACTCGACCTCCGAGACGGAGCGGGACGGCGGCGAAACCGCAGAGGACGCCGAGTACGAAGACGCGGACGCCGATAATGCCGGGGAGACCGGCGAGGACGGCGAGGCTCCGTCATCGGCCGACGGGGACGACGAGGGCTACGAGGAAGTGCCGGAAGAGGACACGAGGGGGCCGGAACAGGGTCCCGAGGAGGCCATGGAGCAGGCCCTGGCCGCGGCCAGGCAGCGCTCGTCGATGCGGGATTCCGGCAAACCGGAGGCGACGAGCGAGGCGCCGGCGCCGAAGGGGAAGCGCAAGGTTAAGCGCGCATAGTGGAGGACGCCGACGGCGGCAGGGTCCCGCGGCTGCGGGACCCTGCCGGTTCTGGGCGACGACGCGGGCCTGATCCGCCGCACGTAGCGAGGCAACGAGCATCGAATGGTAGCAGCCAGCGGAAGCGGGAAGCGAAAACGAACAGTCCGGACGACCAAGAAACGGCAGGCGGGAGCCCTGGAGGGTCTCCCGCCCGACGAGCTCCAGGCGGGGGTCTCCGCCTTCGTGTCGGGACTAGGGGACAAATGGAGCGCGGAGAAGGGCGGAGACTCCGTCCTGGTGCTTGGCGAGAAGGAGCAACTCGCCGTGGGCATTCCCTTTCCCAGCTTCATCCTCGAGTACGCTTTTCAGCTGACGTGCTTTCCTCTGGGACGCATCGCGCAGGTCGTCGGCGTCGAGGGCACGATGAAATCGGCCTTCTGCTTCGAGCTGGCCCGCTGGTTCCACGAGTACGGCGGCTTCGCCGTGCTCGGTGAGCACGAATCGAAGTTGCACATGCCCTGGGCCCGCTCGATCATCGGGTGGGACGTGAAACGGCCGTTCATCGGCAAGAAGCTCGACAGCGTTAACGAGTGGCAGAAGTTCACGCTGGGCACCCTGAACCAGTTCAAGGACGCCATGCTCGGAGACAAGGAGCGGGCGGGCCTGGGCAAGGTCTTCCCCGGCATTTGGCTCATCGACTCGGTCATGGGCAAGGGGATGGAGGAGACCCAGAACAAGATCGTTGCGGCCGGGTTCGCCGATCGCAGTTTTCCCGCCGAGGCCCTTTCCATCACGGGGTTCATGCGGACCCTCCCAAGCAGGCTGGCAGGCTGGCCATTCTCCCTGGTGGCGGTCAACCACCTGAAGCCTTCTCAGACGAGCCAGGGGATTACCGTACGGAACAAGGCTGGCGGGCGGGGCCTCTCCTTCCAGGAGACGTTCGAGATCGAGCTCTCTCGCAGCAATCGCGGCTTCAAGATCGACAACGTGAAGGTCAAGGGCCGCCGTCTGTTGCTGACGGTGTACAAGAACTCGATGGGACCCGACCGGATTTCGATCCCCGTCGACGTCGTGTGGTGGCATGAGGAGGTCTTCGACGTCCAGGAGGAACGGCGCACGGTCCGGCAGAGAACTGTCTGGGACTGGCATAGCGCCACGATCCACTGGCTCATGCGGCAGGAGGGCGTGTTCGGCAAAGCCGTCAAGGAGATCGTCGATCTGACGGCGTGCAAGAACAACACCAAGGTCTACTCGCGGGCTCTGGGGATTTCCCCGAAGAGTCCCGAGGACTTCGCCACGGCCGGCGCAATGCTGACGGGCAACACCGAGGTGCTGGAGGCGCTGCGAGATCTGTTCTGTATCCAGCGCATCAAGGCCTTCGAGCCGGGAGTCGACTTCGATCAGCAGATGCGCCTGCTGAAGACCGAGCTCGGCAGAGGCCCCGCCGAGAAGAAGGCGAAGGGCCGGAAGAAGTCGCCGGAGGCGACTGCGCCCGAAGAGCTGGCGGACGGCGACGAGGGGCAGGAGGAGGAGCAGGCGCTTGTAACGGAGGCGGAGTCACCGGGTGTCGTGAAGTCGGAGGCAGGTGATGACGATGCCGAATACGAATCCTGAGGACGTCGGGCAGTCACGAGAGAAGCTGCTGGCGTCCGTCGAGGATATGCGGCGATGGGACGCCGAGCGTTTCGACGCCGAAGTGACGCAGCTCCTTCTTTCGCGCTACAAGATCGGCGGAGAGCTGCGGGAAAGACTGCTGGAGGGACATGCCGAGGCGTTTGGCGTGCCGCGGCTGTCCCTGGAACAGTTCAGTCGGTTCTTCACGGATTTTCCCGCGTACCTGGTTTGCCGACACATCGAGGGGGTCGCCAAGGACGCGACCCTCTCTCGGCTGTTCACGGATTTCGCCCGTCGGAAGTTCGTCCGGGCCTATGCCGACCAGGAGGAGATCCTCGGCGGCGTGCTCGGTCGGCCGCTGGGCCTGGTCTTCAATTGGGCCTGGTTGCGAGGAGCCCGGGGACTGGTTCTGCACAACCGGCATGTGCTCTGGTCCGTGCCGGGGGTGCGTATCGTCTGGGTCTCGCCCGATGCGAGGACGCAACTTGTCGTCGAGCCCTTGCCGGTCTTCCTGGACGGGCTCGATGCCGAGCAGCCGGGCGGGCGCTGGCGGCCCCGGGCAGAGTAACGTCACGGACGGCGGAGCGTTTCCGAGGGGTTTTCGTGGAACAACTCGCGATAGATCGCGGAAAAGCGTCCGAGGTGCCAGAAGCCGTAGGCCATGGCGATTTCGGTGACGGTGGCGGTCTGCGGGCTACCTTCCTGCAATCGTTTTCTCGCGAGGCTCGCGCGAATTCGCCGCGAGTACTGGCCCGGGGACATGCCATAGATGTCTTGGAAGGCGTATTCCAGCCGCCGGACGCTGACCGCCAGCTCGTCGCAAAGCGACGACATACGCAATGGGCAAGCGGGATCTCGCAGCATGCTCGCGATCGCCTCGTTGACCGCCACGTAGTTCTGCGAAGGCGAGACCGGCGGCTCCGGGCGCGAGTGTGCCGAGTTGATTGCGGAGATGATCGCTGTCAGCACTTCGTTCGCGAGGGACATCGCGGTGACGGGGTGTTGGAACAGGGGCGCGTTCGCTCTCGCGTACATCTGCACGGTCTTCAGCAGTCGCGAGAGTCTGGCTCGCGGGGCCTTGCGGGGTCGGAGGAGCCTTTGCCTTTCGTCAGTCTCGTCGAAAGCGCTGTGGGTCTGCCGACGATAGTTGTCCAGGAAATCCTCGCGTTCGAGCGTCAACACGGCCCATTGCTCCACTCCGGCGTGGCGGAGGATAACCTCCGCGGGCTGCGAAGCGGGGGCTACCATGACGTGTTCCGTAGTGAACGGTTGTCCGTTCCACAGGGCGGGAGCTTTCACGGCGGCGTAATGCAGGAACCTCAGGCGATCGTCGTCGGCGCGGCGGATACGAATGTCGCGAGGCATGCTCGCCCGGCCCCAACGGATTGTCAAACCGGGTATTCGGACGTACTCCACGCTCGCGAGAAAACTGCCAGCGACCAGCGGTTGGACCTCCGCATCGCCGGGGAGCGCTTCCGCGTATTCGCCCGGATCGGAATAAATTGCTCGCACGTGTCTTTTGGGGCGCTTCTGCGGAGCGGGGGGAGGCGGCTCATGTGGTTCGCTCATGCCGTTCGCTCCGATTTGCGAAAAACGGATAGCCACTCTCGCAGATACGCGTTTCAATAGCCCGTTGGTTCGGTGAGATGGGGGGTGGAGAGGACAGGCATGACTCTGCGAGACGTTCCCTCTTTCCTAGCGGCGACGCCTTGCCGCCGATTCGGGGCGGGCGAAGAAGCGGCAGTGGTTGCGGCCCTCGCGGAGCGGAATTCCCGTCGGCTCCTTCTCCAGGATAACTGCGACCTGGCGTTCGACGAAGACGGGGCCCTAGCGGGGGGTCTTCGCTTCACCCGCCGGGCGTTCCAGCGGCTAAGCCGCCGACTGGGCCGCGGGTTATACTATTGTCTGACCGACCTGACCGAGTCAGCCGGACTCAGCCGGACCGCGCTTGCCGAGCGAATGCGCGCGGCCAGCTCCTTCCTCAACAGGGCAATTGGTTTCCGTTTTCGTGAGCGCCTGGAGGGGTGCAGCCTCTTGGTCTCCTCCGAGCCTCGGCTGGTGGAGGGAGTGCTTTCCCCTCGTTCGCTATTCAGGCCAAACAGCGAGTGTTTCCGAATTTGCCGGGATTTCCTGGCAGAAAGGGGCGGAGCCATTTTTCACGGGGCCCTGCTGGAGGGCCCCCGGATGTATTGCCGCTTTCGCGAGGCAGAATCGCTTCCCATTCGGATTCCGGGAGACGAGGAGAGCTATTATCGCGGCTGGCAGATAGCCAACTCGGAAGCGGGAGATCTCTTGTTTCGCGCGTATGCTGGCGTCGTTCGAGGCCAGATGCCGGCTCTTGCCTTGGAGGCTCCCTGCTATCTTTTCGGGGAGGCTCACTCCGGCAGGGGTGATTCTCGCGAGCGGCTTCTCGGAGTCATGACACGCGCCTGGTCGCGAGCGTCGTCGTCGGAGAGCCTGTGTGAAGGGCTGCGGCAACTTACGCAACGGAGTCTGGGCCGCGGGAATCGGGAGCACGCAGCCTGGCTGCGTGGCCTGTCTAAGCAACTGGTGCGGGCCGGCGTGCCTGGTCCTGTGGTCTCCGCGGTTCTCTCCCGCGCCTTTCGCGACGGAAAAGGGCGGGGGGACCCGGCTCGATCGGGCGATGCCCCTTCGTTTTCCCAGACGGCGCTCGCGGCCTCTTCTTCGTGCACCCCGCTCGACCTCTGCGTTGCGGCGATTGACGTTGCCGGGAACCGCGGGCCAGACGCGGCGGAGAAGCTCGGCCGGTTCGCTTTTCGTTTGTTGTCGGGACAGCTGAAACTGACCGTCCCTCAATAACAACCTTTGTTGACGGAGAACCTCATGGGAGAAACGGCGCTAGTCAAGCACGTACCTTCGGGCGGCCGCCAGGCCGACGCCTATCAGACGCTGACCGAGGCTGGCAAGAACCTGTTTCACAAAATCGCCGGCCGGTTGGAACACCTCATGGAGTCCGAGCTGCAGGCCCGGTACGACGTCGGCGAAATGCTCGTGACCGCCACTGCGAACCCGGAGGCCTACGGGCAAACGGTAGTCCAGGACGTCGCCGTTGCTCTGGGCGGCGAGCTCACGCAAGCCGAGCTTTACCAGTACCGCAAGTTCGCGGCCACGTTCACCCGGGAGCAGCTCAGCGAACTGCTGGCGAGGCGCTCGGTCACCGGCGGCAAGATTGCCTGGACGCATCTGCGCCAGCTGATTGCGTTGGACGACGAAAAAGGACTCGCCAAGACCCGCGAGCTGGGCGTCGAGGCGGTGTTCCAGCAGGGGCTGACGGTGCGGCAGCTGGCCGACTGGATCCAGGAGCACGTGGGCGCCAAGCTGGGCGGTGGCGGCCGTCTGCCCGCGACGCCGAAGAACCCCTTCGTGGCCATGCAGCAGGTGGAAAGGTACCGGGAGGCCATCTCCCGTCGCGTGGATGCCTGGCAGAAGGCCATCTTCGAGGGGCTGATCAACACGCCGCCCGACCGGTATAACGCGAAGACGTTGGAACAGCTGCGGGTGACGCGAGAAGGGCAGGCCCAACTGCGGGACATTGCAGCGGGCATGGTCGAGGAGGCCGACGTCGTAATCGCGAGGATGAAGCAAATCCTGGAAGCAAGAACCCACCAGGAGGAGCCCGGGGCTGCGCCCAGCGAACTGACTCCCGGAAGGATCGCCGCGGCCGCAGCGGCGGTGCCCGTCCGTGCGGCGGCGAAACCCACAAGACCGGCGACGGCCGCTTCGCCGGCGGCAGCGGGTGGCAGCGGCGATTCGCCGACCGCGGGCCGCATCAACAACACGGTGGTTGGTAACGTCCTCAAGGCCGTCGAAGCGGCCAGGGCCGCGCGCAAAGCCGGCCGGGCCTAGAGCCGCAGCAGCCGGCGGACCGGGGAAACGCCACAAGGAACCCGATACATGGTCGTCAGCATGCCTTTGTCGTCGCAGCGGCTGTTTTCCGTCTGCGCGCTCTGCTACGGCGACTATCCGGAGCTGTCGCGGCGGTGCCTGGTTTCTCTCGCCGCCGCGAGCTCCGTCGGAGCGGTCTTGCTTCAGGATTTTCGTATCGGGCTCAACGCGTGCTCGCCGGGGACGTTCGCCGTCGTGTCCGAAGCCGCCGGGGAAATAGCGGCGGCGGGCGTGCCCGTTTACCTCTATCGTTCCGAGCCGCCGGAGGCCAACGCCTGCAAGTACCCCCTGATGCGGCGGATGTTTTGGGGCGGCGTGCCGCTGGCGTCGCGCGTGATGTGGTTCGACGACGACTCGTATCTGACCGGGGCGGATCGTGAGTGGTGGCTGCGGGTTTCCTCGTTGCTGGATCGGTACGAAATCATCGGCAAGCGATATCTCATGCCGGTACAGGGGCGGCAATGGGAGTGGATCCAGACCCAGCCGTGGTACAATCCCGCGGTCGGGCTGCCTCGCCGTTATCGCGGGCGCCCGCACTTCGAATTTCGGCAAGGCGCCTGGTGGGCGGCCCGCAGCGACCTGCTGCGGCGGCTGAACTGGCCCCTGCCGGAGCTCCGGCACAACGGCGGCGATTCCCTGCTGGGCGAAGCGTGCCGGCACATCGGCGCGAGCCAGGGCGACTTCGAGGAG
>Ga0180431_10008875_pt1 | contig 11459 bp, 11 predicted proteins | sample SS_ome_11_FD_132459 | JGI IMG/M metagenome (GOLD analysis project Ga0180431, IMG submission 132459) | Hypersaline lake sediment archaeal communities from the Salton Sea, California, USA - SS_1_MS_1 metaG | ecosystem: Environmental > Aquatic > Non-marine Saline and Alkaline > Hypersaline >...
AAGTCGAATAATTCATATTGTCTCATTTTCTTTCCATCCTTCAGCTCCTATGAGGCCGACGAACCGGAAGCTGCCCAGGTCTTCCTCTTTAAAATTTTCTTCGTCCAGACGGGTGATCCGGATCATACCCTGAACGTGCTTATCGCCGACCGGTATGACCAATCTGCCGCCGACGACCAGTTGATTTTTAAGGGACGGCGGAACGTGCGGAGCCGCCGCCGCGACGATTATCGCATCGAAAGGCGCATATTCGGGCCAACCCCTGGTGCCGTCGCGGACCTTCAGGACGAACCCGGTATACCCGAGTGAATCGAGTGTTTTCTGCGAGCGTCTCGCCAGCGAAGCGATTCGCTCTATCGCGAACACCTGAGGCGCCAGCTCGAGCAATATAGCCGTCTGATACCCGCAGCCGCTGCCCACTTCGAGCACTTTTTCGTCGCCGTCGAGCTTCAGAGCTTCAGTCATAAAAGCCACTGTATACGGTTGTGAGATCGTTTGTCCCTTTCCTATCGGCAAGGGGTGATCTTCGTAAGCGCGATCCCTGAGCGCTTCGTCCATAAAGAGATGCCTGGGCACTTGTAAAAAGGCGTGCAACACTCGAGGGTCCTTGATGCCCCTCTTGTGTATTTGCTTCTCGACCATACGGCGGCGGCGCTCCTTGTACCGGGCGGTATCATTTGCGCTATTGTCTGTCATTGACTTAACCGGCCGTGCCATAAATGAATCATTCGAGTTCCGTCAGTTCTCTGGACTCGAGCTGATCTATGGCGTTATAAGCGGTAAAGTTCAGTTTCATCGGTGTGACGGAAATCATGCCCCGAGCGATGCAATCCAGGTCGGTGTCAGGTTCTTTGACCCTGTCCGGTTCCTGGCCTCCGATCCAGTAATAGTTTATCCCTCTCGGGTCTTTGCGATTCACGACGTCCGTTTTATAGATTCGTTTGCCAAGTTGTGTCGCTTCCCATTTCAAGCCGTTTTTCGACGCGGAGCGTGGAACGTTAACGTTAAGAAAGACGTCTTCGGGCAATGGATCGTCGAGCAGGCTTTTTGCCAGCGATGCTGCGAATTTGGCCGCCGGTCCGAAGTCGAGATTCGAGCTCCCATCGAGGCTTATTGCAAAGGACTGAATTCCCTGAAGAAGTCCTTCAACGGCTCCCGCCACGGTACCCGAGTAAATCACGTCGTCTCCGAGGTTAACGCCGCAATTTATACCGCTGACCACCAGCTTTGGGCGCTGATCCAGAAGGCTTTTGGCCGCAAGCAATACGCAGTCCGCCGGAGTGCCGTCCACCGCCCACCATCCCTCCCGCACCGGATCGGCCCTTAACGGCCGATGAAGGGTCAACGCGTGGCTTACGGCGCTTCGTTGAGTATGCGGCGCAGAAACGGATACCGTATCTATCGCCTCGAGCGCTTCCACCAAAGCTACAAGGCCTGGGGAATTTATACCGTCGTCATTGGTCACAAGTATCATACGGTTCTCCATGATAACCGAAAGCCGTCTGGTTGAAAACGGCCCATTTGCTATTTCAAGTTAATGAACGCTCTTTACGTCGCATTGCCACCACCAGCAACCAGGCGATTATGGACACTCCCGCGAGCAATGCTCCCAGGAAGGGAAAAATGGCTTCGAGGCCGTAACGTTCCCCTATCCAGCCGGATACCGTTGCGGAAAAGCTGCCTATTCCGAAGTTCATAAAGAAAAATATACCGTACGCTCTCCCTCGGAAAGAATCGCTCGAAAACCTCACCACCAGCGTATTCCCCGCCGGTTGACTCCCGAAATACAATAAAGCGAACAGTGCGGCGATTACCACGGCCTGATTGAGACTCAGCATTCCGAGGATGAAGAGCAGCGGTGCGCTGATAGTGAAGCTGAGAGCGTATATGATTTCCGCCCTGAAGCGATCCGCCAACCTGCCGCCGACGTATTGGCTGAAAGCGCCGATAAGCAAAACGGCGGTGGTGAGCATTCCACCTTTTAATATCGCCGCTTCCGCCGTCGATGCGCCCGAGAAGAACGTCGGGAAAAACGTCAGCATGCCACGGTAACAAAATCCGTTTAAAACTCCGAGCGCAAACAACATCGTCAAAGGATACCATTGAGTGATTTGTTTGACTTTGTTGATTTTGTTATCGGGTTGAACGGTTTGCGACTCCGGCGCTTCATCGATTCGGCCGCTTCCTTTGTCGTTCAGGATGAAATAGGCGGCGAGTATGAAAGCGGGCGCCCCCAGCACCGCGTATGCAGCGCGCCATCCAAACGTCGTGGCGACCGTTGCGGCCAGTATCGGCCATATCGCCAGGCCGAGGTTGCCGCCCATGCCATGTAATCCCAGCGATGTACCGACCTGGCGGACGTTATGGGAAATAAGTGTCACGCCGGCGGGATGGTAAAGACCCGCAGCGATACCCATAACTGCAAGAAGCACCGCGAGTATCCGGATGTCTTGCACTGCCGGCACGGCGACGGCGGCAGCGCCGCATGCCAGGAGGAAGATCAGGAGCGTACGGCGCGCTCCCCAGCGGTCGACTATTATTCCCGCCGGCAGCGCTCCCAGCCCGAAGAATAGCGGAAATATATTCCCCACTCCTCCCGCAGCAGCCAGGCCCAGAGCATATTCCTCGTCCACAAGTTTCAATACCGGCGGAAAGGTTTGCTCGAAAAAATGCGCCAAGGCGTGGCATGTCATCGTGACGCCCACGATGCGTTTCTCGAAGCCGGTCATGGGAGAGGTACCTGACGCGGGAGGCGTTTTTCGTATACCGTGATTTCCTCGAAACCCAAACGGCGGAGAATATCGACCGCTTTGTTCATTCCCCGGCCAAGCTCCTCGGGCCGATGCGCGTCCGAGCCCAAAGTCAACCTGCGACCGCCGAGTTCGTGATACAACTTGAGGATGCCCGCAGATGGATATACTTCCCGGACGTGATGAAACAAACCGGAAGTGTTCAACTCCAGCGACATGTCGCGCTTGATAATGCCTTCCAATATACGCCTTATAGGGCCGTAGAAATCGTGCGGATCCAGCGGTTCGAGGATTGAGCTGCCATATCTCTTGATAACGTCAAAATGCCCTATTACGTCGAAGTAACCGAATTTGACGGCCTCGAGCACCAGCTCGAAATATGGGCCGTAACCTTCCTCGGCGGAATATTTATCCCGAAAGTACTCACGCGCGCCTTCTTCTACTGTGATACAGTTTTCAGCTTCGCCGATTATATGGACGCTGCCGATAATGTAATCCAATTGGATATCCTCGATCGCTGCGACGATTTTTCCCTCGAACTCCGGCTGGTAAGTTACCTCGATTCCCGTCCGAAGCGTTATGTCCGGATATTGCGCCGCAGCTTTTTCGATTGCCCCGGTCGCTTCCGCATGATCGTAAGTATTGTAGTGGGGCAGGGCGGGATCGAGATCGAGGTGTTCCGAAAAACCCAACTCGCGGTACCCGTTTTTTTCCGCCGCCGCGCAATACTCCTCGACGGTACCGCTTCCGTCGGCAGAGGCCCTCGTATGAATGTGGTAATCAATTCCCGGATGATTGGATTCGAGATTGTTCATCGGCACATGAAAAAAGATTCTTATATGCTAGCACAAAATTTCTGCTTCAGGTATCATGGATGCCGTGGAGTCGCATAATAAGGGCAATCGCGAAGCGCTTCGGGCACTCGGCGTATTCCTGCTGATAACCCTTGTGATGACATGGCCGGCGCCCGCTCGACTTTTTTGGATAAAAATAGACAAGAATTTCGATGTGGCGGTGTTCTGGTGGAACCTGTGGTGGGTCAAGCGCTCGATATGGGATCTTCACACAAGCCCCTTCTGGTGCGACTACCTGATGTACCCGCACGGGTTGAACGTGGTGTTTCAGGCTCCGAGTTACCTTTACGGCTTTTTCAGTATTCCCGTCCAGTTGGTTTTCGGCCTCGAGCGCGGCATAGCGCTTAGCACCAACCTGATCCTTATAGGTTCGACCGCGCTTACCGGCTGGGGCGCGTGGCTGTTGGCCCGCCGAGTGACGAAAGACGCGGGCGCGGCTTTTGTGGCGGGTTGCGCTTTCGCCTTCACCCCCTTCAGGTTTTGGCATACGGGCAGGTTCCACTTGATCTGCACCGAGCTTATTGTGTTTTATGCTTTTTGTCTTTGGGTTGCACTCGAAAGCGATCGCAAGCGATATGCGCTTGCCGCGGGCGCACTCTTTGCGGCAATAATCTATAGTTCTCCGACATATTCGTTATACGCTTTCTGGATATCGATCCTTGTGGCGCTTCGATTCCTGGTGATGGGAGAGTCCGGTTGGCGGCGGGTGTTGTCGCAGTCCGTGCTTGCCGGATTGGCGGCTTTTGCGATAGCGCTTCCGTGGTTGTTTGCCGCGTTGAAACTCCTGGCCGCAAACCCGGGTGGGGTAGGGAAGGGCGTCGAGGAGATTGTCAAATATTCGGGAGATATTGTGGGTTATTTTTTCCCGGGCCGGTCGCAGAGGTTGCTCGGGCCGATATTGGGAGGCATCGGCGACGGTTATTACGGCATAGTCGGCTCGGAGATTTTTCTGGGGTATGTCGTTCTTGCGGCCGCTGCTATAGCTGCGATAAGATGTGAGCGCCGGGGAGCGGGATTCTGGTTGATAGGCGCAGGCTTTTTCTGGATTCTGTCGCTTGGGCCGCGCCTCAAGGTGGCGGGTCGCATACTGTTTCCGCTTCCTTACGAGCTACTGCTGAAACTGGGGCCGGCCTTCAGCATGGATCGCGATCCATGCCGGTACGTTGTGGTGACGACGCTGTGCCTGTCGATGGCGGCCGCTTTCGGAGTGAAAGCACTGGCGGGGAAAGGCGGGCGTCGCCGGGTGTATGTGATCGTCGTGGTGCTGCTGCTTGCGGAGTTTTTCCAGGCACCGCTTGATATGCGCCGGATAACGTTTCCCGAGATTTACCTGAAAATGCGTCGCGATCCTGAATATTTCGCCGTTCTCGAACTGCCTATGGAAACGCCTTTTTCGAGGAGATTTGCACGAATATATCAAAGCATGCATCAAAAACCGATCATTCACAGCATTCCCCGCCGCCATATCGAGCGGTATGATTTCGTCGATAATAACCGCTTCTTCAGCGACCTGTACAACCCCGCGCCGCTTATCGAGCATCCGGACGAGGCGATATTTAACGCTAACCGTAAGTTCCTCGTCAACTCAAAGGTAAGATATATAATCATCTATGAGAAGTTGTCCGATCCGGTGATCTTCGGCCTTTGGGACAATTTCCTGCGCAGGCATCGGCCGGTGGAGATCATAAAAATCGACAACCTGCACGCATATAGGTTTTATTGAAGGCTGAAGGGGATGTGAAGCTCATTCAAGCGGTTTTTTCCGGTAGACGACTTCGATGATGCCGCCTTGTGATGTGGCTTCGACTATACTGAATAGCGTTGCGATGGGAGCGGATATGGCGGAGGCGGCGATCAGGACGGCTCGTGCCGCCGCCGAGGGGGGTATTTCGGATTTATCAGCGGCCATCATCCAGTTGTAAAGCAGGTCACGCCTCATACCGAGTATATTCCAGAAACTTTGAAGCGCGCCGAAGGGGCCGTACTCGAAACTTAAGTGGGATACCTTTTCGCGCACGAAACCGAATCGAGCGCACATCTCGTCCAGGCATTGCAGCCCGAAAAGATGCAAATGTCGAGGCGGGTCGAGATGGAACCAATAAGGCCCGGAAGCGCGCGCCTGAAGACTCTCGGGGTTCGGGACTTGCAGCAGCATTCTTCCGCCGCTTTTGAGGATACGATGAGTTTCGGCGATTGCGGCCTTCGGATTGTTGAGGTGCTCGAGCACTTGCCAGAAGGTCACCAGGTCGAAAGACTCGGCGGGAAGCGCCAAATTTTCTATATCTCCCACCATCACTTTTATGCGTTTTGAGGCGTTTTGGGCCGCGGGCGCCGAGCGTTCCGTGCCGAGACAGCGAAATCCCTTTTTCGCAAGAATATCCAAAAACACTCCCCTGCCGCATCCCACATCGAGCACCGCGCCTCCCTGCGGTATCAGGCGTTCGACCCTTTTCGCCCGAAACCGCCGGAAAACCGGCACCATACCCTCGACCTCACCCTTGAAACGCCGATGACCAGGGCCGTAATAAAAATCGTCGTAGAATTTACCCAATTCGGATGCTTCGAGCGGCGGGTTGAGGAAGATGGTTCCGCAGTCGGGGCAGGCATCGTAGCGCCAGGTGTTTCCCTGTGCGTCTTCGGCCGTCCAGCGGTACTTTACCCGCTCCGAGTCGCATATCGGGCAATTTTCCAGCAGCGAAGACATGAGAAGATTTTGGCACAGCAGGCAGCGGAGTCAAGACGGTATGCTCGTTGACGCGTTCCATTCAAACGCGTAAAATGAACAACATGACGAAAATAAAAGCAGTGATGTTCGATCTCGACGGTACTTTAACGGATTCCTTCCGGGATTTGGCCGACGGAGTCAATCACGTCCTTGTTGCGAGAGGCAAGCCGAAAAAATCCGTTGAAGAAGTACGCAGATACGTGGGACACGGTTTGAAAGCCACTCTCGAACAATCGCTGGGCGAAGATGACCACGGTATCAATGGCGCCGTGGAAATGTTCCGGCGATATTACTGGGATCATTGTGTCGATAATACCGTCCTTTACCCCGGAGTTGTCGGTTGTCTTGATGAACTCGACGGGTATAAAAAGGGACTGGTGACGAACAAGAGGAGGCCGTACGCGGAAAAAATAATCGACACTCTGGGCATACGGGAATATTTCGACGGCGTTTTCGGCGGGGACGATTTCCCCGCATTAAAACCGAATCCCGCAGCGTTGCTTTTCGCTTGCGAGCGGATCGGCGTGGAAGTCGCCGAAACGGTTATGGTCGGGGACGGTCTGCCGGACATCGACTGCGCCGTTGCGGCGGGCGCCATATCGTGTGCAGTGACCTACGGCATAGGCACGGTGAAAGAATTGAAGTCCGCCGGCGCAAAATATCTCCTGGATTCCCTCGAAGAACTTCCGGCAGTAATTGAAAAAATCTTAAAAAATCAATGTTAAGTGTGACGTGGGTATAAACGATAAGATACTTCTATTTTCTCCTTCATACTTCAAACTTTACATTTTTTTTAAAGCTCGATAGCCTTCCTAATTTCAATGAGAAGCTGATCCGGTGGAACCGGCTTTTCGAGAAATACATCCACCGGAACCCATGTTTCGTCGGGTTTATACTTGAAAGTAAATCCTTCCCCAACGCTGGTAAGCATGATTATCGGTATTTCTTTAGTGTCGTCATCGCCCTTTAATTTTCTGGCGACCTCGAAACCTTCGTTCGGCGCGCTCATGATCACGTCAAGTATAATCAAATCCGGTCTTAGCTCATCGGACAATATTTTAAGGCATTCGGAGCCATTGTATGCGATTTCGATATTGTAATCGTGCTTTTCCAGCAGGAGCTTATGGGTTTCGACGAAGTCGACGTCATCGTCGACGAGTAAGATGGTTAATTTGCGCATAACGCTTCCCCCCCGCGTTTACTGTGATCCGGTTGAGGTGGATTGAATCGGGATTTCCACCGTAAAGGTGGTTCCCTCTCCTTCCTTGCTGTGAATATCCAACTTGCTCTCGTGTTGCCTGATTATTTCGCGAACGATTCTCATGCCGATTCCGGTTCCCGTAGGTGCGAACTGTTTGGCATTTTTACTTCTGTAAAATTCCTCGCCTATTCTATCTATATCCTCCGCCGGTATGCCGATGCCCGTGTCGGAGACTATTAACGTCGCGGTATTCTTGTTGGATGACAACTCGACGGTAACTTTACCGCCTTCGGAAGTATATCTGATGGCGTTTGAGACAAGGTTGTCAACCAGCTGATCCATGGACTGCGGATCTCCGTTAATCACCACATGGCGATCAGGCACTGTCACGTTGAACTCAAGCTTGCGGTCCGCCGCTTGAGATCTGTACAATTCCCGGGCGTTTTCGACTACCTTTGTAAGATCGATTGCTGTAATTTCCCGTTCCTTCGGGCTTAATGTCGTTAAGCGGCTGAATTCGAGCAGGTCGCGCGTGAGTTGGAACAGTCCCTTGGCGCGGTCCACGGAACGCTCCACGCTGTGGTGCATGGCGTCGTCCATGCATTTTTCTCCGACGATCAATAACATGCCCAGCGAACTTTGAATGGCAGCTATCGGCGAACGCAGCTCATGGCTGACCATACGCATAAAACTCGATTTTTGCTCCTCGAGTTCGGCAAGTGCGCGACGGGCAAGTTCGGTTTCCTCCTCGCGTTGCTTAAGCTGCAACCGGATGCTGGAGGTGACGTACGCGGCGATAAATACCGTGGCGCTGAAAGCGAGGATTACTCCAAACAGGTATTTGCCTTGTACGGTAGGCAAACCGACAATCGAGTGACGGGGTATCCACCCGGCATGCTCGAGTAATATCAGACTGGAATATAACACTACCGTTACGAGTGCGTATGCGTATGCAAATCGGCGCGATAGTAGAATGCTTGATATGATGACATGAAAGATGTAAAAAAAGCTGAAGGGGTTTTCCATGCCGCCGGAAAAGTGGATAAGGGAGGTGAGGAGTATGAGGTCGAAGAGTATCTGAATCTGCACGAAGATGTAGGCGCGACCCAGGTCGCGCTCGCCCTTTATTTCTCGATCGATAAAAAGCTTTTTCAGCGCTATCACATAAACCAGGTTTAAGGTGATGATGGCTCCGACAATGGAAAGCAATGGATACACCTTCAGCTTTTCAAAGCCGAAAACCCATTTTGCGGCAATAACCGTAACCAAAGCGCCGCCCGCCGCCAACCATCTCAGGCGAGTAAACCACATCAGGCGATCCATAAGCTCGGCCTGCAGTGGCAGCACTGTAAATTGCTTTATGCGGCTTTTGTCGTCCATTTCAGTACAATCGGGTTGTTTGCTTGGTAAAAGGCTTTAAAATCCCACTTCCCCATTATTATAGAGTATAAAACGAGTCGAGAATTGTCAAAAAGTGGGGCTATCCGATTCCGAAAACGGCTCTGAACAGAAACGCTCCGGCAAGCAGTGGAATGACTACTTTCAGGAAAATATTATGTCCTTCGATGAAAGCATCTTTAACGCCAATCAGCCGTGGTTGCCGGAACCATGCCAGTCCGAGCCTTGCGCCCCATGTAAGCGCGATCCACATGGCCGCCGTTTCCAGAGCATCCGGGAAGGTGTGCGGATATGCGTCGATCAACCCCGTTCCTTTTGTTGAGGCTATCGCTCCGGTCAAAAGGGCGCTCGAAAGCATTACGTAAACCGGCGGTATCGCCAAGGCTATCCCGAGTATGAAGGTTATGTACAGAAAAACGGTTATTTGTCCCAGATATGTTGCGGCGCCCATGAAGCGGTTTTCCCGATGTACTTTTTCCATTTTCTCCATTGTTTCAATGGATGATTTCAAAATCCAATCGGGTACCGTTTCCGAATAACAATATCCCACAGCTACGGCCACAATAAATATGGCGGCCATCCACGCCAGGTTTAATATATTTGCGCGAAAAGCGTTTCCAAGCGATTTGGAATGCGAGGTTTTATCGTTTTTTTCCGGGGTTGAATTTTTATTCATGGCACACTGATCGAAGCGGTGGCCGGCGCATATATCCGGCCCGGGCGGCGCTGATGTGGTTGCGCAATCACCGAAGGTATCGTGTATCGCACCGCAGCGGGCAATGTGTCATGGTCGGCGCCCTCGATAACGCTGATGCGCCTTGCAAGGCGATTCATCCATATTAGTTCCCCGTCGGAATTCTTCCAGCATTTTCCTTCATCCACCGGGCAGGCAACGCTTTCAATGTCCTCATATTTGAGCGGCAAAAGCGACCGGTATGCAGCGAAAAATTCGGCGGCGTCATCGTCGGTGTCCCATTCGGTGATCCAAATCCATAGTGTCGTTTTCTCGTCGGGAGATCCCACCACGACGTATCTGTCTCCGCCCCACCCGCGCGATGCGGTCTTAGCGTCGGGCAATGGTATGAAACGTCTGAGAAGGGAGGATATGCCTAGTTCGCCAAGTGTGTTTTGTTCTAAAAGTACCCGGTCATCCCCGAACGAACGAGGAGACACGGTAAGGTTTATTTTAGAAGGAGGGTCGTTTTTTTTGATGAACTTTTCGGGATGCAGAACCTCTTCGGAGGAGGCCGGAAGGGTAGTGTAGGCGGCGTTAATCTCACTCCAGTTATTTGAGATTTTATAAAGGAACGCGACGAAGTTCGTCCCGGCAACGTATGCAAACGCTACCGAATCGATCAGTATGGGGGGCACGTCTCTTCCCGCAACGCGCAGAAGCTTGTCTATCAAGTTGCCGTACGAAGTCATGGCGCCGACGATCTTTTCCATTTCAATCCGTGAATGATATATCGCCGCCATACCCACCAGTGTGGCCGTACCTTCCTCGAGGGCCTGGAAGGCAAGGAGTGCATCGTCGTTGTCTACGATTCTTTCTTCAATGGAATCGAGATTGAAGTGTTGGTCGTCAAGCGCATGTGTCAGTTCGTGTGCCATTACCATTTCGGCGTTTGCATCCCTCTGGAATATAAATGACCAAATCGAAAATCGCTCGACAACTTCTTTCACGAGATACAGCTTTTTCGCGTCGGGATCATAGAAGCCGGCGACGTTGGTCTCGTAGAAATCGAGTATCAATTTCTTAAGGTCTACACCTGAATCTATAAGCCCCATCCGCGCGTAAACGCGCTCGAGGACGGCGACGCGAGCGGGCGGATATTCTTCGTTGAATTTATCCTCGAACAAGATCGCCGCGAATCTGCGGGTTATTACCTCGATTTGCACCGCTTCGAGAAACACAAGCCCTCTCCGGGCGCTTACTTTGTCTTTGATTTTCTGGAGCAGCGGTTGGTTGATCCGTCCCTTTCTCACCAGCCTGTAGCTGCAACCCGGCGCCGCCAATGATAGCGCTATCGTAAAGAAAAGAACATGGTGTAACCTCTTCATTTTTACTGTGGTTCCTTGTAATTCAAGGAGGCCATAGATCGATCGAGACACCGGTCGATAAGCCTTTCGGTTCTTTCGAGAGACGGCATAAGCATCACTGCGGTGGTCAGCGTGATGCTGAAATAAAGCAACATGGTACGGCCGGGTCGACCGACCATGAAAAGTACCGCGCCTAAAAATGCCGGAGTAACGGCAAGCATCCAAACAGTCGATTCGAGAGTTCTCACCCTGGCCAACACTGCGGAGATGACCGCGAGTTGAAGGTCAAGCTTCGTCTCGTTGCGGGGGTTGGATGGGCGGCTTTCTATTTTCACCGACATACCCCGGCCGGTCATCCATCCTATCATCAGGGCGGCGGTGATGCAGCCTACCGTTACGGAAAATGCCACTATCGACCATTGCTGAAGCCGCAGTTCATCGAAGTTATTTCTTATCGGTTCTAAAAAGCCGATTTGATCGTAAAGCAGGAT
>Ga0180431_10008876_pt1 | contig 11457 bp, 5 predicted proteins | sample SS_ome_11_FD_132459 | JGI IMG/M metagenome (GOLD analysis project Ga0180431, IMG submission 132459) | Hypersaline lake sediment archaeal communities from the Salton Sea, California, USA - SS_1_MS_1 metaG | ecosystem: Environmental > Aquatic > Non-marine Saline and Alkaline > Hypersaline >...
GACGGTCAGAGGTTGCAGCCGGAGCTCTGCATCCTTGAACGGACCGTAATTCCGTAGCCATATTCTCTTGATCATCGCCTCGAGCTCCAGGCAAGGGACTGGCGAATTCTCCGCAAACTCCTCTCCTATCGAGAGGAGAACCACTCTAACGACCTCCGCCCGACTCGTCAAGAGCATGATCCCCCTCGCTCGATCCGCCGCACACGACGTGGGTGGGGGGCGCCCTCTCCGTGGGAGATGCCGATACCGCCCAGGCCCGAGAGCGCCGTGCGCGTGCTCTCGGGGAGCGCGACGGACGGCTCCGCCTAGCGACGGCCGCGCCGTCACGGGTCAGTGCTTCGTGCAGGGCCCCAAGCCCTTGCCACCCATGCAGCTGCTGCGACCAGCGTAAGCGCTATCGCCCCGGGATGACCGGGCGTGATAGATTTCAGGGGACCAAGGAGATGAACCAGGCATCATGATGGACCTGACGAAACAACCGCTGACGGTAACGCGTATGCTGTTGGCCACCGCGCTCGCAGCCGCCGTCGCCTTCTCGTGCGCCAAAAAGAGCGTGAGGGTGAGCGCCGACCACCCGAGCGGCGGGACGGCCTCGGCCACACCGCCCGCTGGGCTCGCGGTAGCGCAGGTACCGCAGTTCGTGCACTTCGGCTTCGACGACAACGGCATCTCCGGCCGCGACGCCGCCGGCACCACCGGCGGGCTCAAGTTCGTCACCGATCTTTTTTCCGGCAAGCAGAACCCGGCCGGACGGGGCAATGCGCGCACCTACGACGGCACCCCGGCGCGCTTCTCCTTCTACGTGATCTCCCGCTACGTCGCCGAGGAGGACGTGGACGCGCCCGAGCACGTAAAGCTCCAGTGGCGAGCGGCCGTGGACGCCGGCCACGAGATCGGTCTGCACACCCACAGCCATCCCCACGGCATTCCCTTCACCACCGAGCAGTGGTCCGAGGAGATCTCGCTGTGTCGAAGCTGGCTCACCAAGCCCTTTGATGCAGCCAGGGCGGCCGATCCCGGCATCGGAATCGGCGTCGCGGCCGGGGAGCTCATCGGATTCCGCGCGCCTTACCTGGAGTGGGACAAGCCGTTGTTCCCGGCCCTGCGCGCCCAGGGCCTTCGCTACGACTGCAGCATCGAAGAAGGCGTCGACGACGGCTTCGACGGCACCAACCTGGTCTGGCCGTATCGCATCGAACCGGCCGGCGATCCCGCCGGCTCCGAGCTCTGGGAAATCCCGGCGTACATCCTGATCGTCCCGCCCGACGAGGAGTGCGAGCACTACGGCGTGCCCCCGGGCCTTCGCACCCGACTCGCGCAGGTTCAAAGCTACTTTGACCCGGCCGACGGCAAGATCACCGGCTTCGACTGGAACCTCTGGGTGGAGTTCGGCATGAGAAGCCAGGAGGTCGTGGCCACGGCCAAGTACACGCTCGACCAGCGCCTGGCCGGCAATCGCGCGCCGTTCACCTTCGGGACGCACAGCGATATCTATTCCGAGCAGTATTACGGTGACACCCCCAACAGCAGCGCCGCCGACCGGCGGCAGGCGCTCGCCGAGATCCTGGAATACGCCCTGAGCAAGCCCGAGGTCCGGGTGGTCAGCGCCAAGCAGATTCTCGACTGGGTCGAAGACCCCGTGGCCCTGTAGACGACTCCGCAAACCCGGAAACCCGGAGGAGTTCAGGGCACCCCCGAGCCCGTGCCCGTGCCCGATTTTGGGCGACGGCATCGTCCGTCGCGCGTCGAGGGGCATGCATGAGTTATCATCGAGATCTCGGCCATCGATTCCAGGGAGTATCAATAATGGCAACTGAGACCACAGCATCCTGAACTACGTAGCTACGTAGCCTGGGGCGGCCTGGACGAATCGCCGCCGATGGTGAGGGATCCGGTGGATTTCGTTCGTTGGTTCTCAGTGACGGAATAATCCACGCCGTCCGTTCTCGGCAGCTTGGTGACCCGCCGATCTGTTGCGGCAAGCGCCCGGCGGTGATCCTGCCGCGGCGCGGGCGCGAATCTGATCAACGTATCTTTAAGGAGAAAAACCGATGCGCTACAGAGTTTGGTTACAGAAAAGTGGTCTCTCAGTCGGCCTTTGCGTCTCGCTCGTACTGTTTCTGGGTGCGGCTTCGTGTCCGTCGGGCGAGCAGCCGGGCATCAGCGGAGAGCTGGCCATCGCCGACGGCAACACGCTGCTGGTCGTCGACGTTGCGAACCGGGAGGTGCTCCACCGCATCACCCGCTATCAGGAGGTGGAGGATCTGGCCTATCAGAGCGACGGCCAGCGACTGGCAGTCGCCGTCTGCGCCGGTGATCGGGTGGTGCAGTTGGAGACCACCGATTATTCCGAGCAAGGCGATGCGATGACCGCTGCCAGCTGCCCCTGGGATCTGACCTACAGCCACGACGGCCGCTCGCTCGCGGCCACTCTGCCTTCCCGGATCAACGACGATCCCATGGCAGCCATGACCGGCAAGCTGAAGATCATCGGGGACAACCCCTGGGATCAGGTCATCGGGCGGCCGTTGCCGGCGCTGGCCTACCGGCCCGGCGACCGAGAGCTCGCCATCGCCACCCCGCAAGGCCTCAGGATCCTGGCGCCCGCGGAGGGATATCGCCAGCTTGCCGCGGTGCCGGAGCTCGATGCCGTCAGCCTGGCCTACACCACCGACGGCTCACGGCTACTGGCGGGCACGGCGAACGGCCTGGTCGTGCTCGACGCGGCGGCGGGCTACGCCGAGCACACCACCGACGGCAAGGGCACCGTCAGCCGAGTGGTGGTGGATCCCACCGGCCGCTGGCTGGCACTGGTGGGGCGGCGGCAGGTGAGCATCCGCCGCGCTCCGGATCTGGTCGAGGTGAAAACCTTGACCACGACGGCCGTCACCGACGCCGACTTCGCGCCGGACGGCAGCGGGCTGGCGGTGGCCGAGGCAGACGGCCAGGTTCGCCTCTTCCGGGCGCCGCGCTGGCATGAACTATCCCCGATCGCCGCCAAACGTCCGCGTGCCGTCGCTTTCCGTCCCGGCGGCGGGACGAGAATCCCGGTGCTGTTCGTTCACGGACACCTCCGGGATTCCGGCAGCACCTGGTTCGAGAGCAGCCGCAGGACCTATTCCGTCGTCGATGCGCTGGCGGTCAATCCCCAGCTGCCGATCGACGCCTTTTTTCTCGAGCTCCCAACCCATGTCAAGGCAGTCCCGAACCGCAGCATCAGCGACGACGCCCTCGACGTTCTGGCCGCCATCGAGGGAGGAGCCGACAGCCAGGGGCGCCTGCAGGTCGGGATCCTCAACCTGTCGGCCTATCAAGAGGCCGGCAAGGTTGCGATCGTCGCCTCCAGCCAGGGTGCCGTCAGCAGCCGATACTACATCAAGGACCATATGGGGACGCGTCACGGGGGACCGGTGACCGTTTCGGAATTCGTTCTCCTCGCAGCTCCCAATCACGGCATCGGTGCCGGCCTCACCAGGATCATGTGTGGCAGGCTCGACGAGCCTGATCGCGCCCGGCGTCAACTCTGCGGCGGCCGAACCAAAGCGGATCAGGACGACTGCGGCCAGTGTTCGCCCATGCCGCCGGAGTTCACGACCAATCAGCACGGTGACTCGGATTTCTTCACCGAGCTCAACGGGCGGCCTTTGAGCGCCACCTGTAGCGGTACGAACGATCCCCGAGAAGCGCCGCACAGCCGCGGCAACACCAATCCCGAGGGAGTCCTCTACGTCAACTTGTATGCAGGGTCGCCCCCCGATACGGTGGTGGGCGGCGACACCCAGAGCAGAGACTGCGTCGGCAGGCGCCTGGCCAGACTGCTTGCCGCCGACGTCGCCAACCGAGTCGTGAATGACGTACCCTTGCCGATCCATGGAAACTTCCCCCACCACTGGAGGACGATCTGCCTGGCTTTACGGACCGTTGAGAAGCATGACGCCCCTTCTGACAATCCGGCGGAACAGCTCCGGGCGTGTCAGAGCCTGGTGAGGCCACCGAGCGGGTGAATGGCGTCCGGGAGATGCTGAGCGCGGGACTCTGCCCGCCGTATACCTGGCGGCGGCCGGCCGAACAACACCCCGGAAACGAAGCCGGCCGCCTCTTACCAGGTACGCGTGACCTTGTGCAGTCGCCGCGGAGCTTCAGTGTCGTAGCCCATGGCGCGGGTGAGGTGATAGCAGAACAGCTGCGCGGGCACGATCGCGACCAGCGGACTCAACCACTCGGGCAGCTCGGAGGGCAGCCGCAGCGGGGTCTCAGCCAGGGCCAATGCACGCTCCTCGTTCGACACCACCAGCAGCTCGGCCAGGTACTCGCCGGCGAGCGTGGAGAGAAGCACCATCACGTCGTCGAAGACCGCTCCGCTCGGGACCACCGCCAGAACCGGAAAACCGCGAGACACGATCGCGACGGGACCATGCTGGAAGTCGGCGGAGGAGTACGGTTCGGCGACGACGTAGCTCAGCTCCTTGAGCTTCAGCGACCACTCGTAGGCGGTCGCATAGTTGTAGCCACGGCCGAGCACCACGCACTGGGTCATGTACCGGTAGCGCTGCGCCGCGCGCTCGATGACGCTGTCGAGGGCCAGGGTTTCCTCCACCAGCTCGGGCACGCGCGCGAGCGCCTCGAACCGCCGCGTCTCGCCGCTCAACGCCGCCGACACCAGCGCGAGGGAGAGAAGCTGAGTGGTGTAGGTCTTGGTCGCGGCGATGGCCCGTTCGGGACCTGCAGCCATGTCGAGCACCATCGCGGCTTCTTCCGCCAGCGGTGAGCAGGGGTCATTGGTGATCGCCAGCGTCAAGGCGCCCTGGCGGCGCCCTTCGGCCACGACGCTGACGATGTCCGGCGACTGGCCCGACTGCGAGATGCCGACCACGAGCGACCCCTTGAGATCCGGGGGCGTGCGATAAATCGTGAACAGCGACGGCGCCGCCAGGGCCACCGGGAGCCGGTTCATCGCGCCCCACAGGTACTTCCCATACAAAGCCGCGTTGTCGGAGCTGCCGCGGGCGGCCACGAAGATCGAGTGGACGCCCGCGCGCCGGATGGCTCGGGCCATCTCGCGAACCGGCTCCTGCTGCATCCGGAGGAGGCGTTCGAGTACCGCCGGCTGCTCGAGGATTTCCGATTGGAGACTCATGGGGATTCCCGGGGATCCTCTGTCACAGGGGGAGTCTAGCACCGGACCTGCGTGATCCTACGAGCCATCGACTCGAAGGAAGGCTATCTCCCCCCGGCGCCGCCCGCCCCGTGGGGTGGGCAGACCCGCGGCGGCTACCCCCGGGGGCGTGGCTCTTCCTCCACGGTGTCGCCAGAATCAAAGCATTGAGCTGATGCGTTGAGGGGATCTCAGGCCAACGCGAGCCGATGCTCGCGGGGGTTTGGAGACTTGGTGGAAACGGACGTCAGAAGAATGGCACGAACCTGTTGACAACGCTGTCATTTTGCGGCAGAATCGGGTGTCGCCAGAGAGATCCTGTCCAGGAACGGGGCTCCGGACAGGATCCGGAGAATGCCCCGCCCCGCCCGTCATGGGCGAAGGCCATCATGCCGACTCCGACTCATTTGCGAACGCGGATGAGATGCGTAGTAGACGGACCGAACCTCCAACAAGCACAGGAAAGGGGAACAGATGTCGAACTCCAAACACCGCATCGTGGTGACGATCCTCGCCGTGGGCGTCGTCTGTCTGGGTGCCGGGGTGGCCTGGGGCCAGAGCGTCCAGGTCGGGAAGATCACGGGCACGGTCTTCGCTCCCAGTGGCGAAGCCCTCTCCGGCGCTTCTCTGGCCGTCAGCAGTGAGGCCCTCGTCTCCGGACGGCGCGAGACCCGCTCTGCGAATGACGGCGACTACTTCTTCCTCAATCTGCCGCCCGGGGACTACGATCTCACGGTCACCTTGGACGGCTTCAAGACCTACTCCCAGGAAGGCATCGTGGTGGCGGCGGGCACCGCCATCTCCGTGGACGTGCACATGGAAATGGGCGTGATCGAGGACGTGCTGACGGTCACGGCGGCTCCGCCGGTGCTCGACGTGAAGTCCTCGACCCTCGCCACGCGCTTCGACGATGAGCTGCTGGAGAAGATGCCGACCAGTCGCGATGCCTTCTACGATCTGGCGCTGACCGCGCCCGGCATGAACGACGTCGGGGCAAACGCCGAGACCGGCTGGCTGGTCAGCCCTTCGGCCTACGGCGGCGCCCAGAACGAAAACGTTTTTCTCGTCAACGGGGTGAACACCACCAATCCTCGGGGCGGCTTCCAGGGCTCCCTGGTCGAGGTCAACTACAGCACGGTCGAAGAGGTCCGGGTGCTGTCGCTGGGCACCAAGGCCGAGTACGGGAGTTTCTCGGGGGTGGCGATCGACGTGCTGACCAAATCGGGCGGCAACGCCTATCACGGCGACCTCGCCTACTACAAGCTGCTCGACTCCGATGAAAACCAGCCGAGCGGGAACACCGGCTTCGGCAAGGACTGGCTGCACGCCGAGCCGGGCGACGAGCTGATGTTGATCCCGGACTACCAGCAGGAGATCAACGCCACCCTCGGCGGCCCCATCGTGAAGAACAAGCTCTGGTTCTACGCCGGCTTCGCCGACAATGCCGCCGACACCAAAGAGCCGTACTTCCCGCTGCTGAGGGAATACCGCAGCGAGCTCTACGACCTCAAGCTCACCGCCGAACCGAATCCCAAGAACCTCGCCTGGCTGGCCTACCACTTCGAGGACCAGACCTCCGGCAACAATTCCTGGGGCCGGCAGAACTGGGATCCGACCATGATCTACACCGAGAACGCCGAGAGTCACTCGCTTTCGGCCCAATGGCAGTGGATCATCAGCGATCGCACCTTCCTGTCGGTCAAGTACCTGGGGTTTGAGACGGATAATGCTCCCGCGATTCCCGCCGACGGACCCGACAATCCGGGATACGTCAACTGGTGGAAATGGGCCAAGTACGCTGTTGCCGGCGCTCACCCCTGGGTCGAAGGGATGGACTCCGAGCGCGACACCATCCAGGTCGACGTCTCCCACTACGCCGACGAATTCCTCGGTGAGCACGATTTGAAATTCGGCGTCCAGTACACCGACGGGGCGAGCAACTGGGCCGGGGGATATTTCCACGGCTATGCCAACTTCGCCTACCCGGAACCGTGGACCCAGAACGTCTCCTACCTGCAGAACTGGTACGGCGACACGGGGCTGCGGATCTATGTCCGCCAGGACACCCTCAACCCCTTCCTGACGGTGAGGAACACCGACTCGCAGGGCGCGTTCATCGATGATCAGTGGGTGGTCAACGACCGGCTGACCCTCAACCTCGGGCTGCGCTACGACAAGATGACCGCCGGCTACGGCACCGGCAAGGTGTACGAGCAGCCCGCGACGCCGGCGGACATCAACGATCCGCCGCCGGTGGTCCGCGATCGGCAAGGCACCGGCGACATCTTCGACTTCAAGACCTGGTCGCCGCGGATCGGCGCCACCTATCAGCTCACCGAGGACGGCAAGACCGTGCTCAGGGCGAGCTTCGGCCGCTTCTACGCGCCGGTCACCACCGAGAACCTGCGGCGATTCGGACCGGACATGCCCTTGACGGCCCGGCGTGTGCTCCACTACTCGGTTCCCTTCGCCATCGCCGATGCCGACGGCGACGGATTTATCGACGCCCAGAATCTGATGGACGCGGTGCGCGCGCTGCCGGGCCTCGATCCGGTCTGGATCGATGACCAGGGCTTCCAAGACACCTCGTGGCGACTCCAGGTGGACGAAGGGCTGGACGATACGTACACTGATCAGTTCACCCTCAGCGTGGCCCGGGAGATGTTTCCCCACTTCGCCCTGGAGGCCAGCTATATCTACAAGAAAACGGGGGACATCCTCGTCAACTGGCCGATCAACCGGCAGACGCAGGAAGATTTCATCTGGGACCGGGTTTCCTACACCGCGGCGTCCACCGGCAACACCTTTGACGTCTACACCATCCGTCTCCTCGACTACGACGGCAACGGCGTCGTCGACGTCGCAGACGCCCAGTGGGTGACGAATAACATCGACTACCGGGTGCGGAACCTGGGTACCGTGGACGGCATCCCCGGGGAGCGCACGTACCACGGATTCCAGCTCGCGTTCCAGAAGCGCTACTCCAACCGGTGGCAGGCGATGGGCTCGTTCCTGTACTCGGACTCCGACGGGGTGGCGCCGCGGACCGCGCATCAGGACTGGTACATCGACGGGCCCATGATCATGGACACCACCTTCGTCGGCTCCCCGAACAACCTGGTCAACAACATGGAAGGGCAGCTGCCGATGACGCCCAAGTACTCGCTGAAGCTGGCCGGGAACTACACCATTCCCAAGATCGAGGTGGACCTCGGCTTCCGTTACCGGTACAGCAAGGGGCGCCCGCTGGCGATCATCGAGGTGATCCCGCAGTTCGCCTCCTGGATGAGCGCGATCGATCCGAACCTCATCCTCAGCACCGGGGCCGAGGGCGGCGGCGCCTTCGTCGCCGGGGACGCCGACCTGCTGCCCGACCAGAATATCCTGGATCTCAGCCTGGGGCGTGATATCCGGCTGGGCGGGGACTTCAGCCTCAACGTGACCCTCGACGTGCTCAACGTGTTCAACGACGACACGGTCAACGACGCGGGTTACCATGACTACGACTACGGGCAGGTCTATTCGTTGATCCGCCCACGGATCTACCGGCTGGGCGCGCGGTTGCGGTTCTGATCTTCCGGTTGCGATGCGGATCCGTCCGGAGGGCCGAGTGCCCTCCGGACGGACGTCACCGTAAGGACCTGCTTGAGCCCGTAGGGCGGCCGATGGTAGCCTGGGGTTGAAACCCCGGGAAGCGGTCGATGCCAGGGGACGCCTGGGATGGAAATCCCAGGCTACCTTCGGTCGCCCTGCGGGCTTGGTTTTCGATATGGCACGAGCTCGAACCGCCGTGGTGGCGATGATCGCCGCCGTCTGTTTTTCGTGCGCTCGCCCAAGCGACGAGCCGCCGGCGCCGCGCTTCGCCCAACGGCTGGCGGAGCGCGGCCTGGCCAGGCCCAACCTCCTTCTCGTCACCCTCGACACCACCCGCGCCGATCACCTCTCCTGCTACGGCTACCCGCACGCCGTGACTCCCTATCTCGACCGGATCGCCGGCGAGGGGATCCGGTTTCAAAACTGCACCACCCCGAGCGCCTATACCCTGCCGTCGCACTCCTCGATCATGACCGGAACCTACCCGACGTTCCATGGGGTGCGCACGAACGGCGACCGGGCCCTGGCCTCAGCTCACGTCACCCTCGCCGAGCTCCTCTCCGCGCAGGGCTACCGGACCGGAGCCTTCATCGGCGCGTTCGTGCTCGACGGCCGTTGGGGTCTCGACCAGGGGTTCGACCACTACGACGATCAGTTCGACCTGGAGAAATACCGGCAGATCGATCTCGCCGGGGTGCAGCGGCCCGGAAACGAGGTCGTGGACGCGGCCCTGAGCTGGATGGATCAGGAGCCGGGGAGCCCGTTCTTTGCCTGGGTCCACCTCTACGACCCGCACGTTCCGTACGAGCCTCCGGAACCGTACTTCTCGCGCTTCAAGGGTCGCGGCCTGGCCGGGCTCTACGACGGCGAGATCGCTTTTACCGACGCCCAGATCGGACGGCTGCTCGCCTGGCTGGAGGAAAACGGCCGCGTCGACGAGACCATCCTCGCCGTGGTCGGCGATCACGGCGAGGCGCTGGGAAGCCACGGGGAGCTGACCCATGGCTACTTCGTCTACGACTATGCGGTTCAGGTGCCCCTGCTTCTCAGAACGCCCCTGGTCGAATTCCGCGGCCTCGGGATCGCCGAGCAGGTGACGACGATCGACCTCTGTCCGACGCTTCTCGAGATGCTCGGATCGGAGCTCCCGCAAGGCATCCAGGGCCGGTCCCTGGTGCCGCTCGTGGAGGGCTCGACCCAGGCCGGGAGCTCCTACGCCTACAGCGAGTCGATGGTGCCCTACCTCCAGTACGGCTGGAGCCCGATCTTCAGCGTCAGGACCGAGCGCTTCAAGTACATCGATGCGCCCCGGCCGGAGCTTTACGACCTGGTGGCTGATCCGCAGGAACGGGAGAACCTGGCGCCGGAGCGGCCGGAAGTGGCCGGTGAGCTGCGGCGGGTGCTGGAGCGGATCGTGGCCGAGACCAGTGCCGGAGCTCCCGAGCCGGAGCCGGCGAACGTGGATCAGGAGACCCTGGATCAGCTCTCGGCTCTCGGCTACCTCGCAGGGACGACGACCGCACCCAGGGCGACCGTCCTGGCCGATCCGGCGCTCGCCGACCCGAAAGACAAGCTGGAGCTCTACGGCAAGGTCGCGCTGGCGGGCGATCTGATGAACCGCGAGGATTATGAGGAGGCGTTGCCCCATCTCGAGGCGGTGCTCGCGCTCGATCCGGAGATCCCCCAGGCCAAGATCCTGGTGGCCACCTGCTACGTGAAAACCGGCCGCCGCGAAGAGGCCAAACGCCAGCTCGAGGAGGTCCTCGAGGTCGACCCTCAGAGCGTCCAGGCGCTGATCTCGCTGGCCAACATCTTCTCCCGCGAGGGCAAGCAGGAGGAGCTCATCGCGATCTCCGAGCGGGCGCTCGCGGTGGACGAGCGCAACACCCAGGCGTATCTCCTGATCGGCCGGGTCTACATGGATCGCAACGATCACCGGCAAGCCCTGCCCTATCTCCGCAAGGCGGTGGAGATTCAGCCCAAGCTCTCGCGTAACCGCAAGAACCTCGCCGTCTGCCTCGTCGGCCTCGGGCGCTACGACGAGGCCGAGCGCATCCTGCGGGACATCCTGGCGGAGTATCCGAAGTATCCGCTGGCCCATTTCCACCTCGGTCTCCTGTACGAGGAACAGGGCCGGATCCCGGAGGCGACGGCGGCCTACCGCCAAGAGATCGAATACCACGATCGCTCGGTGCCCGCGCGCTTCAACCTCGGCAACCTGCTGCTCAAGCAGGGAGACGCCGGGGGCTACCTGGCTCAGATGGAAAAGGTCGTCGAGCTGGCACCCGATGAGGCGAAGGGTTATCTCTTCCTGGCCCGGGGGCTCATCAACCAGGCCGGCGAGCTCGACCGGGCCCACGATTTGGTCAACCGCGGGCTTGCCCTCGCCGAAGCCGGCGAGCTCAAGGCCCTCGGCTACTTCCTGCTGGCGGACATCTACTCCCGGAAAGGCCAGCGGGACCGGGTCGACGAGACCCTGGAAAAGGCGAGATCCCTTTCGACAAAATAGGGAGCCAAACCAAGGGAGCCATGAAAAGATGGCATCAATCAAGCAACCTGACGGCCGCGGCGCGCTCGTGGGGGTGCTCGCGGTTTTTCTCGCTCTCGTTGCGATGACCATGATCTCGTGTCGACAGGCACCGGACGAGGCCCCGATCGAGCTCCCCGAGACCACGGTCGAGCTCCGGGACGGCTGGCAGATCGTATCC
>Ga0180431_10008878_pt1 | contig 11456 bp, 10 predicted proteins | sample SS_ome_11_FD_132459 | JGI IMG/M metagenome (GOLD analysis project Ga0180431, IMG submission 132459) | Hypersaline lake sediment archaeal communities from the Salton Sea, California, USA - SS_1_MS_1 metaG | ecosystem: Environmental > Aquatic > Non-marine Saline and Alkaline > Hypersaline >...
GCCTGAGCGAGAAATTTGTTAACAATCCCGGCAGTGGCATCGGCTTCCGGCTGGAGGGGCTTGACCGGGTTGGGGGGCACTCCCACCTGCTGCGGGTCAGAGTCACTCAAATCAGGGGCGAGGTCATTCCCCCGGAATACGGCTACCATCCGGTGCTCCTTTACCGGTAGAGTGGTGACCCTGACGTTATCGATTACCATACCATCCAGAAGCTGGCAAAGCTCGGTGCATTTTTCCGTTGAAATGCGACCCGCACGGCGGTCGGCAACGAGTCCAGAATCGTCCAGAGTGCAGAAATTACCCCGCGCCGCCATATCCCCGGTCTGCAACCCATAGCCTATCCCGACGGCTTCCAGCACACCGCGGCCGATATTGCACTTCACCGGGTCATACCCGAAGAGTGCCAGATGCCCCGGTGCGCTCCCCGGCGTTACTCCGGGAGCAACGGGCTCGGATAACCCACAGGTTCCACGGGCTGCCAGCCGGTCAAGATTGGGCGTGCCGGCTATTTCCAGTTCGGTTCTTCCCGTTGTCGGGTCCGGTAACCCGCCCAGGCCATCAATTACCACAAGCAGGATTTTGGTCGGTGACGTTCGAGAGAGTTCCATCATTAATTCAAAATTATTTTTCATTGAAACTCACTTTGCTCACAGTTTATTTCATTTATCTTGCAGGGCAGTCACCCCTGGTAGCGCTTCACCGCTGAGAAACTTGAGGGAAGCCCCGCCACCGGTGGAAATAAAGGTCATTTTATCAGCCAGCCCCATCTCATTGATTGCCTCACCGGTTGAGCCGCCTCCGATGATGGTGGTCACGCCGAGGCTGGCTATGAGTTCAGCAATAGCCCTGGTCCCCGCATCAAACGGAGGAATTTCATATATCCCCATCGGCCCGTTCCAGAAGATAGTCCTGGCACCGCGCAGCTGGTGACTAAAGGTATCGATAGTCTCTGGGCCGATATCCACAATCCTTTTATCTTCGGGTATGGCATTAACGGGCACTATCTCACTGGCGACTCCAGGACTTATTTCATCGGCGACAACCACATCGGTCGGCAAGCACAGGTCAATACCACGCCGGTTCGCCTCGGCAATAAGATTTGCCGCCGTTTCCAGCTTATCTTCTTCAATTAACGACAGACCTATCTCATATTCCACTGCCTTGAGAAAAGTAGCCGCCATGCCACCACCAATCAATAAACAGTCCACCTTGCTCATGATATTTTGTATCATGCCAACTTTATCGCTTACTTTGGCGCCTCCAAGCAGCGTGCAAAAAGGATGTGCCGGGTCCTCCAGGATACTCCCCAGCGTGTTAATCTCCTTTTCCAACAGCAGACCGGCTACTGCGGGGAGGTACTTGGCAATTACCGAGACCGAAGCATGTGCCCGATGGGAAGTGCCGAAGGCATCATTGACAAATATCTCACCGAGTCGGGCCAGCTTTTGAGCAAAGGCATCATCTCCGTTCTCCTCTTCGGGATAAAAGCGGATGTTTTCCAGAAGCATCACATTACCTCTTCCCATTTTTGCCACTGATTGCTCCACTTTTTCTCCAATGTTATCACCGGCAACATTAACCGGCTTACCCAGGATTTCGGACAGACGCCGGGCTACCGGTGCCAGCCTCATCGTATCCACTACTTTGCCCCGGGGACGGCCAAGATGTGAAATCAGAATTACCCTCGCTCCGCGCTCAACAAGATAGCGTATGGTGGGAAGAGTCGCCATAATCCGGCTGTCATCCGTTATTTCCCCGTTATTTTGGTCTAACGGGACATTGAAATCGACACGCACCAGAACTCTTTTATCGGTAACGTCTATGTCCCTGACGGTCATTTTATTCATCAGACTACTCCTGATACCTTCGTGTTATCCTGGAAGAACATGAAGCACGCGCCACGGTATTTGACGCTCTACTCCGAACATACCAGAATAGTAATTCCAGATACCTGGAGAAAGCTCGGTGGATACATTAACCAATCCTGCACCCTCCTCACTGCCTTTTTAGAGAAGGTGAAGTGTCCCAGACTAGGTAATCGCCACTCTTTCTCCCGCTTTTGTTGATGGACCAGTTTGATGGTCAGCACACATCTTGAGCACCCGCCGGGTAATACCTTCAGCATCAAGAGCATACCTGGCGCGGAGAGCTGCCTGTGTCCCATGGTCGACAAACTCATCCGGAATGCCCAGACATTGTAGCTGCACATTATTTATACCAGCTTCCTGAAGAAATCCGGCAACGCTATTGCCAAAGCCGCCACTGAGCGTGTTCTCCTCGACCGTAAGCACCCGCTTGATACGATTTGCGAAGCGCGAGATTAGCTTACCGTCGAGTGGCTTTATAAAACGGGCATTGACCACTGTAGCCTCAATTCCCTGCTTCGCTAACGACCGGGCGGCAGACAGAGCCGGTGCCACGGTAACACCTACGGCCAGTATGACCACATCTTCTCCATTCCTGAGCACCTCGCCTTCACCTATGGGAATCTCGTGCAGCTCCGTGTCCAGTGCTATCCCCAGTCCGGAGCCCCGGGGGTATCTTACCGCCATGGGACGTCCCGCTTTCACTGCCGTGTGGAGCATGTGCTGAAGTTCGTTTTCATCCTTGGGCGCAGCAACAATCAGATTGGGAACTAACGCCAGGTAGGAGAGGTCAAAAGTACCCTGATGCGTCTTGCCGTCATCACCAACAATACCACCCCGGTCAATGGCAAAAATAACCGGCAATTCCTGGAGACAGACGTCATGGACAATCTGGTCGAGGGCACGCTGGAGAAAAGTGGAGTAGATGGCTACTATCGGAATAAACCCCTGAGCCGCCAGTCCGGCGGCAAAGGTCACGGCGTGCTGCTCACAAATACCCACGTCAAAGACACGCCTGGGAAATTCGGCTTCAACCACGCTCAGGCAGTTGCCTTCGTGCATGGCTGCCGTAATAGTTACCAGTCTGGGATTCTCCCGGGCAAGGCGAAGTACTGTCTGGGCGAAAACCTCGCTGTAACTTGGCGCCCGTTTCCCGGTGCTGCTTCTGGCCGGTACGCCATGGAAATGAACAGCATTGCTCTCAGCCGGCTGGTACCCCTTACCCTTGGTAGTCAGGACATGCAGTAATAGCGGTCTGAGCTGATAGTCCCTGGACTGAGCCAGCGCCACTTCCAGTGCAGGAATGTTATGACCATCAACCGGCCCGACATAGGTGAAACCAAGTTCCTCCCAGAGCATGGTGGGCAGGATGAGCCCCTTGAATCTCCCTCTCGCCTGCTGGCCCACTTCCCACAGCCGTTCACCCATTGGCAGCGAGGTGAGTATCTGACGACTTACCTCCTTGGCTTCACGGTAACGATGGTCAAATCTTACCTTGCTTAACATATTGGACAGGGCACCAACTGTGGGGGAAATGGACATGCCATTATCATTCAGCACCACGATGAGCTTGGAGCCCAGATGGCCCGCATGATTAAGTGCCTCAAACGCCATGCCGGCGGTTACGGCGCCATCACCGATAACGGCAATAACCTGATAATCATCGCCGGACAGGTCGCGGGCAACAGCCATACCCAGCGCCGCCGAAACTGAAGTACTGGCATGGCCGGCACCAAACGGGTCATGCTGGCTCTCGCTGCGGCAGGTATACCCGGAAAGACCGCCCTGCTGGCGAAGCGTGGAAAACTGCTCCCGGCGCCCGGTGAGCAGCTTGTGAACGTAGGACTGGTGCCCCACATCCCAGACAATTTTGTCCCGGGGACTATCGAAAATACGATGTAAAGCTATGGTGAGTTCGACCACTCCAAGGTTGGAGGCAAGGTGCCCCCCGGTAACGGTTACGTTAGTCACTATTTCATGCCTGAGTTCAGCCGCCAGTTGTCTGAGTTCGTGCTGGGAAAGTCTCTTTAAGTCGGCAGGGGTATCTATTTGCTCCAATAGCCTGGGCATAACGTTCCTAAACAATAAATACTATAATCATATAATCAATAGTAACAACGGAGCGAAATGATTGTCAAGCCAGTTATTATCTTCATTTCTCTCCACAGCTTGACGTTTCCGGTTGCCGTTTGCTACACTTCCCAAGTGCACCCGCTGGAACAACAGTTGCTTGATTTTATTACCTCCACCTATTCCTCGATGCAGTGGCCCGGCGTCGTGGCGCTCATGGCGATAGAAAGCGCCTGTATTCCGGTACCCAGTGAGCTCATTATGCCCCTTGCCGGCTGGATGCTCATCAAGGAGAAATCACTGACCGTCATCTATATCCTGGTTGCCGGCGCCTATGGCGCTCTGGGCAACACCATCGGCTCGGTTATCGCCTACGTGGTGGGGCTGTGGGGAGGGCGCCCCTTCCTGAAAAAATATGGTCGTTACCTGCTTATTTCCCGGCACGACCTTGACCTGGCTGACCGCTGGTTCGCGCAAAAAGGTGACTGGTCAGTTTTTGTCTCGCGCCTGCTACCGGTAATTCGTACCTTTATTAGCCTCCCCGCCGGAATAGCCAGAATGCCCCTTATCAGGTTTGTAATCTACACCTTTGTCGGCTCCTTCATCTGGAGCGCCGGCCTGGCTTACGGCGGTTACCTGCTTGGCGAGCACTGGGAGCAGCTGCGCAATGTCATGCGCCCCTTCGACCCGGCAATTATCGTCCTGATAATTGTCCTTATCGCCTTCTTTCTTTACCGGCGGGTCAAATACTTCCCGGACACCGGATAGCCATTGGTTATCGGTGCCGGATTACCCCGTGAGTTAGCCGGCACTACGGCGCAGGTATCGATACAGCGCGTCGGCAGGCACTGTCGCTGCCCGGCTTAAACCGACTTACCATATGGTGTATAATATATATACAATAATTGTAAAGAGCTTGATAACCGGAGGCAATACATGGGTGAGATAAAGAGTGCCCGGGAAATAGCCATGGAAAAGCTGGCCAGTCTGGGCGAGGTGACGCCGGAGGAACGCCTGAAATGGAAATATGTTCCTGAGGGAGAAAAACTGGCTGCCGGGTACATCAAGGGAGAAAGCAGCCTAAGCCCTGAACTGAGCCGCTATGACGAGTCAGCGAAAAAGTATGTTATCCGTGGTGCTCTGGAAATACTGGTCAGAAATATAGACCTTCCCAAAAATGACGGCATACGGATGACCAGTAAGAAAGCCATGGAAGGGATCAAGGCATTAAAGAGCGACAAGGCTGCCGCGGAGAATATATTCAGCAAGATACGGCGTCTTTTCGACCATTATACCGGGGAGGGAGACCAGCAGCGGAATCAAGCCTATGAGTCGTTAAAGGCTGAATTTGGCGCCAGGGTCGAGCAGGCTCTGCAGCAGCAGTATGGCACCTCGGCACGATTAAACGTAGACGTGGAAAGCCAGCCGAAGTTCCAGGAAGAGTGGCTTAAACTGAAAAATCAACTGGACAATCAGTACCTCAAGCTCCTTGACGAATACAAACAGGAGCTGCTTAACCTGCCATAAAATCGGTACTTCCGGGGTTGGTGAGGGGGTGAGACCAATGACCGAACACGACAACAGAATTGAATATGCAGCCAAGCATACCGAGATACTAAGACCACCGAAGCAGAGCCTGTCCACCTTCGGGGCGACCAATGTATATTACTATCTGGTGACGGAGCCTGCTTACCCGGAACTGACGGGCGATGCCGGCTCCGGCGAGACGGTGGTCAGGGAAGGGAGAGTCATTGCGGAAAGACCGAGAATTGTAACTCCGTATTACCTCTCCCGTCTGGAAGGGTTCAGTTCCGAGGCAAAGCGGTACTTTACCCTGCTCACCCAGGCATATGGCCATGATTCCCCCGGGCTTTTTTATGCCTACCGCAATGAACCGAAAGAGCTTAATATAATCTCGGATAGCTGGCTTGCCGTGGTGAACCGGATAAACGAAAAAATTGACCAGCATGGTGACCCGCTCGCTTCCATTATCAAGGGCGAAGATGACCTCTGGGACGTCTCACTATTGAAGTTCATTTATGAAATAACCCGCCGCTCATTGGAAACCAACCTGACGCAACTGGGTAACAAGGGACTGCTGAATGTGGATTCCAGCGGACTGCCTCTTGATGCCCGTCTGCGCATCGAGGAACTGTTTCGGCAGGTCACCAAGGGTGAGCGTGACCCAAAGGAACTGAAAAGTGAGCTTGACCGCTGGAACGTGTATGACGAATACGAAGACAGATTTTTAGCTATTTTCCGAAAGAGGCAGTAGATTTCTTCATGATGCATGACAATATGGTGGTTATCCGGCCGCCCAGTGAAGCCGGCAGCTTGCTCCTCCCGCTTACCCTGGGGTGTTCTCATAACAAGTGTACGTTCTGCGGCAGCTACCTTGGTATTCAATTCCGTATCAGGAACGTTGACGATGTTAAGCGGGATATCGACGGCGTTGCTGCGAGCTATAGCGCCAGCGTGAGGCGGGTCTTTCTGGAGAATGGTGACGCCCTTATCTGCCCGCAGCCGATGCTCACCGAACTGCTCCGCTATCTCAAGGAAAGCTTCCCCAATCTGGAAAGAGTAGGCACCTACGCCTCACCACGGTCGGTACTGATTAAAAGTCCCGATGAACTCAGTGAACTAAACCGCCTGGGACTTCAAATCGCGTACCTCGGTGTTGAGAGCGGCGACGAAGAGGTACTGAAGAAGGTAAACAAGGGAGCTACCCGCGCCGAGATAGTTGATGCGGGCAGGAAGCTAAAGCAAGCGGGAATAACCACTTCGGTTACGGTGATACTGGGACTGGGAGGCATCGAGGGGAGCCAGCAGCATGCCCGGGAAACCGGCAAAATCCTTACCGATATTGACCCGGACTTCGCCGGTGCCCTAACCATCATGCTGGTCCCGGGAACGCCGCTTTACCAGGACTGGAAGCGGGGTACTTTCTCACTTATCTCACCGCTACAATCGTTAGCCGAGCTGAAAACCATCATCGAAAATTCAAATTTTACCAGCTGCTTCTTCACTGCCAACCACGCCTCCAATTACCTCCCGATAAAGGCGAGATTACCGGAGCAAAAGGCAGAAATAGTAAAACTTCTCACCGATGCGCTAGCCGGCAAAGATGAGACAAAGCTCCGCCCGGAATTTCTCAGGGCATTATGACGGCATTTCCCGCTTCAGGGGCAAAGGAGTATTGATGAATATTTCGGTAATTGAAGCCAGAGACCTGTGTGAAGCATGGTTTCTCTGCCTGGGCAAGACCCTGGATGAAGGATATGAGTACCGGATTGAGCGGGGCAGCTATTCCGGTCAGCGCCGCAAGGAACTGGACTTTGCGGTGGTCCGGATACAGTATCCGGCAACCAAGCCGCTGGTGCCCGATGTGCCTCCGGGAGTACCACCCCCCAGCACCATGGAGTATGTGGAAACTTATCTACCCTACCTCATGACCGCGCATAAGGCAGAGGAAGAGCAATATACCTATGGCCAGTATCTGGAAAAGCAGATAGCCGAGGTAATCAGAATGTACCGCCAGGACGGTCATAACACCAACCAGGCTTTCATGGCGGTGGGAGATAGCCAGTCGATATATCTCACTGACCCGCCGTGCCTGAGGGCAATTGACACCAGGATACGCGACAATACCCTGCACTTCGTTGTCTACTTCCGTTCGTGGGACCTCTGGGCCGGTTTCCCGTCGAACCTGGCGGCGATTCAGCTTCTAAAGGAATATATGGCCGGTGAAATCGGCGTAGCCGACGGATACATAATCGCCTCCAGCAAAGGGTTGCACCTGTATGAATATGCCTGGGACCTGGCGAGGGCAGTGCTCAGAAGAGAGTAAACTGTCACCCTAGCGCTTAATTCGTATATGCAGGTAGAGATTGCCCGCCCGGTTGCCGGTCGCCATGCCCATTCCCTTGAGCCTGATTCTGGTCCCTTGCCTGACACCGGCCGGGACTTTTACCATCAGCCGCTTTGCCTGTCCGTTCCGCTGATAGGTAACCAGCTTTTCAACTCCGGCAGCCGCTTCCGATGGCGATAGCTCAAAATCAACGTGGTGGTCAAGTTGCTGACCGGTCGAGGAACCACCCGGGAAACCGAATAATGTCTTCAGCACAAACCTGCCCATCTTCATTGCCATCCCGGAGAGCCACCGCTCAACAAGCCCCGGCTGGCGGACAGCGGGGTAAGCAGGACCCCGGTAGGCATTCCGTGTCCCGGTTGGACCGGAACCTGTGAAGTACTGAAAAATGGCTCCATTCCCGGAAAAGAAGACACGGTTAAGGAAATCCTGGTCGAAGCGTAGCCCGGCCCGGGCAAACATGCGGTTCAACTCGTCGACCGTAGCCCGATTGGAAAAGATGTCCCGGAAAATGTCTTGCTGCGAGTAGTCAAAGCCCTGATATCCGCAATCATAACCCGTCCCGGCAAATGCTCCCTTCCGGGCAAGGTCATACTGCCGGCGCTTCTCCTTGTCACCAAGTACACCGTAAGCCTCATTTATCTCCTTGAATTTTCCGGCAGCTTCCTGCTCACCACCGGGGTTGGTATCCGGGTGATATTGAAAGGCGAGCTTCCTGAAGGCTTTTTTAATGGCTGTATCGCTGGAATTTTCGGGTATTCCCAGAATCTGATAGTAGTCTTTCACCGGTTCTCCGCTTACATTTTACATCTATCGCTCTCCCTATTATTATAACACTGGAGGATATGAATATTAAAAAGGCGTGACATTGAACGTATTCCGGAAGAAATCGGGGCTGTTATTCATGATAGCATTGCTTTCACTCTGTGTGTTCAGCGTAAGTTGTACTGCCGACAGTAGCTTGGACAAGCGTTTGAGCACTGCCGCCAAGCCCTATAAATTCAGTTTAATCAACTGGGAGTATCACGCCATAAAAACGATTATCAACCGGGGAAATGACTCCGGCAACGATATTGACAAGGTAAACGACTATTTTTCAATAGTTGGCGAGATAAGGAGCCTGGAAGCGGAAATAGCCGCGGTCAAAGCCGGAAACAGGCAGGGCGATCTGGCTTCGCTGGAAGCGGAGATTGCCCGCCGGCAACAGCAAACGGGCTCTCTGCAGATAGCCGTCGAGACCACACTGGAAAAGCAGATTCAGGAAGTCCTGGCCGAACAGGGCATTTTTAATCCGTTTTATAAATACATCAAGTTGAAGTTCCACTTCCCAACCCCGAGCTTTTTACTTGACGAGCCACCTCACCTGCTGGTGGTCTCTCCCCGGGACAGGATAGAGAGCATGCGTGAAATCCTGCTGCAACAGGAGCTCAGCGCGGAGGAAATGGAAGCCATTGAGGCGGAAATTGACAGTTCAGTCGTGTCGTCACTGGTGGTAGAGCTTGGTGGCTTTGCTACTTTACCCAGCTTTGTCACCAATAAAGGCGGCCTCCGCTTCACACTCAATGCGGTCGGTGAGGAATGGGTGCATAAATACCTCGCCTTCCGACCGCTGGGGTTTAAATACCTGCTCGATTTGACCGGTATCTCCCGTAATTATGATATTGCCACCATGAACGAGACGGTAGCCAGTATGGTCGCCAAAGAGGTGGGCGAAATTGTATACCAGCGGTACTATGACCAGGATAACAGCCAGCCGGAAACGTCACCGTCTGAGTTCGATTTCAACCACGAAATGCGGGAAACACGGAGAGCCGTTGATGAGTACCTTGCCCGGGGAGAAATCGAAGCGGCTGAAGAGTTCATGGAGCAGAAACGGCACTACCTTGCCGAGCACGGCTACCACCTGCGAAAGCTGAACCAGGCCTATTTCGCCTTTCACGGCGCCTATGCCGACAGCCCTACCTCTATCAGCCCCATTGGCGCGGAACTAAAGCAGTTGAGAAGTCAGAGCGACTCTATAAAAGACTTTCTGGAGACGGCAGCATCAATAAGTAATCGGATAGACCTTGCCGAAAAGGTGAAATAGGCAGCGTCTCTAACGCCCTCAGCAGTGACCGAACCCTTCTTTCATCTTGATATAGGTATCCGCCAGCGCTTCCGGTATTACCCGGATATCAGACAGCACCGGCATGAAATTGGTATCACCCTGCCACCGCGGCACGATGTGAGTATGAAAATGGTCATCAATACCCGCCCCGGCTATCCTGCCCAGGTTCGCCCCTATATTGAGTCCACCGGGGGAGAATACCTGCCTCACCACCTTGACTGCCAGACTGACGATTTCGAAATGCTCGCTCCGTTCCTCGGCGGTCAATTCCTCAGGACTGGCAATATGCCGGAATGGCGCTACCAGCAGGTGGCCGGGATTATACGGATAGCTGTTTAACATGACAAAGTTTTTTTGTCCACGATACAGAATATAGTTAGCGGCGTCATCGCTCTCCGCCGGCTTTTCACAGAGAATGCACCCCTCGGGTTTCTCCTGCTGTATGTACTGAATACGCCACGGTGCCCATATATGCTGCATTTTGCGCTCCTTAACGGTCTCTCTGCCTCATTGTAAATGGCGCTGTGATAAACGTCAATGAAGCGCCACGACCATCATTCTGGCTTTATGCCGTCGCCTGTGGTAAAATAGACCATCATGGTGCCAAAGGTTTCACAAATGAGTAAAAAGTCAGATACCGACCTCAATACCTTCGTTGCCAATGTCAACAAGAGGGGTAGCAAGCTTAACGGTCTTAAAATTCGTTTTGGCTTCACCAAGCGCAAGAGAAGCTAGAACGAGCCAGCACGTTACTTCTTTCCATCACCCTTTATCGAAAGGGTCAACCTTTCCGTTGAAATCGGGCTGGTAGTGTTCCGGCGATTCCATATCCTGGAGCCATCCATTCTCCAGACCAAGCTCATCTACCAGTCGGATAACCTCCCGGTATTCTGTAGTGGTGATCTTCCGTGACAGCAGAGGATACTGTGCCGCTCTATGCGCCGGGTAGTATTGCGACATGATACTTACGGTAACTTCGGGGGACACTTCCCGCGCCAGCCAGGTGAGTGAAGCCCGGCTGCCGGCAATCCCGTTGGGCAATATCAGGTGGCGTATAATCAGCCCTCTCCGGGCAATACCGGCTTCATCTACATAGAGATTGCCTGCCTGACGGTACATTTCCCGGATAGCCGCCCTCGCCCGGGCAACGTAGTCCGGGACCTGCGAGTACCTCTTGCCCCACCGGTCTGAGGCATACCGCAGGTCAGCCAGATAAATGCTGATGATACCATCAAGCTCCTTGAGTGATGCTACGGAGTCATAGCCGCTGGTGTTGTAGACGAGGGGCAGGCGGAGACCCATCGGTACCGCTTCCACTACCGCCGACACTATCTGCTGAATAAAATGTGACGGTGAAACCAGGTTGATGTTATGACACCCCAGCGAGTCCTGCAGGTAAAGCATGTATTCCGCCAGAGTATGAATGTCTGTTTCATGATGCTGCCGCGACCGGTGGTCCTGGCTTATCTGGTAGTTCTGACAGTAGACGCAGCGCATGGTGCAGTTGCCAAAGAATAGTGTCCCCGACCCCTTACTACCGGAAAGA
>Ga0180431_10008879_pt1 | contig 11455 bp, 6 predicted proteins | sample SS_ome_11_FD_132459 | JGI IMG/M metagenome (GOLD analysis project Ga0180431, IMG submission 132459) | Hypersaline lake sediment archaeal communities from the Salton Sea, California, USA - SS_1_MS_1 metaG | ecosystem: Environmental > Aquatic > Non-marine Saline and Alkaline > Hypersaline >...
ACCTTTATCTGATTACCGGGATCTGGCCGCTGGTCAGCCTTCGCAATGCCGAATTCATGAAGAACGAAGTACCCGGTGTTTTTGTCCCCGATGCAGTGATCAGCTATATTGCCAAGTATGATACCAAGGAGGACCAGCTGAAAGCAGGCCTGGAGATCGCAAGGATGATGGTGGATACGGTAAAGACCTTTGCCCATGGCATCCAGGTAAGTGCTCCCTTTGGCAGATACAAGCTGGCCATTGATGTGGCCGGCGCTATTTTGGAATAATCCGGATCCATCAAATGATCCGGTTCCATTGAACCAATTCAAATGCCAGCAGACCATGAAGAGATTTTGTGCCATTCTTCTGATCGCCACAGTCCCGGCAGGCTTTCTTTTTTCACAGCTGCATCCGGACTGGGAGAACCCGGAAGTATTTGAAAAAAACCAGGTTCCTCCCCATACCACACTGATGCCCTTCGATCAGCTTGACCAGGCCCTTGAACACCGGCCAAAATCATCCCCCAACTGCTACTCCCTGAACGGAACATGGGAATTCCGCTGGTCCGGGAATCCGGACCGGGCCCCTTCAGGTTTTTACCGGGACGGTTACGACCGCTCGGGATGGGATCGTATCAACGTACCTTCCAACTGGCAGATGGAAGGATTTGGATATCCCATTTTTAGGAATATCGGGCAGCCATTTAAAAATGAACCGCCGGATGTGCCGGATGAATTCAACCCGGTGGGATCCTACTACCGGACCTTCGGGGTCCCCCCTTCCTGGCAGGGAAAACAGGTTTTCCTTCATTTTGAAGGGGTCCATTCCGCCTCCTACGTATGGATCAACGGGGACAGGGTTGGTTACAACCAGGGTGGAATGGAGCCTGCCGAATATGATATTACACGATTCCTGAATGACGGCAGGAACAGCATCGCCGTACAGGTCCTTCGCTTCAGTGACGGGGCATTCATGGAGGACCAGGATACCTGGCGGCTGTCGGGGATCTACAGGGATGTCTATCTCATGGCCACTCCGGGAGTGCACGTCAGCGACTACTACATTACCACGGACCTGGATGGAGCCTTTGAGGATGCTGTGCTTAACCTGGAAGCGGATGTGACCAGTTACCGGGAAGGAAGCCGGGATGGATTTTCGGTGCGGGTCAAGCTCTATGATGATGAGCGGAAGTCCCTGTTTGAAGATCCGGTGGTGATCCCCGTGGAAAAGCTGAAAGGCATGACGACCGTTCGGATCAAAGATTCCATTCGGGTGCCCGATCCTGCCAAATGGTCTGCCGAATACCCGAACCTGTACAGCCTGACCATGGAACTGCTGGATAAAAATGGGATGGTGACCGAGATCCTGAGCAGCCGGGTGGGTTTCCGCGAGGTGGAGATCAGGGAGCAGGCCATCTGGATCAACGGGGTCCGGATCAAGTTCAACGGGGTCAACAGCCATATGCTGCATCCCGAGACGGGACATGCCATGGATGTGGAAACCATGAGAAAGGATCTGCTCCTGATGAAGCGGTTCAATGTCAATTGCGTGAGGACCAGTCATTACCCTCCCAATGTGGAATACCTGGATTTGGCCGATGAGCTGGGGATCTACATCGTGGACGAGACGGGGGACGAGGCGCATGCCTACCAGCATATTTCCCGCCTGCCACGGTGGCGTGCACAATACATGGACCGGATGAGAAAAATGGTGTACCGGGACCGGAACCATCCTTCGGTGGTGATCTGGAGCGCGGGGAATGAAAGCGGTCCCGGCAATAACCTCTGTGCCATCATGGAAGAGGGCAGGCGGATCGACCCCGGCCGGCCGGGATGGATGTACGGGGGCAATGACGACCGGGATCCGGAGACCAATCCCATCAAATGTGAGGATATCGTGGGACCCAGGTACCTGGAGCCATTTGCACTGGAACAGCTCTTTGGCAAATCGGATGATCCCAGGCCTTCGTTCATGGATGAATACCTGGCCGCAACCGGCAACAGTGTCGGGGGAATGGACGAATACTGGGACCTCATCTACCGGTATCCCAGGCTTACCGGAGGAGCTGTCTGGGACTGGATCAGTCCGGGGATCACCCAGCCGGTGATCACCACCCCCGACGAATCGCCCGGAAAGATCCAGTGCGTGCTGATGAACCGGGCCCACCTGGTGGAAGGAAGGGATGGAAATGCCCTTTTTCTGAGCGGACATGATGACTGGATGGAGGCATACAGGGATCCCTCCCTGGATATTTCCGGGAACGGGATCACCCTTTCTTTCTGGATCCGGCCGGAACCATATAACGGTTACGCACATTATTTGACCAAAGGGGATCACCAGTACGGGATCATCCAGCCCGATCCGGATCACCTGGAATTCTATCTCCATATCGGGGAGAGGACCGGTGTGCAGGGAAAACTTCCTTCCGGGTGGGCCGGCCAGTGGCACCATGTGGCCGGTATCTATGACGGAAATAACATGAAGCTTTATGTGGATGGAAAGATCATAGGGGACAGGGCATGCATGGGCCATATCATCAACGGCCCGGAACGTTTTTCCATCGGGAAAAGCACGGCCATGGAGGACAGTCACCGCGGCCCCCTCAGCCATGCCACCATTGACCGGGTGAGGATTTTTGCCGACCCGGTGCCTGTGAATGAGCTGGAAAGTGATGCGAATGAGCTGAAGGAACAGTCCCTGCTCTGGCTGGATTTTAAATCCGTTCACCAGGAGGGGAAATTCTATTCCATTGGCCTGCCCGGCCGTACTTACGGCCTGGTATGGCCCGACAGGTCCATACAGCCCGAGTTGTGGCAATTGAAAAAGTCCCCGCAGCCGGTGGGGATCCGGGCGGTCTCCATTGAAAAAGGAACGCTGGAAGTGACCAACCGACATCATTTCAAAAACCTCGGTGAGCTGGATGCCTCGTGGGAGCTGACGGCCGACAGCCGGGTTATCCAGCAGGGCAGGCTGGATGTGGAACTGGCACCCGGAGAGACAAAAGTCCTCCGTGTTCCATTCCAGCAGCCGCTTGCGAGCCCGGGAATCCGTCATCACCTGATGGTGCGTTTTGCGCTGGCTGAAGACCGGCCCTGGGCATCAAAGGGACATGAGATTGCCTGGGAGCAGTTTGAACTGCCTTACAGGGAGCCACCGGGATCGCCGGAAACGGAGTACGCGCCTCTTGAAACCAGTGAGAATGACCGGCAGGTGATTATCCGGGGAGCGGGATTTGCCTATGCCATCTGCAGGAAGAGCGGATTGATCGATTCACTGGTGGTTGACGGGGATCAATTGATCCGAAAGGGACCGCAATTCAATGTATGGCGTGCCCCGCTGGCCAATGACCAGGACGCATGGGGAATCCACCGGACAGATATCGGGCAGACCGGTGAAGGGATGGGAAGGGAAATTGCCAACGGCTGGCGCAACATCGGACTGGACCGGCTGGTGCATGACCTGGATAGCTTCCGGCTGAATGATCCGGGGGAGGGAAGGGTGGAAATCTTTGCAGAGGTCACCGTCCATGCCAACAATTATACCACCGGTTTTAAAGTCCGCTACCAGTACACCTTCCTGGGGAACGGGCAGGTCATAATTACTACCGGTGTCTTACCCCAGGGCAGGATGACCCACTGGCTGCCCAGGGTGGGTCTGCAGCTGGAGCTTCCGGGTAAGTTCAGGAACATGGAATGGTTCGGCAGGGGTCCGTTCGAGACCTATCCCGATCGTAAAACGGGAGCCAGGATAGGAATATACCGGCGGACGGTGGAGGAGGACTATGTCCCTTACATCATTCCCCAGGATTACGGGAACAAGACTGATGTCCGCTGGATCTCCCTCACGGATGGGTCAGGCAAAGGTCTGCTTGTCAGCGGAGAGGAGGTTTTCAATACGAGCGCCCACAAATATTCCACGGATAACCTGACCAGGGCATTTTATACATTCCAGCTGAAAGAGGAAGACGGGGTGGTCCTGAACCTGGACCACCGGGTCAGCGGGGTGGGAGGAACAGCCATCATGCTCCTGAACCAGTACAGGGTGCTGCCTGTTGAATCGAATTTTACTTTTCACCTCAAGCCTGTCAGGTAAAGGCTTCAACAGAAAAAATTCATAAACGAACAAGCAATGAAAAAATCAAACCTGTTTATCCCGGTCCTGTTGCTGGCAGCAACGGCAGTCTGCTCCGGATCCGTTCCCGTCTGGCACCGTTATGAATTGGTGCTGGAGAGTGAGGCGGAATATAACAATCCCCTGTATGATCTTACTGACTTTTATGCCCTGTTTACCGCTCCATCGGGAAGGACGCATCGGATCAACGGGTTCTGGGACGGCGGACCTGCATGGAAGGTCCGGTTCATGCCCGATGAGGTGGGCGGCTGGAGCTACCGGACAGTTTGTTCAGATACCACCAACCGGGGATTACACGGGCGGTCCGGCTCATTTGACTGTGTCCACTGGGACGGTCAGCATGATATCTATAACAGGGGAAGGATCACACGGCAGAATGGATGCTACCACCTGAACCACCAGGATGGCACCCCTTTTTTCTGGCTTGGATGTACCGCCTGGAACGGTGCCCTGAAGTCAACCCCTGAAGAGTGGGAAAAATACCTTGAGCAAAGGTCACAGCTGGGATACAATGTGATCCAGCTGGTGGCTGCCCAGTGGCGGGGATGTGATCGCAACAGCAGGGGGGAGGTGGCTTTCACCGGATGCGGAAGGATTGCCATCAATCCGGATTTTTTCACCCTTCTTGACCAGAAGATGGACCAGGTGAATGCCCACGGGCATGTGGCGGGACTTGTACTGCTGTGGGCCCTTCCTTTCGGCCAGGGCAGGCATCTGAGTCCGGGTTACTACCTGCCTGACCAGGAAGCGATCCTGCTGGCACGCTATATGGTGGCCAGGTACGGAAGTCACCATGTGGTCTGGATCCTGGGTGGGGATGGACAGTACTACGGGGAGCTGGAAGACCGCTGGCGCCACATTGGCCGCCAGGTGTTCAGGGATGTTCCCCGGGGACTGGCCACCCTCCATCCCCATGGCAGTTCATGGATCGGGGACATATATGGCAACGAGGCATGGTTTGACATCGCAGGTTACCAGTCCTCACACAGCACGGGCGAACGCACGGTAAATTTTATCAATCGCACGGTTGCTGAAGGCTGGAAGGAGATCCCTCCCAGGCCGGTGATCAACCTGGAGCCCTGCTATGAACAGATCCGGAATGCGATTTTCGAGAATGGCGTAAGAAATGCATGTTACTGGAGCGTTTTTGCTGCCCCTCCCTCGGGGATCACCTACGGGGCCGACGGCATCTGGCCGTGGCTCAGGGAAGGGGAGAAACCACTCCATCACAGGTATACACCCCAGGTCAGTACCTGGGAAGAAGCGATCGAATTGCCCGGAAGCAGGCAGATTGGTTACCTGGGTCAGTTCATGAGGTCCCTGGAGTGGTGGAACCTGGTCCCTGCACAGGAACTTCTCCTGGTGCAGCCGGGGAAGGACCGGTATGACCGGCACCTTTCCCTGCTTCAGTCAAAAGACCATACAACCATCCTGGTCTATTTCCCCCGGAAAGTGAAAGCATCCATGTTGCTGCCTGAGGGAAAGGATTACAGGGGAAGGTGGTTCAATCCTGTCACAAACCGGTATACACAGGCTTCCTTGAACCTCAGATCCCGGGTCCTGGAAACAGAAAGTCCGTTTGAAAAAGATGCAGTGCTGGTGCTCACAGCACCTGAATGATCCTGGGAATAAAGACAAGCAGGTATGTCAACAATGATAAGCCGGCAGTGATCACTACCAGGCTGTTGCCCATCAGTTTGATCCTGGTTGTCTGGAAAGGTGTGATGGAGCTGTCGTTTCTGGTCTGTAGCGTGGCCGCGGTCCTGAATACCCCGGCTATCAGAAATAACAGGGTTACCAGGATGACCAGTACCCATTGAACGGCATTCAACTGTAAAACGATCCCTCCTGCGATAATGGGGATGGTCAGGATAAGCTGCAGGGTCAGACCGGGATCACTGGCGAATACTTTCCGCAGACCGCTCAGTATATTTTGCAGAATATTAGGCCTTGCCTGAAGGGCATAATCAGGTTGGCTGAAATCCATGGCTACGGGTATTATTTTGACCAAAGCTAATAATTCTTACGTAAAATGGCATTTTTTTGTTACAAAAATGCCATTTTAAGCAGAATTGCCATGGAATTGTGCAGATGTATTCACTTTTTATTCCTGCCCGGTCATGCCTGAACCGGTGAAGGTGATATGCTTACAGGGGAAAACAGCCTTTTCATATGTTAAAACCTTGCAGGAAGAAAAGGTATCTTATTCAGATGGCCACCCATTTCTTGGTCCGGGAGCTTTCCACAGCCCTGTCCACGAAATGCATACCCCTCAGCCCGTCATAGATGGTGGGGAAGTCCAGGGCTTCATCAGGCGGATCGGTCCCTTCCATCAGGTGCTTCATGCAGCTGGCCGCGTTTTTGTAGATATTGGCGAAAGCTTCGATGTATCCTTCGGGGTGACCGGCAGGAACGCGGGTGTTGTAGGTGGCGATGGGGCTGACAAACGGAGTGCCGGTCCTCCTGACCTCGATGGGTTTGTGAAGCCACCGGATGACCAGGGTATTGGGCTCCATCTGGTTCCATTCAAGGCCACCCTGCTCACCGTATGCCCTCAATTTGATGGCATTCTCCTCGCCGGCGGAGATCTGGCTGGCATAGAGCACACCCCGGGCCCCGCCTTCGAAACGGAGCAGCATGTTGGCATCGTCGTCCAGGATCCGGTCCGGGACCAGCGTGCTCAGATCGGACATCAGTTCGTTCACCTTCAGTCCCGTTACATATTCTGCAAGGTGGAAAGCATGGGTTCCTATGTCTCCCACACAGCAGGTTTTTCCCGATTTATCCGGGTCTCCCCTCCATGAAGCCTGCACATTTCCTGTCCTCTCCAGAGGCTCACTGAGCCAGCCCTGCGGATACTCCACCACCACTTTCCTGATCTTCCCGAGCTTTCCGCTTTGGACCAGATCCCTGGCTTCCTTGACCATGGGATACCCTGCATAGGTATGGGTCAGGGCAAAGAGCATGCCCGTCTCTTCCTTGATCCTGACCAGTACCTCGGCCTCATCGGAATCCAGGGCCAGGGGTTTGTCACATACCACGTGAAATCCACTCTCCATGGCCATTTTGGCAGGCTGAAAATGGAGGTGATTGGGGGTTACGATGGCCAGGAAGTCCATCCGTTCACCCTGAGGCAACCTGGCTTCTTCCCTGATCATGTCCTGGAAGGTGTCATATACCCGGTCAGAAGGCAGATAGTATTCCTTCCCCGTGATCTTTGACTTTGCAGGATCTGAGCTGAATGCACCGCAGACCAGGTCGATCTGTCCGTCAAGAACAGCCGCCATGTAATGGACGCGCCCGATGAATGAGCCCGGGCCTCCTCCCACCATACCCATGTTTAGTTTCCTTTGTAACATTGCTGATATGATGTTTGATGATTAAGTACATAAAACTAACTCTTTTTTTTATTTTTGATCGGATCAACGGGGGATATAATCCATGGAAAAGGTTAAATGGGGCATCATCAGCACCGCAAAAATAGCACTTGAATACGTCATCCCGGCCTTGCAGCGCGGGCAGTTCAGCGAAGTGACAGCCATTGCTTCGCGCTCCCGGGAAAAAGCGGAAGAGGCCGCCTCCCGGCTGGGAATTAAACGATCGTACGGTTCTTACGAGGAGCTTCTGAGTGATCCCGGCATTGATGCGGTATACAACCCGCTGCCCAATACCATGCACCTGGAGTGGAGCGTCAAGGCAATGGAAGCAGGAAAGCACGTATTGTGCGAAAAACCGCTGGCCATGACGGTAGCGGAAGCCGAGGAAATGATCCGGGTACGTGACCGTTGCGGGGTAAAAGCCGGTGAAGCGTTCATGGTGAAATCCAATCCGCAGTGGATCGACACCAGGGAACGGGTAAGGAGGGGAGAGATCGGCCAGTTGAGGTTCATCCAGGGGGTATTCAGCTATTATAACCTAGATCCTTTCAACATCAGGAATATCCCGGAGCTGGGAGGGGGAGGGATCTGGGATATCGGATGTTATCCGGTCACCACCTCCCGTTATATCTTTGAACAGGAACCTCTGGGAGTGGTTGCTTCCCTGGAATTTGACCCGGAGATGAAGACAGACCGTCTGGGGAGTGTGATCATGGATTTTCCATCAGGCCAGTCCCTGTTTGCCGTCAGCACCCAGCTGGTTCCCTACCAGCGAATGCATATCTTCGGGACCGGGGGACACCTGGAGGTGCACATTCCTTTCAACGCTCCCGATGACCGTCCCTGTACCGTTGCCTATGACCGTGGCAGTATTCTCCTGGATGAGATCCAAATCCGGTCTTTCCCGGTGGCGGACCAGTATACACTCATGACAGATGCTTTTTCCGGGGCGATCCGGGAGGATACAGAGGTGCCTGTACCCCTGGAGGATGCCCTGAACAATACACGGGTCCTCACTGCTATCTTCGAATCCGCCAGAACAGGAACCTGGAAGAAGGTGGTCTAGCTCCTTTTTCTTACTTTTGGCGTAAAGCTGGCTGTTTTGATCTATCCGAAACAATTTGAGGGGAAAATTGAATTTGACAGGATCCGTGAACTGATCAAATCACACTGCCTTTTTGAACCGGGGAAGCAGCGGGTGGATGCCGTGGGTTTCATGTCAGGTTTCGGGGAGGTGGAGAGGGAATTGAAGCTGACCGCCGAATTCAGGGAGATCTGCCTGCATGAGGATGATTTTCCCATCCAGCACTTTATTGATAACCGGGAAGCACTAAAGAAGGCCGAGGTGGAAGGAACCTACCTGCTGGCCGAGGAAGTATTCGGACTCTCGCGGAGCCTTGATTCCATCCGGGCGATCCTCCACTTCTTCAAAACGGATGAAGAGGAAAAATATCCTTCGCTTCAGGAACTGTGCAGGCCGGTAAAGGTATTTCCCTTTGTCAGCGACCGTATCCAGAAGATACTGAACAGGCATGGAAAGATCCGTGACAACGCCTCCCCCGAACTCCTGCAGATCAGGAGAAGCCACCAGGAAAAGCAGGCAGCAGTATCAAAGAAGCTGAACCAGGTGCTCGGCAGGGCACAGCGTGATGGATGGGTGGATCAGGATGTAGCCCCCACCTTCCGGAACGGGAGGCCTGTGATCCCGGTGATGGCCGGGAATAAAAGAAAACTGAAGGGAATGATCCATGATGAATCGGCCACCGGGAGGACTGTTTTCATTGAGCCGGACGAAGTGGTGGAACTATCCAATGAGATCCGGGAGCTGGAGTACGCTCAGAGGCGGGAGATCATCAGGATCCTGCGCCGGTTTACCGATGACATCAGGCCCTACATCCCCGAGCTGCTGGAATCGCATGAATTTTTATCCCGGATCGATTTCATCAGGGCCAAAGCGCTGTTTGCCCTCCGGATCGATGCCAGGCTGCCTCAGCTGAAGGATGAGCAGCTGTTTGACTGGAAGGAAGCCCGACATCCGTTGCTCTGGCTGGCCTACCAGGCGGAGCACAGGGAAGTGGTGCCATTGACCTTCCACCTGGGCGGGAAGAACAGGATCCTGCTCATTTCGGGTCCCAATGCGGGAGGAAAATCGGTATGCCTGAAAACAGTCGGACTGCTTCAGTACATGTTGCAGTGCGGACTCCTGGTCCCATGCCGTGAAGAATCCGTATTCGGTCTTTTCGCGGGGATGTTTATCGATATCGGGGATGAGCAGTCCATCGATAATGACCTGAGCACCTACAGCTCCCACCTGATGAACATGAAATACTTCCTCAGGTATGCGTCGGCCGATACCCTCATTCTGATCGATGAATTCGGAACGGGCACGGAACCCATGCTCGGGGGATCCATTGCGGAATCGATCCTGGAAGAACTGAACCGTTCGGGCACTTACGGCATCATGACCACCCATTACACCAACCTGAAACATTATGCCACTTCTTCTGAAGGGATCGTGAACGGGGCCATGCTGTTTGACAATCAGAAGATGCAGCCCATCTACCAGCTTCAGGTAGGCAAGCCCGGAAGCTCATTCGCTTTCGAGATCGCCCGCAAGATCGGTCTCCCGGAGGATGTGCTCAGCAAGGCATCTGAAAAAATCGGACAGGACCACATTGACTTTGACCGGCATTTGAGGGAGATATTGAGGGATAAAAAATACTGGGAAAGCAAGAGAAAAAAGATCCGCCAGTCTGAAAAAAAGCTGGAGGATTTGATGGCCCGGTATGAACGCGAACTTCAGGAGAGCGAAAAACAGAGAAAAGCCATTGTGAAAGAAGCCAGGGAGAAGGCAGAGCAGATGCTGGGTGGGGTCAACAAAAAGATCGAGCAGACCATCAGGGAAATCAGGGAGGCTGAAGCGGAAAAGGAGCGAACCAAGGAAGTCAGAAAAGAGCTGGATCAGTTCAGGGAGAATATTGAGCAGGAGAGGGGGAAAGAGGAGCAACGTATGGAGAAGACCCTCAGGGAGATCGAAAAACGGGGCAGCGAACTGGAAGCACGGCGGCCCGATCTCAGGGAGCGGTCAAGGAAAACCCTGGGCCAGAGGAAGCGGGAAAAGGAAGACCGGGAGATCCGGGTGGGGGATATGGTGCGGATCAGGGGTCAGGATGCGGCAGGGGAGGTTCTGGAACTGAAAGCCAAAGGTGCTGTGGTGGCATTCGGGATGTTCAAGAGCACTGTCAGGCTGGATCAGCTGGAAAAGATCGGGGGCGGGGAAGCCGGGCAATGGAGGACAAGTGACCAGTCCGGGGTGAACCTGGGCGACTGGGATGTGGGATCCAGGCGGGTGCATTTTCGCCCGGACATTGACCTGCGGGGGAAAAGGGCGGATGAGGCCATGGAGGCCGTGGTGGCATTCATCGATGAAGCCATCATGGTTAATGCAAAGGAGCTGAGGATCCTGCACGGAAAGGGGAACGGGGTGCTGCGCCAGCTGATCAGGGAATACCTGCATACGGTGGACTTGGTGGAATGGTACGGGGATGAGCATGTGGACCGTGGAGGAGCTGGAGTAACGGTGGTGAGACTGGAATAAAGCCTGAGGTTATCAATTCAGCAATTCTGAAGCGAGAATCTGTGAGCAACATATGCTTGAATTTGTAAACAGAAGGGAAATTGATGACAAAAAGTGGGATGATGTGGTTGCACACTCCCCTTCGGAAACCCTTTATCCATATTCCTGGTACCTGGATGCCGCCGCTGAAAACTGGTCTGCCCTGATCATGGATGATTACCGTTTCATCATGCCCCTGGTCTGGAAGAGGAAATACGGGATCAGCTTCCTCTATCAACCTTTTTATACACAGCAACTGGGCGTTTTCAGTCAGGAGTTCGTAGATCCTGCTACCATTTCGGCAATGCTCTCTCATTTACCGAAAAAATTCATATCAGGGAATATAAAC
>Ga0180431_10008880_pt1 | contig 11455 bp, 10 predicted proteins | sample SS_ome_11_FD_132459 | JGI IMG/M metagenome (GOLD analysis project Ga0180431, IMG submission 132459) | Hypersaline lake sediment archaeal communities from the Salton Sea, California, USA - SS_1_MS_1 metaG | ecosystem: Environmental > Aquatic > Non-marine Saline and Alkaline > Hypersaline >...
CAGTCCAATGGCGGCAAAGGCGAAAACCAGCACCAGGACTAGCGAGTCGTAATCAATGACGATGAATCCCATCTTTACCCCCTACTGTTGGAGCTTTTTCAGTGTGCGGATCTCTTGTGCAATACGAGCTGCTGCGTCAGGTCGAGCTAATTCTCGCACCCGTTCCTCCATCTGGACTAGCTTTGCCCGGTTTTTCAGCAACGCTTGAACGGCAGGCAGCAGCCGGTTGACCAGTCCGGCATCGGCTACTTTGATCGCTGCTCCGTGGCGTACCAAAAAATTGGCGTTGGTCTCCTGATGGGCGCCGGCGTAGGGATAAGGCACCAGGATGCTGGGCAATCCCAGGGCCGGAAACTCGCCCAAGGTCGAAGCGCCGGCGCGGCACACGGCCAGATCGGCGGCGGCCAGCGCCAGCGGCATGTCCTCGTAAAGATAAGCAAAGAGCCGGTAACGGTTTTTAAGGGTCGGGGAGAGGCCCTCCTGCCGCGTTTTCATTTCGGCGGCATCCAGCCGCCCGCTGATATGGATCACCTGGCAAATGTCCAACAGCGGTTCCAGCACCGCGCTCACTGCCCGGTTGATGCTTCGCGCTCCCTGGCTTCCACCAAAGACAGTGAGCGTCGGCGTACGATGGTCGAGTTCGAACTTTTCGCGCGCGGCGGCCTTGTCAGCCTTCAGAAAGGCCTCTCGCACCGGGTACCCACTGACCAGCACTTTGTTTTTGGGAAAGAACTGTTCCGTTTCCGGAAAGGACACAGCCACCCGGGTTGCCAACCGGGAGAGTGTCTTTATGGCCAATCCCGGCTCCAGGTCCGGCAGGTAGATCATGACGGGTACATTTTGCAGCCAGGCGGCCAGTGCCACCGGGGTGCAGACGTAGCCGCCGGTGATAAAGACGACGTGGGGCGCAAACGTGCGCAAGATTTGTCGCGCCATTGCAAACCCTCGGGTCAGCTTGCCCAGGTTGGCAGCGGCCGTCCACGGCGCCAGGCCGCGCACGCCACCGGCCGGGATGTTCTTTTGCGCCAGTCCTGCCCGGTTCACTAGTGTCTCTTCCACGCCCCCCTGGCTGCCGACGTAGAGGAGCTGTGTCTCTGCGCCGGTTTTTCTATTGGCGTTTTTGCGGTCGGCGGCTAGTGCTCTGGCGACGGCCAGTGCGGGATAGACGTGTCCCCCCGTCCCGCCGCCCGATATGATAACGTGCACGGCGTTTGGACTCCTTTTGATTTTTGCCTCGAGACACCCCCAGCAGAATGCCCACGCTGGCCATTGAAATGACCATCGAGGATCCGCCGTAACTGATGAATGGCAGGGGGATGCCGGTAAACGGTAAGGTGGCCGTGACCACGGCGATGTTGATGAGAGCCTGGAACAGGAGCGAGAAGGTGAGACCCGCAGCCAGGACTGCTCCGAAATTGTCAGTCGCCTCCAATGTGATCTTGAATCCGCGATAGGCCAACGCTGCAAAGAGTCCGATGACCAGCATAGTGCCCATCAAACCCAGCTCTTCGCCCAGTACGGCAAAGATGGTGTCGGTGTGGGGGAGGGGAAGCGCTTGCAGTTTCTGTGTGCCCATGCCCAATCCCTGGCCGGTGAGCCCGCCCAGTCCCAGGGCTGCCAGGGCCTCGCGCACCTGATAGCTGCTGCCGCTGTAAGGGTCGCGCAATGTTGTCAGGTAAGCCATCACCCGGTCCCAGGCGTGGGGCGAGCGGCTGATGAGGAGAGCAAAGGCTGCGCTGCCGAAAGCAAAGCCGATGAACAATTGCAGCACGTCTGCTCCTGCGATAAAGAACATTACGACAGCTGTCAGAACAATGATGATTGCCGTGCTGATGTCTGGCTGTGAGACAATGAGCGCTGCCACAGCGCCGATGAGGATGGCAAAAGGGATCAGGCCATACGTCACTTGCTTGATGCGTTCGCCTTTTGACGAGACCCAGTCGGCTACATAGATGATGATGATCAGTTTACAGAACTCGCTGGGCTGGACGGAGCCTTTCCAGAGGGTGCGCTGGGCGCCAAAGCGAGTGGTTCCCAAGAAAAAGACAATCACCAGCAGAAGCAGGGCCAGGCCCATCAAGGTGATAGAGTATCGTCGCCATTGGCGATATTCGACGCGCGCCAGCAGCACCAGCATTACGCTGCCCAAGGCTATCCATATGACCTGCCGGGTAAAGAAATAGGCCGGGTTGTCGTACTGCTCGGCAGCCAGGTTAAAGGTGGCGCTGAAGACCATCATCAGTCCGATGAGAAGCAGGGCGACCACGATGGCGATCAGCGGATAGTCGATTCCCTGTTGCCGGTTTTTGGCTTGTCTTTCAGCGAGCAAGTCCTGCGCTGTCATGGTTACCTCGTGTCAAGATTTAGGTTGAATCATTTAAATTTTTTACTATTTTTTTAAAGCGTTCGCCACGTTCCTCAAAGTCCTGGAAAGCGTCGAAACTGGTCCCGCCAGGGGAGAGGAGCACCACGTCTCCCGGCTGGGCCAGACTGGCAGCCAGCCCTGCCGCTGCCTCCATGGAGGCAGCCAGGTGTATTTTGCAGCGACCTGGCACCGCTTTGATGGTTTGCCGGATGATCGGTGCTGCCTCGCCAAAGAGGATCACGTGCCTGGCTTTTTGGTGTACCAGCCGGGCCCAATCGTTCCAGGGTAAATGTTTGTCTCGTCCGCCAGCCAGCAGCACGATCGGTTCGTCAAAGCTTTGCAGGGCTGCGATGGCCCGCTCCGGTGAGGTAGCGATCGAGTCGTTGTAGTATTGCACGCCGCCTCGTTCTCGGATCAGCTCCAGGCGGTGGGGCAGACCCTCAAAGGTCGTCGCTGTCTCTTGGATGGCCTGGAGGCTTGCTCCGGCAGCTGAGGCGATGGCGCACGCTGCCAGCACGTTCTCTATGTTGTGCCGCCCTCGCAGGCGCAATGCCCCGGTGGGGCAAACGGGATACACCCGGCCGTCGAGGCGGACCATCACTCTTTTGTTTCCCTTTTTCTCTTCCAGGAACGCTCCCCACGCTTCCGGGGGACCCATCTGCCGGGCCGGCGTTCCAAAAAAGAGAGGGCGCCCCGGGCAATCCTGGGCCAAGGCCCGCGTTATTGTGTTGTCAAAGCCCAGCACGGCCACGTCCTGGGCCTTTTGGTAGGCGATGATCGCCCGCTTGGCGGCGGTGTACGCTTTTATCGTACGGTGCCGGTCCAGGTGGTTCGGTGTGATGTTCAAGATCGCGGCGATCGGTGGGCTCCATCCTGCCGGGTCAAAGAGCGGGCCCCTGTTGTTTCCGGCCGTCTCCCAGGGGCCAAACAGCTCCAGTTGAAAGCTCGACAACTCGATCACGACCCGGTCTTGGGGGCGGATCTCGTCCAGATGGCCGATGAGAGGGTGTCCTATGTTACCACCCACCCACACTCGGCCCGGATGTGACTTTATGAGCATCTCGCCCACCAGTGCTGTGGTCGTCGTCTTGCCACTGGAGCCGGTGATGCCTATGACAGGGGCAGGACAGAGCCGGGTGAACAGGCGCGTCTCGCTGCTCAACGGGATGCCACGCCTCCGGGCCTCCTCGGCCAGTGGGCTGTCAAAAGGGACGCCCGGGCTGAGAAAAATGATATCGGTATCAAAGATGGCCTCCGGATGGCCTCCGAGCTGGTAGCGGATGGGCAGGCCCTCCAGCGCGGCCAACTGGGGCTTGAGCGCCTGGCGGTTCTTTTGGTCCGTCACGGTCACGGTGGCACCACGCGTGGCCAGGAAGCGCGCCAGCGCCGTCCCTTCGCGCGCCAATCCTACCACTGTTGTCCGTTGTCTGTCAAATCGTTTCTCTGCCATCTCGCTGCCTAACTTGCCGGATTGCCCCACAAGGCCAGGGCAATGCCCAACATGCCGGCCAGGATGCCCACCAGCCAGAATCGTTGGGTCACCTGCGTCTCTGACCAGCCGACCAACTCAAAGTGGTGGTGCAATGGTGCCATTTTGAACACGCGGCGGCCCTCGCCGGTGCGGAGGCGGGTGTACTTGAAGACGCTGACCTGGATGACCACCGAGATTAACTCGGCGACAAAAACCAACCCCAGGAGGGGCAACAACAGCCACTGGCCGGTCATGAGGGCTACCACCGCCAGTGTGGCCCCCAGGGCGTAGGAGCCAACGCCGCCCATAAACATGTCGGCCGGGTAGGCGTTAAACCAGAGGAAGGCCATCGTTGCTCCTGTGACGGTGAAGCAAAAGGCGACCAGCCAGCCCTGATCCTGCAGCAGGGCAATGACGCCATAGCAGGCAAAAGCCACCGCCGCGACCGATCCTGCCAGTCCATCGAGGCCATCGCTCAGGTTGACCGCGTTGGAGAAGCCGACAATGATGAGCACGGCGATGGGGATCCACAGGCCATCGATGTCGATCTTTTCAGCCAGGCCGGGCAGAGCCATGCTGTGGAGTTGAGGAGGGCCAAAGTGCAACACCAACGCCGTGCTGGTGGCAATGATTGTCTGGATGAGAAACTGCCATCGTCCTCGGAGGCCCTCTCCACGACGGTATCCCCGAACGCCGGCCCAGTCGTCCACAGCGCCCAGGAGGGCAAAAGCGAGCATGACACCAAGGGGCACGAGCAGCGACTCGCCAAAGAACGCCTGGCGGGCCACGCCCAGCCGGTCGAGCAAGGCGCGTCCGGCGGCTGTCGTGGAGACGATCTCGACAAAGTTGGATGCCACGGTGATGAGAAGTACCGGTATGATGATCATTAACCCGCCCATGGTGGGGGTGCCCATTTTGACCTGATGAGAATGGGGGCTGTCAATGCGAATTTGTTTGCCCACGTGGTACTTTTTGAGCAAGTTGATCATCGGTGTGCCCCAAATAACGGCCAGTACAAATGTTATAGAGCCCAGAAACAAAGAATAAGCCATGAATAACGCTCGATGTTGGATATCTGTTAAGTGTTTGGTTTTGTCTTTTTTCTATGGAGCATTGTTTGCTGCCACCGAGAGGGCATTCACGATTTGCTCCATTCTCATGCCCCGCGAACCTTTGATCAGGATCGTATCGCCCGGCGCGACGACCTGATGAAGGTAGGCGATGGCTGCGTCGTTGTCCTCTAGTATCTTGACGCGCTCCCGGTCCATGCCCAGGAAAGTTGCTTCCTCGCCGATGATGCGTCCTCGCGGGCCAACGGTCACCAGGAGGTCGACCACGTCCATGGCCCGCCGTCCCAATTTGCGATGGTCTTTTTCCTCATGGCTGCCCAGTTCCAGCATGTCGCCCAAGACGGCGATCTTGCGGCCTGGCAGTTCATCCAGGAGGTTCAGGGCGGCAATGGCTGATGTGAGGCTAGAGTTGTAGGTGTCATCCAGCAACGTGCTGCCGTTCAGTCCCTGCACCACTACCAGTCGCAACTGTGGGGCGTCTCGCAGTCCCTCCATGATCTCGTGCCACGATAGCCCTTCGATCAATCCCACCGCGGCGGCGCGCAAGGCCGTGTGGACACTGTGCCGGCCGAGCAACGGCACGCGGGCGTGGATCGCATCGTCTTTGTAATGGAAGCGAAAGCGCAGCCCCTCCAGTCCCAGGCTCTCGATATCGTTGGCCCACAGGTCGGCGTCGGGCGTCAGGCCGTAGAAAAAGACGCGCCCTCGGGCTTTGGCAGCCATGTCCCGCACCAGCGGGTCATCGGCGTTGAGGATAGCGACGCTATCTTCCGGCAAAGTTTCCACCAACTCGGCCTTGTTGAGGGCGATGCGCTCGATGGTGCCCATCCGCTCCAGGTGTGAGGGGCCGACGTTGGTCACGACGCCTACTTGTGGGCGGGCAATGTGTGCCAGGCGGGCGATCTCGCCCAATTCATATCCCCCTCCTATTTCTAGCACGACCCGTTCGTGGGCCGATGTCAAGTGCAGGAGGGTGAGGGGCAACCCGGTAGCGGTGTTGATGCTGCGCTCGCTTTTGAGCACCTGGTAGCGCTGACTCAACACTGTGGCGATCATCTCTTTGGTCGTCGTTTTGCCCACGCTGCCCGTCACGCCAATGACTCGGACGGGGTGGCTGGTCCGCCAAAAGTCAGCCAACTGCTGCAGCGCTCCCAGGCTATCGGGCACCAGCAAGCACACCGGCGTTTGCCGGGCAGATGGGGAGGAGAGCAACCGGCCGGTTTGTTCGCGCAAGCGTTTTTCATTGCGTGTATCCAGGATCACACAGCCGACCTCCGGCACTCGCTCGGCGACGACAATCCGGCAGTCTTTGGCCAAGGCATCGGGGATAAAAATGTGTCCATCTTGTTGTTCACCCCGCAAGGCAAAAAACATTCCTCCCGCGACAACCTGGCGGGAGTCCATATGGACGCCGGCTATCGGTTGGTCGAGTCCCACTGGTTGCCAGCCTGTCAGGCCCTGGATGACGTCGGCCAGAACGAGTTCCAACATATTTTCATACCTTTGTTCCTTGTCATTCATTCAGTATCTATCCGTCTCACAAAGGCTCACAGGACGCGGTCGGGAGCCCTTTTTTATTCTACGCGGGCTTTTACTCTCTTGGTGGCTGGATGTCCATCATGACGAACAATCTTTGGGCAATGTTACGAAAGACCGGTGCGGCCACGGCCGCTCCCCAGGGTGTGTCCTGGGGGCGATCGACTTTGACCAGGATAAGAAATTGCGGTTCATGGGCCGGTGCGAATCCCACAAAGGAAGCGATCGTCCATTCAGGGTCATAGCCGCCCGGTATGGGAATCTGTGCCGTGCCGCTCTTGCCAGCAATTGTATAGCCGGGTACGACTGATGCGGGAGCCCCCTCTTGAGCTGCCCGGATCAGGATTTCAGTGACTTGTTTGGCTGTTTCGGGTGAGACGACCTGCCGGGCAACGGTGGGATGGCGTGGCCAGACCTGGTCCTGGCTCACGATTTCCTGCAGAACGTGGGGCACCATCATGGTGCCACGATTGGCAATAGCTGCCACCCCACAGGCCATTTGAAGGGGCGTCACTGCCAACCCCTGGCCAAAGGCATTGGTGCCCAGTTCCGATTCGTTCCACATGGCGTCGCTGGGCAGTTTCAACTGTCCTTCGCTCTCGCCGGTCAGGTCTATGCCGGTTGGTCGTCCAAATCCAAACCGTTGAACGTAGGCGTAAAAGATTTTAGGCCCGACGGTAGTGTTGACCTCGGCCATTACTGTATTGAGCGACAGGGTCATGGCATCGGTAATGGTCACGTGACCGTGGGCTTGCCGGTCCCAGTTATAGAGTTGGCGGCCACCGACTTCGATGACTCCTTTGTCATCAAAAGTCTGGTCCAATGTTATTGTCCCTGCGTCCAGAGCCGATGCGACGGTGACGATCTTGAAAACAGAGCCGGGCTCGTAATCCCAGGTGACGGCTGGATCGGCCCAGAGCTCTGTAGAGGGCGTCTGGCTATAATACTCTGGGTCGTAGACCGGCCGGCTGGCCATGGCCAGGATGGCCCCACTGCGGGGGTCCATAACGATGACCGATCCTCCGCTGGCCCGATGCTGGTTGATGGCGGCATCCAGTTCTTGTTCAGCAATATGCTGGATCACGCGATCCACGGTCAGGATCAGGTCGGGAGATCCTTGTTTTGTGACTTTTGCGAGGCTAAAGGGAAAAATTTCGGTCGCCACGGACGACGTTGGCGTGGCCGATTTTTCCTCTGCCTCTGTAGGGAAAGCGGAGGGGGCCAGTAACTGGTTGTAATAGCCCTCTATGCCATAGAAACCTTGTTGGTCTTGGGCCACAAAGCCCAGCAAGTGAGCCGCCAGCGATCCTTCCGGGTAGCCACGCCTGGGCCAGTGAGTAACGTGGAGCCCATAGATGTCCCATTCACGGAGTGTCTCGCCCACCTCGCGTGACACACGGCGACGGAGCAGCACCCACGGTGTGTCGCTGGACAGCATGGCCGTCAGTTCCTGTGCTGGCAGTTCCAGCAGAGGAGCGAGGCGAAGGGCAACTTGACCGGGGTCGCCAATCCAACCGGGTGTGGCGGTAATTTGATATTCAATGGTGTCCAGTGCCAGGGGATGGCCCTGCCGATCCAGGATTCGTCCCCGGCGCGCTGGCGTCTGCTCGCCACCAGTGGGGCGGTTTTCGACAATGCTGATGAATTGATCTCGTTCGATCACTTGCCACCGGACAAGTTGCCAGGTTAGAATCAGTCCAAAGCCGACCATCACTCCGGCCAGCACAATCAGGCGATGCCGGGGTAGGGTATCCACGTTTGCTGCCATGGGCGCTCCTAAGGTTGCTCCGATTGCGCCCAGGCCTCAAACTGGCCGGTAAAGGTCTCCCACCAGCCTGCTACAGCCGAAGGCGTGGCACGCCCGGCGGGATCGCGTTGGGCCAGTGTCATCGTCTCGTCTGGCGCGGTCTCTTGAGGGGAGGGATAACCGGCGACGGCTACAAAGCGTGCCTGCGACACGGCGACGTATCCTAGCTGGCGCGCTCGCGCGTTCAAGTGATCGACCGATGCCAGCCGGGCGACCTCGTAGGCCAGTTGATCGTTTTGCCGCTGGAGTTCTTGCTCCTGGTGGCGCAGTGCTTGAATGCGATGCTGTAGCTCGGCGGCCTCGCTGGCCTGTCTCAAATAGACCCAGCCTACCAATCCCAGGATCACAATGGTGGCCAGAAAAGCAAGCGCTCCCTGTGGGCGAGAATGATTGAGGATGTTGTTGGTGGGGGGGCGTCTGTTTTGCGCCATCTGATTTCTCCCGGATGGGTTGTTGTGGTACGTCTTATGTTACTGGCAGCTTTTCAGCGACCCGCAGCTTGGCACTGCGACTGCGGGGGTTGCGCGCCTTTTCCCTGTCCGATGGGACCATTGGATGGCGCGTCACGATTTTGAGAGAAGCCTTGTGCTGGCAGGAACAGACAGGCATTTTGGGTGGGCAGATGCAATCTCGAGACTCTTGCCGGAAGAAATTTTTGACCAGCCGGTCTTCGAGAGAATGGAACGAGATGACTGCCAGCCGGCCACCCGGTGCCAGCACGCGCACTGCCTGGGGCAGGACGGTTTCCAGCGCGCTCAGTTCGTCGTTGACGGCGATGCGCAGGGCTTGAAACGTTCGCGTCGCAGGATGAATTCGCTCCCGCCGGCCTACAGCGCGGGCCACTATTTGGGCCAGTTCCCCGGTTGTGGTCAGAGGACGTGCTGCCACGATGGCTCTTGCAATGCGGCGGGCATACCGTTCCTCGCCATAGTGCCAAATCAGGTCTGCCAGCTCTTTGGTCGGCAGATCGTTCACCAGGTTGGCAGCGGTTCTTTGAAGGTCGGGGTTCATCCGCATATCCAGCGGGCCGTCGTGCTGGAAAGAAAAACCCCGTGTGGCGTCGATCAACTGCATGGAGGAGATGCCGAGATCGAGCAAAACGCCGTGAGCGGGGTAAAATCCACTTTGTTTGGCGATTTCCTCCAGGCGGACGAAATTGCTTTGGACGAATGTGACCCGTGGTCCAAAAGCAGCTAACCGATCGCGCGCCACTTGCAAGGCAGCGGGGTCGGCGTCCATGCCGAGGAGTTGCCCGTCGGGGAATGAAGTCGCCAGGATCCTCCAGGCATGTCCCCCACCCCCCACTGTGCCGTCTATGAACCGCTTGCCGGGCGCTGGCCTCAGCGCGGCCACGACTTCTTGATAAAGAACGGATTTATGTGTATAATTAGGGAAAGGATGGTTATCAACCATCATTGGACCCTAGATACCTAGCTGTGCCCAGTGCAGGTTGTCGGGTGTTTCCCGATTTTCCCAGGCCTCGGTAGGCCAGATTTCGATATAGGTGTCGAGGCCGATAACGACGACCTGGTTGTCAATGCCGGCGTATTCGCGCAGGTAGGGAGGCACGATGATCCGTCCCTGCTTGTCGGGAATGTCGGCGCTGGCATCGGCAAACATCTGTCGCCGGAATTCGCGAGCTTCTTCTTGAGTGATGGGCAATTCACGGATACGAGCTGCCAGAGTCTCAAACTCGGCTGCAGGAAACAGAAACAAACAGCGATCTATGCCTTTGGTTACCACTGTACCCGAAGCAAGATCGCCCCTGAACTTGGCGGGAATGGTCAGCCGACCTTTGGCGTCTATGGTGTGCTCGTATCGTCCTAAGAACATTTGTTCTAGACCTTCCCCACTAGGAAACTTTTTGAAGGCTCAAATTTAAGATTCCCTCCCACTTTGTGCCCCACATTGCCCCACAATTCACCACAACCAACCACAATTATACACCATCTTTGTGATTTTGTACAGTCCTGGGGGCGAGTTTTAAGGTTTGTCGGTACCAAATTCCTAGTCGTTTTAGAGTCTGGAGTGTCCAATGTCAGCATATCGCCACATTTATCTTTCACCTCATTTGGACGACGTCGTTTTGTCTTGTGGGGGGCGCATCCACCAACTCGGCCGGGCGGAAGAGGCGGTGCTGGTCGTGACCGTCTTTGCCGGCAGCCCGCGTTTTGGCGAGGAGGGTGCCAGTTTGGTTTTTTCTGATTATATTGCTGCTCTGCACGAACGTTGGGAAACAGGCACTGACGCGCCTGCGCTGCGCCGGGCCGAGGACCAGGCCGCTTTGCAGGTTCTGGGTGCCGATTTTTGTCATCTGTCGTATTTGGATTGTATTTATCGCCGGCACCCTGTGACAGGTGAATTCCTCTATCAATCGGACGAGGATATTTTTGCCGAGGTGCACCTGGGCGAGTTTTCGCTGGTTGTCGATGTAAGGGAAGAGTTGGAAGGGCTGGTGGGGGCGCCGGGGGAGGTGACGATCTATGCCCCGCTTGCGGCTGGACATCACGTCGATCACCAGATCGTGGCGGCGGCGGCTCTGGCCCTTCAGGTGACGGGGCATCGCGTGGTCTTTTACGAAGATTATCCCTACGCCGAGGTACCTTTTGCACTGGCGACGGCCAGGCAGTGGGTAGGCGGAGAAAAGTGGCGGCAGGAAATTTTTTCTCTCAGCCCGCAGGACCTGGCAGCCAAGACCGGCGCAGTCCTTTGTTACCGCTCGCAGTTAAGCACCTTCTTTGACGACGAGGACCAGGTTGCCCAACGGCTGCGTGTCTATGCCAGGGCCGTCCAGGAGGACCATTTGGCCGGGCTGGGGAGGGGTTCTCACGGCAAAGCTACCGATCGGTATCCGGTATCCGGCGAACGTGTCTGGCACTTGACGAAATAAGCATTTCAGTTTATAATTATGTCTGTTGGATTGGGACAGGGACTGAGAGAGCGCCTCTCTCAGTTTTTGTCATTTGGGCCGCATACCATTTCACCGGTGCGGGCCTTTTTATTCGATCAGTGAGGAATGCACAGGCGGGTAGGGACAATGGTTGAGGAGAGTTTTCTGACAGCGGAAGGATACGAAAAACTTTTAAAAGAGTTAGAGTATCTGACGACGGTCCGCCGGCAGGATGTGGCTGAAAAGATCCGGAATGCCAAGGAGGACGGCGACATTTCGGAGAACGCTGGCTATGAATCGGCCAAGGAAGAGCAGG
>Ga0180431_10008883_pt1 | contig 11452 bp, 9 predicted proteins | sample SS_ome_11_FD_132459 | JGI IMG/M metagenome (GOLD analysis project Ga0180431, IMG submission 132459) | Hypersaline lake sediment archaeal communities from the Salton Sea, California, USA - SS_1_MS_1 metaG | ecosystem: Environmental > Aquatic > Non-marine Saline and Alkaline > Hypersaline >...
CATGATCGACGACCGCCTTGGAGGGCGAGGGTCCTCCCGAGCCAAAACACAGGCGGCTCGCCGGCCCGTACTTCGCCGATCGGCTCATGCGAGGGCTACGTAGGGTCCTCCGTAGCTCTCGCAACCACCGGCAAGCGAAGGAGGAGAGGCTCGCCCTCCAAGTTTTCATGGTTTCCGGGAGAGCCGAAGGCTCATGGCTGACTCCAATCTACAATCCCGGATCCCGTAGCCACCCCGCGCAGGCCTCCGCGATCCGCTGGCCCGCCTTCCCGTCGCCGAAGACGTCGCGCGGTTGCGCCATCCGCGCGTAGGCCTCACCGCCGTCCAGCAGATCGTTGAGCGCGCCCGCGACCGTGGCCGTGTCCGTGCCCACGAGACGGGCCGAGCCGCATTCCACCGCTTCCGGGCGCTCCGTCACCTCGCGAAGCACCAGCACCGGCTTGCCCAGCGCCGTCCCCTCCTCCTGGATGCCGCCGGAATCGGTCAGCAGCACGGTTGCGCGGTTCATGAGGTGCACGAATGGAATGTATTCGAGCGGATCGATCAGGATGATATTTGAAGTTGAGAGGTTGGGAAGTTGGGAAGTTGGGACCGGCGCACGCCCTTCACAACTTCCCAACGTCTCAACTTCCTCACTTCCGAAAACCTCGGCCACTGCTGCCCTGACGTTCGGATTCGGGTGCACCGGGTAGACGAACTGCGCGTCGTCGCGGCTCTCGGCGACCCGGCGGATCGCGGACAGGGCGTCCCGCAACGGCTGGCCGAAGGACTCGCGGCGGTGGGCGGTGACGAGCACAAGCTGTTTTGATGTTGGGAGGTTGGGAGGTGAAGCAGTCAGGAAGGGGAACTCGGGCTCCTGCGTGCGGGCGAGGATGGCGCGCACGGCGTCGACCACGGGGTTGCCCGTGACGTGGATGGAGGCGGGGCCGACGCCCTCGCGCCGCAGGTTGGAGGCAGCCCGTTCCGTGGGCGCGAAATGGAGGGTGGCGAGGTGGCCGGCGAGCGTCCGGTTGGCCTCCTCGGGGAAGGGGGCGTACCGGTCGCCGGAGCGAAGCCCCGCCTCGACGTGCCCCACGGGGATCTTCCGGTAATACGCCGCGAGCGAGGCGGCGAGCACCGTGGTCGTGTCGCCCTGGACGATCACGAGCGCGGGCTTCATGCGGTCGAGGACCTTGCCGGTCTCGGCGAGCACGCGCGCGGTGACCTCGTCCAGTGTCTGCCCGGGCCGCATGAGGTCGAGGTCGACGTCGGGCGCGAGCGCGAACACCCCGAGCATCTGGTCCAAGAGCTCCCGGTGCTGCGCTGTGGCCACGATGCGGGTCTCGACGCCGTTCTGTTCCCGAAGCGCCTCGATGACGGGCGCGAGCTTGACGGCCTCCGGCCGGGTCCCGAACACGACGGCGACGGTTGAAGGGCTCATGAACAGATGATACGAAACCGGCCCCGCGGATTGCACGGATGGTTGAGTGGGTGAACGAGCGGAATGCTACAATCCACAATCCGCAATCCCTACGCACTGCTCCGAAAATTCGGGAAAAAACATGATCGACGACCGCCTTGGAGGGCGAGGGTCCTCCCGAGCCAAAGCACAGCCGGCTCGCCGGCCCGTACTTCGCCGATCGGCTCATGCGAGGGCTACGTAGGGTCCTCCGTAGCTCTCGCAACCACCTGCAAGCGAAGGAGGAGAGGCTCGCCCTCCAAGTTTTCATGGTTTCCGGGAGAGCCGAAGGCTCATGGCTGACTGGATTCGGAATCCCTCAATCGCACATCGCCCGTCTATCTCCCCACGGCATGGACGGTCCAGCCGGCGTTCTGGAGCGCGTCGCGGTCGAGCGCGTTGCGGCCGTCGAAGAGGGTGGGGGACGCGACGAGGGTGCGGAGTTTCTTCCAGTCGGCGCCGACGATCTCGGGCCACTCGGTGACGAGGAGGACGGCCTCGGCGCGCTGGCAGGCGTCCTCGAGCGTGTCGCAGAACGTCAGCGATTCCTGCGGTGCAAGGTCCCGCATGGCGTCCCGGGCGCGGGGGGAAGCGACGGGATCGAAGGCGCGGACGAGCGCGCCCCGCTTGAGCAGCTCCTCGACGATGGTCACGGAGGGGGCGAGGCGCATGTCGTCGGTGTCGGGCTTGAAGGCGAGCCCCAGAACGGCGACCGGCTTGTCGCGCAGGTTCCAGAGATCCTTCTCGACGAGGTCGACGAAGTGGAAGCGCATCTCGCGGTTGATGCGCTGGACCTCCTCGAGCAGGCGGAACTCGTAGCCAAGCTCGCGGGCGATGTCGATGAAGGCGGAGACGTCCTTGGGAAAGCAGGAGCCGCCGTACCCGATGCCGGCCTTGAGGAAGGAGGGCGCGATGCGCGGGTCCAGCCCCATGCCCCGGGCGACGAGCTCGACGTCGGCGCCCGACTTCTCGCACACGCGCGAGACGGCGTTGATGAAGGAGATCTTGGACGCGAGGAAGGCGTTGGAGGCGTGCTTGATCATCTCGGCGGAGCGGACGTCGCAGGGGACGCGTTCGCCGGGAAAGCCCTCGTAGATCGTCTCGAGGATCCTTTTCGCCTTGTCCGAGTCCGCGCCGACGACGATGCGGTCGGGCTCGAGCGTGTCGCGGATGGCGGTCCCTTCGCGCAGGAACTCGGGGTTGGACGCGACGTCGTAGTCTCGCCCCGTTGGCGCGAAGCGCTCGATCGTGCGGAGCACGCGCTCGCCGGTGCGAACGGGCACGGTGCTCTTCTCGACGACGAGCCGGTGCTCGTCCTCGGGGAGGTGTTCGGCGATCTCCCTGGAGACCTTCTCGACGTAGGACAGGTCGGCGCGTCCGGAGGGAAGGGGCGGGGTCCACACGGAGATGAACACGGCCTTCCCGTGGGCCACGGCGTCGGCGATGCGCCCGGAGAAGCGGAGGCGCCCTTCTGCGGCGTTTCGCCGGACCATCGCCTCGAGCCCCGGCTCGTGGAAGGGCATGGTTCCCCGTTTCAGCCCTTCGATCTTCTCCCGGTCGCTGTCAGCGCAGAGCACGTCATGGCCCTTTTCGGCGAAGCAGGCGCCGGTGACGAGCCCGACGTGTCCGGATCCGATGATGGAGAGCTTCATGTCTTCTCCTGTGCTGCACGGCATGATTGTCCCATCGCGAACATCAAACCATACATCACGACGGGGTTGTACAACAGGAATGGATTCGGGGTTTTTCTGATGTCACACCCGCAGGATGCAATCCGACGCCGGCAGACGTTCCTGCGGTCTGAATTCAAAACCGCATTCTTCGTGTAGCCTTCGTGCCTTCGGGGTCTTCGTGTTTGCGGGAATACCCCGGGTCCGATCGCTGGGGGGGGCGATATTTTTTCCCGTTTCCCGCCGGCTTTTGCTGTCCCTGCCGGCCCGCCGGCGGTATCATTGCCGCGTCTCGCCTTCCCCTTTGCACAAAATCGGTCGACGAGGTTCGGATTTCGTGAAGTCCTTTTCAGAGCCATCATGCGCAAACTCAACGTCGCGGTCGTCGACCTCGTCTGCCGGGGACCGAGCCGCTCCCTCTACGGTCGCCTCATGTACGCCAACCTGGCGAGCATCATGCCCCAGATCGTCGCCACCTGGTGCGAGCAGGCCGGACACAGGGTCCGGCTCCTGTGCTACACCGGATCCGAGGACCTCGAGGCGGAGCTCTCCGGCCGGATCGACGTCGCCTTCATCGGCGCGTTCACCGAGTCCGCCCAGCTGGCCTACGCCCTGAGCAACCTCCTTCGCTCCCGCGGGGCCGTCACCGCCATCGGCGGCCCCCACGCCCGGAGCTACCCCGAAGACGCCGAGAAGTACTTCGACTACGTCCTGGGCTTCACCGACCGCGACGTGATCCGCGACGTGCTGCAGGACCGCTCACGCCACCGGCCGCTGGGGCGGAGGCTCTCGGCCGCCGGACAGCCCCCGCACCTGCCCGGCGTGACCGAACGGTGGAAATTCACCGAGCAGGTCCTGCGCAAGTCCCCCCTCATGAAGTGGGTCTCCCTCCTGAGCAGCCTGGGGTGCCCCTACGCCTGCAGCTTCTGCGTCGATTCGACCGTGCCCTACCAGCCCTTCGACATCGAACAGATCAAGGAGGACCTGCGCTTCCTCCTCAAGAAGTTCCGGCGGCCCCACGTCTCCTGGCACGACCCGAACTTCGGCTTCCGCTTCGATCGAAACATGGACGCCATCGAAGAGGTCATTCATGGAAGGCGGGTCGATTTCGTGGCCGAGTCCAGCCTCTCGCTGCTCACCGAACCCCGGCTGAAGCGGTTGCGAAAGAACGGCTTCATGGCCCTCCTCCCCGGCATCGAGTCGTGGTTCGACATGGGCGCGAAGTCCCGGACGGGACGCGCCCGGGGGATGGAAAAGGTCCGCAAGGTCGCCGACCACGTCAACACGATCCTGCGCTACATCCCCTACGTGCAGGCCAACTTCGTCTTCGGCCTCGACGCCGAAGAGGGACCCGAGCCCTTCCGGCTCACCAAGCGCTTCCTCGACCTGGCCCCGGGGGCCTTCCCCGCCTTCTCCATCCTCACCTCCTTCGGCCGCACCCCGCCGGGCAACCTGGACTACCAGCGCGACGGCCGCATCCTCCCCTTCCCGTTCCACTTCCTCACCAACTGCCACGCCATGAACGTACGGCCCAAAAACTACACCTGGACCGACTTCTACGACAACATGCTCGACGTCACGCGACACGCCTACTCGCTTCGCGGCATCTGGCGACGCCATCGCGCCGTCCGCGAGGCCATCCCCCGCTGGATGAACGCCCTCCGCGCACTCTCCGCCGAAGGGCGAGGCCGCATCCGCTACAACACCGAGGTGCGCCGCCGCCTCGACGACGACCCCCAGTTCCGCCCCTTCTTCGAGCAGGAAACGACGGCGCTTCCCGACTTCTACCTCGACCGCATTCGCCGGGAGCTGGGAACGTACTGGAAATGGCTTCCCGACGGGGCCGTCCATCACGACCCGCGCGCCTTCCTCCGCGAACAGGAGCACCTCCGCCAACCCCGAAGCGAAGAAATCCCCGCCCTCGCGGGAACCCTCCCCGTTGCGTGCGATCGGTGACCCCGCAGCCCGTGCGGCAACGGAGGTTGGAACCGGCGGCCTCATGTGCTCGCCCGTACAACCGGAACCGGATCCGGGGTCCTTCCTCAATTCGGAATTCCTAAATCCCTAAATTCAGGTGGCGAGGGAAGGGGTCATCCGCGTCTTGCGCGGGGACGCCCACGGCCCCGGCGCCGTCCGCGGTCGTGCCCGGGGCCCGCAACACCGCCTCCGGTCTCGCGGCGCGCGCTCCCGCGATTTCGCCTGCGGCCGGCCCCGCCTTTCTCGCGTCCCGAGCCGTGGTTGCGCGGGGCCGGTGCGGGCAGCGTGGAGCGGGAGGCCTCTTCGCTGTGGAACGGGTGGTCTCGCCCGGCGGGGATCGGCCGCCTGAGCAGGCGTTCGATCTCCGTCAGGTAGCAGCGTTCCTCCGCGCAGCAAAAGGAGAGCGCCTCGCCGCCGGCTCCCGCGCGCGCCGTGCGCCCGATGCGGTGCACGTAGGTCTCCGCCTCGACCGGCAGGTCGTAGTTGATCACGTGCGTGATGTCGTCGACGTCGAGGCCGCGCGCCGCCACGTCGGTGGCGACCAGCACCCGGAACCGGCCGTTCTTGAAACCCTCCAGCGCCCGGGTCCGCGCCGCCTGGCTCTTGTTGCCGTGCAGCGCCGCCCCGGCCACCCCCGCCGCGTCCAGCTTCTTCACCACGCGGTTGGCCATGTGCTTCATCTGGGTGAACACGAGCGCCTTCCCGATGCCGCGCTTTTGCAGGAGGCCCGCGAGCAACGCGTCCTTGTCACGCTTCCCCACGAAGAGCACCTTCTGCCGGACGCCTTCCACCACGGGTTTGCCGGGCGAGACGTCGACCCGGACGGGATCGCGGACCATGGTCCCGGCCAGCGCCTCCATCTTCGCCGGCATCGTCGCGGAGAAGAACAGGGTCTGGCGCGCCGCCGGAACGCAGGAGAGAACCCGCCCGATGTCCGGGAGGAATCCCATGTCGAGCATGCGGTCGACTTCGTCGAGAACGAAGATTCCGGCCTTCTCGAGGTGGATGTGCCCCTGACCCACGAGGTCGAGCAACCGCCCCGGCGTGGCCACGAGCACCGCGGGACCGCGGCGCAGGGCCGCGACCTGGCGGGCCTGGTTGACGCCGCCGAACACCACCGCGTGGCCGAGGTCCAAAAACCGCCCGTAGGTCGCGACGCTCTCGTCGATCTGGGCGGCGAGTTCGCGGGTGGGCGCGAGCACCAGCGCGCGGGGCGTCCCCTTGGCCGCGGGCCGCGGATCGAGATGAAGGCGCTGCAGCAGCGGCAGGGCGAACGCCGCGGTCTTTCCCGTGCCTGTCTGGGCCGTCCCCACCAGGTCCCGCCCTTCCAGGAGGGGCCGGATGCATCGCTCCTGGATGGGCGTGGGCCGGGCGTAGCCTTCGGCCGTGACGGCCCGTTGCAGCTCTTGGATCAGGGCGCCGAACGCGCCGGCGGGGGGGGGGATGTCTTTCATTTTCCTCCAGGTCCGGCGCATTACAGATCTGATCCCGCCGGACGCGTGGAAAAGAAAGGGCCGCGACGTTCGCGGCGAAGGCGCGAGACCGTTCTTCCGAGCGCAACGAAACGCTCCCTCCGGTCTCGACCGGGACATGCTTCCGGGAGGGAGTCTAAGGGATTGCGCCTGGGGGGGCAAGAGGGAAGAGGCTTTCGCGCTGCAAGCAAGGTGGGTTCTTCCCTTTCTTTCCGCGCCCGCCTCCATGGGAATACTCCGGGGTGACTCTGGCAGCCCGTTGACTTTCTTGAAGTCGTCGATGTCCAGGAAGATGAGGGATACGACCGTGTCGTGCCGTGCATAGCGCTTCAGTTCCAGATCGAAGAGTTCGTGAAAGCTGGTATGGTTGAACAGCCCCGTGAGTCCGTCGCGCATGGACAGGTTCACGATCTTCGCGATGTGCGACTCGGTGATCAGCGTTTGCGGGAGGACGCCGCTCTCGAGGTTCGTGAGATAATCCAGCTGGGCAGGGAATTGCGCTTTACATGGATCGTTCTGACTTTTAGGGTGTGCCGCGAGACCATGAAATTCAGTTCCATGTCCATGACCGGAGGAAGCTGACGAAATGGCCCGGAACGGCCCTCCAGCGACGGATCCCTCTCCGCCCCCATCGCCGCTGGCCGCAACATCCGATCGACGCTGGCCTTTTTCCTTCGAATCGGTTGCCTACAACCCCATCTGGAACATCTTCCTGATTGTCTGCGGATCGGCGCTGTTCGCCTTCGGAGCCAAGGCCGTCGTGTTCCCGCAAGGGTTTATCACCGGCGGTCTGTTTGGGGCAAGCTTGCTGGTCAAGTACATGACCGACCTGTTGAGCCCGGGCATCTGGTACCTGTTGTTCAGTCTGCCCCTGATCGCGGTAGCCTGGTTTTTCATCAGCCGCAGGTTTTTGCTCTACAGCATGCTGTCCTTTGTCACCGTGGCGGTGTTTTCCGATTTGATCCCTGTCGATCTGGGCATACGCAATCAGCTTTACGCCGCCCTGGCCGGCGGTGTGATCTGCGGAAGCGGCTCGGGGATCGTCCTGCGTTCTCTGGGCTCTGGGGGCGGAATGGATGTGATTGCCATCATCCTCAACCGAAGATACAACATCAGCATTGGCAAGTTTTATACGGTTTTCAACCTGGCGCTCTTTTCCTTTTCCCTGACCCATCTGTCCATCGATCTGTTCATCGCCTCGGGAATTCTCGTATTCGTCTCTTCGGTATCCCTCGACTACGTGCTGTCCATGTTCAGCCAGCGCAAGATGGCCTACATCATCAGCTGCGAAAATCAGGAAATATGCAGGGTCCTGCTGGATCGCGGATGGCAGGCAACCGTCATCAAAGCCAAGGGCGCCTATAGCGGCAAGGACCAGGACATCCTGATGACCATCACCAACAACATCTATCTCAAGCAACTGGAAGAGATGGTGTTCACGATGGACCGAGATGCCCTGTTCATCGTCGAGAATACCTTCAATGTCCTGGGCTCTCGATTTGGCAGGCGCAAGCATTACTGAATCGACGCCGCGCCGGAATTGTACATATTCGGTGAACCCAGGCTCTCTCGACACTGAGAACGCTGACGGGGAACTGAAAACGCTGAGGTTTTCCGGGGGGTAGGAAGGGCTTCTGGGGTCTGGATCCTGGTTCTCATGACCATTCCCGCCGGTGAAGAGAGAGAGAGAGAGAGAGAGAGAGAAGATGGGGGTCTTGATGGGTGGCATCCTTTCTCCTGGTCACGACAGAGGTCCTTCTGCCGCCGCCTGCAGGGGCCGCGCCGCGCCCTCCGCCCGGTATTCTCCTGCGAGAGGCTCCAGGCGCGTCACGCCCCCTGCTGGCGCTCGATGCCACACCTGAACGTATCGGTTCAATGGATCCGTTTTGGAGGGCGAGGGTCCTCCCGAGCCAAAACACAGCCGGCTCGCCGGCCCGTACTACGCCGATCGGCTCTTGCAAGGGCTACGTAGGGTCCTCCGTAGCTCTCGCAACCACCCGCAACACGCATTGGACGGGGAAATACGCTTGACGTCAACCCGACGTGCTCATGAGCTTGATCTAGGAAACCTTTTTCTTCACCAAAGACGTGAGAACGTGAGGGGTGAGTCCCAACAAAGGTGGGATGGCAATCTCAAAAAGAGTGGGATACGACAGAGGGCATGGAAATCGCGAAAAACGGTTACAGCGCGAAAGGCTCATACAGCTCCCGCCCCAGCGTCCCCCGGGCCTGGTAGCCGACGTGGTCGAGGTGGGCGTGGGTGAGCAGGACGTGGTCGATGGTTTTCGGGTCTTCGGGGAACGGCTGGAAGTTCCGGTGGCGCAACTCCCTCTCCTGGAAGATCCCGCAGTCGACGAGGACGCGCCTTTCGCCCGTATCGAGCAGGTAGCGCGACCCGGTGACGTTCCGGGCTGCGCCCAGGAAATGGAGGGTGGCGTTCATGAACGTCCCCATGGGAGTTATGTTATCATCAGTCAAGTCGGAATGCGATCTCATTTCCTCCGTCATGATGTACGCAGATCGGGCGTCTTCGATTCCACCGGTAGCCGTGATCTGTAGCACCGCCCCGGAAGCGGCCTCCGCGACGGGCGCCGGCGCAGGAGGCGGGCTCGCGCAAGCCCTACCACGTTGTTGACATGGGGCGGCGGGGCTGGTACAAGGGTGCCGATGGGCGTTTAGCTCAGCTGGCTAGAGCGCTAGCTCGACAAGCTAGAGGTCGAGAGTTCAAGTCTCTCAACGCCCATTCGTCTTCAGCGCCCTCGGAATCCTTAGAACCGCTTTTATCGCCGTTCTGCGTAGTTTCGGGGGCTTCTTGCCTTTCCGGGTCCTGTGCCTCGTCCACCGTCCCAGTGTCCCTGAGCGACCCTCTTTGATCCTGTTCTCCATTGACACACCCCAGGGGGGCAGGTACCATCCTGTTCGATATGTGCGTTTTGCATTCTTTGGAAGGTTGGTGGCCCTGAGGAACAACGGCTTCACCACCGGCGAGGTGGAGGGGCGATGGGGGATGGGAGGTAGCAGATTCCTGATTCCAGCATGTGCAGCATGAAATTCCTTGACTCCGGGGGGGTGCCGGAGCTATTCTTCCCGGTACGCTCCGGTGCATCAGGAGCGTCGAGCGCGGGGCGGGTTCGCTTGGTGCGTACCGGCGAAGGGGCGGGCCCACCCCATGACCTGGTCCTTGATGATGGAGGTCAACCTTCGATGCGGGCAAGCGTGGCGAGCATGGAGATGCTGTCGGGAGAGCTTCCTTTTGGGTGGATGCCATGTGGACCACGATCATTCGATGGGTCAAAAATCCCGGTCGGCGCCGGACCTTGCCGGGGTGGCACGGCGCCCTTCGGGTCGGCCGTTTCAGCACACACCTGAAAAAGGCCGGACATCGAAGCAAGCCATTGCGGTACAAGGATGTTGCGTCGGAATTCCGATGTAGCTGAGGACGGCGGAGCTTTGTCCTGAGGTAGCCGCCCCCCCCACCGAGAACGCCGAGACCTTGTGGGATACGCGCTTCGTGAGACCGACATCTGCTGTTTTTCCGACGGTCCGGGGTTCCGATGGCGGCCAACCACGGCCACACGGGTTTTTGGCATGAGTAGTCTGTAACCGATTTTTTAGGAATCTGAGTAGTCTGTAACCGGTAACCCGTAACCTGTTTATGCTGTGGGTTGCCACTACGATTAGTAGCAAAGCACGGCCACACGGGTTACAGGTCACGGGTTACAGACACCACTATCAAACAAACGGCAACCATGAGCAAGTTCGCAAGGTCGTTCAGGGAGCTGGAAGTGTACCAGCTGGCGTTCTCGGAATCTCTGGAGATATTCGAGTGTTCCAAATCGTTCCCGCAGGAGGAAAAATACGCGTTGACGTCGCAGATTCGTGACGCATGCAGATCGGTAAGCGCGAACATCGGCGAGGCGTGGGGAAAGCGCAGGTACCCGAAGCACTTTGCGAGCAAACTCACGGACGCGGTCGCAGAGGGCAACGAGACGATGGTCTGGTTGGACTACGCATTCCACCACGGCTACATCGACGAGGATTTCAGGAAAACCAAAATTGAAAAATACGAGTATATCAACAACATGCTGAACAGGATGATCGAGGATTCTGACAAGTGGTGTTTTTAAGCATCGGTAGTCTGTAACCGTTTATTTTTGAATCTGAGTAGTCTGTAACCTGTAACCCGTAACCTGTTCGTGCTGTGGGTTGCCACTACGATTAGTAGCAAAGCACGGCCACACAGGTTACAGGTCACTGGTTACAGACAAAGCCAAACCGAAAAATGCCCGAAACCATCCTACGATCCGCCGGACCTACTACCCGCCGGAAAACCTCAGCGTTTTCAGTACCTGCCATAAACCCTTGGCGCTCTAAGCGCTCTAGACAACGTCACTTGTCCCCACGTATGAAAATAGACGGGCATAGAATAGTCCCGGAACGTGTGAGGACGAATTCCTCTATAGAGAACGAGCACATGGCGGAGCCGCGGCCGCGAGCCCGCGAGCCCACGCGGAGGCCGAGAAACAGTGGCGCAACGGTCCCGCCGGTATTCCCTCGGAATTTCCGCGGATCCAGGCCTGTTGTAAAACCGAATACCGCTGCAGATATTCCCGCGGCATATCCAGCAGTCACGCAGGATCGGTGCACCGCTGCTCGTTTCCATACCGGACGGCGCCGGCAGACGTTTCCAGGGGTTGACGAACGGTCCCTGCAGGGCCCGCGGGCTTGCGCCCGCGGCTCCCTCAGCGGGTCGGTCATCAGACGATTCGAGTTTTGGGGTTTTTCTGGCGGCCAAGCACAGCCACACAGGTTTTTAGCATGAGTAGTCTGGAACCTGTAACCCGTAACCTGTTTATGCTGTGGGTTGCTACAACTCTTTGCAAAGCACAGCCACA
>Ga0180431_10008885_pt1 | contig 11452 bp, 9 predicted proteins | sample SS_ome_11_FD_132459 | JGI IMG/M metagenome (GOLD analysis project Ga0180431, IMG submission 132459) | Hypersaline lake sediment archaeal communities from the Salton Sea, California, USA - SS_1_MS_1 metaG | ecosystem: Environmental > Aquatic > Non-marine Saline and Alkaline > Hypersaline >...
GACGGTAGGGCAGGTGGACGAAGAAATTGTGAAGAAGTACATTCGCAAGCATCTTAAGGCTCCATAGCCAGATTATGCCAGAGGGCCGAAACCCCGGGCTTTAGCCCGGGGAGCGGCTTCATTCCTTCTTGGGGTGAGGTAGTGGAAATCCTCCTCAAGGGATTGAAGCGATTGCCTCACCCTGATCCCTTGTTCTTTTCGACACATACTATATGCGGTACCGACAAACCTAGAGCATCTATTGTGCTTTTCGTATAGCTCCTATCGTATGGAAGAATCCAAATACTGAACTTGTGGGTGTGGATTCTCATCGATATGTTGCAACAGGAGGTTAGGATGAAGGGGAATCAGCTTGCTTTAGTGGTTGTTCTTTTTTCAATTTTGTTCGGGAATTTTGGCTGTCTTACAAAGGGAGGGATACCATCTGAGGAAATTGCAGTTGTTCAGCAGGTCATATATGATTCAATGGGCTGGGCCAAGAACAAAGACAAGGATTTGCTCTACAGTTGCTTTCCTCAGAATTCATGTTTTTTGATTCTCAACCCGATGTCCGGGTCAATCAACAATCTTGACGTGCTTAAAAAAGTGACAGAGGAGTACTGGATGGATCCACGCTTCAAGGCCACTGGGCTGGATGTCAGAAATTTGGAAATCAGCTTCTCGAAATCTGGCGATGTGGCCTGGTTTTCTGCCTTTGTTGATGATCACGGTGAGTGGGATGGGCAGAAAATGGCCTGGATAAATGCAAGGTGGACAGGCGTGCTGGAGAAAAGAAGCAGAAAGTGGGTTATCATGCAAGAGCATTTTTCCTTTGCCATTGATGAAGTTGAAGAGGGGAAGAGCGGGCTTAAGAAAATGAACTGATCCTTTGCAGTAAAGAATGAGGTTGAACAGATAATGACTAGATAGATATTATTTTCATCTCTCAGGTGATCCCTCGATTGTCTCCCGTAGTATTGAAATTTTGAATTAGGCTGAGGAGCTGGAGGCGGTTTTTCACCTTTGTTTTTTTGTAAATGTTATAGTTGATGTTTTTAACCGTCTGAACCGAAATAAAGAGACTGTCCCCAATGCTCTTGTTTGTATGGCCCTTGATGATCATTTCAATTATTTCTCTTTCTCTAGAAGTTATGCTGTATTTTTGACAGAATAGATCCATTCTATCAAATTTAATACTCGGAGTGAGCAGTTCCAGACTGTGACTAGCCATAAAGTGACGGATGTAGACCAGAGCCGGAATGTTAGTGCAGAAATAAACTACTCCACCGACGGCATAATATGTAAAGTCGTTTTCTCCCACAAAAAAGCCGCCTAGCTGTTGAAATGATTCATAGATGGCAAAGAATAGCATATAGATAATTCCCATGTTTTTAGCGAGTGTTTTCTTGATTTCAACCTGGATATCCTTCTTGAAGATAAAGAGTTGTCCAACGATGATAAACAGAATCATGACGAGTGGGATATGAATAGAATGCCAGGACCGCTCTGCGCCCAAAAGAGGACGATCTTGAACGATAAAATACCGATATGTCATAAATAGAAACAGGAGGAATTGAGAAGACCAAAACAGTATGATAATTTTTGTCGATGTGTTTTTTTCCGTGAGATGTCGAATCCAGAGCATTAAGTAGTACAACACAAATGCAAAAAAGGGGAATATAAGAATGGCGAACACCCTGACAGTCGGAAACCTGTCGTCTTGGAAGGGCACAAATTGGTAGTTGAAAAGTATGCCCACATATTTTACAAAGCCGTATATGAAATAGAAAATGAGATAGGTCCTATAATAGGTCAAAAAATGGACCTGATATTTATCTTCCAAACGATAGGCGGTCCTAAGTTGGAAGAAGACCAAAACGAGAAAGAAGCTATATAAAACAATACTTGTCATATTAATGATGAAATAGAAATCGAGCGATATCTACAAGCATCCTTTTTAGTGCTAAGAGTCATCCCAGAGTTTGGCTCGATATTCTAGGTCATTATATCAGTGCGAATCTCCTTTCGCCACATTTAATATGGCATAACTCAATTCTCGCTAAATATTCAAGGAGATCGCCTGACATATCAGGACATATATCGGAAAATGAAATATTTCTTTTAAGCCAGTAATGCTGCACACTCAATGATTATGCGGCTGATGGTGAGTGTCAGACTGTGTCAACAGGCCATGAGCGGCTGAGCCTCTGTGAACTATAAGCATATGAAAGGAGAGATTCATATGAAATCATTCTGCCGAGTTGTTGTGTTGGTTTTAACAATTTATTTTTGGATTTGTATTCCATTGCCTTCGGCAGAGCGCTACACCTATGTCAAATGGGAGGGATTTAAGGAGTTTGCCGAAGAGTCACTAAAGATATGGAATGTGCCTGGTCTTGCTTTGGCTGTTGTCGCCGGCAATGACGTCATTTATCGTTTGGGGGTTGGAATCTGTGACATCAACTCAAAAGCTCCTGTCTCCCCGGAAACTCTATTTGCCATCGGATCTACCACAAAGTCTTTTACGGCCACCTTATCCGGTATTCTCGTCGATGAAGGCAAAGTTGATTGGGATACGCCGGTTGTAACATACCTGCCCTGGATAAAACTCAAGGACAATCTGAGCACAGAACGGCTGACACTTCGTGATTTGCTCTCTCATCGGTCTGGTGTGCCGGATCACACGCTGGCCTGGTACTCACGCTCCAGCACTCGCAGAGATCTTGTCAAACGGCTGCTGTACTTAGAGCCAACAGCCGATTTTCGCACTCTGTTTCAATACAGCAACTTAGGGATCACGGCGGCTGGTTATATTCTTGGCGAAGTGTGCAGCAAATCCTGGGAGGAATTGACCCAATCGAAAATTTTTCAGCCTCTGGATATGAAAAACAGTGGTTTTTTTGGGTCACTCCTAAACCGCCAAAAATTTGAGAATTTTGCCCTTCCCCACACATTAAAAAATGGGGAGATTGAAATATTACCTCTATCTCCTGCCTACGAAGCTGTCGGGCCCGCAGGATCAATTATCTCCAATGTCCTGGATATGGCAAAATGGCTCTCTCTCCACTTGCGACACGGCGCATTCAAGGGGAGACAGATTATCTCAAAAGACGCTTTGCAGGAGACTCATTTTCCTGTTATTGCGAAAGCTGAAATAAGTGTGATGGATGAAACCACTTGGCACGGGATGGGATGGTTCATCGAGCCTTCATTCCTGGGCAAAAGACGGGTTTCTCATTCAGGTGGCCTCGAAGGCTATAAGGCCTATGTAAGTTTCATACCTGAGAAGGATGTAGGAATTGTTGTTCTGACCAACATGGACGGGACATTCCTGCCCTATGTTATCGCAGATACCCTCTACAGCAAATTGTTCCGCAGAGAAGGAAAAAACTGGAGCACATACTGGAAAAAGAAAGCAAAAAAAATGGCGGAGGCGTCAGCTGTGGATTTTAAAGCCCATGGAGTCACAAAAAAAACAGGGACTTTGTATGCCCATCCCCTTGATGAATATGCGGGGGAATTCGAAAATCCGGGATATGGCCATTTGCATATAAAACATGAGCAAAACCTCTTAAAAGTCTCTTTGAATGGAACCGTGCATTTTAATTTGAATCATCTTCATTATGATGTATTCACTACTGCTAACATAGACGCTCCCGGAAGAGAATATGCCAATTATTATATCGGAACTGCAAAACTCATGTTCACAACTGATGTAAGGGGGCATGTCAATCAAGCTAAATTGATCTATGTCCCGGGTTCAGGTAAAGAAATTGAAGTTGTTTTTACGCGGATACCTCGCTAGCCCTTTCCATTATTTAGACCTAAGCCAAAACGAACGAAATAAGGGCTTGGGCAATCCTGAAGCTTGTTCAGAATAAAGGGTCAAGATCAAGATGACGGTTGATTGTTGTTTTATTTGGCCGAATTTGCCTGCTGGCTACGGGCCTCCAAGACCAGATGGAGCATCTGCCAGCGGCTGTTCACTCCCAGTTTTTGGTACAAATTATAGACGTGATTTTTCACCGTGTTGTATGAGATATAGAGCATGCGTTCAATGTCCTTATTGCTTTTTCCCTGCATGAGAAGTTCCATGATTTCGCGTTCCCTGTTGGATATCTGATGTTTTTTAAAAAAGGATTCCAAAAACTGTTGATCCTGCTCGGTGGCCAGTTGGCCGTAATGCCGCAGGAAATACACTCTGAACCAGATTATAGGGGCAATATTCAAAACCAATAAACCAGCAGAGCCTATCACGAGGCCCAGCGGTTCGGGAAGGACAAAGAAGGCAAAAAACATCACATATCCTATGAAACTCATCCATCCGAACGCTTGTATGGATTCCTGCCTGCTTTCGTGTTTCTGCAGGACAAGGCTGATAATCATGGCCAAAAAAATCACATTGGCCACAATCATCAAGCCCCTAAAAGTCGATACTATCCAGCGATTGGAGCCGTTCATCATAAAAATTGTCAATCCAATGACGTAACTCATACAGATTATTGAAATTGCTGCTGTGATAGACATTCTTATCATTCGAGTCATTGCCTTTTCTCTCAATCCCAGAACGAGACGGATGAAGTGGTAAATCCATCCTATTTGGGTAAGGCTCACGACAAGGAAAAAAATGGTGTAATATGTCGATTGCATGTCAGCGAAATGGGATTCAGGAAAATTGATCCAGAGATACTTCGTAATAAGATGCAGGAATATGGTCAAATTCAGGAAAAAGATGTAGAGAAAAAATGAACGCAAAAAGGGATATTTGTAAATTTTGTAATACTGCTGAGCATAGGAGGCGGCCCATGTCCCGATTATCAGACAAATTACAAAAATCAGAAGAAGAATATGGAGCATCTTGATCTCCCTTGTTTGTGTATACGGAATAGCCCGAATTTCCGTTTTTTAGGATAAGATATCGAACATTGTAATGCAAGACATGCTAACGGCCGTTCTCCAGAATGAAGTGGATGTTTCAGCTGTGGATTTTAAATACAATCATATTTGACACACAAACGGCCGTCGTCTATCACACTCCCGAGTAGTAAAGTCTTACTAATTGTTAGAATAATACTGTTTTCCCATTTACATTCAAGCCAGGCCCCTTCATATTGTTTGTCCGATCAAAAATAATGAAAGGAGAACAGACATGAAACGGATTTGTGCGCTGTCCTTTGTCATTGTATTGGTTGCGGCAGCATTTGCGTCCACGGATTCGGCGAGCGAGACAGAGGCTGTCAAGGAAGCCATTGTTGAAGGCTACATTGAGGGGATCTTCATAAAGGGCGATCCGGAATGTGTTAAGAAACGATGGCATGAGGAATGTGATATCGTTGTGTTCAGGGACAAAAAGCTGCAAAAACTTCCAGCGTCCTTCTTTGTGGAACGGCTTGAAAAGAAAAGTGGTCCGCCAATGCCGGATGTGAAAGTTACCCACGAATTCGAAGATGTGAAGGTTGTGGGCAATGCAGCCCTTGCGGTGGTCAAAGTTTTTTTTGATGGAAAACAGAAATACACCGATTTCATGAACCTTTACAAGTTTGACAGCGGGTGGAAAATCGTCACCAAGACGTTTTACTCTCACTTCTAAAGACATAGCGCTGGATAGCATCATCCAAATCGCAGAAAGAGAATCCGTCAGGTTGGATAAAATTTCAATCCAAAGGAATCTCGATCACACCATTAAACACGGTCTTTGCCGGGCCGGTCAGGAACAGATCATCGTTATCGAACAGCACAAACTGTTCGCCGCCCTTGCTGATCACTCTGATTCTGTCTGCTGTTAGATTGAACTCTTGCCTCGCTGCCCAGGCAGCAGCCAGGCTGCCCGTGCCACAGGCCAGGGTTTCATGGAAGGAGGCCCTCTCATAAGTGCGAAGCCGGATGGATGACTCATCCACGAGTTGCCCTGCACTCACATTCGTTGTGTCTGGAAAAACATCTTTCTGAAAGGCAAAAAATTTGCCGACACGAACCAGGTCGATACGCTCCACATCATCGACGAAAAACACAAGATGAGCTTCATCCGTGTTGAGAAAATACCCTTTGTGAAGGTCAATGCCGGCGTCTGGGAGAAATGACTCCGGATTCACGGGGTGAAACAATTCATCTGCCCTTATCACTAGCTTATCCCGGGTCTGGAGTGCGAGATACTTCTGAACAGGATGCAGCCGGCCCATGCCGGCTTTGTACAAATTCCCTTCAAGGGTGACCTCCATCTTTGTTCCGTTTATGGTAACGATATTAAGGATTTTCTTTGCTGTTTTTTCGTGGTAATAATGGGCGACACACCTGACACCCGTACCGCACATGTCGAGGTCGATCCCGTCTTCCATGGTTCGGAAGACAATATTTTTATCTTTGGCCTGGGTAAACAGCACGCTATCAGCGCCGATGGAAAAATGCCTGTCCCGTAAGATTTTTGATAGTTTTTTCCGGTTCTCTTCTTTTATCCCTGGATTGAGGTCTTCATCGATCAGAATAAAGTCGTTTCCGCATCCCTGGAGCTTTGTGAACTGCAGTTTCATGGGAATAGTCTCCTTTGAATCGAGGCAAATAGGGCCGCCGATCAGATCCGGTTGAGCGCCTGCTCACAATCGGCAATGATGTCCTCCGCGTCTTCAAGGCCAACTGAGAATCGAACCATCTGCGGTGTTATCTTGGCCAATTCCAGCTCCTCTTCTGTCTGCCACACATGGGAAGAGATGACCGGTATGCTAACCAATGTTTCGACTCCGCCTAAGCTGGTTGCGTTCAGGCACATATCTAGCTGATCGACAAAATGCATGGCTTCTTTCTTTCCGCCTTCGAGTTCTATGGCCACGATCCCTCCGAATCCCCTCATTTGTTTCTTGGCAATCTCGTGAAAGGGATCATCCGGCAGGCCAGGATAATAAATCTTTTTCACTTTCGGATGCTGCTTGAAAAAGAGGGCAAGCTTCATGGCGTTTTCGTTCTGGCGATGGATTCGCACTTCCAGTGTCTTCAAGCTGCGGAGCATCAGGAAGGTGGCAAAGGGGTCGAGAGTGGGGCCGTACATATGCATCCGCTCATCGCATTCGTGGATGAAATCTTTCGGGCCTGCAGTGACTCCGGCCAGGATGTCGCTGTGTCCTCCGAGATATTTTGTAGCGCTGTGGATCACATAATCTATGCCCAGAGATATGGGCTGTTGATTGATCGGTGTGGCAAAGGTGTTGTCCATCATCGTCTTCAGCCCCATACGGCGTGCTTGTTCCACCACTTTGGGAATATCGACAATTTGCAGGTTGGGGTTTGTGGGTGATTCCAGATAGAGAAGCTTGGTGCGCTCCGTCACGTGCGCTTCCAGGTTGTCCAATTCATCGAGCTGTATGAATCGGGAACCGATACCGTACTGTTCGGGCAAGGCCTCGGTCAGAAAATTGAGCGCCTGTCCGTACAGGGTGGCAATTGCGAGCAGCTCATCTCCTTTGCGCAAAACAGAAAGAACGGCCGTCGTGATGGCCGCCATTCCGGATGAGTACACTAGGGCATCTTCCGTGCATTCCAGAAGAGCCAGGCGCTTATTGAGCTGATCCTGAGCCGGATTCCCATAGCGCACATAGACATGCTGCTTTTTTTCTCCGCGGCTCATATACCCTTCCATGGCATCGGTATCGGGGAAGATGTACGTCGAGGATTGATAAATGGGAATCGTGACCGGTTCACTCTTTCCTTTATTCGACTCGTCGCCGTGAATAGCCATTGTGGCTTGCTTGTACTTCATGACTTTCTTATCTCCTTTCATTGAGTATTCGTTTTTTTTTATGTATGGCCTCACATATATATTTGTGTTGGCTACTCATTTCCTTTCGAGAGGCATGATGAGGCAGTTCGGGCCGCCGGTTCCCTTCCAGAATTCGGCCAGATCGACAATATGGATTTTGACTCCCAGGCCCTCTGCTTTCTGGATTACTCCGAGATTGGAAGCCGGTGCCAAAATAGAATTTGGTCCCAGACCGATGAAGTTCACGTTGTATTCCCCACAGGAAAAGGGGATGGACTCGAATCCTTGGAACAGACTGTCTGGGAAAATAGAGCTGCAGTGGATCAAGCGCTTCGGCCCAAGGACGCCTATGGTTTGGTCCAGATGAAGGTAGCTGTCCGGGATATCAGCCACCCGGACTTCATAATTCATCCTGTTCAAGATTTCTGTGAGTTGCCTTATACCTTCCTTGTTTGTCCTCTGTGTGTGGCCCACCAGAGCGACAGAGCCGCAGAGGATGACATCGCCGCCTTCGACTGTTCCCGGCTCTGTGATTTCCCCAGCACAAGGTTCGTCCAGTGAATCGAGGGCGGATGCCATCAATTCTTCTTCTCCCTGCCTTGTTTCAATTCCCATAGACATTTTGATGTAGCCCTCTGGCGTTACAACTGCCATATCCCGCGTGAACACCGAGTTGGGATGGCCGGGAAGTTCGTCGATGTCGATAACCTCTGCCCCGAATTTTTCGAGGACTATCCGCATCTCAGCATGCTGTTCAATGGCCAGTTCCTTGTTAGCTACTTCCTTTATATTGTGCGCTGCGAAATTATCCACGTTGAAATATTCGGTTTTGGGTGAACAAACCAAAACACGCGTTAATCTATCTCCTTCGTTTTTCAGCACTCGTTCCTCCTCCTCTTTTGATTTTCTTTATTTCAGGTTCTTGCTTCTATCTTTCCACTTTTGTAAACCGCATGCCTTTCAGACCGATCGAAATGATTTCAAACCCGTCAACTCCACGGTCTGGTTTTCTGGTGAACTTTATCTGCATCGGTCCATAAGAGAAGATATCTTTATCCAATGGTTTTAAAGATTGTGCATATGGAGCGTTTTCCTGAATAAAATGCAATGTCCCCTCTTTTTCCCGCAAAACAAATGTCACCGGAATTTCATCGTTATGATAATCACCCACATAATCATTCAAAGCCTCGATAGGAATAGAGGGAGGCTCTGCTGCTGCCTTCTTGCTCTGAGGACGAGGTGGGGCCTTTTTGGGTTCAACGAAGCGGTCTTCGAGCAGTATGTCGGTAATTTTGTGCGAAAGATCTGTCGGATTGATATTCGCCAGGTTTGACATCAGGATAATCGAAGTTTTTTGATCCGGAAATTGCATGAAATGAGCACGGAATCCGACATAAGAGCCGCCGTGGCCAAAAGCGTTCAAGCCTCTGTACTTGAAACGAACCAACCCAAAGGCATACTTGAATTGGAAGTCCGAGTACCCCATCATGGCATCATGGCCATCGCTCAGGCGGCCGATAGCCAGCATTTTTTCCGTAAAATCAGGGCAGTCGAGCTTGTTGTGGACGAAATTTTGATCCCAGTGAAAGAAATCTTCGACCGTGGTGAATACGGCCCCATCCCCGGTACTTTCGTTGAGTGTTTCATAGACTTCAAAATGATCGTCAACTCTGCCATAGCCTGTGGCCCTGTTCTTGACCACAACCCTGTTGTTTTCCAGAATAAAGGTGTTTGTCATCCCCAGAGGATCGAAGATGTGTTCTTCGGCGAATTCGGCGATTGTCTTTCCGCTGACCCGTTGGATGATCACGGCCAGCAGTGTGTAACCGCCATTGCTGTATTGAAATTTTTCTCCGGGCTGAAAATCCAAGCCCTTTTGGCGTGCAAGTAGAGCCATGATGTCTTCATTGGTGTGGTGGCCTTGATCTGTCAGCTCCCCGCCCAGCCGCTGGAGGGATTCGTATTCCCTGATTCCGCTGGTGTGATGGATGAGGTGGCGTATGGTGATGGGCCTGTTGTATTCGGGCATCTCAGGGAGGTAGGTGCGGATATTGTCATCCAGCGAAAGTTTTCCTTTGTGTTCGAGAATGAGAATGCACGCAGCTGTAAATTGCTTGCCGATCGAGCCTGTGCGGAAAACAGTATTCGGTTTGATGGGAATGGCATGTTCGAGGCTGGCCATGCCGTAACCCTTCTTGTAAATGATCTTTCCGTTCTCAACAACAGCCAGGGCACATCCCGGCGAATTCGGTTTGTCCCATTCTGAAAACAGGGTGTCGATGCGTGTAAACATCTTATCGGCTGCTCCGGCATTCCCGCTGAGCAGGGACATAGATAAAATAAGGTAAAGAAACACAAGACCCGGCCAAATGCGGTTATTCTTGGGTGTTGTCATGTCATCTCCTCTTTAGTCATTGGTCTGTGAAAGGCAATTCCGTAGTTTTATAGTTTCTCCTTTTTTACCGGCAGCTCTAGGACGCTCGGGTGCTCCCTGTCATGGTAGACCTTTATGGTCGCTGTCTTCGCGTCTTTGGCCGTTTCCTCGGATATGTTGCCGCCCGAATTGTAATTCTTCTGGATGTCAGGACTGTTCAGACTGTGCACCACGAGCCTCAGCCGGCTCCCTTTGCTTATATGACGGGCAAAGAAATAAAAGTTATCGAACACATAGAGTTCAATTTTTCCAGGGATAACAAGCTCGGGTGTGGACAGGGAATTTCTGTACCGGGCGCGAACGACAGCGTTTCCGAGGAAAATGCTGCCTCCGTCTGGATTTATTTCATAGAGGGTGACACCCAGATCTGTATCCGGCACATTGAGCTCTATGTAGGCCGTAAACTTTGGATAACCGGCTACTTCAAGGTTCTCTTCGAGGGGAGGGCTGTGATAGATCAGCTTGTCCTCAGCAAAGGCCAGTCTCTGGCTGAGAAAGGATTCATTCTTTTTTTGGTCCAGGTATTCCTTCTTGGTGATAATCTTGAGCGGGTCATAAATGAAGACATCCGGCTCCTGACTTTTCGATGGGGGAGTGGGGACAAGGGTCCCGGAGTTGAACACATCGTGGGCCTGTCCGCTTTTAGAGGAAAGGTACAGGACATGGGTTTCGTTGGCGATATCTTCGAGTTGATCGGCGTATTTCCACTCGTTAGTGCCCATCACGTAGTAGCAAACTCTTTTTTTTAGAAAGTCGGGCTTAGTCCCTCCTTTGAACACCCAGTCATACCATTCCAGATGAAGCTGATCCATATCCAGCAAAGAATTGTCGCCGAACACCAATCCCCCCAATTCCTTTTTTGGATTCCGTGTTCCAGCATGGTCCCAGGGGCCGGCAATGAGGTAGTGTTTTGCCTTTCCCTTATCCGAACCATAGTTCATGTGCTCCCGGTAATAGGCCATGGCACCCGGCTGATCTCCGTCGAAATGGCCGGTGATGGTGAGCACGGGAATGTCGATTCTTTGGTAATCTACGGGTTTGGGATTGATCTCTCTTAAGAAATCATCGTAAAGGGGCCGGGTTATCCAGCGCTCGAACAATTCCTGATCGGTCCCGGTTATTTCTGCCAGTTTGGAAAAGGGCAGGTGTTCGCTGTACATTTTGTAGAATTTATCCGCCCAATACGTGGTGTCAGCAAAGATGTGTGTGTTATGGGTCTGGCCGGCTACCAGAGCATTCCACTGGACCATGTAGCTTACAAAAATGTTGGAAAGTCCTGGGTAGTCGATGCC